>Ga0208499_1000131_pt1 | contig 33558 bp, 56 predicted proteins | sample CryBogCBE07Jul09_FD_185504 | JGI IMG/M metagenome (GOLD analysis project Ga0208499, IMG submission 185504) | Freshwater microbial communities from Crystal Bog, Wisconsin, USA - CBE07Jul09 (SPAdes) (version 2) | ecosystem: Environmental > Aquatic > Freshwater > Lake | place: Crystal Bog... | reverse complement strand
ATCCGTAGTAGGAACAAACGGAGCAACCTTCTACATTACTGGTGTTCAACTAGAAGTAGGAAGTAGTGCTACTGGATTTGAGTATCGTCAGTATCAGCAAGAGTTAGCTTTGTGTCAGAGGTATTATTGGAGAAATAATGCTGGAACTGCATTTACTTCTTTTGGCTCTGGTGTAATTGAATCTAGTACAAATTTTGGCACTTACATTAAACTTCCAGTTACCATGAGAGCAGTACCAACTCCAAATTATTCTAATTTAAGAGGATTTGATGGTTTTAATGCTACTGCTGTGTCATCATTTTCAAACAATTATTCATCTACTGATACATTAAATCCATATATAACTGCTTCAGGAGCAATTTTTATTGTTGGTCGTGGGGCTGTTTTGCAAGCAAATGGAACAACATCAGCATGGATTGATGCAACTGCGGAGTTATAAATGTATAAATTATGCGTAAACCCTTACAACGAACCTAAACACTCTGTAATTAGAGTAATTGATGGTGCTTGCATCCCATTCGACCCAGATAACACAGACTACCAAGCCTACCTAAAATGGGAAGCTGAAGGCAATACACCATTACCAGCTGATGAAATTAAAAATGATTAAATTAGAATTAGAACTAAACGCTATCAACTTTATTCTTTCAACTCTTGGCGAACTTCCTACCAAAACTGGTGCTTGGGAACTTGTAAAGATGATTAAGGATCAGGCTGAACCACAGATACCTAAACCCGAAGAACCAATTGAGTAAATCATGTCCGACATTGACCTTTTTAAGTATGGCCAACTAACAGCCCAAGTAGATGCTATGGAAAAGAAAATTGACAAGCTTGAAAAGGGCATGGAACAGTTATTAGAATTGGCTAATAAAGGTCGGGGTGGATTTTGGGCTGGCATGGTGATCGTATCTGCCCTATCCACCTTTATCGGGTTTGTTTCACATTACATTACTTCAAAATGAAAAAGCCTTACCAAAGCAAAACGATGTGGTTTTCGTTGTTGTTAGTAATCTTTGGTGCTTTATTTGACAACTTTTCTTACCTTCAATCGGTTATAAGTGATAAATACTATGGCGTTCTTTTGGTTAGCATTGGTGTTATTGTTGCTGTACTCCGCTTTATCACTACTGGGCCTGTAGAATGATCGACTATGGCAAAGCTATATTTCTTGCTGTGGCTGTATCTGTCATTTTCGGTAGTGGCTATTGGGCTGGCTATAGTAAGTATGTGGCATACAAAAAGGAAGTCGAAATTGCTGTTGCAGCGCAAGAAGCCAAAGTCGAATCCATCCAAAAACAACACGAACTCGTAACTAAAGGAATATCTGATGAATACGATGCGAAGCTTAGTCTTATACGCCAGTATTATGCTAACGGGGTGCGCTCACCCAGTACCAGCGGCTTGTCCAGCCCTGCCAATGCCGCCCAGCCAACTTCTATTGAACCCGCCCACAACTTACTTGCTGAGTGCGCCCAAACAACCCTAATGCTGACAGAATTACAGCGTTGGTATCTTGAAGTCTTAGGCGTTAAATGACAAAGGATGAATTAAGCGCATATGTTACGCTTACTGCTACTGCTACCCTTACTATTATTCTTTTGTCTATGGTTGGCGTTCTTTTGGCTGGCTTATTCAATCCTATTGTGGATAACACAAAAATATTTGAAGCTGTTACACCCGCTTTTCAGACTATTGTAGGCGGTTTTATTGGCCTTATTACGGGCATAAAAATTGGCACAAATGATGACAAATGACCAATTAGACAAATTAGGAATTGACCATAAGTGGCTTGATCCCCTAAACGAAACATTCGCTAAATACGATATATCGACCCCAAAGCGTCAAGCGTGTTTTATTGGTCAATGTATGCACGAAAGCATGGGATTTAAAGTCACGGTAGAAAATTTAAACTATTCGGCTGCTGCCCTGATGCGTACTTGGCCATCCCGTTTTCCTGATATGGACACCGCTGAGAATTACGAACATAACCCACAGAAGATTGCCAGTAAGGTCTATGCAGGGCGTATGGGCAATATTACCCCCGAAGATGCGGGTATGTATATCGGGCGAGGTCTTATTCAGCTAACAGGTAAAGAAAACTATGCAAACTGCGGACTTGGTATTGGCGTGGATCTGCTTGGGCATCCTGATTGGCTATCTGATCCTAAGTATGCGGCTTTAAGTGCGGGATGGTTTTGGAATAAAAAGGGCTTAAATGCGCTGGCAGATTCCAATGACATAGAAACCATGACCAAGCGCATTAATGGTGGGACATTAGGGTTAGATGATCGTAAAGCCAAGATCAATATGGCTTTAAACGCTCTTAGCTAATCGTTTTCCAAAAACCATACCCAAATACCGCTACAAACATTAAAGCCCCTAAAAAGCCCCATAGCAAGTCGTATTCGGGTTCAGGCGGTCTTTGTATGGCGGTAGCATAGTCAGCGTCTTTAAACGCTTCTGATGCGGTTTTATAGGTCTTTCCTAATCCATAATTACTCATACTCATCTTAGCTTCTCCTTTAGCGCAATTAATCGTATAACTGCCGTCTTTTTCGGCAATCATTTTTTGCGTTCCATTTCTTTAGCCCAAGCGTTTAGGGTTTTATCCAACAATATTTGATTATCTAAAACAAGGTTTTTAAGCTTATCTATTTCTTTTTGTTGCTGGCGTAACATGGTGGCTGCTTGTTCTCTTGTGCCGCCTTCCCAATGACCTTGCTTTAATTTATCAGCTAATTCATTTGCGTTCATTTCTCTTGTGCCTTTCTTAATCCATACTTTTGCGGATTTTCAAAACAATCAACAATATCTTTCATTTCCCAGTCTGATGCGTTACCAATCCATTGTTTTCCGTCATGCCTAAATTTTATTGTGCAGAGCAATACATTGTTAAAGTGAATAGGTAAATCAATAGTTGGTGGCTCTTCAATTTGAGGATTAAAAACCGTTAATGCTTTTTTAGCTAATTCATTAGGTGTCATTTCTCTTGTGCCTTTCTTAGTATTGCTCTAGCAAAATCAATGTTTTGTTTGCCTGTGTCAGTTTCCATGCCACTCCAAATTTCAATTATTTCCTCATTTGTTAGTGTCTTTGCTTGCGGTTTAAGTCCAGCCAAATCAAAAAAACACTCCAATGTTTGATTAGGTGAATATGTTTTCAACGCCTCTATTTCAGCTTGTTGCTGGCGTAGCATTTTTGCACTTTCAAGCATAATTTTATTGGCACGACTATCCCAGTAATCATTTTCCAATTCATCAGCTAGTTCATTTGCGTTCATTTTAAAATCCACTCTCTTTCTTGGCGGTTAGAATCGCTTTTAACGGTTTTTCCAGTTAAAGTTATAAGGCCGTTACGCTCCAGTTCGGTTAAGCGTCTAGCTACCTGACCGTGATGTAATCCAGCCCTTTTAGCGATCAAAGTCTTTCCTGCTGGGGAAACCTTTAAAGCATCGATAATCAGGGCATAGTGAGCCGATGGGTTTATTGAGTTAGCTGCTAGGTGCGATGTATAAGGATCGCTAGTCCTAGCTTGCTTGTAGGGGTAAAAGTCAATATCCCCGTTCTTCATCATTTCGTATTCGGTCATCTGTTTCATTGCATCACTCTTGGGCTAGGTGGAGTTGAAGAGCTAGATGGTACGGTATAACCAGCGTTACCTACTACATTTGTAGTCACACCATTGGGCGTGGTAATCACGATTTGGTTAGGATACAAAGTAGCGGTTTGTGTAATAACTCCTGCTGGATTTACAAACTGAGCCGTATTACCGTTGATCTGAACCGTACCACCGTTATATCCCATAGGCGTAGTTACTTGGTACGATTGTGCTTTGCAAGGCACTCCGTAGGCAAACATCGCACCTAACAAAGCCCCTAATAGACAAGTTCCGATAAAGTCTTTCATAGGTCACACCAATCGTCATGTGCTTGATCTAAAAACTTAGTAACGCTTAGATCGTTAATCATTTCCCATACGCTAATGTCTGTACCAGCGATGCGTACATCTTCTACATCGATGCCGCCAATATGGCCTGTTGAATGGTCATCTTTTTCTTCGTACCCATAAACATCTAGGTGGGTATTGCCCATGTACATCGAAAACAAGTAGTTGTTATCTGCTGTCATTTGATTCTCCTTTATCACTCGCCAATCGAGTAATACCAGTTTAGTTAAGCTAACTTAACAATACAAGGATTATTTGATAGGAATATACCCTTAGTGGTAAAAAAACGACAGGGCTGTATTTGGCAGTTACTATCAATAGGCAAGAAAGCCGCAAAACTGCCTAATTACTGCATCCTACATTGGCGGCTTAACGCCCTAAATGGGTGGGGTACTCGTTTCTTTACACTTTCCCCCGATACCTACTAGCTCCGTGATGCTTTCGGTATTAAAGACTGTTTTTTGTTTGGTAAAAACACAACAGGTGTTGAAAACATTCCCAGCTCTTTTGAAGCTTAGATTCTTCAACTTCTATTAATTTTACTTGATTTGTAGTGCCATTGACAAAGACGATAGCGCATCTAGCATTAGGCATACCTAATCCCTCACGGTAAGCTGCAAGCTGTAATTCATGCTCGAACCATACATCGGTCTTATCAAGGTCAGTCGTTTTGGTTTTGAAATCCACAACAAAGTTTTTTTCGTTACCATTTACGGACTTAGACATCAAATCAACTTTCCCGCCAAAGCCTAACGGATGGCCAAACGACTTCTCACTTACCCATAATTGCTCGCCAAACGCTGCTTTTAAGGCATCATCAATCTTTTCAAGATAAGCGGGCTTTTCAGGCATATAAACCTGCTCAAAGTAGCTTTGAATAATGTTGTGAATGGCAGTACCACGAGCCGCTGCATCCATGCCCGTAGCCTTACTATCCTTCATTACCCTAGAGAGCCATACGCCTTCTTCTTCGCCTTCTAAGCGAGGAAGTGTAAGGGCAGCAAGGATCGCCTGTTCTTGCATCCATCTGAGCAATCCTTCGCCCTTGTTTGCGACACCGATAATCGTGGTAACGCTGGGCAATAGACCGAGTTTTCGTGCATCAGCAACATTTGTTGGCCGTTCCTTGCCAGTAGACGAGCCGATGACTGTATAGGCTGGACTGCCGTTTTTAGTATAGAAGTGACCACTCTTTTCTTCTTTATCTTTAATTATCATGATTAGAAGGGGATGTCAGATAAATCATCATCTTGAATGGTCGGTGCGTTAGTTTCACGCTGTTTCTGACCACGCCACTCGCTGCTTTCGGTAATCTTTTCCTTGTAATACTTGGGCAAGGCATCGTAATCTTCCTGTTTATAGTCCTGTAGCCAAAAGATTTTGGTCGGATTAATGCCTTCAGGCTGGGCGGCACGAAGGGCAGAAGGAACGGGGCTAATTCCGCTGATATTGGCGTACTTGCCATCTTCGCTATGGGTGATATTAACCATACAGAATTTGCCTAATAAGTTCTTGAGGTCAAAGTTCTTGCGATCTTCAGCAATCATCTTTTTATTAGACCAAGCTTCTAAATCTTGCCGTAAACGGGCTTGATCGCCTAAACTAACGGTATATCGCTTAGACACGATTAAGGGCTTTCCATCGTCTGTTTTTAGCGGAAGCCCTGCATCGTCATCACCGTGAAGCTCCCAAGTCAGTACGACCTTGTGCATAATCTTGGATTCGCCAGCCCATTCTACGGACTGATGCCCCAAATCAATGATGCTATAAAGCCTTGCCATATGCAAACCAGCAGGGGCGATTTTAAATTCTTTACTGTTATCTGAAATTATCATTTTGCGTTCCTAAAAATGTTTGAAAAGTCATCAAAAACTGCTTTTAATACAGGGTTTGGTTTTACTGGAGCAGGTAGACCACAGGCATAACGCAAATCACCGATTTCATCGGCAGTCAGCATCATTCCATCGTCTAGGTCTTTAAAGATGCGTTCCAAATGTTCTTGGAAGCTATTGAAGTCTTGATCTTGCTCACTCATACGAGTTCTCCTATTAACACGGCACATACCGTACTTAGATATTAAGCTAACTTAAACAACAATGCAACACTTTATTTGGCAAGTTGTTGTAAAAATGTTAAGATAGCTTATGGAAAATATTTCAGCGACAGCAATGATTAAGCTTTTGGGTGGCTGTACCAAAGTGGCAAACCTAGTAGGAGTAAGCGTTCCAGCGGTATCAATGTGGCAAAATGGGGTAATCCCCTATGACAAGCTAGTAATTTTGGCTGCCACGCTGGAAAAGGAAAGTGCGGGTTTAATTACTAGAAAACAGCTTTTCCCGCTTTCTTACAAGATGATATGGCCTGAATTGGAATAGTGTTATACTGCTGTTAAGCGGAGTGGATTCTGCGAAGTTATACGGCTCTAAACCAAAGACCCTTTCGGGTTGTTCTGTGTGTTTAATAAATGTATTAGAGCCATTTACTAAGCAAATCCATCATAGAGCAACCCCAAAGGGTTTTTTTATTTCCGTTTGGTCTTGATTGGTCGGCTAAAAACAACAGCTTTCAAGATACAAGTGCTACTGTGGGACAGTTGATGTAATAGCACACAAATCGGTGGCGAAGCTAGTGCCGATTCAACGAACGACTGGCGGGTTCTGTAACTCCGATGGAGCAGATGAAGGCGAATCTAGGTGGCTAGGTTCGTTCACCGAAAGAGCAACTTAAAACATGAATTACTATGAATACATCAAATCAGACCTTTGGAAACAAAAGAAAGCAAAGTTCTATGCCAGCAAATATTTTAAAAATGGCCGTTTTTGTATGTGTTGTAAAGCCAAAGATGTTGCGCTAGAAGTACATCATAAAACCTATAAACGCCTTTACAAAGAACGATTAACTGATCTTTTTGCTGCTTGCAGAAACTGTCATGAATTAATACATCAAATCCACAAAACTAGAAAAAGTAACAAAAACAATTTGTGGTCAGCTACCTATTTAGCAAAAAAACGACAGTAAATAAAAATATTGTCTATTAAGCAAACTTAACATATACTTCACTTAGATTAACTATTGGAGTACGAAATGACTTGGAACTTACGCTTAGTAGATTTAAGTAATCCGTATGAAGATTACTTTGAAATTAGAGAAGTGTTTTACGACACGATGGGCAAACCTATTGGACATACCAAAGCTGCCATTGGCGGTGAAGATCGCATTGAAGTAGATCGTTATATTGAACTTGCCCAACAAGCCCTTGCTAAACCCACTTTAAAATTTCCTAAAAATGATTGAACCTTTACTGCCCCCACAGCCATTGGATAACGATTTTGCTGTTGTTAGAATCTTACAATTAATGGGTCAGCTATCCCCTAAAGATATTAAATATATCTTTCAAGTAGCCGAGCGTGTTAGTAAAATGATTTCAACAGAGGATGACAATGAGCTTTCAAGAGTTTTATAGTTTATATCCCCGTAAAATGGGGCGCAAAGACGCAGAAAAAAGTTGGAATAGACTTACCCCAGTACAGCAAGCAGAGTGCCTTGAAGCGATGCCTAACTACTTGAAATACTGGAAGATTAAAGAAACCGCTAAAGATTTCATTCCATACCCTGCGACCTTTATAAACCAAGAACGCTGGACTGACGAGCTTGATATTGAACCAATACAGAATAAAAAACCCGAATTGCCATTCTATGCAACAGAAGAACTGACAATGAAAAAAGCCCAAGAAGTCGGTATAACTCCCTATGCTGGAGAAGGCTGGCAAGCATTAAGATTAAGGATCAGTCAAAAGATAAAGCAACTTGAAGAACAACTCTGATAGCTATCTTGTAGATTGGTACATTGGTGTTGCTAAACGACGAGGTTGGGATGAAGTCGTTAGACTTTTAAAGCAATATCCTGAAAAAGAAGAACGCATGAAGATGCTTATTAAGCAAAGATTAGGAAAATGAGAGAAATAGACCCAAACAAATGTATCGACTTTATATTGGAAAACGCAGGTAAATATGCACAAGCTAAAGGCCAATTGGCACAACTCGAGGCGTATAAGAGTTCCCTCAAAGCTATTAAAATGGCACAAACTGATGAACAATCTCTTGGGGCGCAGGAGCGTGAAGCGTATCGAAGCCAAGATTATCAAGATTTGTGTAAAGCCATTGGTGCGGCTACGGAGAACGCAGAAAAATTAAAATGGGAATTAGAAGCAGCTAGACTTAGACACGCTACATGGCAAACTTTAGAAGTATCAAACCGCAACCAAGATAGGATATTGAAATGACCACATTAAAAGTTACTGAAGAATTTTTGATTCTTAAATTATTGTGCAAAATGTATGATGAAGCACTTAAAAACGCTAATGCAACACAAATGTTAGAGATTTCAGTAGATATTGCAGAATCAGGCGAAAAATTAGAGCAATTGACTGTAGACTACATCAATGGCCACTAAGTCACAGAGAGATCACTATGCAAAGCTGGCGCGATTGGGCTGTATCTTGTGCGAACACATTGGATTCGAGGGACGAGATGTTGGAGTCGAAATCCATCACATACGCCGTTTCGGGGGAAAGCGAGATAACGCTCCAGCTGTCCCATTGTGCGCTATGCACCACAGACTTGGCGATACCAGTATTCACTTCCTTGGAGCTAAAGGATTCCGAAATCACTGGGGATTTGACCTTGAGGACAAACTTGTGGAAGTGGAAGCTAAACTAAATGAGTAGCTGGCTAATCATTGTTACTGGTTTAATTTATGCCTATATAGGTATAGAGCAAATCGTTAAAGGTAACGCGCCCATGGGTATAACTTATGTATCCTATGCCACAGCCAATATTGGGCTTTACTGGATGGCTAAATAACTATACAAATTTCGGACAAAAATGACCTATTTTTGCATAACTTTTTCTTTAAATTTCATGCACTTACAAGCGTTTTTAAAATAAGTCAGCTTACAATAACAAAGTAAATTTCCCTGTAAAAACAAAGTAATCCAATTTACAGGGAAAAGTTTCCCGAACGGGAAGAATGTATAAAAAAGTGTGTAAAAAACCAAAAATATTCCCGAACGGGGCATTTTGTAAAGAAAAGAAATGACTTATTAATGAGTCCGTATGTGGGTTAAAGCCTTATTTATGATTCATTAACTTTACAATCCAATGTCAACAACTTTACAATCAGCCGTCAAAACTTTACAAAAATGTCAACAAATCTGTTGATATGGATACTTTTTGTCAATAACTATTCATATAGGTATTAATATGTATATTAAATATATACTTATGGGTATCAAAATGTATCGTATTTTATACAAAAACCGACAATAAGTAACATATAAGTTACTAGACAACTTTACAATCGTCTAGTAATAACTTTACAATTCCAGCCCATCAAAGCCTAGCTCTTCTGCAATTAACTTGCAACGGGTTCTAAAGGCTTTGCCATGATGTGACCACTTATCACCCTTTTGACGGTGAAAACTCATGTGAACCATCTCATGCGAAAGAGTTGTGAGCATAGTGTAATAATGCCCACAGCGAGCAGAACTAATCGTAATAGTGTGTTCATAATCCTCTCCGCAGTCGTACATATAAGTACCCATTGTTTCAGGGTCGTGAATCACTACAAATTCAATTTCTTCAGGCACAGGAAGATTCCACTTAGTAAATGGGTATAAACAGCATAAGCTGGCATATGCGTGTCGGATGGCTTCAGGGGTAAGCTTCATACTTTATTGATACAACCTCTAAACTCAAACTCACCATTTTCTTCATCACTAACCATAATCAATTCAGGCATCAACATACGACCTTGATCGAATGACAGCATTACAAACCCTGATCGCCAATCTTTAGGGCTATCTTCGCAGTATTCAAAGGTGCTGGAATATGGATCAGCAAGGCAACCTGTTTGTACTCCCCAGTATGTGCCTTGATAGTTTGTAATAGGTGATGCGCATAAAACATGGGTATGACCTGTAATGATGTTGGTGTTCCCCGCTGCCGTAAGATTGCTATAACCAGCCGTACGACCGCCTTTATAACGGTGTTTTACAATTGTTTCTTCGCCAATCCAAAAAGACCAACAAGTTTCCCATTCAGGAAAGTGGTATTTAAGGCTAAATCCATCTACACCGCTATATTCAGGCACTTTATTAACCAACCACGATTCGTACCTCATATCGTGATTGCCCAATGTCCAAATTAAACGGCATCCAGCAGGGCGATGCTTAACAATCTCATCTAAATGTGTACGGCAAGCGTTTAATTCTTCTAAAACGGTAGGCTTTTGGTCGTAATTAATTGATGGAAAACGGCTTAAAATTTGCCCGTCAAAAGCGTCACCGTTACATATGATGACTTCAGGCTTAAATGTATCAATCATTAACAGCAATGCTTTAAATGCTGTAGTGGTCGTATCAGTAAAATGAGCATCAGAAAATACTATTACTCGCTTTACTTTATCAATATCAATGCCCCGCCTAACATTATGTGGGGTCATCTCTACTTTTTTAAGCTTTTTCTTTTCCCGTTGAGAATTATGGGTTTCTAACTTAATCCCATATTTAGCTTCTAAAGCAGCCCTTTTATTCATTACGCTGCGGGGATTCATTTTGGTTTCTTTAGCCACTAAAGTAGGGCTTCCTAACTCTTGCCAAAGTTTAATAAAGTCTTTATCGTTGATCGTTGAAGTGAATCCCATACGAACCTTTATAGTGGTAAAGTTAGCCAATACTAATCTATTTTAAAGTTAAATCAATGACATACGCAAGAATTGACACTAATCATAAAGAAATTGTTAAGGCATTGCGAGAAGCTGGTGCAAGTGTTGTTTCTTTAGCATCAATGAAACACGGCTGTCCTGATCTTTTGGTAGGTTATGCTGGGGAAACCTTGATGATGGAAGTTAAGAAAGACAGCAAGGCTCGTTTTACCCCCGACCAGCTAGAATTTATGGCTAAATGGAAAGGTGGCCCTATTAGTCGGGTAGATAGCGTGGAAGCTGCTATTAGAGCATTGGGAGTAATCCAGCGTGTTAAATAAATATTACGAACGATTTGAAAAAGCATTAAGCCCTGAATTTTGCGAATATGTAATTAAATCAATCGATTGGGAATTAAGTCAAATCGCTAGAGTAGATAAAAATAATCACGAAATCAATTTAACTGCCCGTGTTACTGACATTATTTGGGAAGAACTTTTAACCCCAATTGGAAGCGTAATTCAATCTTATATTTTGGAAGCTAATAAAACTTGGAATTACGATATTCGCAGATTAGAGCGGATTCAAATGTCAAGATATAAAGAAGGCGGACATTATGATTGGCATATAGATAGCAAAGTTCCTGTCAATAATGAGCAACGCAAACTTTCAATTAGCGTTTTATTAAATGAAAATTACGAAGGTGGTGGGCTTGAAATAAGCTCAAACAAAGATGAAAATGTATTAAAATATCAGGGAGATATAGTCGTTTTTCCCTCTTTTGTACAACATAGAGTATTACCTGTAACAAGCGGGACACGATATTCAGCGGTTAGTTGGGCTTATGGCCCTACATTTAGGTGAGATTATGGAAAAATCGATGGCATTATTTCTAGCAACATTGCTACATTCGGGTACAAATACCCATTTTTTCCATTGGGCTACCAAATCTTACGCTAAACACAAAACGCTGGGCAAGTTCTACGAGAACATTATTGAATTGACAGACCAGCTTGCCGAAACCTATTTCGGTGTTTACGGTCAGATTACCGAGTTTCCAAGCACATACCATATGCCTAAAGAGCCATTGGCATACCTACAATCATTGCAAGCTTTTGTTAAAGACGCACGGGCAGACCTGCCTAAAGACACAGAGATTTGCCAACTTATCGATAATATTGCCCAAGAAATCGATACCACCATCTATCTACTCAAATTCAAAGGTTAATATGCCACTCGATAAATCTAAATCGCCCGAAGCAGTTGGTCGTAACATCAAGACAGAGGAAGCAGCGGGCAAGCCCCCACGCCAAGCCCTAGCGATCGCCCTAAGCGTTCAAGATAAAGCTAAGGCTCGTAAGAATGTATTGGAAGCAGCCTATAAAAAGCATATGAAGTCTAGCGAAGAAAAAGGCGAAACCAAGAAAGAATCCAAGAAAACTGAAATGGGTGAAATGTAATGGCTAACTGGATCGCAGGTGCAATTAAGCATAAGGGCGCATTAAAAAAAGAATTAGGCGTTCCTGAAGGCAAGATTATTCCTAAAAGCAAGCTTGAAAAAGCCGCAGAAGCTAAAGGCAAAGAAGGCCGTAGAGCTAGACTTGCATTAGAACTAGAAAAGTTTACTAAAAAATGAACCGCAAGGATGCCATTCGTGCCGCAGTAGAAAAGCACGATAAGCCTATTTCTAAGACAACAACTGGCAAGGGCAAGAATTATCTACCTACTAGCGAAGGCGCTGGGATGACAGCTAAAGGCAGAGCAGAATACAACGCCAAGAACGGCAGTCATTTAAAAGCACCGCAAAAAAGCGGTAGCAGACATAACAGCTTTTGCGCTCGCATGGAAGGCGTTGTAGCCCACGCTAAAGGCGATGCACCAAGAGCCAAAGCAAGCTTAAAACGATGGGGATGCTCATGAAAAACGGACTTTATGCCAATATCCATAAAAAGCAGGAGCGTATAAAGCGTGAAAAGGCTGAGGGATTGCCTGTAGAGCATATGCGTAAGGTCGGCAGCAAAGGCGCACCTACCGCTAAAGACTTTAAAGAATCGGCTAAAACCGCCAAACCTAGAGTTCATCTAGAAAAAGCTATGAAGGATTACAAATGAAACCAATGGAACATAAGTACAAAAAGGAAGATGCTTTATTGCGTAATCATAAAGAAACTACCTATGAGAAGAATCAAGCTGATCGTATCGCTCGCAGAAAGATGATCGCTAATAAAGTCAAAGACTTGGATAAAGAAGTGAAATAGTAGTAGAATTAACCTATCTTAATCAACCACTTGGGTAAGGTATGGCTATTAAACAACAAACAAATAATCCCAAAGGCAGACCAAAGGGTAGCCCTAATAAGTCCACAGCGATGGCTAGGGAAGCGATAGCACAGTTCGTAGAAGGTAACGCACCCAGTATGCAGAAGTGGCTAGAACAAGTCGCTGAAGGCGTTAAAAACGATGACGATAAATTTATAGTGTTACCTAATCCTGAAAAGGCTTTCGGTATGTTGCAAAGCGTCATGGAATACCACTTGCCTAAGTTGGCTAGGACTGAACATTCAGGTGACGAAGATCAGCCTGTTAAAGTCATTCACGAACATAAGTTTCTAGATTGAAAGAAGTCGTTAAGCGGTACGAATATCCTTATAAAGCTAGGGAAGCTTTCCTTGACTTTCACCGCAGGAAACAACGCTGGGCTGTATTGGTATGCCATAGACGAGCAGGTAAGACTGTAGCCACCATTGCAGACATTATCCGTAGGGCTATCATGGAAAAGAAGCCCGATGCACGATACGCTTACATTGCTCCATATTATGCTCAGGCTAAAAACATCGCTTGGGATTATCTTTTAAAGTTTGCCGAGCCAGCCATCGTTAAGGCTAACCAATCAGAATTATGGGTAGAGCTAGTCAATGGGGCAAAGATACGCCTATTTGGTGCTGATAACCCTGATGCCTTGCGTGGACTTTACCTTGATGGCGTAGTGTTAGATGAGTATGCAGACATGAAACCCCGTATGTGGGGCGAGATTGTCCGTCCTTTACTGACGGATAGACAAGGCTGGGCTACCTTTATTGGAACGCCAAAGGGTCATAATAGCTTTTGGGAAATCTACAATAACGCTTTAAAATCAGATAGTTGGTATGTAAAGACATTGAGGGCTGATGTTTCGGGACTATTGCCTGAAGTTGAATTATTGGATGCCCAAGCTACCATGTCGAGTAATCAATACGAGCAAGAATTTCTTTGTAGCTTTGAAGCAGCGATTATCGGGGCATATTATGGACAAGAATTGCGTAGGATTACTGACCTTGAGCGCATTACTACTGTTGATTATGACCCTATGTTTCCTTGCCATACCGTTTGGGATTTGGGATTTAACGACAGTACAAGCATTATTTGGTTTCAAGTGGTTTACGGGGAGATACGAGTTCTAGATCATCATTCGTCTAATGGCCAAGCAATCCCTTTTTATCTCGGATTGTTAGAACAAAAAGAAGCGGAGTTTGGATACAAATATGGCATTCATTGGTTACCTCATGATGCAAGAGCAAAAACATTTGCTAGTAACGGAAAGAGTACAATTGAACAAATTTCGACAAAAATTGACACAAAACATCTAAAAATCGTTCCAAACTTATCAATTCAGGATGGAATACAGGCTTCAAGGCTTGCATTAACCCGTGCTTGGTTCGATAATAAGTGTGAGGATTTAATAGAATGTTTGCGTCAGTATCAACGGGAATGGGATGATGATAAAAAAGTATTTCGGGATCGCCCAAAGCATGACTGGACTAGCCATAGCGCAGACGCTTTTCGTTATCTCTCAATTGTATGGAAAGAAGAAGAAGGCCCTATTCTTAACAATACCAAAATCACAGGACTTCATGTCGGCCAAACGGATGTTACGCTGGACGAAATGTGGAAATTAACCCCTAAACAAACTTTTAAAAGGATTTAATTATGTCAGGCGTAAACCAACCATTTGGAACATTCTACGAAACCGTAGCAGCATCACAAACTGCTCAAGTTTTAGGCGTTACTGGCGGTGTAGGCGATACTTTGATGCGTTTAATCATCACAGTTACAACTTCCGCTACATCACAAGTTACCTTGCTTGATGGTGCAACTTCATACATTATCGTGCCAGCCGTAACTCCTGTAGGCGTATATCAGATTGATATTAATGCCGTTTCAGTCAATGGCGCATGGAAAATTACTACTGGTGCAGGCGTATCAGTCATGGGTGTAGGTAACTTTAGCTAAGGATTTATATGGATCATACATACCAAGATTGGTATAACACCATCGCAGGGTACGAGCGTACCTTTAAAGAATGGGAAGGCCGTACAGATAGAATTATTAAACGCTTCAGGGATGACAGCCGTACTCGCAATAACCCTAATGCCAAGTTTAATATCTTGTGGAGCAATGTCCAAACCATTACCCCAGCTATCTTTGCCCGTTTGCCACGACCTGATGTTAGCCGTAGATTTAGGGACAATGATCCAATAGCCCGTGTTGCTTCGATGATGCTGGAGCGAGCATTAGATTACGAGATTACTCATTACAGCGACTATAAGTCCGCTATGTCACAATCGGTTCAAGACCGTTTGCTTGGCGGGCGTGGTACTAGCTGGGTTCGTTATGAGCCACATATTGTTGGTAAAGCCAAAGAAGATGCAATGGAAGGTGCTGATGTACCTGAAGATGGCTTCGAGATTACAGGCAATTCTGACGAAGAAGAATCTGTTGATGCAATGCAACAAGAAGATCAAGAGCGTATTGAGTATGAGTGCGCTCCTGTAGACTATGTTTACTGGCGGGACTTTGGTCATACTATTGCTCGTACATGGGAAGAAGTCACCGCAGTATGGCGTAAAGTCTATATGGGCAGAGAAGCCCTTGTCGAACGATTTGGCGAAGAACTTGGCGGTAAGATTCCGCTTGATACAAAGCCTGACAATACAAAGACTTACAACGAAAAAATGGGCGAAGGCGCATCCGAAGCTTGTATCTATGAGATTTGGTGCAAAGAAAGCGGTGATGTAATTTGGCTATCTAAATCAATGGGTGAAATCCTTGATGTTAGACCTGATCCTTTAGAGTTAGAAAACTTCTTTCCTTGCCCTAAACCTTTGTACGCTACATTAACTAGCGACCGTTTAGAGCCAATCCCTGACTTTGTTTTATATCAGGATCAAGCTCGCCAATTAGATACATTGGCTGACCGTATAGACGGATTTATACAAGCCCTCAAAGTACGGGGAGTTTATGACGCTTCCGAACCTAGTCTTGCCCGTTTATTCTCCGAAGGCGAAAACAATACCCTTATTCCTGTTAAGAACTGGAACGCTTTTGCAGAGAAACAGGGAATGGCAGGAGCTATCAATCTAGTTGATATTGCCCCAATCGCCCAAGCCTTGCAGATGTCTTATCAAGCAATGGATCAGGTTAAGGGTCAAATCTACGAGATTATGGGTATCGCTGATATTCAGCGTGGTCAGACTGACCCTAACGAAACATTAGGCGCACAGATCATTAAGTCAAACAATGCTGCTGGTCGTTTAAAGACTATGCAACACGCAGTAGTGGACTTTGCTACCGAACTGTTATCGATCAAAGCGCAGATTATTTGCAATCATTTTACAGACGATACGATTGTTAAGATTTCAGGGGCAATGCAATTAAGCCCACAAGATCAAGCACTTATCCCACAAGCTTTAGCATTATTGCGTGATGAATGTGCTAAAAACTTCCGTGTAGAAGTGACTACTGATTCGATGATTTTCCAAGATGAGATGCAGGAAAAACAGGATCGTGTTGAATTTTTACAAGCTATGGGTTCGTTTTTCCATCAATCAGTACCTATGATCCAAACCGCTCCTGAACTTGCTCCTATGATTATGGAAATGCTCAAGTTCACCGTGACAGCGTTTAAGGCTGGCAAAGGATTAGAAGGACTAATTGATGAAACAGCTGATAAATTGAGAATTCAAGCACAACAAATGCAAGGTCAGCCTAAGCCACCTTCACCTGAACAACAGAAGATGCAAATGACAATGCAGATTGAGCAAGCCAAAATGCAAGCTTCTCAACAAGAAGCACAACAAAAAATGCAGTTTGAACAACAGAAAATGCAAATGCAAATGGAACTTGAGAAAGCCAAGCAAGAGTATCAGGCTCAAGAGAACCAGCTTAAATTCCAATTAGAAGATCAGCGGAACAGAGCGCAAGCCGAGATGGACTTGAAAGTAGCTCAGATGAAGATGATGACCGAGAGAAATACCCAAGTCTTACTGGCTCATATTAACAACGGTGCTAAGATCGAAACTGCCCGTATTACTTCAGGTCAAGATGATGGAGCGCAAGCTTATATGACAGAAGAAGATATGGCTACTTCTATGGAACATCCATTAGCCCCTATTGCTAACGCTATTGGTCAAGGAAACGCTCAGATGGCACAAGCTATTACTGCTTTAGTAGATACAATTAACCAGCAACATAATCGCCCTAAAACTGTTGTAAGAGGTGCTGACGGCAAAATCATCGGAGTTCAATAATGGCTATAACAGTCAAGCATAAGTTCGTCAGCGCAATACCTGATGCTGGCGATCCTACGATTGTCCAGCCTTCAAATTGGAACGATGACCACCAGTTAGTTGGTACTGTTCCGATTGCCAATGGCGGTACTAATGCGACTACAGCGGCAGATGCCTTAACTAATCTTGGTGCTTATCCTGCTTCCAATCCTAGTGGATATGGCACGGGTTCGGTAACTAGCGTTGCAGCTACAGCAGGAACAGGCATTAGCATTACTGGTAGTCCTATCACGACTAGCGGTACGCTTAACATTACTAATACTGCTCCCGACCAAACAGTAATATTAAATGCGGGTACAGGAATTTCTACCAGCGGTACTTATCCTAACTTTACGATTACCAATACCAGCCCATCAAGCGGTGGCACGGTAACTTCTGTTGCATCGGGAACTGGTTTAACTGGTGGCCCTATTACGACATCAGGCACATTGTCTATTGCCAATACTGGTGTAACGGCAGGAACTTATGGTTCGGCTGCGGTAATACCTGTTATTCAGGTGAATAGTCAAGGTCAGATTACCAATATCAGCACCCAGCCAACCAATGCGCCTGCTTATCAAGGCACATGGAACGCCAGCACAAATACCCCAACTCTCGTATCTAGCGTAGGTACTGCGGGTTATTACTATGTTGTTTCTGTAGCTGGTAACACCAACTTAAACGGTGTAACTGGATGGGCAGTAGGCGATTGGGCTATCTTTGAGAATGGTGTATGGCAAAAGATTGCAGGATCATCTAGCGAATCATTTACTAATCTAACCACTACAAACCTAGCGGTAACTGGTCTTACTGGCTATATGTATGCCAATAACACTACAGGCAATGTAACGGCATCAACGACCATTCCTAATGCGGGTTTGGCTAATTCAGCCATTACGATTAACGGCACAAGCACAAGTCTTGGCGGTTCGATCAATGTAGGAACAGTCACAAGCGTAGGAGCAACAAGCCCAGTAGTTTCTAGCGGTGGCAATACTCCCACGATTTCTATGCCAGCTGCCACAGGAAGCGTAAACGGTTATCTGACAAGCACAGACTGGACTACTTTCAATAACAAGGGTTCAGGCTCAGTTACTAGCGTATCTGCAACAGTCCCCAGCTTTTTAAGTATTTCAGGAAGCCCAATAACCACTAGCGGTACATTGGCTATTAGCTATTCAGGGACAGCTTTGCCAGTAGCCAACGGTGGTACTGGGATTACATCACTAACTACTGGATATATTCCTTACGGTAATGGCACAGGAAGTTTATCTTCGACATCAGGACTTAACTATACTGCGGCTACAACGACCTTAAATGCTCCTGTATTGAGCGTAAATTCGACTACAAGCACAACCCCTAACCTGACATTTAATGCAAGCAATTCAGGCATTACTTCGGGTGCAAGCGTAGCCAATAGTTATTTACAGACCATTATTCAAAACAAATCAGGCACGGCTGGTGCATCTACAAACTATGTACTTTCCAATGACTTAGGTACGGATTCAAGTTATTACGGTGAGTTTGGCATGAATTCATCCGTATATTCCAGCGGAACTCCTACCGATTTTTTTAGCATCAATAACGGCATCTATTTCTCAGGACACGATGGCGATTTAACTGTCGGTTCGGGCAATGGTTATAAAACCTATTTTGCATGGGGAACAACAGGTCAATCTGCCCATGTAATCAATGCGTCAGGAGCTATCGGTTTAAATACCAACATTACTGGAACTACAAACTTTGGTACAGCAGGACAGGTATTAACTTCAGGTGGTTCGTCAGCTACTCCAACTTGGCAAACTCCTACAACGGGAACTGTTACAAGCGTAAGCGGTACATCAGGTCGCATTACCAGTACAGGCGGTAATACTCCTGTTATTGATTTGACTTCAGGCGTGGCGACTGCGGGAACAACAGGTTCTAGCACCCTTATTCCTGTCATTACTATCGATACTTATGGGCGTGTAACTACCATCACAACCGCTTCAAACCCACAGGGAACAGTCACAAGCGTAAGTGGCACAGGTACAGTTTCAGGTATCTCGTTAAGCGGTACAGTTACTTCTAGCGGAAACCTTACTTTAGGTGGCACATTAGACTTATCTAGCCCACCTGCTATTGGCGGTACAGCAGCTAATACAATCACAGGAACAACCATTACTGCTACTAAATTTGTAGGAGTTTCGGGCGGAACATTCTAATGTTTTCCACAGCTTTTCAGGCTAATGCGTTTCAGAACAATGCCTTTCAGGTATATGTTCCACCTGCTAATGTCAATATTGGTGGGGATGGCTGGACACGAGAAGAATGGTTACGGGCGCAAAGACTTGACAAGAAGATTGCTGCTCGCCAACGCCTGTTAGAAAAAGCTACCAAAGAAGCTAATGCAAATCGTAAGCAAGCAATTCGTGATTTAGTATCGCCTGTTGCAAAAGTTAAGCAATCTAAAGTACAATCAAAACAAGAGGTTAAAGCTGATATACCGTTAGCTGAAACAGAAGATTTACAACGGTCTATAAGCTACCTTGAAAGACAACGGGATAACATCCTTGCGGCAGTAGCTTACAGAAAACAGCAAACTCTTATACAAGAGCATTTGCGAGTATTGGAAGCCAAACGCCTAGAGGAACTAGACGATGAGGAATCCATATTAATACTGCTCCATTAAGTGCTGATGCACAATATAGATTAGGGTACGACCACTTACACGCTGGCAGATACGATCAAGGATTTAGGCTTTTCGAGTATCGATGGCATCCCGACATTATTGCCAAACAAACTAACGGATATAGCCCCGTATTAAAAATGCCAGTTTGGAGAGGTGAATCGCTTATTGGAAAGTCCATTACGGTTCAGATGGAGCAAGGCTTTGGCGATATTATTATGTTTGCCCGATTCTTGCCAGCATTAAAGGCTTTGGGCGCAAAAAAGCTGGTAGTTTTGCAAGAAAGCACATTACATCACCTTTTAGGTCAGCTAGATTGTGTTGATGTCTTTACAAATGACTTAGACAAGGGCGCAGCCCTAGAATCTGACTATTGGATTGGCTCAATGTCCCTGCCTTATTACTTAAGTTTGGCTCATCCAATGGTAAAAGCGATGTTCCCTGTCAGAAAAGACAAGATTATCGGCTCAGAAGGCTATTTTCACGCCCAGCCAAGCAATATTCCTGCCAAAGTTGGGGTTAATTGGGAAGCATCCAAGCAAATCATGTATTACTTAAAGTCAATTGATGTACACCAAATGGAAAAATTGACGGGATCAGACTGTTATAGCTTAAATCCCAATTCCGAAGGGATGTTTAACCCACTTCCTGATGACGGATGGAAAACAAATTGGGTCAAAACAGCTTCCCATATGAAGGCTTGTAAGGGCATTGTGACTGTAGATACAGGTACGGCTCATCTAGCTGGTGCTTTGGGCGTTAAAACCATTGTATTGCTTCCTAAAGACGAGTTTATTTGCTGGCGGTGGAAGAATGGCCGCTGGTATGACAGCGTAGTTTGTTTAAAACCTGATGAGTACCACAAAGTACCCGAACTTATAAAGAGGATGTAATGGCATTAGTAAAAATTACAGTTACTTGTCCACATTGCAAGGTCGATCACGAAGAATATGACCCAACGCAATATGACGATAGGGAAACTTACTTAGCTTATTGGAATCTGCCTTTTGAGGGCGAGGAAGCTGACAAGGCTTGGCAACAAAAGCTTGAAATGACCCCTAAACAAGCCCCTATGGTCATTCCTGACATCGAAGGTCACATTAGCATGGCTGATGGCACTTGGGTCGATAGCCGATCCAAGCATCGAGAAAACCTAAAACGCAACAATTGTATCGAATTAGGCAACGATGTCCCAATCGAGCAAAAAAAACACGAAATTAGCCGTAAAGACCAAGAAGCCCGTAAGCGTCAAATCGCTGAAATCGCTTATGCCAAACTTAACTACAAATAGGAGTAAACCATGAGCGAAGAATTAGACCGTAGAGGTATGTTAGAAGCAGCACTTGAGCAAGCCGAAGAAGGCACTTTAGAAGCACCAATCAAAAAGGAGATTGAAGTAAATGACGACCCCATCCAAGCCGAAAACAAAGCGAGTAGTAGTGCCGAAAGCGACAACGATAACGAAGAAGAAATCGAGCGTGACGAAAAAGGCCGTTTCAAAGCCCAAAAAGGTAATGGAGATGCCGAAGATTCCACCGATCACGATAATTCTGAAGAAGAAAACTTGGTGGCAGAAGCTTCTGATGAAACTGAAAGCGATGTAAAGCCTTCTCGCCCAACTACATGGAAAAAAGAATATGTAGAAATTTGGGACAAGATGGAAAAGGGCGAACCTTTAAAGAAAGAAGATTTTGTTAAGTTTGCTGAATATGCTAACCAGCGTGAAGCTGAATATAAGCGTGGCGTATCTGCTTATAAAGCTGAAGCTGACAATGCTCGCCAACTTACAGAAGCTATTGGCCCATTCGTTCCTGAATTGCAGCAACAAGGAATTCATCCAGTAGCTTGGATTAATAATCTTGGTCGGGCGCACATGATTCTTTCTAAAGCACCATACGACCAAAAAGTTCAGGTGTTTCATAGACTTGCACAAGATTATGGAATACAATTAGATCAAAATGCGATACAAACTCCACAACAGGCGTATGTAGACCCTTATCAACAACAATTAATTCAGCAACTTCAAGCTACTCAGCAACAAGTTCAACAATTGTCAGCGATTCGGGAGCAAGAGGAAAATAGCCGATTGATGTCAGAAATCAGTCGGGTAAGTAGCAACAAGGAGCGGTTTCCGCACTTTGAAATGGTTAGGGAAGATATGGCTCAATTACTTGAGCGAGGTTTAGCCCAAGACCTTGAATCGGCTTATGCAAAAGCTGTGCGTATGAACGATGAAGCTTACAAGCTAGAACAGGAAAAACTCCTGAAATCAGCAAGTACCCAAGCATCTAAGGCACAACAAGTAGCAAAAGCCAAAGCAACTGCTGTTAGTCCAAGATCAGCTACTCCTAGCGGTCAGGTGTCTAAGACAGATGCAAAGGATAGACGCTCATTGTTATTGGCTTCTTTAGCCGAAGCAGAGAGTGGTCGGGTTTAACTTAATTTTATAAAGGAAATATCATGGCATTTGCTAATAGCGCAATTACCGATATTATCGCTACAACCATTCAAAGCCGTAGCGGTGTATTGGCAGACAACTTGACACAAAACAATGCGATCCTTCAGCGTTTGAACGCTAAGGGTAATGTACAACCATTCTCAGGTGGTAATGTGATTTTGCAAGAAATCATGTACAACGATCCAAATACTAACAACGCTAACTCATACAGCGGTTACGAAGTATTGAACATCACTCCTGATAGCCCAATTTCTGCCGCTCAATTCTCTATTACTCAGTACGCTGATAGCGTAACAATGAGTGGTTTGGAAATGTTGCAGAACTCAAGCAAAGAGCAAATCATCGACTTGTTAGATGGCCGTATGCAAGTTTCTGAAGCTCGTTTGTTAAACCGTATTTCTACCGACATCTATGGTGACGGTACAGGTAACGGTGGTAAGAATATTACTGGTTTGGCAGCAGCAGTTTCTACTTCTCCAACAACAGGTACATACGGTGGTATTAACCGTGCTAACTGGACATTTTGGCAGAACCAAGCAACTACTGGTGTAACTGGTTACGCTAACATCCAAGCTAAAATGACTGATGCTGCTATCAAGTCCGTTCGTGGAACTGATAAAGTAGACACAATCGTTGCTGGTAACACTTTCTACTCATACTATGTTCAGTCTTTACAGGCTATTCAGCGTATCGCAGGTGTAGAAGAAGGTGCTGCTGGTTTCGCTTCCCTCAAGTTCTACGGTGGTGGTATGTCCGCAGATGTTATCTTGGGTGGTGGTTACGGTGGTCAGGAAAACACAGGTTATATGTATCTTTTGAACACTAACTACATTTTCCTACGCCCACACAAAGAGCGTAACTTCGTTCCTATCGGTGGCGAGCGTCAATCGATCAACCAAGATGCTATTGTCAAGTTGTATGGCTGGGCTGGTAACCTTACCTGCTCCAACAGCTTCTTGCAAGGCGTTTTGACCGCTTAATCCATTGATCTGAAAGGAAAATAAATCATGGCATATTCAATTACTCCCTTAGCAGGTATTGATCTTTACAATACCGCTAATACCAACGCTAACTCTGCTGGTACTCTAATTGCAACTTTTGGCCCTACTGGTGCTGAAGTGTTCGGTTCAGATGGCAAGCGTTATGTTTTTGCACAAGCTGGTGTAGCAATTGCTGCTTCCACCACAACTTGCGTAATTAACGCTTCTACCTTCCAAGCAACTTTGGGTGCTGGTTCATACATCTCAGGCGCATCTATGGCTTCAGGTGATTATGGCTGGTTCGGAATTGCTAGCGTTTAATAGTAATTTGTAGTAAAAACGAAGGGTTACCTCAAAAGGGTAGCCCTTTTTTCATTTAACTTTTACCTAACTACTTAGGAGATTTAAAGATGGCTTTACCAAGCGATGAGCATAATGCAGATTCACGCCTTCAAGTTCGTTTCTATAAGCGAGCAATTAAGCAAGAAGATGCTTCCAACGAAGCTGGCCGACCAATTTACAAAGAGTTTGATTTTGTACATATTTGCGTAGCTGGCGATACTCTAACCGAAATTGATACTTATGCCTTAGAACAGCATAAACAGCGTTTTCCGCTCCATTGGGCAGCGTATCAAAACAAATTAGGGGCTGACGATCAAGGATATGAAGGAACTCCCTTAGCGGAATGGCCTTTAGTATCTAAATCACAGGCTGAAGAACTCCGTGCTATGAAGTTTCATACGGTAGAAGCCGTAGCTAACGCTTCAGATCAGCAATTACAGCGTATTGGAATGGCGGCAGGAATGTCCCCATATGCTTTCCGAGATAAGGCAAAGGCATTTTTAAATTTAGCCACAGTTTCAGCAGAAACCGACAAGCGTGAGCAAGAATTAAACGCTTTGCGAGAAGAACTTGCCAAAAAGGAACAAGAAACTGCTAAAATTAAGGCTGAAACAGATGCGAAGCTCGCCCAAATGCAAGATCAGATGGCAGCTATACTTGCCGCTGTTGGTGAAAAGAAACCCCGTAAAGCTAAAACGGTAGCCACAGAGGAAGCTTAAATATGTCATCTACAATGCTCCAACTTGTCCAGCAGGTAACTGCTGAACTTAACCTTGCCGTACCATCATATGTAGTGGGAAACCCTAGTCAGGATGTGCAACAAATCCTAGCTTTGATGAATCGTGCTGGTTACGACTTGATTAAGGAATACGATTGGCAAGCATTGGAAGTTGAATATCGCTTTTACACAAACGCTATAACCACGACCTGCAATACTACGAATGGGACTTATTTACTTAATAACATTCCTAGTACAGCAGGGCTGGATAGCACTTATTCAATCGTTGGTACAAGTATTCCACAGGATACTTATGTAAATAATGTCATAGATAACAATAGCTTAACCACTACCCAATTGGCTTCTGCTACATCGGTAGGCGGAACAGTCACATTTAGTAAGACTATCTACCCACTACCATCTGACTACGAAACCATTACAGATAATACCCATTGGGATAAGACTAAACATTGGCAGATGCTTGGCCCAGTCGATGCCCAGCAATGGCAATGGCTTAAATCAGGCTATATCTCAACTGGCCCACGAGTTCGTTGGCGTATTCTTGGCAATACATTCCAAATTTGGCCACCTTACAATACCCAAGAATATCTAGGATTTGAATACCGTTCTAAAGGCTGGGTACGCAATGCTGCTGGTGATGTTTTAAATAGCTTTCAAAATGACAGCGATACAACCGTGTTAGATGATGCGGTTATTGCTATTTTGACTAAATTGAAATATTTCCAAATTAAGTCATTTGACACTACATCATTACAACAAGATTACATTCGGTATTTGAATGTGGCTAAATCTAACGATAAAGGTTCAGCTACCCTTTCATTTGCTCCACAGCCAAGTGCTGTTCTTATTGGATGGGCTAATATTCCTGATACTGGCTATGGGTCTTAAAAATGACCGTAGCTAAAAAATTTACCGCAACGACTACTTCTGTGCCCGCTCCTGTTGGCGGATGGAACGGCAGGGATTCATTAGCAAATATGCAACCGCTAGATGCGGTTCAGCTAATTAATTGGTATCCAACTCCCACCGATGTCACTATGCGTAAGGGTTATACGGTAGTTTCGGTTTTGACTACTTCTACGGGTGTTAAAACCATTAGCAGTATTACTTATGTAAATGCAATTGCAACTTTAACGACAACAACGGCTCATGGTTTAACTACAGGTGCTTATGTATCGATTACAGGCACAACTCCAGCAGTCTATAGTGGTGTATTTAAAATTACCGTTATTAGTACTACAGCATTTACTTATACGATGGCATCTACGCCAACAGGCAATGCAACTGTTGTTGGAACATATCTAAATCAAGCAACAACACCTGTTAATACACTAATGAATTACACCAAAACTAGCGGATATAGCTTATTTGGTGCTGCTGGAAGTGATATTTGGGACACAAAACCTAATCCAGCTACTAAAGTATTTAGCGGTATTAGTAGTGATAAGCTGCAATCTGTTAATTTAACTAACGCTGCTGGTCATTTTTTAATTGCCTGTAATGGCGTAGACCCAACTATGATTTACAACGGTACTTCATGGTTTTATTTGGCAACTACAAGCACCGCACAAACTATTAGTTCAATTACCCATGTAGGTAATGTTGCTACATTAACGACTTCTTCGCCTCATGGTCTAATAACAAATAACTATGTGACTATTACTGGCGCAACTGCAAGTGACTATAACGGCTCTTATGTAATTACCGTAACTGGAGCTAATACTTTTACATACACAATGGCAACTACTCCTTCGGCAGATGCTTCTGTTGTGGGTAGTTATACAGTTTTAGGCATTACAGGCGTAAATTCAAATCGCTTTATTAATGTCAATTTATTTAAAAACCGTCTTTTCTTTACTGAAAAAGATAGCCTTACTTGCTGGTATTTGGATGTCAATTCTATTGCTGGCGTAGCCCAACCGCTTTACTTTGGTGGAATTGCCCGTAATGCTGGTTATTTGCAAGCAATGGGTACTTGGACGCTTGATGCAGGTCAGGGTGTAGATGATTATGCTGTATTTGTAACCAGTATGGGCGAAACTATTGTTTATAACGGTACAGACCCAAATACAGCAGCTACTTGGGCATTAAAAGGCGTATGGCAATTAGGTCAGACCTTTAATCGCAGATGTTTCTTCAAATGGGCTGGCGATTTGCTTCTTTTAACCCAAGATGGTTTAGTCCCACTTTCTTCAGCTTTGCAATCTAGCCGATTAGACCCCCGTGTAAATTTAACAGACAAAATTTATTACCCTATTAGCGTTGCTGCAACCAATTACTATGCCAATTTTGGATGGCAGATTAACTATTTTGCTTCCGAAAATATGTTAATTTTAAACATTCCAATTCCTAACGGGATTGAGCAATATGTAATGCACACCATAACGAAAGCTTGGGCTAGATTTACCAATATTCAAGCTTATTGCTGGGAAGTATCGGGTGATGCTGATATGCACTTTGGAAGCGATGGAACAGTAAGCACTTTATTTAGTGCTTTATCTGATGATGGTAATAACATTAACGCAACAGCCCAACAAGCTTATAGTTATTTTGACAGCGCAGGTCAATTAAAACGATTTATGATGGTTAGACCAATCCTACAGTCTACGGGTGGCGTACCAAGCGTTTTATGCGGTTTAAGCGTGGATTTTGATACTCAACCCCAACTGGGAGCAATTTCTTTTAATCCTGTTAATCAATCAGAAGGTATTTGGGACAATGCTACTTGGGACAATAATGTATGGTCAGGTGGACTTATAACTACTAAAGTATGGCAAGGGGTTACAGGACTAGGATTTAGTGGTTCAATAAATTTAAATGCCGTAAGTCAAAATATTGAATTACATTGGGCATCAACAGATTATGTTATGGAGCGTGGCGGGGTACTGTAAATATCACTTTTATATATCAATAATCAAAGTTATACTACTAATACCGTCAAAAAGGTTAATTTATGGAAGAATTTGTAAAAGTCGATGCTGAATTACCATTTGTTCAGTTTGCTGAAGCAGATGATATGTGGATTCGCACTTATACATTAGAAAAAGCTGGCTATATTGTTCCGCAACACGCCCACGAACACGATCATATTACCCTTTTAAATCAAGGCTCTATAGAGGCTTGGAAAGATGAAGAACAATTAGGTGTTTTTGTAGCTCCAGCTATGATTGTAATTCCAGCAGGGTCAAAACATCGTTTTAGGGCTTTAACTGACAATGTTTTTCTGTCTTGTTTACATAATTTGCGTGGAACTGGCTTAAAAGAGCCAAAAATTAAAGAAGAACATATTTTGGTGAAATCATGATTAAACTTTTATTCAACAATCCTTTAGTGAAGCCTTTAATGCCAATTACATTTGGCTTTTTAGGGGACATTGTAAATTCAATTTTTGGTGGCCCACCACCCCCACCACCTGCACCCGATTACACAGGAGCAGCCCAAGCCACAGCACAAGGTAATTTACAAGCTGCTCAAGCCGCTGCTGCCGCTAATCGTGTAAATCAAGTTACCCCTTATGGAAACTTAAATTATTCTCAAACTGGAACTGATAGTTACGGCAATCCTACATGGACAGCAACTACAAGCCTAAATGATGTAGGACAACAACTTCTTAATAATCAAAATAATGCTAGTTTAGGTCTTGGTGGCGCAATTAATTCTCAATTGGGTCAAGTAAACAATGTAATGGGTCAAGGTTTTAACCCACAAACTGCCCCTATTACTACCAATGTTGGACAAGCCAATCTAAATCCTTTAACTGGTCAAGCTAATCTACAAACCAATCCTAATTATGCAAGCGGTATGCAAGGATGGGATCAAGCCAATCAAATTTTGCAAGCGCGTCTACAGCCACAAATGGCTCAAGATCGCGAATCACAAAATGCTGCATTAGCTAACCAAGGTATTGTTCAAGGCACAAAAGCCTATGACAATGCTATGCGTACCTTTAATCAAGGTCAAAATGACTTGCTTACTAACTCACAATTAGCTGGTCAGCAAATCGGTAACTCATTGTTTAATCAAGGAATTACTGGTGGTCAATTTGCTAATACTGCAAACCAACAGAATTACACAAATAGCCAATCACAGCAACAAGCTAATAATGCTTTGGCTCAACAGCAATTTGGCAATCAACTGTCCAATGCTAATTTGGGCAATACTGCACAGCAACAACAATATAACCAAGCATTGACTAATTACAATATGCCACTTAATACATTAAGTGCATTGCGTACAGGCGCACAAGTACAAAATCCAACATTCCAAAATGTACCTCAACAAGCTACCACTAGCGGGGCTGATTTATTGGGTGCGACTACTGCTGCTGGTAATTACAATTTGGGTACTTATAACGCCCAACAAGCCGCTAATTCTAATTTAACTGGTGGTTTGTTAGGTTTAGGTGGCTCATTAGGTGCTGGTTATTTGATGTCACCTGCAATGTCTGACATTCGTACTAAAGAAAATATTGAACCAATTGGCATTGCACCTAACGGTTTAACAATCTATCGTTTTGAATATAAAGACGAATTTAAAGACCATGAATTAGCAGGACATGGTATTCATGTCGGTTATATGGCTCAAGAAGTTGAACAAGTTTATCCATACGCAGTTAAAACATTGGACGATGGTTACAAAGTCGTAGATTATGGAGTTTTGCATGGATAATTCTTATACCAATACATTTATGCCTAGTGGTATACCACAGCAAGATGCTCAGAACATGAATCCTGTATTTCAAAATATTAATGCTCAACAACAATATTTGAATCAACAACTTGCACAAAATAACCAATTAGCGCATCCACAAGGCCAACACGCTAATTACACAGGTTTAAATCCATTAGCTATGGCTTCTATGTTGCGTCAAGGTGCTAACGGTACTGTTACGCCACCTGATGCTAACTATGCTCCCATGAGTGGCGTAAGCGGTATGGGCAATTCGATGGGTACTGGCATAAACCAAGATCAATACAATTCAGGCATTGGCTTTAATCCATCTGCCCAAGTTGGTGGCTACGGAATAAAGTAAAGGATCGTTATGGCAAATGAATTTAATGTAGCCCAAGCAGGTACTTTAAGTCCTGAAGATTACGCTCAACAACAAGCTTTAAACCGTCAGCAACGATATGCTGATATGTTAATGCAACAAAACCAACAGCCACAAGGTCAAATGATTAGTGGCCGTTATGTAGCTCCTTCTTGGGCGCAACAGCTTCAAGCTCCTGTAAATATGTTGCTAGGTGCTTATCTTGGAAAACAAAACGATACTGAAGCTGGTAAATTGGCTGAAAAAATTCGTCAAGCTAAAGGCGCTAAAGAAGAAGCAATTACCAATTTAATTACTGGCGCACCTGAAAAAACAACAGAATTAGCTGGGCCATATACAGGCAATGTACCTATGCCCACAGCTTATCAAGCTCCAGTAAAACAAGATTTAGCTGCTGCTTTGCGTGAAATTAATACAAATAATCCTTATGGTGCAGGATCAGAATTTAAGTCAGCATTAGTTGGCAATATGATTCCTAAAACTTCAGAAAAAGTGTCGGATTACAATTTTGCAAAAACTCCTGAAGGCGGTGGATTTAAAGGTACATTTAATGAATTTAACAATCAATTAACACCTTACCAAGCTGCTGAACTTGATTTAAGAAGAAAACAATTAGCTTTAGAAACTAATGGTGGAAAATTAACTGAATCCCAAGCAAAAGCTAGTGTTTATCATAATCAAATGACTAGCGCATCAGGTGAGTTAAATAATGTATATCAAAGCGGATTTAATCCAAATAGCACTTTGAATCAAGCTGAAACTGGTGCTGCTGGCGGTTTATTTAACTTTGCTACATCATCTGATGCACAACGAGCGAAACAAGCCCAAAACCAATGGTCTGAAGCTTATTTGCGCTTTAAAACTGGTGCTGGTACTAATGCACACGAAATTGAAGCTAACCGTAAGACTTATTTCCCACAAGTAGGCGATGATGCTGCTACTATTGCTCAAAAAGCAAGAATGAGAGCGCAAGCAGAAAATGACATTGCGATTGCTTCAGGCCCAGCAGCTAGATTGCAAAATCCATCAGTAGTGCCACCTGCAAATACTAAGTCTAATGCTCCTGTTTCAAATGCACCTTTACAATTTTCATCTGAAGCTGATGCCGCTAAAGCTGGTTTACCTAATGGAACACCTGTTGTAATTAACGGTGTTTCAGGAACTTGGAAGCACTAATATGCCATTTGTACCTGATACTCCTTCAACTGGTAAATTTGTAGCTTTTAGCCCTGAAAAGGGCAATATGTACACTCAAGGCGCAGAAGATATACAGTATTCTCCTGAAGGAATTCCTTTAAATACTTCTTCCTATGGATCAGGCACTACTGGCAATACTGATGTTGCAAGAAAAGCATTAACAACTGCTGCGGCTTTGCCTGTCAATATAGCAACTGGCGTAGCTAAAAATGCTGGTGGATTGGCGCAAACTTTAGATCGTTATTTTGGTGGAGATTATGTTTCTCCAAAATCATTATCAGATTTAGTTGTAGAAAATAAATCTTCTTCAAAACCAATAGGAAAAGCTGAAGAATTTTTAAATGCCATAGATCAAATTGAAAGTGGTACTCAGCAAGCATCAGGCTCTCCAAACTTGCTTAAAGGTGCAAGCATGGTAGGTCAAGCTGCCCCTTATTTTGCTGGTGGTGGTGCATTAAATATTGGCAAAATCCCAAGTTATGTTACTAACATTGGTCGTGGAATTGTTACGGGCGGTGTTTCTGCTTTGGCTACGCCTGAAGAATTAGGATTAAATCCTGAACAATTTAGAGAAGCTAAAAACAAAAATATCGCTATTCAATCAGCTTTAGGTGGTGCTTTTCCTGCTGTTGGTGAATTAGGATCAAAGCTAGTCAATGCTTTGCGTGGTACAAAACTATCACCCCAAATGGTTACCGCAGTAGAAGAAGCTAGAAATGCTGGTTATACAGTACCACCTACCCAAGCTGGTGGTGGCATTGTAAATCGGTTACTTGAAGGTATTGCTGGCAAAGCATCAACCTTGCAAGAGGCCAGCGTAAGAAACCAAAATGTAACTAACAAATTAGCCACTAAATCTTTGGGTTTACCTGAAGATACAATTTTAACTCCTGAAGTATTAGGCACAATTCGGGAAGATGCTGGACAAGCATATGAAGCTTTAAAGAATTTACCTAAAAAACCAGCAGTTTTGGCTGATTCAACGATGAATCGTGCTGCTGTTGCAGAAATTAACCCTGCAAAGATGGTAGAAGATTTAAAAGTTGCCCGTAAAGATGCTGAAAACTATTACAACGCATATGCTCGATCTGCACATCCTGAAGATTTAGCTAAAGCAAAAGCTTTTAAAGCTAAAGCTACTCAGTTGGAAGATACTTTAGAAAATTACGCAAAAGACATGGGCAAAGAAGATTTAGTTCCAGCTTTGCGTGATGCTAGACAGCTTATTGCTAAGACTTATACAGTTGAAAATGCAATGAATAAGACTACAGGCACTATTGATGCTAAAGAATTTGCCAAGCGTTTGCAAAAAGGCAAACCCATGAACGAAGAATTAATGCAGATTGGTCAATTTGCCCAAGCTTTTCCAAAAGCAGCCCAAATGCCTGAAAAAATTGGTGGAACTATCGGCATCAGCCCCTTAGATTACACCGTTGCAGGTCTTACAGGTGGCGCATCCATGCTTGGTGGCGAAGATAAAGGCACAAGTGCTATGAACGCAGCAATGGCTTTAGCTTTGCGTCCTGCTGCTCGTAAACTGGTTTTATCTGCACCTATGCAAAATAGATTAGTACAAACATCTAGCGCACCTGCTGGTGCTGTTAGACAAGCTTTACCATCTTATGATGAAGCCAAACAGTTGGCTAAAATGTTAATTATGCAACGATCAGGCACTTCGGAGAATACAAAATGAGTAGAAACGGATCGGGTACATATACCCTACCTGCTGGCAATCCAGTAGTTACAGGCACAACTATTACTTCTAGTTGGGCTAATACAACAATGCAAAATATTGCTGATGCCCTTACTCAATCTGTATCGGCAGATGGACAAACCCCAATGTCAGGGGCATTAAATATGGCAACAAACGACATTAATAATGTTGGTACACTAACAGCCTTAACAGGCATCTTTGGCGGGACATACTAAAATGGCACAAACAGGCTATACACCAATTTCTATTTATTACAGCGCAACTGCTAGCAATACTCCTACTGCTGGTAACTTAGTGGCTGGAGAACTCGCCATTAATACAGCTGATGGAAAGTTGTTTTATAAAGATTCTAGCGGTGTAGTTCAGACTATTGCTACCAAAGCTAATACTTCAGGTACATATAACAGTATTACTACGAACCAATTAACGATTGGCACTACCCAATTAGGTGCTGGTAATGCTTCTATTATGAAGAACCGCATTATCAATGGTGCGATGGTTATTGACCAAAGAAATGCTGGTGCTAGTGTTACAGTTACAGCTAATGGTCAATATACTCTTGACAGATGGACAGCAGTTTCTTCTGTATCTTCTAAATTTAGCGTACAACAAAATGCTGGCGCAATTAATCCACCAGCAGGATTTTCTAAATATTTAGGTGTTACTTCTTTATCTGCTTATACAGTAGGCGCAAGCGAAGCCTTTGGAATTGCTCAAAAAATAGAAGGATATAACACGGCAGATTTAGGTTTTGGTACAGCTTCAGCTAAATCAGTAACAATTTCAGCATGGGTGTATTCAAGCCTTACTGGTACTTTTGGCGGTGTTTTGACTAATGGCGCACAAAATCGTAGTTATCCTTTTACTTATTATATTCCAGTAGCTAATACATGGACACAAATTAGCGTAACAATAGCTGGCGATACTACAGGCACTTGGGCTACTGATAACAGTACAAGTTTATTTGTAAACTTTAATTTAGGATGTGGCTCAACATATATTGGAACTGCTGGAGCATGGGCGGCAACTGCTTATCTTACAGCCACAGGCACAACATCCGTAGTAGGAACAAACGGAGCAACCTTCTACATTACTGGTGTTCAACTAGAAGTAGGAAGTAGTGCTACTGGATTTGAGTATCGTCAGTATCAGCAAGAGTTAGCTTTGTGTCAGAGGTA
>Ga0208499_1000129_pt1 | contig 33959 bp, 55 predicted proteins | sample CryBogCBE07Jul09_FD_185504 | JGI IMG/M metagenome (GOLD analysis project Ga0208499, IMG submission 185504) | Freshwater microbial communities from Crystal Bog, Wisconsin, USA - CBE07Jul09 (SPAdes) (version 2) | ecosystem: Environmental > Aquatic > Freshwater > Lake | place: Crystal Bog... | reverse complement strand
CACTAGGTGCTAACTACAGCTTGAGCAAACGTACTACATTGCAAGCACGTTACATCAAGGAAGACTTCAAGGTCGCTACTGGTGATGTTCGTGAAGTTGCAGTTGGTATTCAACACAACTTCTAATCTAATCACTTAGAAATTAAAAAAGGCTCTTAGGAGCCTTTTTTGTTATGCGTCCTGGTATAGGCATATATAGTTATGAAAAGAGTAAACATAATATGAAAAGTAAATACCACTTTGATACTAAAAAAACGGATCCTAAGTTTGACACAGTAATTAAATTAGGGAAAATTATAGGTGATTGGTCTAATGATTTGTCAAATATTATTGCTGACCCCACTGTAGAATTACCTATTACACAAGAAATTTCCAATTTGTTTGGACTATCTGACTGTCAGGCTATTGTGCAAGTACAGTTACCTGGTGACGTTCATACGCTAAGAATTGATGAATTACAAAAATGGGATCCGGCACACCCATATGCAGTTAGACGTATCCTTGTTCACTTAAGTGATTGGGAAATGGGTCACTTCTGTGGATATGGAAATTACATCCATAGTGGTTGGAGTGCAGGTGACGTTACTACGTTTGATTGGCAAAATGTTCCTTATTGTACAGCAAATGCAGGCACTAAACCCAAAGTAACATTACAACTTATTGGGGTAGAAACTGAAAAAACTACTGAATTTGTCAACAGACTAGTTAGATATGGCAAACATGTATTGACTGAATCAAACGGCTGGTTCTAATAACTTCAGATAAATATATACATGCAAGCAAAAGAATTTATAACTGAGTCAGCCGCCGCAGAACTAGCACAACGTTTGCCTGGTCTACGTAAGCACAACTATGATACCATTGACGCATTAATGCGTCAAGTATCACAGAAGCATAAAATGACTACTAAAGCCTTGCATGATTTATTTGTTAGAAAATACAAGAAAACTCCTGATCTTTGGGTAAAACATAAATTAGATGAAAAGAACATCAACGAAAGTCAGGAACTAAACATCCAACAAGAAGTCGATAAATTCGTTCAATGGGCCGCTGATAGATTACATCTAAAACGTATCCCAAAAGTTGAACTTAGTCAAGATACTAAAGAAGCACAAGACAATCATCACACTGGTGGACACACTCAAGGTGAAGACACAATTTGGGTATATGCTAAAAATCGTAACCTAGTTGACATACTAAGAACCGTATTTCATGAATTGGTTCACGTTAGACAAGATGAAATTGGTATGTTAAAGCCGGGCGATAGTTATCCGGGTAGTCCAGTTGAAGCCATGGCCGATATGATTGCGGGCAAATTCATCAAGATATATGGTGAAAAACATCACTATATTTTCCAATAATCTTACACAAACTAGTTGACTTATCTACGCACTCTGTTATAATAACTAAATTATAAGGAGTAACAATGTCTGATAGAACTTTTAACGCGGAAGCGAAAATTAAACTTACACAATTGATTAACGAAGGTATGCAAGTCATGCACGAAGTTGAAACATTGAATGAAGGTTTGGCTGATACAGTCAAGGCAATTGCAGAAGAATTGGAAATCAAACCAAGTATTCTCAAGAAGGCAATTCGTGTTGCACACAAGGCCCGCCTAGGTGAAACTAATAAAGAAAACGAAGAATTAAACACAATTCTTGAAACAGTAGGCAAAACTCTTTAATGCCACGATTAGTTTCATTCGGTTGTAGCTTTACCAGAGGCTGGGACTTACATGACACCTATCCTAACAATGAAACCCCAAGTAAATTTGCTTGGCCCAGCATTTTAGCCAAAAAATTGGGTTATAGTGTAGACAATCGAGGTGTGGGTGGTGCGGGTAATAAAGAAATTTTTAATAACCTATTGAGTTATGATTTTAGACCAGACGATTTATGTATCATAGGTTGGTCTCTTTTTGTAAGACTAGACGGTTTTAAATATATATCTGAAACAGAAACTAAAAGAATCCCTGTCAATGAATTTGACAAAAAATTAGCTTTTCAAAATGCCGGATATGATTATGATCTAAGTGCAAAAAATTATCTTGTAATGCAACATGCCAATTTTCTGCTAGACCGTAAAAATATAAAGTCTTTTAGTTTTCTTTGGTCACACGATTTGCATTTAAATCCAAAACCCGATTTTATTGAGATTCCAAATTTCATTGAATCTATTAGACCTTTTGGTTATATTTTGGACAAAGCAATTGATAAACAACATCCAGGTATACGTAGTCACGGCTTGCTTGCTGAGAAAATTTATGATAGAATAAAAGAATATGTATATTGACGCAATCCATGATAATAACGCTGACCGCATTTATGTGGTAGAGCGTACCCCTGAAGGTAAGCGTGAGTATAAAGAATATCCAACCAACTATGTTCTTTATTATACTGACCCTAAGGGCAAGTATCGTTCACTATACGGAGATCCTGTAAGCAGATTCAGCACACGCAAACGTAGTGAATTTGAAAAGGAAAGACGTATTCATTCAAGCAAAAAATTGTTTGAAAGTGATATCAACGTAGTGTTTCGTTGCCTAAGCGAAAACTATTTAAAAGTAGAAGCACCTAAACTACACACATGCTTCTTTGACATTGAGGTAGACTTTGATCCTGAACGTGGTTTCAGTCCAACAAGCGATCCTTTTAATCCAGTTACAGCAATTAGTTGTTACTTGGATTGGATGGACACGTGCTTTACTCTTGTCATTGCCCCCAAGCACATGGGCAAAGAAACAGCGCAAGAAATTGTAAGTCAATTTGATAACACTATCCTTTTCACTAACGAAAAAGATATGTTTGAAGTATTCTTTCAATTGATTGAAGACGCTGATGTATTGACTGGCTGGAACTCAGAAGGGTACGATATTCCATATATGGTTAATCGTGTCACTAGAGTTATGAGTAAGGACGATACACGCAAGTTCTGCTTAATGGGTCAATTGCCTAAGCCAAGAAAATATGAGCGTTTCGGTAAAGAAGAAACGACTTATGACCTAGTTGGTCGTATTCATATGGACTATTTGCAATTGTATAAGAAGTATAACTATGAAAGCCGTCATAGTTATAAACTAGACTTCATTGGTGAAATGGAAGTTGGTGAAAACAAAACTCAATACGAAGGTACTCTAGACCAATTGTATAACAAAGACTTTAAAAAGTTTATTGAATACAATCGTCAAGATACTATGTTGTTGGTTAAAATTCACAACAAACTTAAATTTTTAGAATTGGCAAATCAACTAGCACATGAAAATACTGTGCTGTTACCAACAGTTATGGGTTCAGTTGCAATGATTGAAATGGCAATTATGAACGAAGCCCATGAAAGAGGACTAGTAGTTCCAGATAAAAAACGAAAGGATATTCATGCAGAAGAAAGTCAGCAGGCAGCAGGTGCCTTTGTTGCTACTCCCAAAAGAGGCATCCACAATTGGGTGGGAGCGGTGGATATTAACTCACTCTATCCCTCGGCAATCAGATCACTCAACATGGCGCCAGAAACCATCGTTGCTCAGGTCAGACAGACCCTCACAGAACAATACATGAAAGATAAGGGCCAAAGATTAGCATCAGAAAAGAAACGTCACAAAGACGGTGATGATGCAGTCACTGGCAGTATTCTCTGGGAAGGTTTGTTTGGTTCACTTGAATATCAAGCAATCATGAACCAAGAGCGTGGTACAATTCTTACATTAGATTATGAAGATGGTCGTAGTGTTGAGATGAGTGCCGCAGAAATCTGGAAGTTAGTGTTCGATAGTCACAAGCCATATATCATTAGTGCAAATGGTACTATCTATACGTATGAAAAAGAAGGGGTTATTCCTGGATTGCTCACACGTTGGTATAGTGATCGTAAAAGTATGCAGAAGAAACTTAAAGAAGCAACATCCAATGAAGATAAAGAATATTGGGACAAGCGTCAACTGGTTCGCAAGATTTTGCTTAACTCCGCATATGGTGCATTGTTGAATGAGCATTGTCGTTTCTATGACAAGCGCATTGGTCAGAGTGTTACACTCAGCGGTCGTCAAATCGTCAAGCATATGATGAGTACGATTAATGAGTTGATTGCTGGCGAATACAATCACGAAGGCCCAGCAATTGTCTATGGTGATACTGACAGTTGCTATTTCACAGCATATCCCATGCTCAAGTCACAGATTGAAAGTGGAGAAGTTGAATGGAATAAAGAGATGTGTATTGGTCTATACGACAATATTGCTGAACAAACTAATGATAGTTTCCCTGCATTCATGGAACGTGCATTTCATGCTTCACGTAAGAACGGCGAGATTATCAAAGCTGGTCGTGAGTTGATTGGTGATCGTAGTATCTTTATCACTAAGAAACGTTATGCTATCAATATCTTTGATAAAGAAGGCAAACGTAAGGATGTTAATGGCAAGTTAGGCGATATCAAGGCTATGGGTCTTGACTTGAAACGTGCTGATACTCCTAAGTATGTTCAGGAATTCTTGATGGAAGTCTTATCTATGGTTATTCAACAAGGTAAGTTACGTGAAGATGTTATTGAACGTATTAAAGAGTTTAAGATTGAGTTGGGTAAACAAGACAGTTGGACTAAGGGCAGTCCCAAGTCTGTGAACAAACTTACAATGTACGGTGACTTAGAGGCTGCAAGTAAAACTGGTCGAGCAAATATGCCCGGGCACGTTCGAGGTGCACTAAACTATAACTATCTACGCAGAATCAATAGTGACAACTATAGTATGAAAATCGTAGATGGCATGAAGGTTATTGTTTGCAAACTTAAGCCTAACGCATTGAACTTTACTAGCATTGCATATCCAACTGACGAACTCAGACTACCACAATGGTTCTGTGAATTGCCATTTGATGACAAGGCTATGGAACAAACATTGGTCGATGAAAAGATTGATAACTTATTGGGTGTGTTGGATTGGGACTTGCGTAGCAATACTGACACCAACAGTACCTTTGATAGTTTGTTTAGTTTCGGTTAAACTCACTATTGACATTCGCAATAAAATCCACTATTATACACATTAGTGTAACCTAAATATTATTCACAAAGGAAAAAACATGAAAGATAATTTACTTGATTTAATTCAACACACGCATGGACTTGGAGTCATTAGCCTTATTAAGGTTGTTGGTACTGACACTGAAACTAATATCTCTGCTGTAGCAGAAGATAAGTCAGTTGTTGTAAACGCTAAGTTCAAAAATCCAATCGCTGATTTTATTGGCACATTTGGTATGCCCCAACTATCAACATTAAAGACCATCGTTAACTTTGATGACTATGATGATACCTCAGTTATCAATGTCACACGTGTCAACAAAGATGGCAAAGATGTTCCTAGCGCAATTCACTTTGCAACTAAGACTGGCGACTTTGTTAATGACTATCGATTGATGTCACAAGGTTTGGTTGAAGAACGTGTCAAGGCAGTTACATTCCGTGGTGCTACTTGGAACGTTGAGTTTGAGCCAACAGTTGCTGGTATCATGCGTCTTAAGAAACAAGCAAGTGCTAACAGCGATGAGCCTAACTTTACAACAAAAACTGAAAACGGTGATCTAAAGATTTTCTTTGGTGACCCATCAACACACAGTGGTAACTTTGTATTTCAGCCCGGTGTTACTGGCACATTAAGTCGTCAATGGCAATGGCCCGTTAAGGTATTCTTGAGCATCATGGACTTACCCGGTGACAAGACTGTTCGAATTAGTGATCAAGGTGCGGCAGAAATCACAGTTGACAGTGGTATTGCGGTCTATCAATATTTGTTGCCAGCACAAAGCAAGTGATAATAACTTATCCTACTGATTATTCTGGCTTTCAGTCTAGTGAAAATAACTTAGTTTATTTTCCTATACCAAAGAATGCCCACACATGGGCAGAAAAGTTCTTTGCACAGAATTTCAGTATGGATAAAGTGATTCAAAAAACCACAGAAAATTCTGAGATTGTATTAAAAGATAAAATTAATATAGTAATTCTTAGAGACCCATTATTGCGTTGGCTGTCTGGAATAACACAATATCTGATTGATAGTCCTACTATTGATTTGCTAGATGACAAACTGTTTCAAACGGCAATTACAGATGCATTATGTTTTGATGACCATACCGGATTACAAATAGTTAATTTATTAGGTATTGATACCGAACGTGCAGTATTTTTTAATTGTGATAAAAATTTAGAAGAGAACATGAATACCTTTTCTAAATTTTGGTTTAATAAAGAAACTGTAAGTGTTGGAAGTCATCAGGTTATGACAGAAAATCCTGAAAAGGTAGCAATATATAACAAGATAAAAACCATTGCAAGAAATGATAGTGAACTATTAAAAAGAATTCAACATTTCTATGCACCAGATTATGGATTATTTAATCAGGTAAAATCCCGCTTTTTTGACAAGAACATACCTGAATGTTATAATAGAATGAAAGAAATTTATGATAAAGAACATTAATAGTCATAGTAAATATTTGACAGTTATAGGTGGTGCTCCACACACCTATATCAATAATTATGGCGGCGCTTTGCAAGGTGTAGGTAATATACGATATAATACAAATACTCAAAATATTGAAGTATATGATGGTAGTACATGGGTTACGATGAACATGGGTTATGCAGATATTAATTTAACACCTGTGGCAATTAATGCACTTGAATGGGCAGAAAAGAAACGCAATGAAGAATTAGAACGTGAACAACTTGCCCAAAAAAATCCTGCTGTCAAAGACTTGTTAGCACAAATCAAAGAAAAAGAAGATCAAATCAAAATGGTACAAACATTAATTAAAAAAGAGGTTACTGCTTGAATCAAATTAACTTATCAGCACAGCATAAACCAGACTGGGCACTATTCTTACCCGCGGTTAGCAGTTTCTTTATTGCTGGCTTGGGTAAACAACGTGAAGGCGAAAACTATTTTGATAGTGCACGTATTCCTGCAGGCTTCAATGGAGATGTTGAATGCTTGAACTTTTTGAATAGCAAGCAAGGTCTATACACATATAAATGGGGCTTGTATAGTGCTGGTCATGCTAATTTAGATACAACTGTTGATGACCATAATGAAAGTATTATTCGCAAACGTGAAGAAGGTACATTCATGTTGGGTGATAGTGGTGGATTTCAAATTCTTAAATGTCAATGGCCTGCTGATTGGAAGGATCCCAACTGCCCACGTGCTATGAAAAAGCGTCAGCAAGTATTGAAGTGGATGGACACATACATGGATTATGGTATGTGTTTAGATATTCCTTCACAATCATTAAGCACATTTCATATCCAAGACCCCAAAACTAAAACTTCTGCACATGGTATCAGTACCATTGAAGAAGCAATTACTGCCACACATATTAACAACGAATACTTTATCAAGAACCGTACAGGTAAATGTAAGTTCTTAAATGTTCTTCAAGGTCGCAATCACAGTCAAAGTGATAGCTGGTATGAAGAAATGAAAAAATATTGTGACCCAAACATCTATCCTGATAGTCATTTCAATGGTTGGGCATTCGGGGGTCAGAACAAGATTGATGTTGAATTGATGTTGAATCGCCTTGTTGGTATTATCCACGATGGATTATTACAAGAAGGCAAGCATGATTTGATTCACTGTTTGGGTGTAAGTATCATGGAATATGCTGTGTTGTTTACAGACATTCAACGTGCTATTCGCAAATATCATAACCCAAACTTACAGATTACTTTTGACTGTGCAAGCCCATTCTTTAGTGCGGCTAAAGGTTTGGCATATTTTAACAATAACATCGAGCATGGTGGCAAGTGGTCATATAGTATGGAAAAGACTGCTGAGAATAAAAACTATGCCAATGACACTCGCAAGTTTAGTGATGCAGTATTGGCTGATGGCATTCACAAAATGTTTACAGATAGCCCAATTACTGACCGTATGATGGTTAAGGACCTTTGTTATCGTGGTCATGGCTTTATCAACCAACAAGGTAAGGAAACTAAAACCAGTTGGGATACATTGAGTTATACACTATTGCAAGCACACAATGTTTATCAACATATTACTGCGGTTCAAGAAGCCAATCGTAAATATGAAATGGGTATTATGCCCAAGATGGTTATGAGCAAATTTGATGAAAATCATTTGGGTACCATCATTGATGAGATTTTTAGTCTAAATAATAGACAAAAGAGTTTGGATTTGATTAAAGCAAATTCAAAGTTGTGGACTCAAGTGCAATCAGGTAGTCAAGGATTTAGTGGCAAGCGTACTGTTAATGCCATGACTATGTTTGATCAACTGTTTGCAACAGAGCAAGAGCCTGAACAAGACGAAGTTATCGAAGACGCCGACGATGAAATGGCTAACATCATTGATTGACATTAACCATAATCGTTTGCAAATAAATCAAAACAGTATATAATACTAGACATAGGGGACATTAATATGTACGAAGTACGAATTAGTAAGTTAGAAAATATGTTTGAAGACTTGACCAAACGTGCAAACGAGGGTGATGAAGCAGCCAATACTGAACGTGCAAAAGTTTACAATGAATTGACAAGACTTAGACGTTTGAAGTGGGAAGATGAACACGAAACTGTAAGTTTTGACGACCGTGACTATTAATATGAACAATCAAGAACAAACACACTTGCTAACACGCAACAGAATTAAAGAACAGGCTAAACGTATGATCTTTGTTACCTTTCAAAAAGAAGGTATTCATTGCTATCCAGCAGCCGCAACTGACCCATCACTTGCAACGGGTGATGAATATGATGTCTGTTTTCTAGGAACTCCACATCGTCACATCTTTCACTTTAATGTGGCGATTGAAGTATTTCACAACGATAGGGATATTGAGTTTATTCAATTTAAGAGATGGCTTGAGAATCAATACTCTCAGGGTATTCTTGAATTGAATTACAAGAGTTGTGAAATGATTAGTGATGACCTTTATGAAGTCATTGCTAGTCGATATCCAGAGCGTAACATCGAAATCACTGTAAGCGAAGATGGTGAGAACGGTGCTACAATTTATTATTCAACACATAAACCGCAACTTATTAGCGTTTAAAGGAAAATCATGGCTAAGTACGAACACAAACAAAATCCTAAGGTCAATCAAATCTTCAACGATTTGGAATTCTATTTAGAATTCTGTAAGGATTATGGTTATAAGTTCGATGAGAACGATTTGTACAGCACACGTAGTTACGTGTGGCGTCAATTTCAAAAAGCCGTAACAGGCAAACCCTTCAAGGATATGTGGGAGTTAGATGCTAAACCCCGCTTCAATGCGTAAAATCGTATTGATCACCGGTGGGTTCGACCCAGTTCACAGTGGACATTTAGAGTATATCAAGTCTGCATGTGAATTGGGCGACACACTAGTAGTAGGTGTCAATAGCGATGAATGGTTGACTCGTAAAAAAGGTCAACCATTCATGCCGTTGTCTGAGCGTAAGGCAATTATTGAATCATTAAAAAATGTAGATGTTGTTATAGATTTTAATGATAGTGATGGTAGCAGTAAAGATGCTATCAACAAAGTTCGTGAGATGTGGCCCATGGCAAAAATAGTATTTGCCAACGGTGGTGATCGCACTCAACAAAATATCCCTGAAATGGATATTGTTGATAATAACATTGAATTTGTATTTGGTGTTGGTGGAACAAACAAAAAGAACAGCAGTAGTTGGATATTAGAAGAATGGAAGAATCCTAAAACTTATAGGTCATGGGGATGGTATCGTGTGTTAGATGACAAGATTGGTTACAAAGTTAAAGAACTTGTAATCGAACCCGGTAAGAATTTAAGTATGCAACGCCATTTTAAACGTAGTGAGCATTGGTATATACTTAAGGGTAAATGCGATATTGCAACTATATACAATAATGATATAATAGTAATATCTAAAGAGGAAAATGAAACATATAATATTTCACAAGGTGTTTGGCATCAAGGTCAAAATAACTATTATGACTATTGTCACATACTTGAAGTTCAATATGGATCATCATGTGTTGAAGAAGATATTGAGAGAAAAAATATATGATATTAGAAGATTTAGAATATATATTTAAACCACAAGTAGACGAGGGTACAATCAAATTGTACTTTATGTTAATTGACGGGGAACACAAGTACATTGAGCGTCACCCTGTAAATGACCTAGCAACATTGTTGCCCATGCTAGATTCATTTCAATATGCAGGTACAGTAGAACATATTCCGAGATTTATAAAATGAGAAAACTATATTACATGGGCCTAGAGCCTTATAAAGACAGATACACACTTCAACTAACAGACTGGAACGTTGAAGTATTCAAGCGCCGCGGTATTAATTATATTATTGTGCCGGGAGATACACTTGATAGTAGCAAGAGCATTGTTACTGGGCAAGTATTAGATGCACATGGTCGTAGTTATTTTGGTATGAGCCAGATGATGAATTTGGTTAAAATGATGAAAGAAGGAGAAATTACAAATGAAGATGTTATCTACTTTGAAGATATGTTTCAGCCCGGTATTGAGAGCATACCTTATATTCTCAATCAAATTCCTGACAACTTACGCCCTCGTGTTTTTGTACGTTGCCTTGCTCAGTCCATTGATCCGGATGACTTTGTTCATGTTTGGGGTATGTCAAAGTGGATGGGTCTCTACGAAAAGATGGTTAATGAATTCGTAGACGGTGTACTTGCAAGTAATGAAGAAATGGTAATGCACATGAAGATTGCAGGCTGGGAAGCACCAATCTATAACATCAGTGGATTAGCATTTGGCAAAGAAGAAGTAAGACGCAGAGTTCTTGACAGTGGACAAGACATTAAGTTGTTTAATGAACGTGCTATGCGTGTAGCATTCGCCGCACGATGGGATCAAGAAAAACAACCAGACTTTTACATGGACTTGATTGACAAGTGGAATGACTTATATCCAGACTCTGATGTAGAATTTTGTGTATTCAGTGGTAGCACTTTACGTAGTAACAACAATAGTTACATGGCTCGCACAAACAGAATGCGTGATGAGGGTACACTTAAAGTCTATGAAAACTTAGACAAGACCAATTACTATCTGTTGCTGAATGACACACGTGTGTTGTTTAACTGTGCATTGCAAGACTGGGTAAGTAATACTGTAAGCGAAGCAGATGCATTGCGTTGTAATGTTTTATATCCTGCATATCGTAGTTTCCCCGAAACATTTGGTAATGACCCTGAACGATTGTATATCCCATGGTCTATTGATGATGCTATTGAAAAATTACATAAACTATTAACTGTACAACATCCTAATGTTGATAAGATTAGTGATCACACAGCAGGTACCATTGATCGTATCTGTAACATCTTAGAAGGTCGTGGTCAGCAACTATTGCGTATGGATACAAATTATCGTAAACATACTAAAGAAAGAAAGTATTAAAATGCGTATTGAAAATGAAGTTAAGTTAGATTTTAGTGATGTGTTGATTCGTCCTAAACGTAGTACACTTGCTAGTCGTAAAGAAGTTGATTTAACCCGCACTTATACATTTAGACATAGTAAACAGACGTACACCGGTGTACCCATGATGGCTGCTAACATGGATGGAGTCGGTACTTTTGAGATGAGCAAAACATTAAGTGAACATAAATTGTTTACCTGTTTGGTCAAATCATACAACAATGATGACTTTAACAATGACATTGATTATACACGTTTGGCAGTAAGCACTGGTATTAGTGACAAAGACTATCAAAACTTAGTTACTATTTTGTCTGCAAATCCTAATATCAAATTTATTTGCATTGATGTTGCCAATGGATATAGTGAACATTTTGGAGACTTTGTTGCTAAAGTTCGTAAAGAGTTTATGGACAAAACAATTATTGCTGGTAACGTTGTTACAGCAGACATGACACAGGAGTTAATTTTACGTGGTGCGGACATTGTTAAAGTTGGGATTGGGCCTGGTAGCGTTTGTACTACTCGTATTCAAACTGGTGTGGGCTACCCACAACTTAGTGCTATTATTGAATGTGCCGATGCCGCTCACGGTCTTGGTGGACACATTATTGCTGATGGCGGATGCACTTGTCCTGGGGACGTTGCTAAGGCTTTCGGTGCGGGCGCTGACTTTGTAATGCTCGGTGGTATGTTTGCAGGACATGATGAAGGTGGTGGTAATGTTATTGAAGACTTGTATGAACTACCCAAACTACAAAAAGATAATTATACACATGACATTGACGTTAAAAAGTTTGTGGAATTCTATGGCATGAGTAGCGATACTGCTATGGAAAAACATTCAGGTGGTGTTGCTGAATACCGTAGTAGCGAAGGTCGTACTGTACGTGTGCCATATCGTGGCCCTGTAAAGAATACTGTATTAAACATTCTTGGTGGACTGCGTAGTAGTTGCACATATGTAGGAGCACCATCATTGAAACAATTAAGTAAATGCACTACCTTTGTTCGTGTAAATAATCAATACAACAGAGTTTATGCAGGGTAATAATGGCAAAGAATGTGAAATGTTTAATTACTGGTGGCTGTAGTTTTAGCCAACCTAATAATCGTGATATTAATTGGGTTCATCACTTAGATAACTATATCAAACCTGAATCGGTTAGTCATACCGGATTAGGTGCGGCGGGTAATGGAATGATTAGTCGCAGAGTAATTAGGGAAGTAACTAAACATCTTGAAACATATAAGCCTAACGAAATGTTAGTGGGTATTATGTGGAGTAGTTTTAAACGAAGAGATTATTATTCAATTAAACCGTTAGAATGTAATGAATTAGGCTTTGGCCACGATTCTTATTCTAATCCTGCAAAGGGTTATACTCAAGAATCAAAATGGTACATTATTAATGAGCATTGGAATGACCCATTGACTACAAACTTCTTTAAAAATTCTTATAATTTTGAAGATAGTTTAATCAATACACTTGAGCATATATTAAGAGTCCAGTGGTTTTTAAAATCAAACAACATTCCTTATTTTATGACTGAGTTTGATTATGCTGCATTCGATGAATTCCCCTTCAATAAAGAATGGAAAGATAACAAAGAAATTAAATTTTTGTGGAATCAAATAGATAAGTCATGTTGGTTACCAATTGAAAACTGCTATCAATGGTGTAGATTTATATCCGGCAAAGACTTTGCTCGACCACCAGACCCACACCCTAGTACAGAACAACATATAGAACTAACAAATAGAGTTATTATACCCTATTTGATTGAAAAAAATATGTTGTATGATACAATCGTATAATAGGGAATAACTTATGGCAACACGTAAAAAGAAAACAATTGATCCAAGTGGTGTCGTCAGAGGTAGTCACTTAACTGTAACTACTTTTTCAGACGGTACTACTAAATTGGAATGGGATGATGAAGCACTATTGCGAGATGTTCGTGAGGCAATCGCTAGTGTTGAAACTAAGGCCGTAAAGGCAAAAACAAAACGCAAAACAAAGGAAAAACTATGAGCGCACATCAAGATATCGAAACACAAATGGCAGCATACCAAACTGAATCTGCAAAGTTTGAAGCAGGCAACGCAGCCGCAGGCACACGTGCCCGTAAAGCATTAGCAGAACTTGCTAAGGCAGTTAAGGCTCGCCGTAATGAAATCACTGAAACTAAAAACGCACGTGCCGCAGAAAAAGCAGCAAGTAAGGGTTAACTATGGATCAAATAGTAATGTCTGAATTACGTAGACGATGCGATCTTCTCATAGAAAATTCATCGCCTGATACCATTGAAAACGGAATGACCGGCTCTCTTGTCAGATTTAATATGGGCTTAAACATTTTAGGTACAAATACCGATCCTCCTAGTTGGTGGGACGAAGAGTATAAAAAACCATGCATGGATCTAGAAACTTTTCATAGCCCTGTATATGATGACTATATCGGTAAATTGTTCGATGAAGCCTATTATAAAGTTAATGCAAAGAAAAATAAATGATAAATAATCATGTAAGCTACACAACGGTAGCTTACATTTCAAAACAAAAACCATCACAACGGAAGGTTATCTATGAGTTATAATAAAACAAAAACTGATCCAGAATTAGGTCTACGAGTGCATGAACACTTAGTCAAAATGGGTGTTGAGACACCTGTAACACCAAACAAATTGATTCGTACTGATAAGATTCACATCATTGAGGGTCATTTCAAAGCTATCATGGAAACTATGGGCTTAGATTTGTCTGATGATAGTCTTATTGAAACACCCAAGCGTGTTGCTAAAATGTACGTTAATGAAATCTTTTGGGGGTTAGATTATGATGCATTTCCAAAGTGTACGACTGTCGATAACAAGATGCATTACAATGAAATGGTCGTTGAACGCAACGTTAATGTGCAAAGTAATTGCGAACATCACTTTGTTGTCATTGATGGTCTCGCTACTGTGGCATATGTTCCTAAACAGAAAGTCCTCGGATTATCAAAAATTAACCGTATTGTTGAGTATTTCAGTAAGCGCCCTCAAATCCAAGAGCGACTCACCGAACAAATCTTCCACACTCTCCAATTTATACTGGAGACTGAAGATGTTGCGGTAATGATTGATGCACAACATTATTGCGTAAAGTCACGTGGTGTTGAGGATACAGGTAGCTCTACTGTTACTTGTCGCTTAGGTGGTGGTTTCAAAACTGATCCAGCGGCACGTAGCGAATTCTTGTCTATTGCTAGGATGGGCAAATGAATCTGTTACTTATTTTGATTGTGTTAGGCATTGCTATCTCAATTATTCGCAGACTACCCGAGAGTGATTGCACACAAGATTGTAATCAAGGTCGTAATTGTAAATGTAAGGAATAATATGGGATTTCGCAAACCAATGGACTATAATGCAGTAAATCATCAAATCTATATGACTGGTGTAGAGTTAAATAGTTCTAGGAATGATGGCTTTACTGCATTAGAACTTAAAAAAGATTTATATAAAATCAAGTGGTTAGTGGATAGCATCTTAAAGGATTGTCCTAATTTTGGTTCGTCAGAAGCTGAATTCATTAAAGCATGTGAACAAGAAAATATGTGGAATATCCTAAAAAGATAAAGGGATTGTCATGGAATATCTAATAGTTGGGTTTATTGTAGGCATTGCATTATATAGAATATATAAACACTTACGTAAACCCATATGCGGTGACTGTGACAGATCGGGTAATTGTTCTAAACACCCAAAAGAACACACAATTAATTTTTATAGAAAATGATATTCAACAAAATTAAAGAACTTAGAGAACAAGAAAAAGTAATAGGTATTACTTTTAGTACCTTTGATCTATTACACGCCGGACATATTGCCATGCTTAGTGAAGCAAAGAATCATTGTGATTATTTGATTGCTGGTTTGCAAACTGATCCAACTATTGATCGTCCTGATACCAAGAATAAACCTATTCAAAGTATTGTAGAACGTCAAATTCAATTGAGTGCCTGTCGCTATGTTGACGAAGTAGTAGTATATCAAACTGAGCAAGACTTGGTTGACTTACTATTGATTCTGCCATTGAATGTTCGTATCTTGGGAGTAGAATACGAAGGTAAACAATTTACCGGTGACGAAGCATGTTATCACCGTGGTATTGATATTGTATTCAATGGTCGTGACCATAGTTTCAGTAGCACAAGTTTGCGTAAGCGTGTAGCAGAAGCACAAACTAAACTAGCTAAATGATTAATGGAAAAATTGCACGAATTTAATATTGACTGCGAAAAATTATATCAAGAATGGTATAGAATTGACCACGAACTAAATTTTGATGGTGGTAAATATAGCAGACTTTTAATTAATAGTGCAACATCTAAGACTAATGAAAAAGACGAAGATTATTATTTGTTAGACGCATTTGAAAATGTTAACAATAATTGGTATAGTGTTAAAAAGATATTAAAAAAATTTCAAAACACATATACACAAGAAGTTTGTTTATTGGTAGAGACTTGGTTGAACACGATAAATCTCACCGCAACACGTATTAAATATGCAGCGTTATATCCGGGAAGAAACATAGAACCTCATATTGATTATGCAGGTTATAGATTTCATATGCCTATTACAACTAATGACAAATGCGTTTTCATTGTAGGTAATGTAAACTATAATGTAGATAGTTTAGGTTCCATGTATAGATTTGATTCAAATTTAAGACACTCAGTTGCAAATAACGGAGATAGTGTTAGATTACATCTAATGTTTGACGTAAGGAATTTAAATGGATAGAGAAAAAATTAAAGAAAAAATGCATGACATGATGCAACCAGTAAACCATCAACTGTTCTTGTGCCAAAACGGTGAAGAAGAATTGATGTTTGCTTGTGCAATGTTGCAACGTATTACAGAAATCTTTGATAGCCAATTGGGTATCGAAGGTAGAAAAAAGATGTTTGAGGATTTGGTGTGAACTATGTCAATAAATTAGATTTACATGGTGTTAGACATGAAGATGTAGTTAGAATAGTAGAAAACTTTATTCTAATGAATCAAAGTAAAATGCCACTTACTATCATTTGCGGTAACAGCATCAAAATGATAGAGTTAGTACAAGCTGCCATTAAGCATGTTGGCTGCAAAACCTTTTCGCCTAGTTATGGCACAATCATTGTCAGGGATTTTTCATGAGAATTCTTATTATGGGTTTACCGGGATCGGGCAAGACCACATTGGCAGCAGCACTCACTGCCCAATTATTCTTTGAAACAAAAGTACTTTGGCTAAATGCTGACACCATTAGAGAAAAATATAATGATTGGGATTTTAGTGTTGAGGGTAGATTGCGACAAGCAACACGTATGCGACAACTAGCAGATGATTCATCAAACACAGATTATGTAATCATTGATATGGTTTGTCCATTAAGTATAATGCGTAGTATCATTGAACCAGACTATACTGTATGGATGAACACCATCGATATGGGTATATACGATGATACCAATAAGATGTTTACAGAACCAATTGACTACCAATGTAGGGTAGATAAGTTCTGTGATGTAGGTAACCTCAGTGATTTTTTGGCACAAGAAATTACAAAAGGTAAATAAAGATAGCGGCCTCGGCTTCAATTCGCTAATTAGGCATAAATAGATATAGAGGCAATTATGACTATATATCTATATGTAAAACAACACAAGGTAACTGGATTGAAATACTTCGGTAAAACATCTACTAAGGATCCTTATTTATATTTAGGATCGGGAACTCATTGGCGCCGACATTTGAAGGTACACGGCCAAGACATAGATACAGTACAAGTTTGGAAGTTCGATGATGAAACTGAATGTGAGAAATTTGCTTTAGAATTTTCAGAAAAATATAACATCGTTGAATCTACTGAGTGGGCCAATCTTAGACCTGAAAATGGAAAAGATGGTAAACCAGTAGGAAGTCCGGGCCTTAAAGGTGTAATGAATCCACAATTTGGAAAAACAAAAGAACAAAATTCTTTTTACGGAAAAAAGCACTCTATTGAAACGCTTCAACATCTTAAAGAAATTAAAATGGGCGGTAATAACCCTAGAGCAAAAAAAGTAGTCACTCCCAAAGGAAAATTTTTATGCTTATCTGATGCCGCCAATGCTGAAGGAGTTACTACCGATACAATGCGGTCATGGTTAAAAAAACAAAAACCTGGATTTAATTGGGATAATTAAGTATTTTACAGCGGTCTTTTGGCATCATTCCCGCTTTACAAATTCTGCTGCCTATGCTAAAATTAACATAGGAGAAAATTTATGCAACCAATCGTTTATAAGTACACAAGTACAAAAGAATATGTAGACGCATTCCCATGCGCTTATCGTCAATGGCGTGCAGACAGTCATTGCAACACTATACATGGTTATAGTTTCAGTATGAAATTCTATTTCGGTACAAACGATTTAGATGTTCGTAATTGGGCAGCAGACTACGGTGGACTAAAAGAGTTGAAAAAGATTCTTGAGGATCAGTTTGATCATACCTTATTAGTTGCAGAAGATGACCCTGAACTTGAAACATTTAAATTGTTGCAAGAAAAGAAAATGGCTAAACTAACTATACTGTCACGCTTAGGATGTGAAAGTCTAGCAGATATGCTTTACAAGTATGTCAATGGTGTTTATATCCCTGACATGTGGGGCCCAGGCGAAGCACAACGCCTATGGTGCTATCGTGTAGAGGTTCGTGAAACGCAGGCTAATATGGCATTCCGTGAAGGTCATCGTGAATGGAATGAGGACTTGCTCTCTTAATGGAACTCGCACGGTTTCTTGCTAAATTGGTTACTAGCATTATGAGCATATATGATGCTAGTAATCTAAGAAACCGTGTGTACTCTATACAAAACGAACACGAACTTATGTGGACTGCATTGGATGACATTGCAAGAATGTACAAAGACCATCCAGCAAGTGCACTAGCAAAAAGAACTTTAGATCAGGTAGAAAAGAAATATGGTAGATAAACTTTGGCGTCTTTGGGCAAAAGCATTGGGCGAAAAAGCCGGAGATACTGATAGTGAAGCAGACCTTATCGCTTGCATTCGCACATCGATTGTGTTATCATATATTATAACAAACTGTTTTATCGTGGCAGGCGTAATCAAACATTGGAATCAATAATGGGCATTAAAATTTCAGAACTGTTTTATAGTATACAAGGCGAAGGTCGTTACATGGGGGTTCCAAGTGTGTTCATGCGCACATATGGTTGTAACTTTAAATGTCAGGGCTTTGGTATGCCTCGTGGCATGTCTAGCGTAGAAGCAGACGATATCGGACAAGTTGCACATTTATATAATGACTATAAACATTTGCCACTAGTATCAACTGGTTGTGATAGTTATGCTAGTTGGCATCCTGACTTTAAACAATTAAGTTATATGTGTACAACAGATGCCATTGTCAATGAAATTATGCTTTCACTTCCTTACGGTGAGTGGCGTGATGAGCATTTGGTTATCACAGGTGGTGAGCCATTGCTAGGCTGGCAACGTGCTTATCCTGAATTACTTGATCATCCCAAGATGGAAGGTCTTAAAGAGATTACATTTGAAACTAATGGCACTCAGCAGTTAACTCCTGAGTTTAGAGAATACTTACACGATTGGGTAGGTAATGGTTTTGATAACGAAATCACATTCTCAGTAAGTGCTAAACTTCCAGCAAGTGGCGAAAAGTGGGAAGACGCAATTAAGCCTGAGATTGTGTGTACATACGAAGAAGTCGGTACAGCATATTTGAAGTTTGTAGTAGCAACAGAAGAGGATGTTAAAGATGCAGAACAAGCAGTTGAACAATATAGAAAAGCGGGCTTTACAGGTCACGTATATCTTATGCCTGTTGGCGGTGTTGAGTTTGTTTACAATCTCAATGCTAAGTCAGTTGCACTAGCCGCAATGAAACGTGGCTGGCGCTATAGTGACAGACTGCAAGTACCACTGTTCAAAAATGAATGGGGAACATAATGGTAGAGACTGACGGATATCAAGAAATCTCTAGGCAAGAGTATGAGCGAAAGACTAGAAACTGGGAATATAAGTTTTGTTTTATCCCTCATCAATGCCTTGAAACAGGTAAATGGCTTTGGTTGAAAAATGCATATCGTGGTGAGAAAAGGCGTAGACATGATATGGCTATTTTTACTGAGTACAAGTGGATGGCTAAAGATCAATTTATTAAATTAAGATTATTAGAATTAGTATAAGAGAACTTTATGATGTTAGATATTCCTTTTTATAAAGCGCAAGACGATATTTGGTTTTACAAAACAGCCACAATAAAGTATTCATTTGCACTACTGCCTAAGCGTTGCGACTTGTCAGGAAAAAGGATTTGGTTAGAGAATGGTTATAAATTTACTAAGATGATCACTGGTCCCGGTGATCCTGTATATCTATACAGATGGCATAACAAGCATGAACATTTAATTTGGAAATTGAAAGGAAATTAAAATGGCAATTTGGACAATTAAACCCGCATGGAAGAAATCACTTATTGAACGTCAATATTTCACCAAAGACGATAACACCGTTATGATTGAAACAGGTTGGCGTGGTGGTGAGTTTACTATTGAAACAGAAGACGATACACCTCCTGTACTAGAACCAGGTGTTGACCTCTATAACTGTGACTATGATGTTGAACTAGTTGAAACATTTGATGGTTGCTGGGAAGAGGTTGATAGTGATGAATGTGATGAAGAAACACAAGAATGGTTAGAAGAATTCTTGGAAGAAAACTCTTACTTTGATTTAGAAGAGCATGGTTGGATGCAAACTGAATGTGAAATGATTATTGACTGTGATATCATTATTGAAGATGAAGAGGGTAATGTTGTTGAACAGCCCGAAGCAGAACTTTCGGAAGAGGTGTTTGACGAAAAACTTTCACTTAAAGCAGGCACTTGGCCTTTTGATACTAAATGAACATCTACTCTCGCAGAATTGCATTTTTAATTAGTGACCAACACTTTATCCCTCATGGGGGAATTGGTAGTTTCTGTAAAAGTTTTACAGAAATGTGTAGTCGTATTGGTTGGAAAGTTGATATCATTCTAGACAAAGCACCTACTGGGTCTTTTGATACTGTGATTGAATCTGCGGGTGCTAATATTGTTTATCCAGATGATGCATTGCGTTATAGTGACCACACTGCCACTTTTGCCTTTAGTGACACTATTAACTTTGAAAAGATTATTAACTTTCGCAAAGCATTATTAAAGGCTTTTGAAACAAACATCTATGACATGATTGTGTGTAACACACAGGAAGCAATGACTGCGGCATATGCTATGACAGTCAACGAATATATTCCTGTTGTATTCTATACTCACTTGCATAGTATGATTTTCCGTGAAAGTCAGGGCAGTGATGTATTCCTAAATAGTTATCATAACTTCTATAACAAGCATATGGAGTTTAGTGATATTGTTATTGGTACACAAAGTCAAAAGAATATTAATGAGTTGACTAAACACGGTGCTACTAACTGTGCATTATTACGAATGCCAATGAGTGAACGTAGTTTGTTAGAACCATATACAGGTACCCGTAAAGGTGTGTTGTTTATTGGTCGTTGGGAAGAAGGCAAGAATCCAGAAGCATACATTCGTGTAATGAAAGAAGCTGGTTTACCCTGCAAGGTAATGACCAATAGCAATGGTGCCAAGAAGTTTGAAAAAGCATTCAAAGACAATGGCATTACTGATTATGAAATCCGTGCAGGTATCACTGGACAGGAGAAAGTAGACTTTGTGTGTAGTTCAAGTGTATTCTTTATGCCAAGTTTGCGTGAGAACTATCCATTTGCATTCTTAGAATGTCTAGGACACATGCCTTGTGTAGTTTTAGATAATCAAGATTGGAGTGATAATTTTGATGATAGATACTTCGATAAGGTAAATATCAAAGATGCAAGTGAAACTATCAAATCATTATATGGTTCAGCACAACTACCAGGCGCCTTAGACTATGTTTGTGACCTAGATGACGTGGTTGCAAAGGGTTGGATCAACTTTGTAGACAACTTTGTAAGTAAACGTAGTAATACCAACTCGGCAAAGATTAACACATATGATACTGTTAAGTATCGTGATTATATTACTGACTTGAACAGAACACATTTGGCCCGTGAAGATTTTGAAAGCGTACTAAGTAATCGTAAGAAATTTATCAATGTACTGTATACTGACAATGATACATACTTAAGTAAAGATCCTTCTTTTATACCACAAGAAGAAATAGCAGGAACAGGGTTGTTTGAATTTTAATATGAAGTTAGGTATATTCGGGGATAGTTACGCTGAAACACAAAAGAACACTTGGGGCGGTGATCGTGATTATCCAGGTTGGACTGAACTATTAGTAGAAACATACCAACCTGAATTATATGAAAATCATGCAAGGGGAGGTACTAGTGCATGGTGGAGTTATCAGAAGTTTTTAGAACACTACAAAAAGTTTGACCATATAATTTTTGTGCATTCATTTAGGCATCGTTGGCCATATCTTCCTGATGAATTTATAGGTAGACACGGGGACATTGGTGGCAGTCACAATTCTATGAAACCATTCAAGGGAATAAATCATATGTTATTCACAGATGAGTTGTCAACTTTTATCTGCAAAAATATTGCACATAGTATAGAAAAACATTGCAATGAATATGGCATAACGTTGTTACATATTTTCGTAGAAAATGCAAATGAGATTTTAGACGATACCCTTAAAAGCCCAGCTATAGTTAATTTTAGTCATCCTAGCTTTACAGAACTAGTAACACTCAAGGGCAAAACATATATTTTAGCAGACAAGATTACCGGACTAGACACTCCTGATTTTAGGACATGTCATATGAGTCCGAAAAATAATAAAATTGTTGCTAATTTAATTAAAAAAATGTATAATGAAAACATTAAACTAATGGATTTTAAAAACTCTGTTTATTTTAATATGATAGCTTCTGATGAAGTTACGGATGCACTTTATGTGAAGTACACAGATAAAAACGGAAAATTTATAGGATTGCGATTATGAAAAAAGTATTGATAACAGGTTGTTCAGGATATATTGGTAGCCATCTTGCAAAGATGCTAATGAACTCTATGAAGTATGAGGTACATGGATTGGATATTCGTGATCCTCAGCAATCTATGCACAAATTTTATCACCAAGATATAAACAGACTATTCACTATTGACGAGGAGTTTGATTGTGTAATTCATTTGGCTGCATTGGTTAACGTAGGTGAAAGCGAGATTATGCCTATTCCATATTATATTACTAATTTGAATGGCACAATGAATGTTATCAACAAAGTTAATACAAAGAACTTTGTATTTGCTAGTACAGGTGCAGCAGAGAGTTGCGTTAGTGCATATGGTGTAAGCAAGCGTGCCGCGGAAGATGTTGTGCGTGAATACTATACGCAACACAAACCTACACCCTATACGATTTTTAGATTCTATAATGTAATCGGTAGTTCAGGCTTTGAACCAACTAATCCTGACGGCTTGATGTATAACCTATTGAAGTCTAGCTACACACGTGAGTTTACAATTTACGGTGACGATTATAACACAGTTGATGGTACATGTGTGCGTGACTATGTGCACGTAGATGAAATCTGTGATGCATTAATGACTGCAATTGAAAAGTCAAGCAATCAAATTGAATGCTTGGGACATGGTGTTGGTCATACTGTTGCAGAGATGTTTGAAATGTTCAAAACTGTGAATCATGAGGCATTGTACGCAGAAACTCTTACACCTATATTGCGTAAGATTGGCCCACGTAGAAAAGGCGATATTGAAAGTTCAGTATTGTCTAACGTGTCAAGTTATATGAAAAACTTGTATAGTTTTGAAGAACTATTAAAACTACCTTAATTGTTTTCCCAAACATAAGCATCTTCTCCACGGTGTTTATCCCAAAACTTGGCGCCGGCATTAGTTTGGTCATGACTTCTATTTATTTCGTAACCGTCATCTTTTAGAAAATCATACATTGATTTAGCAATACCATTATTACGATAGTCATCGTGTACCCAAATCATTTGTGGATATAAATCTTTATTTTCTTTAATGAACTCTGCAAAAGCGATTGGAGTTCTAGTGGCAGGGTCGTATGCTTTGATTTTCAGTCCGGTATTGTTAAAGGCATATCCCATAATCAAACCATTGTACCTCGCTATTCTTTTATCTTCACTAAGTTTGTTCTCAGGCTTATCATATGCTCTGCGGTCAGTAAGATGAAACACCATACCATCATGACGATCTTTTTTGCTATACAAGTCCCAATCAGGTAATAAACGTTTAATCATCTTGGCATACAATGCAATTCTACTATCTTCTTTTGCATTGAATGTTATTTCTTCTACTTTATCAATGCCATATTCTTTTAAGAATGCACGTGTGATATCAACTGCTGTTGATAATACTTCTGTTGAATTTCCAGTACCAGTTTTTCCAAACAAATCCAAATCACTTGGATCATTTTCATGATCTCTTAATAAACGAAATTGTATTTCCCACTTTTTAGGATCGCTACCTGTAAAGGCTTGCCAAAGATATTCTCTGTTACCTACCTTAAAAAACGCAGAGGCTTCATCACTACTACGGCGGGCCCACTCCCAGTTTGTTTTACCTGATTGAAATACTTCAGTGATAAATTCATTGGCTCTCATTATACTTCACCTCTTACCTTTTGGAAGAATGTGGGTTTTGCACCTTTAACTTCACCATGGCGTTTGTGTTTTGAACCATAATCATAATATTTGCCTACTATATCATATGCAGGCTTAAAGAATATTGCTGCTGGAAATACTGATGCTAGTCTTAATAAACCAACACGTTCTTTACCTTGGGGTGCTTCTACTTTAGTTTTAGTATTCTTATCAGTTGGTTGTAGCCATGCATTAGGTTTTTTACGGACAAGCCATACATAAGGACTTCTACTTGCATATAGGCTATCACTATTTTTAAGATATGTTTTCAATGGATAGAACCATAATGCTGGTTTACCAACTTTAGCACCTATATAATCAGGCTGAAATTTAGGATGATCAATGTCAGGACTGCGACCAAACGTTTGTCGTTGGCTAAAACCTAACTTATCAATGTCAGTAAATCTAATAAAGTAGTCATCAATATTGCCACCCAACTTTTCAACGTCATTGATAATCTGACCTTTGATGCTCATCTTTTCTTCAGTAATAAACTCACTGGCACGCATCTTAGTGTTTCAATAACAATGTAGAAATAATATTAGGATCATTAGCACTAACATCACCTTCGCCTGGAGCAACGATAACATTATACTTCATACCGGCTGGTATTTTATTACGCTTAGCCATGTATTCATCATATGATAAAATACTATTAGCACTTAGTCCATACTGTTTAGCAAGACGTTGTTTTAGTTCGGGTAACTTGTCAGGTTGGACTTGCCATTGGCCTTCTGCCCCCTTAACTAAGTTTTTCTTTTCATCCTTAACTAACAAGTCTTGGAATAATTCATCAGGAACAATACGACTGTTCTTAGTGGTGTCTAAGTCTTTATCTTTTGCTTTAACTTGTTTCTCTTGAGTTGTATGAGCACCTTCACTCCAGTTGATGATGAAGTTGTCAGGCTTCTTAGCTAATGCCGCACCTGCCATTTTTGTGTAAGCATAGAACTTAACATCAGGATGTTTAGCAGCCATTTTCAATGCCATGTCTAAATATTCTGGGCTAAAGAAGTCGCCAGCATCATGCCAACGAATCGTTACAGCATATCCGCCCTTTTTACCTAATGCTTCTTCTTTGCTAATCTCACTACTTAATTGTTCAAAGAAACCACTAGGATCGTTTAATAAGTATGTTAAGATACGACCATCACTTTGCCATGCGGCTTTGAATTGTACTTTACCGCCCTTCATTGCAAAACAATCTACTTTACAACTACCTGCGCCTGGGCATGTGTTAACAATAATTAGTTTGTCTGTTGATTCATCTACAGCGATACCTGTTAATGCGGCAAAACCAACGTTAAAGAACTGTTCTAGTTCTCCATTGCTGTGTTTCATTTTTTCATTCTGTTTTAGTAATGCTTTGGGACGAACTTTTAATGTGTTCTTAACTGCTTCTTCACTATATGTTTTACCATCTGGACTTACATATGTAATAACACTTGAGCGATGCATATAGGGCATTTTATACTTGTCAGTCTTTGTTTTACCAGACACATATTTTTCATTGCCCTTCTTGTCAATCTTGACATTGCCTTCTTTGTCTAAGTCAGGAGTACCGGCAATACGTTTCATATAGTCTTGAAACTCTTGTCCGCCAAAGTCACGTGTTTGTGCAGGTAGTTTAGTTGCTTCACCTAATCCAGCTAGTTTACGAATTCTAGATAGATGTTCCTCGTCTTTGCCGTCATCACCTTTGTCTTGCGGACCATGCTGGTCGGCTACAGGATTTCTAAATGCACCAGTTGGGGCTCGACGACCACCTTTTTCCCAACTTACTTCTTCATCACCGTACATTTCATTTTCATCGACTTCATCGGGCATGTCACCAGCTTGTGCAACAAACTCTTCAGGAGACATAATTTGTACATCACCAAATGCTCCGGGTAGTGAACCTTGTTCTTCTTCCTCACCCATCATATATGAGCCAGCACTTGATGCATCACTATCTGCACCCATTTTCATCTTTTCGCTGATGTTGCCACGGAACTGACGTTCAGGCTTACCATATGGAGTTACTACTGGTGTCTTTTCTGCTGTAAAAGGTCCATTGCTAGGGCCTGATTCGATGCCAGTGTAGTCTTCATTTAACTGCTTGATTTTATTGAGTAAATTTCTAATGTCCATAATATGTTCCGTTTTAACTTGACTTAAATGTCAATTCGTGATATAGTTACATATTATTTATCACTTTGGATACTATCTTGACAAATCAATCTATCAAACGCATTGGCTTTGCTTGCAAATGGGCTGAGGTTCATCCTAAAAAAGGTATCATTTCTAGTGAAGGATTGAACACTGGTGGCACTACAATGGCTTGGGCAAATCGTAACAAGCGTGATGTTGTCGAACAAAAAATCATTGATGTTGCTAAAACCAACATTATGAATACACACAATCTAATCAAACGTGTTGCTACTCTTGAACCCGAACTGCGTATGGTTCGTCTTACTAGTGATATGTTTAGTTTCTATACACACGAAGACTATCGTGACTTTTGGAAATCTACTGATGTGCAAAATAGTCTAGAACGCTGGATGGCACCCTTAGGTGAAACTGCACGTGCTAATGATGTACGACTGTCATTTCACCCTGACCAATTCGTTGTTTTAGCGAGTGACCGTCCTGAGGTAGTAAATAAGAGTATAGAGGAATTTGAATATCATGTGGACATGGCCCGTTGGATGGGGTACGGCAGACAATTTCAGGACATTAAAATCAATGTCCACATATCGGGTCGAGCCGGTCCCCAAGGTATTCGAAACGCCCTCAAACGACTCACGCCCGAAGCAAGAAACACCATCACAATCGAGAACGAAGAAATCAGTTGGGGACTCGACTCAACCCTCGAACTCGCAGAGGATCTCGCTTTGGTCTTAGACATCCATCATCACTGGGTAAAAACAGGTGAATATATTGAAAGTAACGATGACCGTATTAAAAAAATTATTGATAGTTGGCGTGGCTTGCGTCCTACTATACATTACTCCGTTAGCCGTGAAGACGTACTTGTTGGCCATACCCGATCAGAGCGCCCCTCTCTTGCACCCTTGATTGAGAGTGGACACAACAAACAAAAACTACGTGCACATAGTGAATACTATTGGAACGATGCAGTTAACCGTTGGGCATTGACACACGGTGAATGGGCTGATATTATGTGCGAAAGCAAGGCTAAGAATCTTGCAAGTTTTGCATTGAATGAAATGAGGAAAACAAATGTTTGAACGATTAAAAAGATTATTCAAAGAAGAACCTAAACCTGAGGTAAAACCAGAACCTAAAGTTGAAACTAAAGAAAAGAAACCCAAGGCACCTAAGGTAGAACTTACCGAGAAGGAAAAAGCCACTGCAAATGGCGAACCTTATATTGCTATTCTTAGTGTTGAAGTTGATCCTAACAATGTAGGCAATGGCTCATTTGACTTAGATTGGAACGAGAAGTTTGTGGTTAACTTGATTAAACAAGGATACAAGATTAAGAATACTGATACAGATGCAGAGATTGTGGATCGTTGGTTCCAAACTGTATGTCGCAATGTTGCATTAGAAATCTATGAGCAAGATCAAGCAGATCCAACTAATCGTGACCCCGTAGACATGCGTATCATTAGAAGCCGTGACTTAGGAAATGGACGCACCGAGGTAAGTTGATGGTAGAAATTGACGCAACTAATATCCCAATTTACTTACCATACAATTCAGCATTAGTTAATGCCATGCAATTCACTGGCACAGAAGATATTGCTAGTTGCGCCGAAGAAATTTTTAGTAAAAGTTCGCAACAATTTATTTGTTTTAATATTGTTAGCGAAGGTATACCATATAATCAAACAAACACGGTACAACAAATAATCAAATATCTTATTGAAAAGTATAACTACCAACCCAGTAATTTTAGATTAATATTAGGAGCAAGCCCCTGTCAGGAAAATATTAATTACTATCTTAGTCATTGTGATAGATTTAATTGGGTAAAAATTCCAGTTTATTTTACAAACACTTTTGAAACTTTTCAACAACGAAATTTATTAGCATATGATTTAGTTGATACTACACCACGTTTAAAATCAAAAAAATTTGTATGCTATAACAGAAATGTTAAGCCGCACAGGTTGTATATAACAACAGAAATTATCAACAGAGGATTGTTAGATAAAGGATTTCTTTCTAACTTCTTTACATTCCCCGATGATGAATTTATGTTTTATTGTTTGCATGAAGACTTTCCAAACAAATACAAAAACATTATAGACACGTTTAATAATAATAAAGAATTATTTCCAATTAGTTTGGGTATAACAGGTAAACGTGATATTGATAATGCAGATAGATTGCATAGTTTAACACCCGAAGATTTTGATCATTTTAATGAAACATACTTTGCCATTATAACCGAATCAAAGTTTTTTCATGATGATTACAATAACCCAAATACATTTAGTCAATTAAGTTTGGATGCATTTTTCTTTACAGAAAAGTTATATAAATTTATTGCAGGTAAAAAACCTTTTGTGTTGGCAGGATTTACCGGCAGTTTAAAAAACTTAAGAAGTTTTGGATATAAGACCTTTCATCCTTATATAGATGAAACCTATGATACCATTGAGAATGATGAAGATCGGGCCGAGGCCATATCCAATGAAATTGAAAGGTTGTGTAAGCTATCCGATACGGAAATACTAGAATGGCAACGCAATGTAGAGCCTATCATCCTACATAACTATCAGCAGTTTTGCAAAGCAGGCCAACAAATACTAAGCTACGTGCCCAAAATTTAAAAAAGTTGACAATAAATGGATTAGGCTGTACAATACACTTATCGATTGATTAAAGGAGCATGTATGTCTTTCAACAGTTATATGATGAGTTTTTATGGTCCCAAAGGTTTGTATCCCATGGGTTTCAACGAGACAATTATTGCCCTAGCAACTAGTCTTTATAAGTGTCGTTTGCCCGAAGGTGTTGAGTTTGTAGGCGACAGCGCTGACCGGGAAGGTGTACGTGATTTGATACTATCTTTACGTAAAGAGGTCGAGGCGGAAGAGGCTTGACAATAAATCAAAAGTGTTATATAATAGCAACTTCTTAATTAACTCAAAGGAGTTTTCTATGGTCTACACGGTAACAGACGGTCAAACGTCATCATTGGTAACTAAACTCACTAAAGGAAAAGTCAAAGTGACTGCAACAAAACCAACACGTACCACAACCGCAACATCTATTATGACTAATGAATTCCCGTTGTTATTTAAAGTTACCAAACGTGATCCCAATGATTTTCCAATCGAGAATATTTTAGAGCGTGAAGCCGACGAGTATCGTGAAAAATATGTAGAAGAACTATTGGCATCAATTCAAACTGAGGCGAATGACGCATACCACCGTGGTGTTGAGCGTTATCAAAAATTAGGTAAGACATTTAAAGCAGAGTTTTACCCTAAAGTTACAGAAGTTGAAATCGGTAAGCTAAAGTCTGACGAAGATATTAACCGTGAACTCGATGTGGCTCATGCTACTGATATTTTTGTAAACTATGATGAACAATGCTTTCAACCTGTTTATTGTATCAAGACTCCCGGTAAGGATGAATGGACCATTGTTAACGGTCAACATACTGCAACTTCAACAGCGGCAATTGTTCAAGGCGGATTTATGACAATTAACGGAAAGAAAGTTCTTCCAAAAAATTGGAAGAAGTTTAAGATTCTTGTTATCTATATTGAGACACATGACCGAAGCACTGCACGTGAAGCATTTGCGTTGTTGAACGGTGAAATGAGTAAGCGCATTGATGTGTTCGACAAGTGGAAGCAACATTATTTGTCTGTTCGTTTAGACAATAGTGCAAACCCAGTTTACAAGCACACTTACAATTTGATTCAAATTTTGAAGCAATATAACTGCACACCTCTTCCAGTTGACCATGATGATGTAGGTGAGCCCGGTGCAATTACTCACTTGGCAGGTGTTGAAAGTTTAGCGCCCACGGCTGACTATAGTAAGGTAATATTTGTGTTTAGTACACGTGACAAGTTTTGGAATAATCTGTCAGTTGATAATGCTGAATTAGGTTTTTATGGTACATTGTTTGATTTTGCTCAAGCTGAAAATGTTGATATGAACGGTTCAGACTGGGATCAATTTTTGAACGATTTGCACGCCACTGTTCAAGGTGTTTATCGCACTATGAACAAGTTGAAGTCAAATGCTTCTAAGGCATTCAAGCAATATCGTTTTGAACAATTTACTGATAAAGACGGTAAGGGTGCAGGATTTACCTTATCATTGTACTTTGCTTATCAAGCGTATATTAAATTGGGTGGTAAATTTGTGATTAAGGCTCTGAAAGACTTGCATGTTCACAAAGGTGTGGATGCATTGCAATATTTGGAGGCAAAACAAATTACGCAAATTAACACTTATGCATCAGCTAGTAATCAAATTGTAAAACGTTCAATTCAACTTCCTAAGAAAGCTAAGTGATTATGTACGATTGGATCTTCTTTTACATTATGGTAATGAGCCATAACAATAAGGTAGGATTCGGCATTACAAAAAATCCCGAGAGAGTGGACGACTATACCGCCCACTGTCTCGAGGATCAGTCTTTTATGTTTTTGTTTTATGGTCCTGAGGAAGAGATTGAGGATATTGAGGACGCATTTAAACAAAAACATCGCAAGATTCTTATCAAAAAAATAAAACGTAAAAAGTGGAGACTCGAAGGTATTGATCCAAAAGAATCGTCAATGACCGCCGAAGATGTTAAAATTTGGGTAGAAAAATTTATTATTGATAATAAATTCAAAACTCAAAGAATTCAAGATAGTTGGTTACCCTACAGCGGAGACAAACGAGTGTCTAGAAAAAACATCACTATCAGCCCTGATCTTTACTTGGAATCGGTAAACTGTCAGGTTGACAAAAACTAAATAGTAGTATATAATATACACATGACACAAACTTACGCCCTCATTGATACTGCCAACACATTCTTTCGTGCCCGTCACGTTGCAAGCCGCAATGCTGACACATGGGAAAAAATCGGTATGGCATTGCATCTTACATTCAGTTCTATCAATCAAGCAGTTAAACGTTTTGGTATTGATCACGTAGTGATATGCTTGGAGGGTCGTAGCTGGCGCAAAGAATATTACAAGCCCTACAAGGCTAATCGTAAACTTGACGAATCGGCTATGACTGAATCTGAGGTTGAAGAAAATAAAATGTTTTGGGAAACGTATGAAGCCATGACAACTTTCTTACGTGAGAAAACTAATGTAAGCGTACTACGTAATCCCAACGCAGAGGCAGACGATCTTATTGCACGTTTTATTGCACTACACCCAAATGATACGCATTATATTATTAGTAGCGATACTGACTATGTTCAACTCATTAGCGAAAATGTCCATCAGTACAATGGAGTATCAGGACAACTCATTAAACTTGACGGATACTTTGATGACAAGAATCGATTGATTGTTGACAAGAAAACTAAAGAACCCAAACTACTTGGTGACCCGCAGTTTCATCTATTCGAGAAATGTATGCGTGGTGATTCAACCGACAACGTGTTTAGTGCGGCTCCAGGTGTACGTACTAAAGGTAGCAAGAATAAGGTTGGTTTGATTGAAGCCTATGCTGACAGAACAAAGCAGGGATTTTCTTGGAACAACTTGATGTTGCAACGCTGGTTGGATCATGATGGTGTAGAACATCGTGTACGTGAGGACTATGAACGCAATCGTGTGTTGATTGATCTTACTGCACAACCCGAAGATATTCGTAATGCAGTGGATCAAACTATCCGTGAAGGTGTGCGTACAACTGCAACACAAAGTGTTGGGCTACATTTTATGAAATTTTGTGCAAAGTATGAATTGCAAAAACTCAGCGACCAAAGTGATTCCTTCAGCAAATGGTTGAACAGTCCTTATAAGAGTAGTTGATGAATAATTGTTTTCTAGCAATTGATAATATATATGATGACCCTTACTCAGTAAGGGAACATGCACTTACCTGCGAATATTTGCCAGACAACACTTCACATTCACACCCTAACGGAAATGCTCCGTTCCCGGGTAAGATGAGTAAGGATTTTTATTACAAGTCTAGTATTGATATCAAAGTCAGTAAGTTACTAGGGAAAAATGCTATCCAATTACGTAATTCGAATAGCGGTAAATTTAGAATTAGTAAGGGTACTGACCAAGCTAGAAATTTAGTTCATGCTGATGAAGTCACTCCTAACGTATATGCAGGGGTAGTCTATTTGAATACACCCGAACAAACTAGTAATGGGATTCAAGGTACTATATTATATAAACATGTGTCTGGAAAAAATAGTGTTACTAATGACAAAGAACTAAATGACATTATTTTATCAGACCAAGATAAAGATTTATCATATTGGACTCCTGAATTGGTATCATACATTACATGGAATAGATTGGTATTATATCCTGCAAATTATTTTCATGGTATTGGTCCAACGTTTGGTGACACGGATGACACAGCTAGGTTAGTACAAGTATTCTTTTGGGAAGTAAAATGACAGTTACAGTAACAAAATCTAATGTTCGTAAAATAAAACAAGGTGATCCTAACTTTGTAATCCATGACGGATTAGTCCTGGCTAATCGAGCAGGATTTGAAATTAGTACAGATTGTCCATACAATCATTTACAAATACTTCAGACTTGTATTGAACGTGGTTGGCTTAAACCTGTAGCGTATGTTAAAGACAAAGAATTATTTTGGGAAGAGTTTGAAAAATGAACGAACGAATTAAAGAACTTAGTAAACAGGCTGGTGACTATGTGAATGAAACATATACTGGACCTGTTAGAAGCAAGACTCCTGGCAAGATTTGGGAAGATGGACATGTAGGTTGGCATACACAGTTTAATCAAAAGTTCGCCGAGTTGATTGTTAAGGAATGTGTTAAATTTTGTGAACACGAATCCAATGATGATGAACATGACGAGTATGATATGGGAATGTGGGTCAAGGCAGAAAGTATTAAAACAGCAATTAAACAACATTTCGGAGTTGAAGAATGAATGAACGAATTCGAGAACTTGTTAAGCAAGCCACTACTATCGAAGAACATAAGTGGGGAGTAAGTTATGATAATTTCAATAAAGAAAAGTTCGCCGAGTTGATTGTTAGGGAATGTGCTAATCAATGTGACTTATTGTTGGATCATAAAATAAGTTCAGAATGGGCAAGAGGGACACATGATTGCTCAAAAGCGATTAGAAAACATTTCGGAGTTGAAGAATGAACGAACGAATTAGAGAAGTTTGGATCAAAGCGGCCAGAGAAGATTCTGATCCAGATAATTGGGATACACAAGAACAGTTTATTGAACGGTTTGCCGAGTTGATTGTGCGGGAATGTGTAGAGGCTTGTAGCAGAGCAAATGAGATTAGGCATTTTGTTCCACCGACTCAACAGCAAGTCGTGTTGAGTTGTATGGATGAGATTGAAAGAACCTTTGGGATTAAAAAATGAGGTACTATAGTTTTTGGGATGGTGTTGACAATATAACAACATTATCTGAAGTGGAAATTCACAAATCCTATTGGGATTATTGGTATGCCGCAATGTGTAGAAAATTTGGTAAAGAAAAAGTGGATGAATGTTATTCTGCTGAAGATTGTTTACAAGATTGGATAGTTGTTCATTGGGCTTGGGAAAGTAAAGAATGAACGAACGA
>Ga0208499_1000126_pt1 | contig 34168 bp, 44 predicted proteins | sample CryBogCBE07Jul09_FD_185504 | JGI IMG/M metagenome (GOLD analysis project Ga0208499, IMG submission 185504) | Freshwater microbial communities from Crystal Bog, Wisconsin, USA - CBE07Jul09 (SPAdes) (version 2) | ecosystem: Environmental > Aquatic > Freshwater > Lake | place: Crystal Bog... | reverse complement strand
CCAGAGACGGCGATAAAAGCCATTTAATTGGACACGGTGGCAGTAAGGTGCGTATTACTGTAGGCGGCAAGAAGATCAAAGGCAAGAAGTATGGCGGACCACTTCCAGACTATGGAACCCGTAAAGGCCAGAGATGAAAATATTAGATATTATCAAAGAAGGTGATATAGCAGATGTAGCCAAGAGATCTGGAAACTACGATGCAGGATATTACACTGTAGGAGATACACATGCTAGGGGTGTAGGTTCTGCAGAACCATGGGACAATCAAATGTCATGGCCTGGAGCTAGTTCAGGAGATGAAAACTTTAGTAATGATATTGCAACATACATTCCGAAAGGAAGCGTTGTGGTAATTAGTTTAGGTGCAAATGATGTAGTAAAACCTCCTAAAGGATCTAAAGAACTTGACGCTCCAGATGTTATTGCAAGTCGCATTAAACAAGTTATAGATGCTAGTAACAGTAGAAAAAATAAAACAATATTTTTATTGTTTCCAGCGGGTCCAAAAGACAACAAATGGTATAAGCGTAGAATAGAAGTTAGAACAGCTATAGAAAAGGCTATTGGAGATAGTGCATCTTTTAAGTATGACCTTAATGATGCTCCTATGCAATCAGATGGTATACATGCCACTTATGTTACCTATAAAAATATAGCAGATGTAGTTGTTGACAAATTCCCATTGGCAGGGTTTGGCGCAAAAACTTCAGACAAACCAGAAGATAAAACAGCCGATAAGAAAGATAACAAACCTACTACAAATACTACACCCGCGCCCACACAGTCAGTAAGTAATCCAGGATCGGGTGTACCACTTAAAGGTACTTTGATTGTTAACAGTCCTTACGGAACACGTAATGGCAAACCACACTATGGTGTAGATCTAAAAGCCGCATCAGGTACTCCATTGCTAAGTCCTATTGATGGTAAGATAATGAAAGCAGGTGAAGAAGGAGCATGTGGCGGTAGTATTACAGTCTTGTCTGCTGACGGTAAAGAACAGCATAGATTCTGCCACATTAAGAAATTCAATGTAAGTGTTGGTCAGGAAGTTAAAGCTGGAGATGTAATAGGTCTAACAGGCGGTGCCAAAGGCGATCCTATGGCAGGCAATGCTACTGGACCTAACTTGCATTGGGAAAAGAAAATCAACGGCAGTCTAGTAGATCCAATGAAAGGCACAATGAGTCCTGGCCAAGGACCTATGATTAAACCTAATATTCCAAAGAGTAATCCAGCTACAATTAGTTCTTCAGCTGTTAGCGATTATCTAAAATCTAAAGGCATGGATGACATACATAGAATAGCTATACTAGCCAACATTCAAGGAGAATCAAGTTTTACTCCAGGGGTGATAATTACTGACAGAAATGGGTTGCCAAGTGGAGGCCTATTCCAACACAACGGCCCACGCTATGATGCTATGACCAAAGCTGTTCCAGACTGGCAAACTAACTGGCAAGGACAGGTGGATTACGCACTTGGCGAACCTGCTGGTCAGAAGTTTCTCAATACCAATTACAAAACAGTTAATGATGCTATTGCAGATTGGTTAGATAAATTTGAAATTACAGCAGATCCTATAGGTGATCTTTCTAAGAGAGAAAAATTCGCTAGCCAGTTTGCCTAGGCATAAATTAGTATATGAATTTTATAGGTAATTTATTAATTGCTCCTCCAGCCGTCAAAGGCAACTTTTGGTACAAGACTGTGATAATGATCACAGAACATCACAGTCATGGAAGTGTGGGACTTGTAATCAACAAACGCAGTAGTCTTAGCATTAGAGACTTTGGTAATCAAATAGGTATACCGTTAAACATTGAAGGCTATGTTTATCAAGGCGGCCCTGTTAATCCACAAAGTCTTAGTTTTTTACACAGTAATGAATGGCACAGTAAAAACACACTGAGAATAAATGAAACATTTAGTCTAAGTAGTGCAGATGACATTTTGCCTAGACTGGCTATGGGTGATCAGCCCTTACGTTGGCGCATGTTTTTAGGCTTATGCGGTTGGGGACCTGGACAACTAGCAGGAGAACTCAAAGGAACTCCTCCCTGGCGCAAGGAGCATAGTTGGTGTACCAGTAGTGCCGATTTGGATTTGATATTTGAATCGGATCAAAAAGATCAGTGGTGCTCGGCACTGGATCGCAGTGGATTAGAATTCGCTCAAAATATACTTTAATCTTAGTGTAATTGGATTTGACATAAGTATTAGTATGAGCGTATAATATATACTTCATAGGTTGGGTCTGTAACACAATCAGAAAGAGGTAAATCAAATGGCAGATACTCTGCTACTTAATGCTGACGGCTTGCCAGTTTCATACATGCCGTTGAGTACTATAATTTGGGAAGACGCTATCAAGTACATGGTTTTGGATAAAGCCGATGTTCTAGCTTGGCACGATAATTGGATTGTACATTCAGCCAATTGGTCTACCCCAGTACCTAGTGTTATGATGCTACGTGAATACATGAAACCAAAAGTTACTATTCGTTTCAGCCGTAGTAATGTCTACCTACGAGACAACTGTGAATGCCAATACTGTGGTAAGCACATTGAACGCAAGGAAGCTACATTAGACCATGTACAACCAGTTTCAAAGGGTGGTACCAGTACTTGGGAAAACTGTACAACTGCTTGCGGACCATGTAATGCCAGCAAGAGTGACAGCACTAAAGGTTGGAGACCAAAGATCAAACCTTACAAGCCAGAGTTCTATGAACTTGTAAATAAGCGTAAGAAGCTAGGCTTCGAAAACGTAAGGTATAAAGAATGGAACCAATTTCTAAATTAAAAAAAGTGTTATGGTGTACCCTAGGATTTTTACTCCTAGGGTTAGCCTATATAGGACTAGTCACTCCTGGAATTCCTTGGAGCACTCCTACAGTAGGTGCCGCCTATTGTTTTGCTAAAGGCAGTGAACGTATGCACAACTGGCTAATGAATCATAAGATCTTTGGCCCGTTTCTTCGCGGCTGGGCAGAGAAGCGTGTTTTTCCAGTTCGAGCACGTTGGCTAATGGTGTTGACCATGGACTCTAGTTTGATTATCATGTGGTTTACCACTCATAATGTTAAGGCAGTAGTTTGCACAGGTATCTTTATGGCTCTAGTAGCATGGTGGGCAATGGCTTATCCTAAAACACCAGAAGAATACGACGAACGCAAAGCTAACGGTAAAAAGATAGGTTGGTTCGGATAAGTTTATAAATAGTAGTACTTTATAACAGGAGTACTACTCATGAAGAAGATTATTCTAGGCTTGGTTCTAGCCTTAGTTGCTGTCAGCAGTTTCGCATGGACACAACGTCAACCATTCCCCGTACAACAGTGTCAAGTACATGCTCCGTACGGGTTTCCACAAACACAACGTCAACTACAGCCATTATGCCAACAGGCATATCTAGTAGGATACGATGCGGCCGCTAAACTACCTAATTATGTTATGTATGAATTGTTACCACAAAATGCATTAGGTTGTGTAGCACGTACTAACGCATTTGCCGCTAATCAGTTCATTCCTAATGGTGCAGTTCCACAAGACTATGCTGGTACTGGTTACGATAAAGGACACATGGCTCCAGATGGAGACTTGAGTTGGGATCCGCAAGTTGAATATGAAAGTTTTTTGATGACAAATATGTCACCACAAGCAGGTTCTTTAAATCGCGGAATTTGGAAATTGTTGGAGACTTCTGTCCGCGGATGGTCAGTCCAGAGAAATCAGAGCTACACAGTTATTGCGGGCGGCTTATATGGTCCTGGCGATAAGACAATCGGTAAAGGTGTAGTTGTTCCACACGGTTTCTACAAGATTGTTATCAACAATGCTACTAAAGAAATCGCAGGTTGGGGATTCCCACACGTTGCACCATATCCAAACTTAGGCAATGACCTAACTAAATTCCGTGTTCCAGTTGCTACAATTGAACAGGACGCAGGTATCAAGTTTTCTTTCCCACAAGGTGCAGTAGAACTACAACCAGGCAAAGAATGGCCTGTAGACTTCGGAGCATTAACCAATGCTAAACGTGCTAAATGCGGTGCTAACGCATCTGCAGACTGATCCAGACGATAATACTGATAAATATCCAGTATACCCAGAAGATAATGGCACAGATCGTCCAAGAAATCCTTATAGCCCTGTGTAAAGACATTTACTATGGGCTAGCAAGATTAGGGTGCGGATTAGCTGGAATTTATTATGAAGAAGAGTCTTGATTATAGTTTTTTTGAAGAATACGTAGGTCGTTTAAACGATCTATGGGAAAACGAAAATTGGCAAAAAGTCAATCATCACGATAAGACCAACGGACTTAGTCAAAAGGCTGTTAATTCTTATCGTCGTGAGCATCCCGGCAGTAAACTACAAACTGCCGTTACTACCAAACCTAGTAAGTTAAAGGCAGGCTCCAAAGCCGCTAAACGCCGTAAGAGTTTCTGTGCTCGTATGAGTGGTAACAAAGGGCCAATGAAAAAGCCTAATGGTAAACCTACTCCTAAAGCTCTAGCACTACGCCGTTGGAACTGTGAAAGCATTGAAGAAATGCGCCAGCTTATCGAATATGCTGAACAAGAAATCGCTAGAGAAAAGATGCTGGCGGAAAGCTCCAAGAACAGCAATACAACAGCACAAAAAATATTCTTTGCCCGCAGTAATAAAGCACCTAAAGGTTGGAGTTATGATCATGTGGGATTTATCACTCAGGATGGACGACAAATTCAAATGAGTGGACATAAAGGCAATGATGTATATGTTACTAACGATGTAACTGATGATCCAGAGTTTCCTAAACAAAATATCAAAATTGTATCATTATCAAAACCAGTATCGATTCCTACAACTAACTCAGTAGGAGCAGAAAATTGCGGAACATTTGTGGCAAATGTATTGCAGGCAAATGGTATAAAAGGCATTGATACTCAAAAAATATATAGCGTGTTCAAACAACCACATAAGCAAGATGTGTCAGAAGGTGGCGGAGCCCAACAAGCGGCAATTGCTATAGCTAAACGTGAAAGCGGTAAGTATACCAAAGACGGCAAGCGTAAAAAATGAGACTAAAAGAGTTTGATCGCAGTCACAACACGCCTGATAGTTCTATTAGTTTAGATCCGCATCGTGGCGACTATGAACTACGCAACTATCACAAGTTGGACAAATATCTTTCCGAACTATGTGACCTCGTAGAGAAAGGACAGCGTAGTGGCAAAGACTTTGGTATGGTGGCTGCTGGATTACTTCCACTAAAAGGCGAGTATATGGCTCGTCTTAATCGTCCTGGTAAGAATGGACGCATACATGCAGAACATGCAGTCATAGAAGATTTTATTAAAAAATACGGCAGTATTCCAGAAGGCAGTGTTATCATAACAACACTAAGTCCATGTAATACTCCTATGGATGAGCGTGATGGACCTAGCTGTGCTGACTTATTAAATGAGCATGGAATACAAAAAGTCTATTGTGGTTATATTGATCCTACACAACACGATGGCGCAGAAGACGATCGTGAATACAATCTAGTTGAAACACAAAACAAAGAACTACGCACACGATGCGAAAAGTTTGCAGATACCTTCTTAGATAAAGTACACGAAAACTTTGCTGATGGACGTCATCCAGAAGACAAAGGCGATAGCAAAAGCTATCACGTGCCAACTAAATCGAGTGTAAGTAGTCTACGTAAGTTTGCCAAAGGACATCATGGACGTGCGGCACAATTAGCACACTGGATGGCTAATATGAAATCAGGACATAAAAAATGAAAAGATTATTGTTAATAGCAGTACTAGTTCTAAGTGGTTGTAGCACAATTAAAGATAACATTCCTAGCTTTTGGGATCCTAATCAAAGTAAGATAGTAACAGACATACAACAGTCAGCTAGACATATTGATTGCACAGCAGATCTAACACCACAACTGCACAATTTGTTTTTACAAGTTGAATGGTATGATATCTATGCCAACACCAAAGGCACACATGACATGGCCTTATTAGATCAAGTGATGTTAAACACAATTAAAGAGTTTCAAACTAGGGCCGAGTCAGGTCCAATTAGCCCATTGTATTGTGATATGAAGAAGAAAGTCATAGTACAACAAGCTGACATAATCGCAACTACAGTTCAAGGGCGCTTTTAACTTTTAGTTTTAAGACCTTTGTTCCAAGGAATTCTTCCTTTAGCGGCATCTGACATCTTTTTCCTGGCTTCATCAGAAAATATTCTAGTTTTGCTTATAGCTATTAATTTTTCTTTTACATGATCTGGCATTTTACGGCCAGTATTTGCTTTAAGAAGTTTTTCTTTATGTTCCGGAGTCAACACTTTCTTACCTTTAAGAGCATTAGATAATTTTTCTCTATGCTCTTTTGTTTTAGTAGGAAGTTTGCGGCCTTTATTTGCTTTTGAAATCTTTTCTTTAGTTTCTTCAGTATGTTTAGTAAATCCTGTTGATCCATACCCATTTGATTTATTAAGCCAGCTACTATTAAACTTAGCATCAAATGTTGTAAGAACTTTCTTTTCGCATTTTAGTGCTTGATCAGCACGTTCAAACACTTTACGCACTTGAAATTCAAATGCATCTTTTCCGTGTTCTTTAACTAAATCTTTTATGTATGATGATGATGTAAAGTATGTGTTCCAAAATTGTTCTGGATTGGCAACTTTTTTTCCGCTATTGGCATAACTTGCTCCGTAATAAAATTGTCCCGTAGGTTTGAATTTAATTAGGTAAGTATAAGGTTGATAAATATTCATGCTGATTGCTCCTTGAAAGCATTAGAGTAGTTGGGAATTCCACTTCCGCGAACTACAACTATATTTATCAAGGGAGATTCTAATGAGCGATCAATTACAACAAGTAGCACAAAGCGGTGATCAATGGGCGGCTGAACGTGCTAACTATGCACTACAAGTTCATCAAGCAGTTACATCAGGACAAATGAGCGCAGACGAAGCCAAAGAAGTATTGCAAGATATGATTGCTACACAGCAACTACAAGAACAAGCCAATGCAGACCATGTTAAGGCCGCATTGTTCTTTGGCATTATGCAGTTGATTAGTTTATACGGCTAAACACATCTTTAAGGCCTATCACTAAGTCTTCAATCATACCATCATCATGAAACGGAGTAGGTGCAAAACGTAACCGCTCCGTTCCTACATCAACTGTGGGATAGTTGATAGCTTGTACATAAATGCTGTGATCATTTAGTAGTGCATCGCTCATAGCTTTAGCACGTTTGGCATCTCCTACTAGTACAGGTACAATATGACTTGTACTACATTCCATTACAGGAATACCAGCGGCTTTTAATCTATATTTTAATTTTCTAGCACGTTCTTGATGTTTGTCACGTACTTCATTATGATCTCTAAGCCATTTGATAGCGGCTAACGCACCACTACAAGTAACAGGACTCATCGATGTTGTAAAGATGAATCCAGCGGCTACGCTACGAATAGCGTCGGCTACAATCTTATCGCAAGCAATGTAGCCACCCTGGACTCCAAAGGCCTTTCCCAAGGTTCCGTTGATTATATCAATCTTGTCTTCAAGCCCAAGTTCTTCTACCTTGCCACCACCTTGCGGTCCATACAGGCCTACGGCATGTACTTCATCAATATAGGTGATAGCCTTGTATTTTTCTGCTAGTTTACATATCTCTGCAATGTGTCCAACATCTCCATCCATTGAGTAGACACTTTCAAACACTACACAAGGAGTTTTACCCTGTGCAAAACTAATTTTTAATTTCTGTTCTAGATCTTCTAAGTCATTGTGTTTGAATACGACTTTATCTGCACGACTATGGCTGATACCCACAATGATTGAATTGTGATTATTACTATCGCTGATAAATTCAATATTAGGAATAATCTTGGCTAGAGCAATTAGTGTCCATTCGTTAGCTACATAAGCACTACTGAATAGCACAGCCTTCTCTTTCTTATGTAAACTAGCAATCTCATGTTCTAATGCTACATGATAGTGACTGGTACCGCCAATGTTACGTGTGCCGCCTGATCCTGATCCTGTATGGTCCAAAGCTGTGTGCATAGCTTCTAAGACTACTTTGTTTTGACCCATGCCCAAATAGTCGTTTGAGCACCAATTAACAATAGTTTTAATATTATATGGGCCGTACCAAATAGCCTGTGGAAACTTGCCAGTTTCACGCACAATATCGTTAAACACACGATATTTTCCGTTTTCTTTAAGTTCTGCGATTAGTTGTTCGAATGGTTCTTTGTTTAGCATAGTATCATATTTAAGCGATAAATAACTGTAGGATATAAATTGTGGCGTACTAGCGCATGTCATGAAATACTAGAACTTAAGGAAAATCCTATGTCAATGAATAAAATCACCGGCTACCACGAATCTAGTGCGATGCCAGCAAGAGTACGCGATGTACTTGGTCGTTTGAAAATCACAGCACACCAAAACGTTTATGAAGCAGACTTTGAATATGGCTCACAGCCATTGCGTTGGGAACAGCTAACTCAAGGTGCGGCGACTATTACGCAAGTGCCTAGTTCAGGTGGTGTTCGTATGCGTGTTACCAATGCCGCCGGCGACGCTACGATTCGTCAAAGCCGTCCATATCATCGTTATCAACCAGGCAAGACCATGTTTATGGCCACTGGTGTACAACTATCTACAGCTACTCCTGGTAACATACAACGTGTAGGTTTCTTTGATGACTCTAACGGTGTGTTTTTTGAACAAAGTGTTCCTTATCCACAGAACCCTTACGGTATCTACGCAGTTGTGCGCAGTGACGTAGGCGGAACTGTACAAGAACTTCGTATTGGTCTAGATCAATGGAATGGCGACATGACCAACATTAATCAAATCAACTTTAATAATATTCAGATGTTCTGGATGGAGTTTGCTTGGTATGGTGCTGGTGCTGTTCGTTGGGGCTTTTGGTTAAACGGTGAACCTGTTATCGGACATCAAATTGGATTTGGTAATTTAGCTAACCAAACTACTCCATGGGCACGTACTGGTAACTTGCCAGTACGCTATGAACAACGTAATATTAATGCTATTACTCCTACAACTAACGACATGTATCACTATGGTGTGTCAGTTATTGTTGAAGGTCAGCGTGACGAACAACGTGGTTTCACATACAGTTATGGATTACCTAACTTAGCACCAACTGCAACACTAAGTTCAGGTGGTAATAATCGTTATCCAGTGTTAACAGTTCGTGGACGTCAGATGGGTACATTAGAATACGGTAACATTTATGGTCGTAACGATGCTGGAGCAACTACTACGGCTACTAGTGTGATCAGTGCAACATTCACTGGTTATATCAGCGGAACTACGCTAACACTTACTGGAGCAACACCAATAAGCAACGGAACTGTAGCAGTTGGTATGTGTATTGTAGGTCTAGGCAATATTCAAACACAAGGTGTTAATAATGCAGTAACTCCTTATACAGTTATTGTATCTGGATCAGGACAAACCACTAACAGTACATGGCAAGTTCAGCAGAGTCAGACTGTTGGATCTGCGGCAAGTCCTGTGACATTTACAGGTTATGCTTTAACAATGACTTTGACTGGAACTCCTCTTACATCAAATCAATTCCAAGGACGTCAAATTTATTTCCCTAACAATGGTGCAAGCGCGGCGGCAAGTCCTGCCTGTACAGGTACTGGCGGAACTAATACTGTAACTGTCACTAGTGCAAACGGAATTACAGTAGGTGCAGTAGTAACAGGTACAGGTATTATTGCTAATAACTTAAAAACTTACGTAACAGGTATATCAGGAACAACTGTTACACTAAGTCAAAACTTGTCAAGCAACGTAAGCGGTAACTTGACATTTACCGGTACGTTTGGTTCTGGTGCTATTGCTCGTATTGTGTATCATACAGCAAGTGTGTTGTACTTTGTTGATCCAGTGTTCCAAGGAGCACTACCTGCAACTCCAAGCATATTGGCATCACCAGTTACACAATCTTATGCCAGTGGCGGTGCTAGTGGATCTTATACAGTATTGGTCAGCTCAAACACAGGTATTGCAATCGGACAAGCTGTATCAGGAACTAACGTAGCACCGGGTGCGCAAGTAACTGGCATCAACGGTACAACGATTACTATGAGTTTACCGGCTGTTGGACAAATCGCAGGTACACTATCCTTTACTACAGGATTTATAATTGGACTTGCTAATCGTGGACAACTATTGCCAAAACGTTTGTATTGCAGTCAGTCAGCTACCACACAAGTTCTTGTAGAATTGATTGCCAGCACACCAACTAACCCAACTGTGTTAGGCAATGGTAGTACTAACTATGCAAACTTTAACCAATTACAATACTTAGGTTCAGCATACAGTTTTGGTGAACGTGACGTTACAGCCACATCGCTTACTGGCGGTGAAGTTGTGTTTGGTTTTGTTTTAAGTTCAGGATCAGGTGTTCAGGATTTGGACTTTACCTATGTGTTCCCATTATACAACAATATACGTGGTAGTGGTATTGACACACTTACTATTGCTATAAGTAGTGCTAGCGGTACTGCTCCTGTCGTAGGAGCTAACCTAGTTGTTCAAGAGGCTATGAGTTAATATGAAAATATCAGATATAATTAGGAAACTAGCTGATCGCATGGATGCCGAAGAAGGACACGACGAACACGGTGTCGAGCCTATAGGTGTTCCAATGGAAAAAGACAATCCAGTTACTATGGTTTCTCCACTACAGCAAAAGTTAAACATACTTAAAAAAGTTGCTGGTGAAGACAATGCTTTCGATGCTCAAGACGAATTAACTCATGCGGGCGAGCATGACGAGCTTGATGATATTAAACGCATTGCAGGGTTAACTGTAATGATTGATGGCCCGCAAGGCGAGATGGGTTAATTAGATGGCTAATCATATTGGTAAGATTAGTGCCGCTCGTAGTGTAGCCTACATCAACACATTTGTTGGCGAAGCTGGTATGTTGTTCTACGATACTAGTACAGGTAACTTACGCATCAGTGATGGATCGACTCCTGGTGGCTTGGCGTTAAATCTAAGTACTGGCACATTCAACGCTGGCGACTTCAAGTTTGTCAGCAATACTGTATCAATGGCCTTAACCAATGAGAACATGAACTTGGTGGCCAACGGCAGTGGTGTTGTTAACATTGTTGGTCCATTAAACTTATTTGGCGCGGCTGGTTTGACCAGTCAAAGTTATTTCTCAGCTACCGCACAAGGTGAGGTTAAAATTGTTGACCTATTGCCCAGCAGTTATCAAGCGGCTTTAACAGTTACTGGTAGCAGTGATGGTACATTTGTTACACCGCAGAACTTAGGTGTAATGGTGCAGATATCAGGCGATCCGGGACAACCAAGTCGCATATACAATGACGGCAATGCTAACTACGCAGGATTCTTTGGACGTAGATTCAACGGATCAACAGCCACACCAACACAGGTCCTAAACACACAAGAAATATTCCGTTTGGGTGCTACACCTTATACCAGCTCTGGTTGGCCAGCCGCATCCACCGCACGTATACAGTTCTTGGCCACTGAGAATCAAACCAGCACAGCACAAGGCAATCAAATTGTGTTTGCCACTACACCAATTGGCACAGCAACTATTACTCCCATAGCTACTATAGATTCAAATGGTATCTATCCTGCCGTAGACAACACTTATTATTTGGGCAGTGCCAGCCTGCGTTGGAAAGGACTTAACTTAGGTCCAGGTACACTTTATATCACTGACACAGTGTTGGGCACACAGACTGGATTGACAGTTACCAATGGTGTGCTATTGGTCAACGGTGCTAACCAACTACAGGTTGGACAGTTAAAGTTTGTCAACAACACTATTGAATCAACAACTGGCAGCGTTGACATACAATTAGGTTTAACCAGTAGCTCGGGCAACTTGGTATTAAATCGAAACACAGTCTTGGCCGCTGGCAAAACATTTGGCTTGGTTGATACTGTATTGGGCACACCAGCCACCATGAGTGTGACCAACGGTGTGCTATTGGTCAACGGTGCTAACCAACTACAGGTTGGACAATTAAAGTTTGTCAACAACACTATTCAATCAACCAGTACCTCAACCAATATTGTTATTGGACAAGTGGGCGACACTGGCAATTTGACAATTAATCGTAGCATCTCAATTGGTGCAAGTTTAACATTTGGCGACACCACAGCACAATCAACAGCCTACTTGGGCACAGCCACTACCAGCAAAATTGGTGGAGTGAAACCTGATGGCACAACTATTAGCATCAACGCTGGCACAGTCAGCGTGGGTACCATAGCCAACAGTAACCTAACCAACAGCAGTGTCACAGTTACAGCTGGCACTGGAATGAGTGGTGGTGGTAGTGTAGCTCTTGGCGGATCAATCACACTAACCAACTCGGGTGTTACCAGCATCATAGCCGGAACCAACATCAGTATCAGCAGTTCAACAGGTGCTGTTACTATTAATTCAACCGTAACTGGTGCTGTGATTTATAAAGGTTCATGGGACGCAAGCTCCAATACTCCTACACTAGCAAATGGTGTAGGTACAGCTGGATCAGAATACAGCGTAAGTGCCGGCGGTACTGTGAACTTTGGTGCCGGTAATATAACATTCAGCACAGGCGATTTGGTAATTTACAACGGTAGCGTTTGGCAACAGATCCCCGGATCAAATAGTGTAATCAGTTTCAACACACGTACCGGAGCAGTAACTTTAACAAGTGGTGACGTTACCAGTGCATTAAGCAACGGCTCAATTGCTAATTCTAAATTGGTTAACTCTAGTGTCACAGTAGGTTCAACAGCTATAGCACTAGGCGCTAGTAGTACAACATTGGCAGGATTGAGTTCAGTAACATCCACCACATTTGTAGGAGCATTGACTGGCAATGCTTCAAGTGCTACCACAGTGACCAATGGTGTGTATACTACAGACACTGGCACAGTGACCAATACCATGTTGGCAGGATCAATTGCCAACGCCAAGCTGACCAATTCAAGTGTAACCATTGGCTCAACAGCAGTAGCCTTAGGAGCAACCGTAACTACATTTGCTGGCCTAACCAGTGTGACCAGCACCAGCTTTGTTGGCGCACTAACAGGTAATGCTAGTACAGTGACCAACGGTGTGTACACCACTGACACTGGCTCTGTAACCAACACCATGTTGGCAGGATCAATTGCCAATGCCAAACTCGCCAACAGTTCAGTAACCGTTACAGCCGGTACAGGCATGAGTGGTGGTGGAGCAGTATCATTAGGCGGCACAATCACACTGACCAACGCAGGTGTAACCAGTGCTACCGCAGGTACAGGTATTACAGTATCAGCAAGTACTGGTGCTATTACTATTACCAACGGTGGTGTAACTTCAGCAGTAGCTGGTACAGGTATTACAGTATCAGCAAGTACCGGTGCAGTAACCTTTGGTGTTGCCGCAGCCACTACAAGCAGTTTGGGTGCTGTACAGCCAGACGGTACTACTATTGGTATAAATGCTGGAGTTATCAGCAGTATAACAGCTACACCAACAACAGTTACTACTCCTGCCGCTATCACTGTGGCTATGAATGGTCCAGGTATGTATATCTACACACCAAGCACCAATGCCAACGTAACTATCACCCTGGGATCATTTACAGCAGGACGTACTGTGCGTATGTTTATTACTCCACAAGCAGTCGGCCAGACATTTAACTTCAGCGGTGTTACTACCGCACAAAATAGTCTTGCCAAGACCACAGTTAGGTGTGTAGGACCAGGTATAAACAACATCATAGCTGAGATGTATTGTACCACTGCCGCAATTGGTGGAATCTACATCAACTTCATCAACGCACAATAAATATACTCATGAAAGTTAAAGAAATACTGACCGAAGGCTTGAACAAGAAGGATACGTTTGCTATCCTACACGATTTCATTCGTTTTGCCGCTGAAGATTTGGAATTAAAATCACTGCCAAAGTTCGACTTTGCGTTTGACAGTAAACGAAGTGTAGAACATAAGAGCTTCGGTGGGTATGCTCCAGGCGCAGAGCACATTACTGTTACAGTAAAGAATCGCCATATAAATGATGTATTGAGAACATTAGCACACGAACTAGTTCATTTCAAACAAGATTTGGATGATGAGCTAAGAGATGAAAATGCAGGTGCTACTGGAAGCCCACAGGAAAACGAAGCTAATGCCCGTGCCGCAGTTATCATGCGTAACTGGGGTAAGAAGCATCCTGATTACTTTGATAAAGAAGCCATAGAATAAGCCTTCATGGCTTTCATTCTGGCCAGCATTAATCGTATTTTTACATAGTCACTTAATTCTTCTTCTTTTTCATCAACAATCTCAATTCTATTGTGATTTCGTCCTAATACTAGCTCGTCATCTACAACCATTTCTTCTGGATTATAAGGAATAGTTCTTAGGCTTGTCTTTAGTCTCGCTTTTGGCTTTCCATGGACCCGAGCGTTTTTGATCACATGCGGCGTTGGGACAACGGCAGGAGTAAGTGTACTCGCGATCCCATTTTCCAGGTTTATCATCAAAGCAATAATCATCAGTGAAACCATTAATCGTTTCATTTTTAGTCCTCATTAGCATAACAACCTCCTCAGGCGTATATATACAACGCCTAAGGAGACCGGTTAGTTGACATTAACTATACTCAAATGGTGTACTTGGATGTCCGTAATCAACGTGCAAGTTTTCTCCTTTAACATTGTCATACTGTTGGTAGTAACTTTCGTTTGGTTTGAGTTCTCTCCAATCATCGTATTTGATACGGGCTAATAAGACTTCTTTTTTGCTCAATAAATCGGTAACGACAAATGCGCTAGCACAAGCACCTCTAATGTGTTTCATAGGACCGTGTTTATATTCGTTGGCTAACAATGCTTTGTGCATTTCGCCATGAGGCCTAAACATGATCCGTGTGATACCCAGCTTTTGGTTACGCAAGCGGAATTTGTCTACTAGATTTAATTGTGAGATTTGAGCTTCGTTTAAGTCATTGATGCGTAGTAATACGTCTTTGACTTTGATGCTACCTTTGGTATGACTGTTGTCAGGTGTTTCCTTAGTGCTCCAAGCAACTGTACAGTCTACGTGTTTGACATATAATGTCTCCCCATGAAATTTTAAGACCCACATAGGAATGGTCTCGTCTTCTAAGTGTTTCTTGTTAAAGTGGAAGACTAGGTCTTTACAAGCATATTCAATCTATTGTGTCATTTTTAATTTCTCCAAGTTAGTTGGGCTACCCAATGCTGGGCTCTTTGAATGCGCCATGCCGCCCATTGAGGCACTTTGCAAATTTTATTACCGCTTGGTGTATACAGCGTACCGTCGCTGGCCACACCCATTAATCCGATAAACATAGTAATTTCCTTAAATGGTGCGCCTAACAGGAATCGAACCTGCTGTCTCGGGCTTTAGAGACCCTTGCTATACCATTTAGCCTTAGGCGCATGTGTATATTATATAGCTAAAACAAAAGGCCTGTCTAGGCCTTTTGAGTAGTGTCACGCACTTCTGCGAAATAGCTATGCTAGATTACTTCTTTGTACCTGAGTTAACAAAGCTGTACATCTTTTCTGCCGCTTCCATAATCTTATCTAGACCTGGAAATTCTGGCATTGCTACTGAGCTGACAACTTGTCCTGTCTTTTCATCTTTCTTAGCTGATACTTCCCAGCCATGTAGCTTGAACTTGTATTCATCCATAACAGCATCTTTAGCCAATGCTAAGACGTCAGCACGTATTTCATAACCGTTCTTGTTGAATTTAACTTCTGGTGCTTTTGGAGTAAAGTCAGTCATTACTTTGCTCCTTGTGTAAATGGATTCTTGTAACTTTTAACTAGAGTTTCTGCAAGTGTAAGGGTTGTGTCAACCCAACCTTGATATAACTTAGTTTGTGCATCGATTAGTTTTACTAGTTCTTTTTGAACTGATTCATCTTTAACAAATGTGTTAACGATTACTTTTTTGCCGCTTTGCACGGCGTCGATAGCTTGATTAAACATATTTTTCTCCTTGTGTGTGTATGTTTACAATGTATTGCAACATTGTACTATTATATATCTCTTAACGAATAAAAGCAAGAGGTTTTGTGATGCGTTTGCTCAAGTAGTCTACAACTGCTAGGTTAGCACTAGTAGCTTCTTCTACGTAAGTGTAGACATCCGCTTGTGGAAGTTCAATAGTAGCTAGGGTTTCTCCTAATTCGTTTTCCATTGTAATGCCATACTTAGCGCATAAGTGTCTGATAACACTATTAGTACTTAAACAAACCATACAGCCTTTAAGTATACTGTGTGTACGACAGTACTGTATGCAACGTTTCATTAGCTTTGTACCCATACCCTGCCCTTGATACTTTTTAAGTACAGAGAACGCCAGTTCCATTTGGTCTTCTAAGGCAATATGCCCTACAGCAACAAACTCCAACTGATCGTTTTCTATAGCAAAAAGAATATGTTTGTCAGGATTGGCTTCAAACTTGTCACAAAGTGTGTCCAAGATGTAATCGCTAACTGTATAGCCAAACCGTAATACCTTAGATTCTGCGTCAAGAGATTTAAGGTGCGTACGATATTTGGCATACTCGTGTGGAAGTACACGACGAACTGTAGTAAGCATTGATTAAATCCAGTGTTGGCCTTTGAGTACAGCTTCGGCACGAGCTTGTTGTACTGCTTTAACGATTTCATAGAAGTCTTTAAGAAATTGTTTCATTTTAAAGTCCTCTCATCCAAATCAAGTTACCCTTAGCTTGATCATAAACCTTAGCCCAGTGTTCAACTTCGGCTGTGTTTGTTGGGTTCTTGCTGGCGATAAACGCTTCTAGTCCGCTTTGTGGGCGTGGTGTTAGGAATTCAATAATTCCTTTTAATAGTTTTGACATTTTGTGTCTCCTTTAATGTGTATGTGTATTAGCATTTTAGCAGAAACTCAGTGTTTCTACTGAGTATTTAGCATATTAGTAGAAACACTGATATATTTCAAGTTGTTTGATATAATTGTATCAAGATTGTATAATCAATAAATATACGAAAGAGAAACATCATGCGCAAGAGCACCCGTAGTATACTACAAGAACTTAATGAAGTCGGCCTAAGTCGTAATACAGACCTGGTAATTGAAAGCCGTGGTAGCAATATCATTGCCAGTGCTATTAATTTGCTAGAAATGATCCGTGAAAATTATGACGTGGAAACTGCTGCCGAAATGGAACGTCGTTTTCTAAACAGTATCAAAGCCGCAGATGTTAACAAATTCAAACGTGGCATCAAGCGTATACAGGAATCAAAAGAATGAGCGGTAATGCACTTAAAAAGTTAGGAATAGACAGTTCTGAAAATAACCCAACTAAGGGCATACTTGTACGTTTATCACCAGCACAATATCTAGAAATCAAACGTGCTTTATTACCATTCTTAGAAAGTCTAGGCGATCCTGGATTTTGGCGCAGTGGCGGAGCAGGATCTTTTGACCCTGAACATAGATATGCCGCTAAAGGCACTAATAAGATTGATAGCGGAGATGTGGATGTGTTTATGGATACTGATCGTATCAAACACAAACTAAAACTAGATCCTAAAGCAGATGATGCTACTGTACGCAAAACAGTACTACATCATGTCAGCCAACACTATCCTGCACTACAAACAGGTAAGAATGTACACTTGGGGTTTCCTACAGGACATAAAATCAATAACTTGCCCACATATTTTCAAGTAGATTTGATGATTATGCAACATGCTCATGAAATAGGACAGCATCATGAGCACGATTACTCTGTTAAAAACAGTCCATACAGTGGGCAAGATCAACAGTTTGCCATGGCCAGTATTATCAACACTATTCCAGGACATCCTCCTAAAACATTTCAATACAATGGATTTGGCGGTGCGCTACAAAATCGTGCTACAGGCGAGGTGATTACACGTGATATTAACAAAGTAGCAGAAATTGCGCTTGGGCCTGGGCATACTGCTGAAGATCTTGGCAATGCAGAAAGCATTATAGCCGCAGTTGGCGGCATCAATAGCCCACGATTAGAGCAGTTTCGTGCAGATATAGCTAAAAAGTATCCGCATTTAAAAGAAGGCTCAGTTGACTGGTTTAAATTAATCAGCCAAAAATTAGCCATATAAGTACCAAAATTAATATTCGGACTAAATAATATTACAAAGGCTTTTTAATAAGTCGCTCGCAGAGTGCGAGCAGTATGGTAAGATTAGGAGAATATTATGCCATCACTATTAGGTACATACGTCGCAGCCAATTATGGCCGCATGACATCATTAGACACATACGGCGGTCTAACATATAACAATTTTGGAACACGTAACTTAGCATTCTTGAAGATTATTTCTACAGGTGGTTCACCAGCAGTTGACTTCACAGCCGCTACTGGTCCAGATACTGATGCTTCAAACATCAGCGGTTATGCTCAACAAATTTCTAGCTTTAACCCAGCTATTAACCAAACATCTACAACACTAGCATATTTGGATTCAAACAGCTACTTCTCAGTAGCAGTTCGTACACTTCAACAATTCGGCGAAGTTTACATGGTTGGTACACCATATACATCAAGCACAACATCAGCATTTATCGTTGCAGTTGCTCTTGACACAATGAACTCAGCTGCCGCTCTAACTAACACTGAAGTATTCAGCACAGCTTATCCAACATTGAGCACATTTGGTGCTTTAACAGCTCAGTTAGCTAATGCTATCACTACATTAGCTCCAAGCAATAGTGCCGCTGGTAAAGATACAACTGGTACAGCTCCAGCTGTTACAGTTACACAAATTTTCCCATATGGTTCTGCATTTACACAACCAGGCGGTGGTGGTTCAGTATCTTAATTAGTTAATTCCTGTTCGGGAAAGACGCAAGTCTTAGGGAAGGAGAAAAGCCTAGTTTTACTAGGCTTTTTTTTATGGCTGTTAAATATAGGATGGAATACAAATTATATACTCTAGTTGATATTACTCGTACCAAACAGTATAGAAGTGAACCAGGTAAGGAACACTTGCGTTGGAAAGAACAAAATTTCAATACTGTATTGCAAACATTAGGCATACGAGCTAATGTAACATTCGATTTATCCCCATCAATGGTAGAAGTTGCTGGTAGATTAATTGGGTTTGATACAGATGATATCATACGTGTTTGGCGTTTTGATTTTAGCACTGATAGGGATGGGTTATACGAAAACAATGGAGATCCTGTAGGGTTTCTTAAGGATGATTTTATGCTAGTTCCTTATATCAGCGGATTAGATGAATCTATGGAACAAAAGTACGCAGTATTCAACACAGAAGATCCAGGCAAAAACATAGTGTTTTTTAAAAAGTAATTTCCACTAAATAAAGTTGTAGGCAAAATATCATTAACTAGGCACATAAATACCAATCATAGAATAGGCCCAGCTCGGAGCGAGCGCAAGACTTATAACATTGGAGAGCCCAGAGATGGCCACGAAAGAAGCAGTTGCACAACTAGCCGCATTACCTGAGCGTGTGAGCGTGTTAGAAACCAAAGTTGAAAATATCAACGAAAAACTAGTTGACCTTAAGAGCGATGTGAAAGACATGCACGACTGTTTGGACAACACACGTGATACAGTATTGGCACAGCTAGACAAGATGACAGGCGAATATCGTACTAATGCTGAAAAGTATTATGAGCATGCCAATCATTTAAACGAACTACAAACAGCACAGCATGACGAACTAGCTGGCAAAATCAAAGAACTACAATCACTCAAAGATAAATGGGTCAAGTACGCCATAGGTGCATTGGCATTTGCCGCAGGAGCTGGTTGGATTCATGCTATGAATCTTCAAACTATATTCAAGTTCTTAGGCCTATAATTCTGTTAAATACAGAATGTACTTTCAAGAACTATCAATAGATCCAAATCCACATCATCATGAACTGAACCCAGTAATCTGGGACGGTGATCACATGCGTACTGAAGTACGTCATCAACTATTAAAGATAGCCAAGAACTTTATCGAGTTTCTTGAACAACCTAGCATTAAACTAAAAGATGTTACACTTAGCGGGTCAAGTGCCGGCTATAACTACAGTGAATACAGTGACATGGACTTGCACTTAGTTGTTAACACTGAAGAATTATTCACAGCTGAAAAAATACAGTACAATAACACATATGATTTAAAAATACGAGGCATTCCAGTTGAACTATATGTACAACCTGCTAGCCAAGTACATCATAGTGCAGGTATCTATAGCGTACTGGATAACAAATGGCTAAGTAAACCTGAGCATATAGAACCTACAGTTCCAGCTAGAGATATCAAAGCCAAAGCACGTAACTATGCCGGCCAAATCAATAGTGCTATGCGTAGCGGAGATTTGGCAAAATGTAAACAAGCTATGGACGATTTAAAACGTCTACGCAAGGCCGGTTTAGAAGCTAATGGCGAACAAAGTGTAGAAAATCTAGCTTTCAAGCTACTCAGAGCTAGAGGACAAATTGACAAATTGCGTAAATACATACATAAACTAGAAAGTGCTAATCTTAGCCTCGGAGAACATAATGAAGATTAAAGACATATTGGGTGAAGCAGACGTTACATTAAAACCAATGCCTGGTGCCCAGGAAGTAGATATTGATGGCAAACCAGTTGGTACTGCTACAACACCTGCGGCCGCCACAGCTATTTCAGACCTTGCTAAGAAAGGCGAGTTTACTCCAGCAGGCGATGATCAGCAGACTAGCGAAGAAATTGGTGACGAAACTAAAAAAGTTTTCAAGCATCACGGGGAGCCTGTAGGTGAAATTGGTATAGATCCAGAAGCAAGTCCAGGCGGCGGCAATTGGTATGTTAAACACTATGCGTCGGGACACGACACAGTTGGTTTTGACAATGCCGAAGAAGCAATGGCCGAATTAAAGTATATTGTCAAACACCATATGGAAGAAGGCCATCACGATTTAATTAGCCAAGGCAATCACGATGTAGGCGGAGATGCAACAGATAATTTTATCAATCAGATTCGCGATAAGAAATGGGAAAAAGCCAATCGTGCTCCAGTTTCAGGAACAGGTACACGTAGTCCGTTGAGCGAAAAAGACGAACTGTACAAATGGTTAACCATTGCCGGCATCAAATGAAAATAAGCGAATTAATGGCTGGTCTAGAACAGCCTTCAACCAAACACAACAAGTACAGTATACTGGACGGGTTTGAGATTTGGATGAGTAATGAAGAAGCAGAATTATTAGAGCGTTTAAAGAAACCTATCAAGTTAGGACAACTTAGCGAGCATGATCAATTCAGAGTTCAAGGCCTGATTCGCAAAAGTCTGGTAACTAAGATAGGAGATATTAATCCTACAATAGTTGCCAATGAAAAACCAAACAAATAAAAAACCCAAAGCTAAAGTAATCAAAGAGCTAGCCACGCAATTTGAAGAAGACTTTAAAAAAACGTTACCTATAAACATCTTGCCTAATGGCAATATAATTTATAAACAATACACAATTAAAACTAATCAACAAGGCGATTGGATAATAACCAAGCCTAGTGTGATAGATCCAATAGGTAGTTTTTATCTCAAGACCAGCGCCCTGATGGCGGCTAAAGCCTACGATCGAAACGACCTAAACAAGATGTTTGAAATCAAACAGATAGACACAGAATACAGAAACAATCATACAGCCAGCTTGATTTTTGCTAATAATATTAAAAAAGCCAAGGATTTTGGCCGATACGTAGTATTGTTAAACAAGCTAGAATACAGCCAAGAACGCACTGAGCATTTTAAGGAAAAGATTTCCAAGATGTTTAAGTGGAGTTTTGTATAAATACATCATAGAAGCTTAGGATACCACCATGCAATTAAGAGAATTATCAAAGCCAATTACAGCTAACAGACTTAATGAAAGTCTAGCACAAAAGTTTGGCTATAAATTAAACTTAGAACAGTTCAGTGATGTACAGTTAGAAGATGCACGTAACAAGTTACGTACCAAGTTAAGTCAGTTTGAAGTTAGCGAAAGTTTTGAAAGTATGCAAAAAAGCACAGCTTATCAAAAGACTCGTTTAATGTTAGATTGTATCAATCAAGCTATCCTAGAACGTGAGATGAACGAAGGTGCAAAACCAGACTACATCGATCTAGACAAAGACGGCAATAAGAAAGAGTCAATGAAGAAAGCCGCTAAAGACAAGAAAAAGGATAAGGCCGTGGAAGAAAATTACGTAAACAAAACATTCCGTCAAAGAGCACAAGCACTTTCAGTTCCTAACAGCTGGATTGAAAATGCATTAAACAGAGTTGAATTAGGCGAAAGCGATCGCGTAGAATTAAAGGCAGAATTACTTACACGTTATGACCTAAGCGAATCACAAGCTAGCTATGTATTGCTAGAAGGCGAAGAAGAAAAAGCTGAGAACATCATGGCTAGTAAAGATATGGTTGACCAAATCACTGGTTGGCTAGAAGATACAGCACAGTTGAAAGCAGAACAGCTTTTAGAATTAGTAGACTCTATAAGAGAAACACAAGGTAGTGACGTTGCGCAACAATACAATGATGCAGTTAAAGGCGCATTAGAATCATTATACTCAGCATTAGAACAAAGTCGTATGGGCTTATCAAAAGGCCTAGCATTATTATCAGGCGGTGAAGTAGACACTATGGGTTCAGCTCCAGCAGGCGCCATGGGTGGTGCTCCTGACATGGGTGGTGCTCCAAGTCCAGACTTAGGTGCAGAAGCTCCAGAAGCTGGCGGTGCTCCAATGGGTGCAGAAGCTCCAGAAGGCATTACAGGCCGTGAAAAACGTGAAAGCATTGATTATAGCCGTAAGTTAGGCATGATTTTAGCTCAGTCAAAAAAAAAGTAAATGAAACAGCAGATCCCTTAGTTATGACACTAAGGCATCTGCAATCTTCCGCAAACAATCCTGATCATCCAGTTGCATCAGTCATCCGTTGGGAAGACTTGAATAATATATTGGATCGACGTTTTGGTGCACCAGCGCTAGACTACAAAGGGTTTAATGATATCTATGAAAAAGATCCAATGATCAAATCGTTAGTACAACGATTTGATGGACAAGGACTTGTGGTTAAAACTAATAAGCATGAGCCAACTCCAGGCGTGGGTGAACCAGTACATAAGAAAAGTATGAAAGCCAGCGCCGCAATGAGTGCCACAAAACGAACAGATAAGGCTTGACACATAAGGTAAGTAAGCGTATACTTACCTTATGACTTTACTCAAAGAAAGATATAACTACACGCCTATTAATAGAGAAAGTGTAGAAGGTAAGCGTCTTTACGCTACTCCAGATGGATCCAAAGTTCCTAGTGTTACTACAATACTAGACAAAACAAAATCACAAGAAAAAATTGACGCCTTGATGGCATGGAAACGTCGTGTTGGCGAAACTAAGGCACAGGAAATAGTAACCGAAGCCGCAGGACGTGGAACACGTATGCACAAGTTCCTTGAAGACTATGTCAAACAAGGCGTAATTAATGCTCCGGGTACTAACCCTTACAGCAAACAAAGTCATGCAATGGCTAAAATTGTAATAGAGCATGGTCTTAAAAATGTTAATGAAATATGGGGTGTAGAAGTTCCCTTGTATTTTCCGGGACTATATGCAGGAACTACAGACGGATGTGGTTTGCATTTAAACGAAGAAGCCATATTAGATTACAAACAAACTAACAAGCCTAAGAAACAAGAGTGGATCGAGGATTATTATCTACAGCTAACAGCTTATGCACTTGCTCATAATGAAGTGCATGGAACTAATATACGCAAAGGTGTAGTTTTAATGTGTGTTAGCCCTAAATTAGACGAAAATCTAATAATGATAGAACAGCCAGTTTATCAAGAGTTTATATTAAAACCCGAAGACTTTGACTACTGGGAAAAACGCTGGTGGGATAGGGTGGAACAATACTACAAACAGATGTGATAAATATCCTATATAGAGGATATTCACATGGCTGTAGTCCAAATAAGTCGCATACAAGTAAGACGCGGTAAAGCAAATGATGGTACAGGATTACCACAATTAGCTTCCGGAGAAATGGCATGGGCCATTGATACCCAACAGTTGTTCATAGGTAACGGATCTGTAGCAGAAGGATCGCCTGCTGTTGGAAATACACGCTTATTAACAGTAAATGATCTAAGCAGTTATAGCAATTTACTAGGTTTATTATCATACACTTACAAAGTTAACAACAACAGTATTATTACTGGTCCTAATGCTAACACACCAGTACAGCGTAGTTTTCAAACACGCTTAGATGATCAAGTTAATACTGCGGATTTTGGAGCATTGGGTAATGCGGTTAACGATGATACTTCAGCACTACAACGTGCTATTAATGAACTATTTTTAAATCCAGCACAGCCTAGTAACACTACTAATTCTAGTTATGCCAGCGGAACTCCTGCGGCTGTTCAAACTCGTGTTACATTGACTATTCCCCCAGGCATTTATTATACATCTAGCCCTATATACGTTCCAAGTTACAGTACAATCGTCGGATCAGGCGCTGACAAAACTATTATCTATTACAATGGTGTTAGTGCGTATGTAGGATCTACTGTAAACAGCAGTACAACAGTTACCCTACCTTCAGCAACAAATGACATGTTAGGTGCAAAGATATCTGGTACAGGTATTCCTGCTAATACTATAGTGCAATTGGTTACACCTGGACAGAATGTAACTATTAGCAATGCCGCAACAGCAACTGGCACAGGTATTACAATCACCATTGGCAAAGTTGGGCCAGCTATACAGTTTGTTAATGATTCTAGTACTCCTGGAAATCCAAGTCCCATTAGCAGTACATTGGCTACTACACAACCACGCAACATTGAAGTTAGGGGCTTAACAGTCCATAGTGTTAGTGGTGTTAATACTTGCTTACAATTAGACAGTGTGCGTGATAGTGTGTTTGCAGATCTAATTTTACAAGGTGATTGGCAAAACAGTTTAAGTTCAAACTGTAATGGTATCATTATGAATGCCACAGGTAGTCTGGTAACATGCGAACATAATATTTTTAAAAATATCAAATTCAAAAGTTTCAGTTACAGCATATTTTCCAAGTATGACATATTGAATAATATATTCGAAGATTGTTATTTTGATGATGCTTACCAGGCTGTTAGTATTGGTGTAGGATCTAACGGTGTTACAGACGGACAACTATATGGTCCTCGACAAACACAATTTGTAAATTGTAAGTTTAATAATATCAGACAACAGGCAGTTTATGTATCTAGAGGTTCAGGTAATACAACTATGAACTCTAAATTAAACAATGTTGGTTGTAATGGCGCAGGTAACACACAAGCAGTTTATCCACAAATTTATTTTGCAAGTTTTGGTAACAGCAGTGTTAATGATCAATCAGATAGAATTGGCAGTTTTTTAACCAGCAATACAACAACTCCTTATGTTCCAGAACTAAGCGGACATGGAATCTACAACAGCTTCGGAAGCCAGCAACTTACTATCGGCTATGCTAACAGCAGTATGTTCTTGTTTAGACTTCCAGTTAGCACAGATCAAGCCGGCAACCCAAGTGGTTCTATTAACTATGTAATCAATTACTACTACATAAGTTCGATTAATAGTTTTAGTCGCAGAGGTTTGATGACCATCAGTGCAGATGTTACTGCGGCGCAGATTCAACTGAGCGATGAATACGACTTCGCTGGAGCTGACAGCACTAACACTAATGCTCAAAAATTAGACTTCTCAGTCAAATATTTAGATCAAGTTGGTAATGTATATACTGGAGCAGTAGGACAAACTCCATATTCAATAGCTGTGTATTACTCAAATACATTGGCTAGTGACGCAGGGTATTTCAATTTTACTTACACAGCTAATTTGTAATCAAACGAATAGACAACACAAATAAATGCGTATATAATTTATTTTGTTACTATGATAAAATATACCTAAGGTGGTGGCAAATCCCCTTCAAATCTAATTAAAATCAACGACTAAGGAATAGTTGTTGGTCGGTTTCGTCATCACTAAATACTTCCTAAACAATAACAACAAACACAGATAACCATAAGAAAGAGCAATGACCAAGATTACAGTAATTAAAAGAGACGGGAGTAGGGAGCCCTTAGCCGTTGAGAAATGGCAAGCCCAGGTAGCGAAAGTTTGTAAAGGTATTGCTGATGTCAGTCAAAGTATGATTGAGATCAAAAGTCAGCCACACTTCTATGATGGCATTACCACAAACGAAATAGATAATATTACTTTACGTGCTATTGTTGATTTGATTGATGTAGAGTCAAACCCAGATGTAGGACATACCAATTATCAATATGTAGCAGGCAAACAGCGCCTGAGCATTTTAAGAAAAGATGTTTACGGACAGTATCAAGTGCCAAGTCTTTATTCTATTGTAAAACGCAATGTATCGGTAGGACTATACACTCCAGAATTGTTAGAGTGGTACACCGAAGACGATTGGAATAAGATGGACTCTATGCTGGATCATGAAAAAGATGAACAGTATAGCTATGCGGCAATTGAACAGTTGATTGAAAAATATCTAGTACGCAATCGTGCCACAAAGGAAATTTATGAAACTCCCCAAATTAGATACATTATTGCCGCGGCTACAGTCTTCCACAAAGAAGAACCTAATTCAGCACGTATGCGATATATCAAAGAATATTATCAAGCCGCTAGTGATGGCTTGTTCACATTGGCTACACCAGTGTTGGCAGGGCTTGGAACACCTACTAAACAATTTAGTAGTTGCGTACTTATTCGCTCGGATGATGATTTGGACAGTATTTTCGCGTCAGGCGAAATGATGGCCAAGTATGCCAGTAAACGTGCGGGGATTGGACTGGAGATCGGTCGACTACGCCCATTGGGCTCCCCAATTCGCGGTGGCGAAATCATGCATACTGGTATGATACCATTCTTGAAAAAATGGTTCGGAGATTTACGCTCATGCAGTCAAGGAGGTATTCGTAATGCAAGTGCTACTGTATTTTATCCCATTTGGCATCATCAGTTTGATGACCTTATTGTTCTTAAAAACAACCAAGGCACAGAGGAAACTAGAGTTAGACACATGGACTACGGAGTTGTCCTTAGCAAGTTCTTTTGGCGCCGTTTCAAGAACAAAGAAAACATCACCTTCTTTGATCCGAATGAAGTACCCGACTTATATGAAGCCTTTTATCGTAACACAGAGCTATTTGAAGAACTGTATGTAAAATACGAAAAGCGTACAGACTTGCGTAAGAAAGTAATGACCGCTGAAGAAGTATTCAAAGGCGGCATTCTTAAAGAGCGTACAGATACTGGACGTATCTATCTAGTGTTTATTGACAACGTACAGAATCAAGGACCATTTGATCCCGAGTTCCACACAATTTATCAAAGTAACCTTTGCTGTGAAATACTATTACCTACAAAACCTTTTAAACGTCTTGATGACGCGGATGGTCGAATTGCTCTGTGTACTCTCGGTAGTATTAATTGGGGTGCTTTTAGAAATCCTGAAGACATGCGTCGTGCTTGTCGTATTCTTCAACGTAGCCTTTGTAATATTTTGGATTACCAGGACTTTTTATCTATTCAGTCTAAGTTAAGCAACGACGAAATCCAGCCACTTGGTATTGGTGTAACTAATCTAGCCTACTGGCATGCCAAACGCGGTATGAAGTATGGCGACAAAGATGCACTACAAGAAGTTAAAGCCTGGATGGAACATCAAGCATTTTATCTAACAGAAGCCACAGTAGAATTGGCTAAAGAACGCGGAGCGTGTACACATAGTGATAAGACACGTTATGGGCAAGGCATGTTTCCTTGGGAATTACGTGCCGATGGCTCTAATGAATTAGCGGACTTTACACCTGAACTTGACTGGGAAACACTACGCACTAATATGAAACAGTACGGAGTTCGTAATGCAACCTTAATGGCCATTGCACCAGTTGAAAGCAGTAGTGTTGTTATAAACAGCACTAATGGAATTGAAATGCCTATGAGCTTGATTAGCACAAAGGAAAGTAAAGCAGGATCGTTTACACAGGTTGTACCAGAGTATGCTAAACTTAAAAACAAGTATCAGTTAATGTGGGAACAAAAGGACTGTGACGGCTATTTGAAAACTGCCGCAGTTCTTGCCGCCTATATTGACCAAAGCATAAGTACAAACACATTTTACAATCCAGCACACTTTGCGGACCGTAAAGTACCAACTACATTGATTGCTAAGAATTTGATGCAAGCTCAAATGTGGGGATTAAAAACTTTCTACTACAGCCTAATCAACAAAGCTGGCAGTAAGAATGTTGAAGTAGAAGAAACAAAAGTAGATGGCGTCCAAGTTAATGGATTCCATTTTGAAGAACTAGAAGATGATTGCGAGGCATGTAAGTTATAATGCTAGAAACTATTTGTGATATATTAGTAGACGCATACAAGCGTAATTGGATTACCAGTCGTGATGGTAATGTCAGTATACGACATCACGACCGTAGTCATTTTTATATCACTCCTAGTGGTGTGCGTAAACAGACTTTGCAACCAGATCAATTTAAGAAAATTCAAATTGGTAAATGGGACACGGGCTTTGGTTCATATGGATATAACTGGCAAGAGCTAGAGTATACTGACATCAGTAAGAATTTAGAGCCTAGTGGAGAGATACCATTACATTTTGGTCTGCAAAAAGAAATGGGAGACCATAGTGGAGAAGTTCGTGTAGTTGTACATGTACATCCTACTTACTGTATTGCCGCAATGCATGCCGGAATTGATCTTAGTACTATTAGTTCAGCATTTCCAGAACTTAATCGTTATACCAAAGTAGCACCCAATGTACCTGATGTTCCTCCTATCAGTCAAGAACTAGCAGATCAATGTTTTGACAAGCTAGGATTAGATAATCAAGGTAACATTGCTTATGATATTGTAGGTATTAAAGGACACGGAGTCGTTGCTATTGATACTAGCCCATGGCGTGCCTATGAGCATATTGAAAGATTAGAACATATTTGCAAGATTGTACTTGCATCAGGAAAATATTAATGAGCCAAGAACAATATAACTTAAAAACTAAAACAGACTATTTAAATCGTAAGATGTTCTTGGATCCAGCAGGTCCAGTAACCATTCAACGATTTGAAGAGGTTAAATACAAGAAGATTGCAGATTTTGAAGCGACAGCCCGAGGCTTCTTCTGGCAACCTGAGGAAATTAGTCTTAGTAAAGACGCCAATGACTTTAAGGATGCAAGCGATGCGATTAAACATATTTTTACTTCGAATCTTCTCCGTCAAACAGCACTTGATAGTTTGCAAGGACGTGGGCCCAGCCAAATCTTTACACCTGTTGTCAGTTTGCCGGAACTCGAAGCGTTAGTTTATAACTGGACATTTTTTGAAACGAACATACACAGTCGTTCGTACAGCCACATCATACGTAATATCTATGGTGTGCCTAAAGAAGTGTTCAACACAATCCATGACACTGACGAAATTGTCAACATGGCATCAAGCATTGGCAAATATTATGATGACTTACATCAAATCAATTGCCGTAAAGAACTAGGTGAACAGATTGATGAAACAACTCATATCAAAACAATTTATCTAGCCTTACACGCCAGCTATGCACTAGAAGCGTTTCGCTTTATGGTATCGTTTGCAACTAGTTTAGCCATGGTTGAGAACAAAATCTTTATTGGTAACGGTAACATTATCAGTTTGATTTTACAAGATGAATTGCTACACAAAGGTTGGACTGCTTTCCTAATCAATCAAGTGGTTAAAGAAGACACACGCTTTGCCGCAATCAAAGAAGAATGTGAACAAGAAGTTTACGCATTGTACATGGATGTTATCCGTGAAGAAAAACAATGGGCAGACTATTTGTTTAAGAAAGGTCCTGTGATTGGATTGAACGCAAACATTCTAAAAGACTTTGTAGACTACACAGCAGTTGGCGCACTTAAAGATATTGGTATTAAATATCAACAGGCCGCACCTAAGTCTACTCCAATTCCTTGGTTCAACAAACACGTTGATACTAGTAAGAAACAAACAGCATTACAGGAGTCGGAGAGCACTAACTACGTAATAGGAGTTATGAGCGAAGGCATTGACTACGATGCCTTACCTGCGCTATAATAACAAAAAGGAACAAGAATGACAAGAGCGATAGTATGGAGTAAAAATCAATGTCCGTATTGCGACCAAGCGAAGAATCTTCTAAAAATGAAGAACATTGAATTTGAAGAACGCAACATTAACAAAGATTGGACAAGAGAACAACTATTAGAAGCTGTGCCCAATGCCAGAACTGTGCCACAGATTTTTTTAGATGATAAATTAATTGGCGGCTTTACAGAATTAAGAGCGCATTTTCAAAAGGTATAATATGTTAATTTCAAAAGGTATGGCAGTTGGCGAAGTAGTTACAATTAAAACTACAGCTGGTGAAGAGATTGTTGCTAAATTGGTAGAAGATGGCGTAATGGGTGTTACAGTGAGTAAACCTTTGTGCCTGACAGCGACTAAGGACGGAATCGGTCTAGTACCATTCTTGTTTACCACAGATCCAGATAAAGATGTTACTATTATGAAAAACAGTATAATGGTATTGGCACCTACTATCAAGGATGCCGCAGATCGTTATACAGAACAAACTACAGGCATTAAGTTAGTTTAAGCCTTATAAGTAGATAATTGGGTTAATAGATCTGCAGGTAAACTATATCTGCTAGCTTCTTTAATCCAAGCATCATACGCAAGTTTATACCATTCATAATATTGTTTTGCTGTAGTAGTTGCCGCTTGCATATTCACATAATCTGTAGAAGCGTTTACTGTTTCTCTATCCTTTTTATATTGAGCGGCAATAGCTTGTTCACCGTCAGTCCAGGTGGTTTTATCTGTTTTAGAAGTTGTAAGGGCAATATAGTTTGTTCTATTTGTGGCGGCATCTGCACCTAATATCTTTGTAAATTCATTCCCCATCCAATCACTCATAGCTTTTGTTTTTTGATCTTGTGTCACTGCATCTGGATCGGATATTCCAAATATTGCCCAGTATTGGTGATTATATTTTAATTGATCATTAGATAAACCTTTTAGTTCATACGACCAAATACGGTTTGCATCTTTGTCTGAAACAGCAGCCGGCGGGAGATCTGCAACATGGCTTGCAACAGTTCTACCTGTTGGCCGCACCGAATCCGATGACGTTGCTATAACCGATTTTTGTGGAGCTTCTTGTGCTTTGATAGCAGTGTAATTACTAATTTGATTTAAATTAAGATTGCTACTGGCAATGGATGACAATTGCGTTGGCATCGGTTTTGTCAATGATGACAGCATGGCATCTGCTTTGAGTGTACTCATTATACTAGATGTACCGGCAGATGCTGTTGATACTAAACTACTAAAACTACTGGATAAACTACTACCAATACTACTAACTGCACTTGATATGGCACTAACAGCACTTAACCCAGCTACATTTGATGGAACAGATGTGAACGCAGACATTTGACTATTATAAGTACCCTGTGCCGCAGTATAGGCCGCTTGTGGTCCTGAATTAAATGCTGATAACTGTGATGAATAACTTGGGTTGGGCAAAGTGACTCCACTAACTGTTACAGATGCCAGTGGAGGAGTAGGTGCAGTTGGAGCAACAGGTACTGTGGCATTAAATGCATTTACAGCACTAGCCACAGCGTGTGTGTCTGCAATAGGATCTCCAGTTAAACTAGCACCTAATGTGCTAGCATGAGAACTTACTGCCGACTGTACACTAGATGTTGCACTAGATAACAGACTTTGTGCATTTTTTAAAACACTAAGAGGAGCAGTGGCCGCGGCTAAATCGTCTGCTGACGGAGTAGTACCTGCGGCCTGCGCAGATTTATATGCTTGGGCTATTGCGGCATTAGATACAGCCATGTCAGTATGCATACTAGCCTGAGCTGAACTAATAGCAGAAGATATTGAACTGGTATCGACTCCAATAGCAGACAGTGCTCCAAGATGTGCTGATACATCGACATTAATTGAACCAGACTGTATACTGCTTAACATGCTAGAGTAAGATGGAAGAGCTCCATCGGCTGCTGAACCGGCTGCCGCCCTAGCAGTATCGGCCGCACTTGTTATGCTTCCCGGTATTACAAATGAACTTGATGCCGCTTTTGCCGCATCTGCTAAATTGGTAGCCGCACTGGCTTGTGCTTTTGCTAAATTGGCTATATCTGCTAGACCCATATTAACCTCCTGCCTCTGTATCACCGGATGCCGAAACAGACACATACGTATCACCGGCTCCGCCAACACCAATGTCATTTATTCTATGCACCGGTTTGTTCTCTGCAAATACTGTAGGCGATCCAGACAATGCAGTCGACGAATGTCCACAACTTTGTTTTCCAATAGTTCCAACAATCATTTGAGGTAAATTATTTGTAAAAACAGTTGTCGCGCCCGAAACATAAACGGTAGTATATGCGCCGTGTCCAGGAGTTGGACAAGTGCCAGTTCCGATGTCATTTAATCTAGAAAGGTTAGTCATACTCATATTTATACCAAAAATAATTGACATTTATTTTCTGCTAGTATATACTAGTGCTAAGTATTCGTACTTGCCTTAAAGGAGATTTAAATGGCTACAAACAAATATTCAGAATTCACCGCACTAGTAGAAGCAATGGAAGGTGACTTTGAAAAGTTCTATGATAAAGAAGTAGGTGCCGCAGGTACCCGTGTTCGCAAACACTTGCAAGAATTGGCAAAATTGTGCAAAGAAACACGAAATGATGTAACAGCAGTTAAGAACGCTCGAAAAGAGTCAAAATAAGTCAACTAAATACAAGTCTAAGGCGTTATTATATTATACGCTAAGGAGTATATTATGAAGAAGATAGTTTTTGCTTTATCATTATTGGCATTAGTCGGAACAGCAACAGCACAAGCACACGAAGGATTTCATTATCGAGGTGGTTGTTGCTATCGTGGTGGTTACGGAATGGGTTGGGTCGCTCCAGCTGTAATTGGTGGAGTGATTGGTTATGAAATCGCCCAACCTCGTACAGTAGTTGTTGAACAACAACCAGTTTATGTAACTCCGCAACCTAGCGTAGTTTATGTAAACCCTCCAGGAACATTGCCTCCACCAGCAGGCTATCACTATCAGTATATGATTGATCCTGCTACAAATACTCAAAAAATAGTTTTAGTACCAAATTAATGGCATACTCGGACAAAGTTATCGATCATTATGAGAATCCAAGAAATGTAGGATCGTTTGATAAGAATGATCCTACTGTGGGTACAGGTATGGTGGGAGCCCCCAGTTGCGGTGATGTAATGAAATTACAAATCAAAGTAGACGAAGATGGTATTATTAGAGATGCTCGTTTCAAGACATACGGATGTGGTTCAGCAATCGCGTCCAGCTCATTGGTTACTGAATGGGTTAAAGGTATGCATATTGATGATGCTGTTAATCTTAAAAATTCCCAAATTGCCGAAGAACTAGCTTTACCTCCAGTCAAGATACATTGTTCAATTCTTGCTGAAGATTGTATTAAAGCGGCCGTAAATGATTATCGTAACCGACACGGCACAAAAGAAGATTAAACAAAATCTTGCCAAACGTGGTAAGGGTGTCGGCATTCGCATAGGTGTAAGAACCACAGGTTGTAGTGGCCTGGCTTATGTGTTGGAATATGTGGACAAGTATGACGGAGAAGAAGGCATAATCAATTATGCCCAAAACGATTTCTGTGTACTAGTCAGTTTGAAAGATGAGCCTTACCTAGCAGGCTTAACAATGGATTGGGTCCGCAATGGACTCAATGAAGGATTCGAGTTTACCAATCCAAATTCTCGAGGCGAATGTGGATGCGGTGAAAGTTTTCGAGTATAAACCCGTTTGACAATATATCGGCATTCTAGTATAATACTAGTATTGTTATAACTTTTGGAGATTTATTTTGACACCAGAACAGAATAAATTTTGGAATCAATTAAAATTTGATGCACAATATTTTGCACATATATGTGGCAAAGAGA
>Ga0208499_1000115_pt1 | contig 35670 bp, 51 predicted proteins | sample CryBogCBE07Jul09_FD_185504 | JGI IMG/M metagenome (GOLD analysis project Ga0208499, IMG submission 185504) | Freshwater microbial communities from Crystal Bog, Wisconsin, USA - CBE07Jul09 (SPAdes) (version 2) | ecosystem: Environmental > Aquatic > Freshwater > Lake | place: Crystal Bog... | reverse complement strand
CCAAGAAAAATTGCGGCTGAATCTCGGTTATTAACTTGAACGGCTACATAACCAACACCATTTGGAATTGTGACTAGCAAAGTTGGAGTTGTACCGACGGTGATATTTGAGTGATTAAGAGCCATTGTTTTCCTTCTCTCGGATTATCGTTTAATTGTAATGGTTATTGAGTTACTCTGCTTGATCCGTGTTATCAGTCTGCTCCGTAAATCCACTTGGAGCCTCAGGCGGTATGCCCATAGTCGAGCAACGGCAGTTTGGATGAACCGGAATATCCTCAGCGGTCAATCCATTACTGAACTCTCCATCAACATCGGTGATTTCGCCATCGATATCGCACTCTTCGTCATCGGGGTCGGAGGCTATCCATTGGATCTGCTCAACTCCTAGAGCGGCATAAGAATCCATCGCGGCAACATTTGCGGCTCGAGATCCTTCGGTCAGCGCAATCATTAACGAGCGATCAGGCGAACCAATTACATCCTTGAGCATTGTTGAAAGAGTTGTTGGGCTTGCACCAATAGAAAAACCTTCGGCAAGGCGGCTACCTATTTGGTCGTAAGTTGTTCCGTTCAGCGTTTGTGTTGTGAGCGTAACCTTTCCGAGCAGTTTCTCTAATCCCCCCGGGGGTTTCAGTAACGCTTCTGCCGCAAAGTTACCCGGCACCCATGTATCCCAGTTGATAGCGTTCTCGAGAACTGCGCTTGCCCACGACACCGCATCCCAGTTGTGGACGGGTTTTTTCTCAGCCTTTTTGGCTCTTAGTGCCTTACCGTAAGCATCATAAGTCGAGGCAATACCCGTGACATACATATCGGCATAGTGCTGACGAAGTACGGCTATTAGAGCGGTGTTATCAAGGGTTACATTGTGCATTGCCCACGCTCTAGCCCTAGCCCGATCCTGCGACATAAACTCGCTCACGGTTGGGTGGGTTTGTAAGTATCCCTCAACTATTTTTCGAGGGTCAATGCTTTCGCGTAGCGCAGCCGAAATCTTTAGTGCCGCGCTACTAGCGATGCGCCCATCTACTTGATGAACGCCGAGGGTCATTGCAGATACGCCTTTGCGAGTGACTTTGCGGTATCCATATCTCCGTCAAAGTAGCAACGATTCAGAGCATCCCCGACGATAGAGTCGAGGGACTTAAACTCGAACTGACGAGCCCTTTTACCTTTACTCGCCCACTTCAGGAACGCCTTGACTTCTGCGCTCGCTTCCTTAGCCTTATCAGGAGTGCCAAGCCATACCGGAACCTGATCCATACCTAAGAGCCACATAGCGAAGAGGCGATGGTGTCCGTCCACGATTACCTGCTTTTCGCCATCATCAAAGACGAGCGGGTAGCCACGGTAAGGAGTGAGGGCTTGACCCATAGACTCAATATGGTCGGCAACATTAGAACGATCGAGAGCGGTATCAGTACCGTAGAGATCCTTTACATTGACGAGGGTGAGTTGCGCCTTAGACCATACATCCGGATCGACGGGATAATTGCCGCTATCGGTTTCTACGATTGGCCACGGGCTTGCTACTGAGTCTGCCAACATCTCAGGATTGTCTGAGGCAGGATGATCGCCAGCGGCATTTGGAAGGATATGCAACTTCGAGAGCGCATCCTTGACCTCAGCCTTAGATGGTACGCCAGCCTTCTCGAAGTCAGGGGCTTCGTAGTTTTGTACGGTTTCTGTTGGATTTTGTACGGTTTCCGTTGGAGCCTGTGGAGTTTCGGTGGCAGGTGGTGGAGTTTCAACCGGAGCCATTGGGTTCACATTTGCATCGACTTCATTTAGTCCAGCACCCGGAGATGCGGCGTTCACGATTCCCTCAGGAGTAAAGAGATATACACCATTACCAGCGACAAGGATTGGCTGATCTGCGGCAGGAGTATCCAATAGCGGAAGTCCGAGTTCGCTACGGCGCTCGTTCATAGTTTTAGTACCACCACGAAGTTCGAGATCAGACTTCTTTGCCATCTGCTCGTTGTCGCGGATTTCGCCCACCATAAACTTGAACTCAAGTTCGCGTGGCATACCGAGGTATGTGTAAGAAATGTTGGTGAGCATCTTGCTGATCCATTGGACAAGCGGAGCCACACCGATTGACTGAGCGGCCTCTGCTTCACCTTCTTGGTGTCCGGACTGTCCTAGTCCACCCTTAGCGGAGAATCCAATTTCGGTTGGAAGTACGCCGAAGTGTCCAGTAATCGAGGTGATGAGGTACTCATCGAGGTTCGACTTAAACTTCTCTCCGTAGCCTTCATAGAACTGAGGCTTGAGTCCGGACGGCAAGATCAGAGCGCGCTTGCGTTGCTCAGTCTGACCAGCGAGGTTGTCGTTAATGATATTTTCGTACTGCTTCATAACCAACGGATCGTTACCGAAGTCGGCATCCGAAGTAAGCATCATCTCAGGGCTAACGCCATCGGTGTATTCAGCACGAAGCCATTGCTGACGGCGAAGGTAGAGATCGGCTAGAGGTAAGCAACGCTCGACTGGTGATGATCCATAGACGGAGTTCGCTCTACGGTTACGGATGAAGTACGAAAGATCGTCCGAAGTAAACTCTCCATCAGCGCTCACATCATCAGAGTTTGCTTGGAACTCAGAGCGTGGGAAGCCATAAAGGATTTGCTGGTAAGCGGCTTGTGGAGGCATTGGGCGCATACCACGATCATCAAGGAGTGGCTTGATAGTAGATCCATCGAGGATTTGGAAGCCGTAGAGATCTCCGCCAACGGTGCGTTGTGGCCAGATTGCCCACGCATCAAGAACGAGGATTTCTTCGAGCGCCATCATCATCCAGTCGATAAAAGTTAGACCATTAGCGCGATCGGGGTTCTCCCAAAATGTACGAAGGCGATAAATCTCATCGGAGAACTTAGAACGGGCTTGACTCATAGCACGAGTATGATCTCCACCGATCTCGGCAATAATCTTTTCGCTTGCATCTTCAGCGATAGTGATATCCCAGTCGAGTCCGGAGATCTTAGCCTTTAACACTTCTACGCAACGGCGAACAATGTCGATCTGTTCAGCGGCACCACGGAGTGTTTTAAATGGAACGAGTTTTTGCTCTGTTCCGATGTTGATGTTTTGGGCAACTTGGTATTCATAACGGCGAGGATCTGCGCGGCCGTCTTCACGAAGTGGGTTGATTGCACCCGGAAGAATTGGAGAACCTGGTCCAAATGGAACGCCTGCAAGAATTGGATTACGAGGCAGTGGAGTTTGTGCGCCGTAAGTGTTCTGAGTATTTGCATCTCTCATCTGTTGTTCAGTCATAACGACTGCACCCGCAGGTAAATTAGATGGAGCCTTTTCAATCTGTTGTGCTACTGCCTTGGCTAGACGGTCGATTAGACCCATGTTGTCCCCTTAGTTATGTCCCTTGTATTACGGACTAGGTGTAATGATAGCGGTATTACATCGCGGACAGAACTTAGTCTTTTTAACAACTGGCAATCTGCAAGACGGACAGAAATCAGCCATGGCCGCCAGAGATCGAAGAGCATTAGATCCACTCATCAAATCAGAAACCGCCCAGACCATCGCATCCATACGATCGGGCGACTTATCTGAATCCGGCTCCCATGTGACTAACTGATCTTCAAGTTGAGAAAAATCTGATCCAACTAAATGAAGGCGCAACTGTTCAGAGAGCGCAGAGATCGGTTCTGCTCGCACTCGCTTGCCTCGAGAGGCGTGAACTTTCCGATACGGGACCGTTGCATCAACTTGCCGGAGCAGGGACTCAATCATGTCGCCGCCATTGTTGGCCTCGCCGATGATTCGATCACATTTCCATTTGCGATACATCTCGATCGCTTTTCTTGCCCAATTCTCAGGCGTTCCTCTCATCGAGGCATCTTCAAGGATGTAGTAATGACCATCCGGCGTAGCGCCAGCGACCACGATTCCAGTTTCGTCCGAGCCTTCTCCGCTTGTGACGGCGGGGTCAATCGCAACAACAACCCTGAAATAAGGCGGGGCATCCTCGGGCTTGATTCGAGCCTCCTCGATCAGCGCTCTCGTCCATAGGGCTGAGTCTGATTCGTCAAGGATCTCGCCGTAGAGTTCCTGACGGCCCATTCTGGTGCCTGCGTATCGGGCTTGTAGTTCGACTAGAGCCTGCGGAGCAAGGTTGTCGGCATTATCGAAGGTCGAGCCCCTAACGATCTTCACAGTGCCATCTGTGCGGCTAACAAGATTCCTAATTAGGGCAACAGGGCGCGGGGTTGTGGTGATAATGGTTCGAGGATGGCTACCTAAGCGCATACCGAACTGAAGTTGATCCCATGTATCCGGATAGCGCCACGCCGCTAATTCGTCGCACCATGCCCCGTGATGCTGAGGACCGCGCAAACGATCAGGCTCATCGGCTGAGAAGAGTTTGATCTTCGAGCCATTGGTTAAAGAGATCGCTCCCTGAGATCTGTTGTAATCGGCAAGCGATCCGTAATCTCTGAGGATGTTGATAATTCCAGACTCACCTTCGGCGCAGACATCGCGGACATCGCTAAAGGTCGGAGCGACAATCGCCCACCTAGTGTTGTTCTGTGTTGTTGCTTCCCACGCCAGCCATTCAGCGGCAGTGCGAGTTTTACCAGCGCCTCGACCTGCTAGATAAAGGTAGATTGACCAGTCTTCATCATCACTCGGTAATTGCTCCGGCCTCGCTAGATCGTTCTCCCACGCTATCCGGCGATCCTGAAACTTCTCGTATAACTTTGATAATTTCTCGTGTTCTCTGTCGTAAAAGGTTTCCATCGTAACTCGTCACCTCCACCTCAGTTTTTACTGGCGCGTCAATTCCATAGAGTTTTGCATCGCGCTCCAATATCTTGAGCATAACCTTAATTGCCTCGAGATCGCCTTTAACGACATCAGGCCAAATAGCAGTGAGAGCAACTTCGAGCCTCTGCCTATGCAACTCACGCATCTCAGCGTTAATCGCATCATCACGCATACGCTCCATCGCTCGTTTGAACGCGGCTCGAGCACCTGACTCATCGGCATAATTTAAGCGCTTAGCGATCTGATCGAATGTTGCTCCGCCTTGGCGATACTGAACAACCTGCCGCTCCTTCTCAAACAGAGCAGGGTCAATACTAATTACATCCGGATTATTTTCACCCATAAACGGATTACGATTCTTCGTTAGGTTGGAGCCCTGAAGTCGGAGTTGCACCGCTATCTTCTAACAGGAAGTTAGACGCATCGCTGTTTATGCTTTCAGGGCGTGAACCTTTGTACATCCTAGCACCTGCCTTGTCGATCTCAGAGAACGGCAAGATAGGAACCGTGAGGCGCTCTTTAGCCGCAGGATTGAGGAAATAGACATACCTCAGTTGGAATCCCTCAGCCTTCTGTGCGCCAATACTGTTGAGGAACTTATGGCTTGACTCAGTGCCAACCTTGCCCCACTTTTTCTGCAACTCTGATGAAACCCCTGTGGTGAAGTTAATGTCTGCGGCATATTCGCCGTCAGGCAGTCTCCAAATAGTCTTGTTCTTGTTAATCTGAGTCAGCACGAAGCCTGAGGCGCGGTAGATCGTTCCATCTCCGCACTGAGTGCCATCGGCAAAAGAGATTACCCACTGCAAATGGGGAGCGTGCTTCTTGAGCATCTTAAGCGCTACGCCTATTGCGCGGGACTCACTGTTCTTAGGCAGGGCATCGCTAAAGGCCATCCGGTTTAATTCGATGAAGCCGTTCCACGGGGTATCTTTGACGAGCCCCTGAGTCTTGCGCTTATCCATAGACGGGCCAAATTGAAGCGCTCCCTCTAATTTCCCGTTATAGAAAACGCCGATGTGGATTTGGGAGTTTGGCGCAACCTTTTTACTGTAATGAATCTTCCGGACTAAGGCATTGGCCTCAGCGGAAGTGATCGGCTTTAAGATTATGTCTTTCGCGCTCATACCTGAGTCCCTAGGAAGATCTCAGCCATCCGAGTCAAGGCGTTGCCATTCTTGTTCGTATTTTCCTCTTCAGGGAATTCGCCTAGGGCAAGGGAGGCAGAAATCGCGTTGTTCACGATTTCGACTTGCTCATGGCTCAGGGTAAAAGTGACTTGCTGAAATGGCGACTGCTCTTTAGTGGTCTTATCAAACGCATCTGACCAGTCATCGGCGGAGGCTTTAGCGACCTTCTCAAATCCTAGGCCTTCAATATCCCAACCAAGATCCTCAAGATCAACAAGTTGGTTAGATAGCGCGATCTCATCCCATTCGGCTAATTCAGCGGAGCGATTATCTGCGAGCGCATAAGCCTTGGCAGTCTCGGAATCCCAATCATCAGGACATACGCTTACTGCGATCTCTTTCCATCCGAGAGATCGAGCGGCTTCAAGTGTTCCGTTGCCAGCAATTACTACGCCATTATGAACAACGAGAGGTTTGCGCTGGCCAAACTTTTCGAGGCTGGCCTTAATCGCGGCAAGATTACGGCTCGAATGTTTCCGAGCGTTCTGTGGATCGAGAGTCAGGCTCCCGATTGCTACCGTTTCCAATTCCATTATTTACTGCCTCTAATCTAGCGTCAAGTAGTGAATCCATCTCGCCCATCAGGAACGCCTTCCGCTGATGGGTGAGCCTATTTCCGTACCGATCCTTGAGCATAACGGCAAGGTGGGCGATCGCTTCGTCTATATCGGCGAGCGTGATCACTTCCTTGTCGATAATCATGGGGATCATATTACCGTTTGCGGGCCTCGCGTTTTTCCCTATACGCCTTAATATCTTCAGCGCGATAGAAAACAGACTTTCCTTCTTTTTTCACCCATGCAATAGTTTTACGAAATTGCAACTGACGAAGATTGTTGATCGTAATCTGTAAGTGATCGACAACCTGTTGCGAGTTCCAGAGTTCATCTACCATGATGGCATTTCCTCAACCTGAGTAAATGATGATTCCTTAGGCTTTGTGCGCGCCTTTAGATAAAAATCTGTTCCAGAAATTTCAAGTGAGATTTTTTTCTCGCCATCTTTTGTCGTATAAGTTGATTGTGCCAATCGGCCAACGACTGCGATGCGATCTCCTTTTTGGAGATTCTCGATCACTGCATCTGACTTGCTATTCCAAAAAGTAACTCGGAACCAAATTGTTTCGCCATCTTCATACTGGCCATTGACCTTCTTGCGCGGCGTATGGGCTAACGAGAACGATGCAAGCACTTCGTCCTTGAGCATTTTAATTTCCGGATCTGACCCGAGATTGCCTTCGATAATGATCTGATTCATTTAATTGCCTTTCCTGTTGGATCGCTTACATTACATTACTTGAACGCTTCCGTCATTTTTCAAGATTACCCACTTGCCATCAGGTTGCAGAAATGGCTCGGCCTCCGGATCTGCCCAACTACTGACCATCCAACCTTTGTCTGTTGCCATAGATGGATTCTTATGAATTGAATCAGTGCCTAGATTGTGGCACTCGTGATGAACTCGGATCAGATTGGAGACAGAATCTTTACCGCCTCGAGATTTCAACTTTCGATGGTGGAGCGCCATAGACTCCCGAGCGGGGCCACCGCAGGTTTCGCAGTAATACCCCGCCCTTGCTTCTACAAGCGCAACAATTTTTTGATCCACCTAATACCAGCCGTATCTCATTTCATGCCTCCAAGCGGCGCAAGGAGAGCCATACCTGCGAGCAATATAGTGCAGGCCGTAGTCGATTTGCTTCATTGGGCTTTTTGGCTTGTATTCGAGTTTGTAGTTGCCCCATGTTGAAGGCAGGAATTGAGCGATTCCAAATGCCCCAGATGATTTGTTCAAGGCTTTCGGATTCCAATTTGACTCCTGAGTCCACAATTTATCGAGGCAGGCGAATTGACCCTTACTAGGCACTTTCATTTGTGCGTAAAGTTTTGGGTGCATTAAGAATCTGACACTTTGATGCGGAGCGTTTGCCGCTTGTGCCGTTACTGTCTGAAAAGATCCCACCAAAATGGCTACTGCAAGGATCTTCCCCTTAACCCTTATCGGGCGACCTTACCCCGTTCAGAACAGTAGGAGCAGACTGTAGCCACCCATAGTTGAACACCGCAGGAGCGGCACCGGTTAATCTGTGAGTCATCCATTTTCGTACATCCTTTCGGGAGATAGCGGACTTGACTAGTTTACCTGTTATTTACTCCCGCCCCATCCGTCGCCTTTGAAGGAAACGCCGAAGGACGAGAAGATCCGCTCCATCTTTCCGCAACATTCGGGCAATTCGGGCGTGGCATGAATTGAGGCGCTGACCTCATAGATCCGGAAACAACCTTCACACTTATATTCATATACGGGCATTAGCGACCACTCACCGCCCATACGAAGGAATCTCGATCTTCTCGAGCCTGATCGTGATCAACCCTCTCATTCTCCGGAAATAGGGAAGTGATCGCTTCGGTATGGCAACAAGGCGTGACCATATATTCTTCGTCCTCATTCCACATCATCTCGGGAATTGTCCAGAGATCGTTGTTCGAGCACCATCCGCAAGTAAAGAGATCATCTTTGTCGTAATCATATTGAGCGCAATAGATCGCGACATAAACCGGAGTTGCTTTAACTAACTTCCCGCACTTATTTCCGCAAGTTGGGATGTTCATCATTTCTTCGCGTCGCATTAGAGACCGCCTTCGCATTTAATCATGTCGCCCCAACAGTAGCCGGATCCTGTCCACCAAATATGATTGACAATAAAATAAGCGGCAACTAATCCCACAATCGCAAGCGTTCCAAATACCGCGCGCCTGCGGATTACATACTTTCGATCCATTTTTTTAATCATCCCAATCAACTCCCTTTTTCATTAGATCAACACTTATTTTTAGCGAGCACCATTCGCACTCGTAAATCGCCTCATCTTCTCCAACGAGGTTAATTATCAAGCGGTTCACAAACCCGCCTTTAGTTCCGCACCAAATGCAATTCATAAGGTCACATCCTCATCCCAATCGGGGGTCTGCTCAAGCCACAAGATGATGCAGAAAAGTGCGGTAACTGTCGCCAGCCCTAATCCGATGATCTCAATCATTGAAGGATCCCTCCATGGTTTGTTGTGATCATGTAACTATCGTCAGCGGTATCCCAATAAATCCGATACTCATGGCCAAGCGATTCAAGAAATGCTTTAATGAATAATACCGCCGGATAATCCTGAGCCCAGTAAGCGCGCTCGAAGGAGTAATCGACTTCCGTGTCTGGTTGAGCGAAATCAACATCCTCGAAGCGGCCTTCTTGCTCTCTCCATGCGCTCGCCGTTGATTTCCAGTTAGTCGAATTGACTGTTAAGTGATCAAAATCGTTGCTAGTAATTCTCATGCTTTTACCGCCCATCCTGTTGAGTGTGTTGTTCCGCAATTCAAGCAAGTGCCTGAGCGAATGTCGTAATCTTTGCCGCAAGTGCATCCGGCCGCGCTTACGATTGGCTCGCCCTTGTGGAAGTCATAGTGGAGAAACAATTGGTATTGCTTTGCAAATTTCTTGCCGCAGTTGAAGCACTCGTACTTCATGTTATGCCCCTGCCTTTTCCACTAAATCCCGCGCCTTTGCGATTTCATCGTTCCAATTTAATGAAAGTTGATGATTAAGATTTTCTAAAATTTCTTTCATTGTGATCATTTATGCCGCCGCCTTTTCCTGAGCAGGAATGATGTAAGACATACGATTTACGATTTGGCATCCATACATTCGAGGCATCCCGAACCAAGAACCGATCGCATATAAGCCAGTTTCGGCTAATTCGTAAGTTTCATTGTCGTTGTATTCTTTGCCTGAGATCTCTTCAAACTTTGCGATGAGATCGGCTTTGTATTCCTTTGAAACTTCGCGGTTCGTGAAAACAAAATCCGCTCCAAAATGAACCTCTGTTGGAAGATCGTCGCCCTCAAGGATAATGAGCGAGTTGTGGTAATCCTTCATGTCGGTCATTCCGTCAAATGATGCGCCTTGGTAGAACTTTGAGATTGCATCTACTTCGCTTTCCATTGGTCCGTCAATCCATGAAATGTGGATCGAGGATCCGCCTGAATATGAGTGAGAGCGAACCGAAAACTTAGTCGAAGGAAAAGAATTTTTGAGAGCCTTGCGGATCATCTTCGCGGTATCTGTTGTCGAGATTCTTGTTGCCATTTTGCGCCTTCTTCCTGTTTGGGGGCTGATGCCCTGTTAAGAAGAACTGTAGCCCATAAATTACGGTCTAGGGGTCAATTTGGCGTTATTTTTGAAAAATTTTTATGTCCGCTCCGGCTTCATCAGAATAGACTTTTACGGCTTTTATGTCTATTACTTGCGAATCGTCCGCATAACAGATCCCCGTAAGCGCATCAAGAACGCCACGGATGTATTTATCGAGGTCGGGAGCCACAGTCGGGAACTCCCTTTTCACTGTTTTAGGCCTCCGGACTCGAAAAATGATCTCAATCCCGATCCCGCCCTCAACAGGCTTGGCTCCGGCAAATCGAGCCGAGAGAGCCACTGTGGAGCGCCACACGGCAAGGGCTGAGCCCTGAGAGTGCAGAACATGGCCGTTGATCACCTTCATCGAGCCCTGTGGCACGGGAGTGCCATCGCAGGAAAAGGAGATCATTCGGCTAATTCTAGCCGAGCAACGCGATGTGATCTGCGACCACAGAATGAACTACCTTGGTGCCATCGGTCAAATAAAGATCGTAAGTGCCAGTGTGATCCGGCCCCTCAATATCCTTGACGATCATCGCTTCCCCATTATGAGAAACGCGGTCGCCAAATTGAACTTTGTCCGGTGTAACGATAGTCATAACTTCCCCTCTCGGTTCGTAATGCTTACGATAATAGTAACAGATTACTTACGAATTACGGCGAACTTGATCAAGAAATGCCCTGACCGATTCGGGCATTGGAGCCCCTTCTACCCGATCCTCTTCAGAGAATCTAGGCGGGACTATGGTTGGGGTCGTGATCGGCTCCCTGAAGCCACCCTGTGGCTTTTTTAGGGGTAGCGGGGAGTCGAGCCATCGGTCGCCATTGAGCCAAGTCGAAGGATGAGCGGTAAAGGCCGGATCCCGATTCGGATCTCGAGCATAGCGATCAGCGCCCTCGACGATCACCTCAACCGTTGTTTTCTTGATCGCCTTGACCCACGCCTTCATCGCTGAGCCTTTTCCAACCTTGATCGGATAGATTGCCCAAAACTTCTCGAAATCTTCACTGTATATATCTTTTTTTGTATCTGTATCTGTATCTGTATATACAGGCGTTTGCTCAACATTCGCACTGCGATCGCTTAGCGAACGCTTAACGAACGCACTACGAGCGCTTGTCGAAGCCTTCTCTGATTTCTCTCGGACTTTCGCCAGATCATTCTCAACCCTCGCATGAGTCCAAATATCTCCGTCGATCCAGAAGAACTCCGCCAGAATCTCCCGATTGTCTTCCCATTCCTCCGAAGTCATTCGAGCGACTGTGGCTAGGCGTTCGCGGCTATTGTTCAGCGGCTTGCCTTGTTGCCAGTAATTCATCAGGAGCAACATATACGCGCCATGCTGAACGGCGTTGAGATGGGCGGTATCAGCAAGATAATCGTTCACATACAGTTGCATATAAGGCAGGGAATTCATTTACTCCCTCCCGACTGACTGCATAATCATTTGTTTAGTTATCCCGTATCGCTCAAAATCCTTTATGACTTTGTCGCGAACCGATGATTTGTTGTGGCTCAATAGAGATTGCCTTTCGTCGTTAGTCATTCCGCCCCAAACTCCGTATTGTTCTTGATTGGTGGCGTACTTTAAGCATTGACTCCAAATTGGGCAAGGCGCGCAGGTGAAGCGGAAAACATCTATGTCGATCAACTTTGATACGCCTCGATCTTCGATCTTATAGAAGAAGTTTGTTGGCAAATCCTTGCAAGCGGCTCGATCCCAATCGACATCCATGTAGGTCGGATTTTCATAATTATCAACAAGGGCATCAAGTTGATCGCGATCATAAGTTCCGTCCGTGAATTGGTGGATCTCGTACTTTTCAATCCACCTGTGAATTGTCCGTTGCGTGACTCCGTATCGGTTGACCGCTTCGGAGATTGTTATTTTGATGAGCAACCGTTTACTCCTGTCGCATCGTAATAATCACAATAAGAGCGGCAAAAATAAACATCCTTTTCAGGTTCCGGAACTTCGCCGTTCGCCGCCATTTCTTGAAGATTGGCAATCCACGCCAAGCCTTGCTGAGCCATCTCGGGATCATAAGGCTCAGTGTGTTCTCGAACATCTTCAGATTCGCCATCACGCGCCACTGCTACAAGGGTGACTGTTTCTACCGGATAGCCATTCTCACTTACAAGATAGCCATAAAGTTGAACCTGCATCCTTTGTTGGAGCGAAGGAAAGTAGCGAAGGGACTTTTTCTTTGTTGTTTTCCAGTCCACGATCTGTTGTTTATCTTTAATGTAGAGATCGACATGGCCCCGCAACCCTTCGATTGCGAACTCCTGCTCGATCATAAAGTTATCCCCGAACGGATCTTCTCGCTTGATCGCTTCGGCAATTCCGGCGTGAATAAATGTCCCGAGTATCGCGGGTAATTTATCCGTTGGATTTACCTTCGGGGCCTGCGTGATATTCATAAACACGCGCCGCTTACAATCGCCAACGGCAGACGGTCCAATGTCCACTTGTAACGATCTATCGCGCTGAGCATCGTGTCCGGCTAGTGCGCCGACTAACATCTTCTTAATATCAGTCAATTAAAATCCCCGCCTTTCGTGCTCTAGTAAGTAAGTTTCTTGCGCTTGCAGGAGTAATGCTTAACGCTTTCGACACTACTTTTGTTGGTGATTCGTAAGGATTTTTCCTAATGAGATCAACCGCAAGTTGCAAGCGCCATTGTCGCGGCGTTGCTTTATTAGGTTTTTTAGATGGAGTTATTAGTCTGAGCAGAATAGGAGTTCGAACTTTTCTCAAGTCCGTACCATTTAATGCTCTTTTGCTTTTTGTCTGAATAGAGATTTTGGGTATGACACCATTTAATTCTGCGAACTCTACGCAAAGATCGTCTATCTCAACCTTGTGCATTACGAGGCATCCATCCCAGTACGAACCGAAGTGCCAATCGAGCGAGCAATATCTACCTGCACTCGAAGGCGAGCCACATTTGCACGATTAGCCTTAACCATCGCCTCAGCATCAGCGAGAGCCTTATGAGCCTCTTTATTATCAAGGAGAGCAATATCTTCGCGCTCTGCTACCGTGTAATTCCTACCAGTAGGTGAAGATATTTGCGCCAACCCCATACGGGAATTAGCCATCGCAACTTCGTAATACGCTTTGTTTTGATGGTAAGCCGCCTCTGCATCAACGAGATCATCATGCGCTTCGTCAATAAGTTTGCTGAGATCTTTTAGTCGCGCCTCAATTTGCGCCGGAGTAACTACGCTCACTTTGCCTCACCCAATGCAATCTGCGCGCAGATGTCCTGCACTTGCAGAGCGACATTCTCGATACCCGCTTTGACGATCACTTTTCGATTATTAGTGAAATCGAGAGCGCAGATCTGATCGTAAATATCGAGGCGGATCTCTGCCTCAAGGCGAGCCGTCATCTTTGCAAGTTGCTGAGCGAGGAACTCGTCAGTTTTTGCTCCGAGGATTAACTTGCCGTTGTTGATTTCCCAGTGTTGTTTAGTTTTGCAAAACAGTTTCATAACATCATCCCATTCTCGGCGTATCGCCATACGATGCACCGGTTGCCTTTTTCGTTATCTCTAGTTGTGCCGCTATCTATTACGAAGCCATCTGTTACGAGGGATCCGCGAATCGGTCGTACTGTATTGCCATCTAAGTGGAGATACTTCTCGATCTCATTATCAGTTAAGCCGGTGAGTCCTCGGTTGATGAAAAGTTCATAGACTTTGCGGCGAAGTGATCCAACTTTCGGCTCGATCTTCTCCCTTGCCTCTATTGAGGTGCGTTGTGTCGTCATCCTGCCAACTCCTGAACTCTTCGATTGAGCGCGTCCTTTAGCGTTGTGCCTTTGATCGAGAAGTCTAAAAAATCCTTCTGTTCTGCCCATATTTCACGAAGTCGGAAAACTTCGTTGGTTTTGTAGATCTCATCCAGAACAATCTCAAGTTTGTCCAATTCCTCCGGAGTCAATGTGCGAACCGCGTAAAGATTCTTTCGAGGATTCTTTTCATAACGCTCAACCTTTTCCATCTCTTCGCGTGATGGGCGCTTATTGCCGGAGAATAGGAAGTTGGCTAACGCTCTACCGATCGCTGAGGTTTCGCATACTTCGAGAGCCGAAGTTTTAGTCACCATAGAAGAGCCGACAATCTCTTCGGCCATACCACTTGTTACTGCGCGCTGATCTTCACGATCTGCGTAGACATAAGCCTTAACTACTTTTCTTTCATCGGTATCGTGCAATATGTCTGTAAGAATACGACCGTTTGGAAATTGCTCCCAAAACTTTTTAATTCGGGATTCCACCGTATCGTAATCTTCAAGATTGAAGCGACCTGCCATTTTATTTGCCTTCCTTTTCGATGTGTTTGTTGATTTTTGCTGAGTGAGATTTGTAACTATTTGATTTTGTTTCGATTAAAACTCCGCACGAGCAACGCGTTGCCCATCCGATCGTTGTTAAGGCATTTCGGCTTTTACGAGAAGTGCGAGTTACGCGATCGTATGAATAAGCGATGTTAGCGATGCAAGTCATTTTTATTACGCTCCGATCTGAATATCGTTAAAGGAGCGTTGAAGGATTCGCGCGGCATATTCACGGGCAAGTTTCTTGGCTTCGACTTTATTGTCGGCCCATACCATCATGTGAGCGTTGCAATCGCCAAGGAAGAAAACTTCATACTGGCGGCGAGCGCACTGGGATTCATTGAATACCGCAATAAGATCGGCGTCCGTATAGGCATAAAGTGAAGTGCTCATCTTATGCACCTGCCTCAACCATAAGAGAGGCGATTTCTTCTCTAGCGTTTCCGACTGCCTCGAAAAAGTTTTCAGGATCTGAAACATATCCAAGTTTGAAAGAAAACTTGCCAGCGATATTTCCGTACCATAATTCGTACATACCATCGACTTTGTAAAGGCGATAGTTTTCTGACTTTGCGATTAACTTGAACTTCATTTTCTTGCCTTCCTGTTGGGATCCGTTCTCTCGGATCTGTTAAGAGAAACCTTAGCCCATAAATTACGGAAAAGGCAAAACTAGCCAATCTTTGCCCGTCGGCGCGGCGCGGGGAATTGTGCGAGGATTGAGCCATGATCCGAGTCCAAATCTCCCTGTGGAGCCTTGCCGTCATGGTGGAGGCTGAGTTGAAGTATCCCGATCAGATCGACGACATTGTTAACCGCGCCTCTACACTCTTCGTAACGGGGCTTATGGCGGCCAAAAATCAGGATCTAGACATCACACAAGTCAATTTTATCGACCTCGGGGATGAATCATCCGCCGAAGAGGATTAGACGAATTGGGTAAAAATGTCTATATTTCCGCCCGAGAAATTGTCGCATTGGATGGCCGCTTCGATCGCTTTTCTAACCAAAACTGCCGCAACTTCAGGGAATTCCACATCCTCCGCGCCTAGAGCCTTGAGCGCTCCGAGAGCATAATCTCCGCCGGATCCAGCCCTGTAAAGTTTGCTTGTCGATGTTTCCCACGAATAATCATCTGAAACCTTGAATATCTGCCCTCGGACGGCAACTAACAAATTGTTATCGAGGCGGACTGTTTCATCTTCTTTTTTCCACTCAGATCCGGCGTCTAATAATTTCCGGCGAAGGGATGGAATGAAGAGTCGAGTCATATAACTTTCCGGCGATCCACGGAATCGAGGCGCAGTCCATCCATGTTCGAGGATATTCAATCCGCGAACGGCACCTGATCCGGCAATAAAAGTCGGTCCGTTTTGGAAAATCTTAGGATCTCGGACATAAATGAATTCACCGTTTGTATCACTTGCCTTTGAGTCGGCTCCTAATACGCACCAGCCGTCGCCTTGAATTCCTACGAGGGTAGTCATTACTCAAGCCACAACCGGTATTCGGAAGTTACGCGACCCTTCTCAGGATCAACGAAGTGCAAGCGCTGAGAGGCTTCGCCATTTGCGGCAAGAAGATCACGAGCGTATCTGTTGCCAGTCTCAACTGCTCCGGACATAAACACAGATCCTTCGCCGTTGGCCATATTCCACGACTGATGCTGATGGTAATGACCGATATAGAGGTCGCGGAAATCAAATCCCTTAGTGATCTCATCAACTTCATCGAAGAACTTATACGCGCCGGATTTCCAACGATCGGCAAAACGCACGATTGTTGATGCGGTTCCCCAACGGATTTCGTCTCCATGAATGAGCAACGCTTTATAGTTTCCAATAGTCACGCGCTGAATGTCCTCCTTGGTCATTTGCCAAGTAAGGCGCTTCTCATCTCTAAGTGCTTGCCCTGCGAACATATAAGTCAATTTGTCCCAGTTAATATCTTTAGGCAATTCACCAAACTTTCCAATGCGACCGTGGTTGCCCGGTTCGCATATTACTGTTACCTTCTCAAAGTTTGCGAGAAGTATTCGCACAATGTCTATGAGAATACGAGATGCCTCAACGAACTGAGTCATAACATCAGAATCGACCTCATAGACCTGAGCTGGAAAGATAGTTGTATTTTCTACAATATCTCCACCGAGCATAAGAACGATCTCCTTAACGGGGTGATCTGCTCTTTGGATATTAGCGATGCGAATTGTTTTCTCAACGGACTGCTTAACGAGTCGCTCACACTCTTTAGTGTTGTAGGTAAGGGTGTGTTTTCCTAACTGCCAATCCGTAGAGTGAAGTAGTGCAACCTCTCCACGCTTACTCCGTGAATCTTTCTTCGGAGCAGGTACGACTGGCATTGGTCCAGCGGCTAGCATCGCATCGTGCGCGGCATTAACTACGGCTTGCGTAAAGTCCTCTTTGTTTCTCTTGAGGTCGGCAATAGTTTTTTGCGAGCGCAGTAATGCCTTGCGAAGTTCATTAACATCTTGCGATTCCGGCTCGGGGATTTTATTTAGTCGGTCGCTGAGTGTCATTCGATCCCCATTATGTCTTTACCGTGTTTTGTGTAACCCTCTTTATCGAGCCACGAATCATCTTTGTAAGGGTTATGAAAAAGGCGAACGGATTTAAGCGCATCCATCATTAGCGCAACTTGATACGCAGGAATATCGTCTTCGAGTTTAAGGAATCCAGCCCATACGCGACCAATAGCAGTGAACTCAATAAACGCGTCGCCGTACTCATCTAAGCGTTCTTCGAGGATTTCATCTACTCGACTACGGGGCATTTGCATCGTCCATTTCTATGATTGTTGAAAGTAACTTCAGCGATGTGATAGCCCTCAGATCTAAGAGCGGCTACGAGAGTCATAGACGGAGTGCCTTTTTTAATATGATCGAGGAGTTCTTTGCGATCTACTTCGTCCAGCATCTCGAGAATAATTGCGAGAGTGCATTTGCTTTCAGATTTAGTTGTGTGTCGTTCAATAGAATCGGCTAGCGCCATAGTTGCCCCCTTATGAGAGAAGCGTACCGAGAAAAATCTTGAGAAGCGAGTAGAAACGCTAAAAAGAAAAGAGCCGCGGCAAGTGATTTTTAGGGTCACTCGAGGCGGCTCAGTCTTGCACTCATGGTCAATAAAGTGCTACCGGCACTCTAGGGTTTTTTCCGGTGTGAATCCGTATTCAGTTTTTATGCCATTTGACATTAAGTTCAGCCTAGCAGAAAACCCTGTCGCTAATTAGCACAGGCTATCGAAGCCAGTACGACAGGGTTCTCGCGGTCAGCCATCGAAATGAACTGAGGGTGTTAATTCTATCGTACCGGAATATGTGGATAAACACATATTCAAGCATTACCCCTGAACATTGTTCACATAAGGCGTAATGATGTGAGATTCCGGCAACACATCCGGACTTGATGGGGGATTGTGTGGCACAGAACTACCAGCAAGGGCGGCACCTGCGGCAACGATCAAGTGATGAGAGTCCATCGCATACCCACTATTTGCCCACGCCGCCATAAATCCAGCACTCCCGAGAGCGATCGCCTTCGGGTTGGTTATCGGTACACGAATCATTGGATCCCCTTTACGAGTAAGGCATAAGTCACCTGATCCAGTATCCCAGTAACAGGGAGTCCGACTTTCTTCTGATACAACTTAACAGCGGCAAGATCAGCGGCAGTGAAGGTCGAGTTCTGAGCCACGGCAGGAATCAGACCAGCATTGAACAGAGCCTTCTCGACTATCAGTTCGGCGGCGGTTTTCTTTCCTACTACGAGATCCGATGCTTTCCACGCAGGTGCAGAGGCGGTTGTGAGGGGTTTTGATACCGCAGTGGTACTACTTTGATGGATAGCCACTCCGCCAGCCCCTAGAGCCGTTGTCGCGGCAGTTCCGATGGCTAGGGGTTTGTTAGTCCCTAAAGAGGTAGTCGGCTTGAGTGGGGTTTCATACTCAGGGCGCACTATCGCTAGCACATAGAGATAAGAGCGATGCCGAAGATAAACCCCATGCCCGTTGTATTGAGATACATCCGTCATGTGCTCCGGTCCAGTATTTCCGCCAACGGTAGTGATTCCATCTCGGGAGGCATTTACAACGATCTCAACATGGTCGGCGATTCCATTACCAGCCCACGAGAAGAAAACTAGATCACCCGGCTTGCCTTCATATTTATTGACTACGCCCTTGCGTTGCTGAAACCACGAAAGACCGGCAGGGCAATAGGAGAACCCTTTAGGAGTTTGAGCGGCTACGAGATGGGAGAGATCATTTTGCGCGAATACCCACGATACGAACATAGCGCACCACGGCTCGTTTGGAACTCCATACCAATCGCCATACGGGTTGGCATCAGTAGTGCCACCGTAAAATCCGACCTGTTTTTGTGCAGTCGTAACAATATCGAGCGCATTAGACACGATGAACGACCTTAAAGAGAATCAGAAAGGTGGACAAGATAAAGGCAATATGTAAAAAGTCAGCCTTACGATTCATCTCTCCCCCTAAATAAAAATAGCCTCGACCCCTAAAGATCGAGGCTATCCAATTTTACTACTTGGTTGATTCGGCCTTTACGACCTTGTTTGCATCTGCTAGAGCCACATCGACTACCGCAGTCACGACCGGAGCGGGTGCGCCAGTATCAGCCACGATCGTATTAACGAGCGACTTAGGATTAACACGCGCCAAGATTGGAGCAAGCAATCCACCAACGAACGCCTCGATAGCGATCTTCTTAACTGCATCGTGAGGGTTGATCTGATACGAAGCGTATCCAGCGGCAACGATTCCGTATGCGTAATGCTCGAGGAGTGCCTTTTCTTTAGCCGTTATCTTCAACTTTGCCATTTTTGTCCTTCTTTCCAATTAGGTTGCGAACATATTTTTCTGCTTCGAAATCACTAGCCGAAGCGTGGTGGATTCCGCCGACTCCCCTATGATGCTTTTCGCAGAGCCATAAAAGATTCGCTCCTGATTCTACCCACTTTCCTACCTCATCGGGGTTGCTGATCCCCGGATAGTCAATCTCGAGCCATTTAAGATCGACTCCATTTTGTAGGCTGAACTCAACATGGGCGTGGTGTAACTCTAAGCCTCCGGCGCACTCAGAGAAGTCGGCTCGGTGCTCTCCGATTGAGCATTTAGCCGAATCCTTTGTGGCGTTGCGGTACGCATTAAAATCCCGATAGTGGGGATCCGTTTCTCGCGCTTCGTGCGGAGGATAGTGAACAACATAATTGTTCGTAATCGCTTGATCGTGGGCATCCATTAAATATCGAGTTTGGTTTTGATTACGGCTTGATTAACTTGTAATTCGTGAAGTGCCACATCTTGACGGTTTAGTTGATCCTTAATAGATCCCCCACCGTTTTCGTACATCTGATATTCGATTTTGTCTAAACGCTTATCCATCTTGTTGAACTTTTTGTTAATCCAGAAAATTGGCGCTCCTATAATTACCACGCTTTCCAAAACCGCCCAAATAGCGTTTGAAACCGTGTTTGCGTTATTCCAAAATATCATTGTTGCGCCCTTTCGGGTTATTGTTTAGACGAGTGTGATCGTTCTAATTGTACCGTTCGCATCGACAATTTTCAGAGTGTTAGTTGTAGAGTTGAGCCACATATCACCCTTGCGAGTATTAGTTGGATCAGTAGCGACAACGGGAACGGTAAAACGACCAGCGGTTTCAAGTTTGTTTAAACGAGCATCAAGTCCTTGAAAAAGATCACGCAACGCAGGTGGCTGATTTACATACGGCATTTGTTACCTCAGTTCGAAGTTGTTGTGAGAGTTAAGGTTACGCGCTCCGGTCCATTTTCGCCCGGCGATACATTAAGCCCAATGATTCGGAAGTTACCATCGAACTCAGATGGATAGAACGGATCTGTAATAACTACGCGAGCCTGATCTCCGAGATTGTAAGTTCCGAATACAGGATCAGCATAAGGCGGTGCAACGATTTGTAATGTCTGTGGAGGATAAGAGGCGGCTAATACTTGACCATTTGCCAATCCAGTAAGCAAGGTCGAATCCGTGATGTTGGAATAGTTAGTTGAATCTTCAAGGAGTGGCCAGCCTGAGCCGGTCTTTGTTGCATCAGTTCCGGTAGCGATTAACTTGCCTTCGTTAGATCCGGCACCTGTTGCGTACACAGTATTAACGGCCTTCGATCCATCTTCCTTGTAGTTGTATTGCACCATATTTCCGGCAGGGAGGATGAAAGTTGGAACGCTTGCTGAGGTAGCAGAATAAGTGTTGCCTAGTCGTGGATAACCTAGTTGAAGGGTTTTCGTGGGGTTTCCATCGCCATCGTAAGCAACTTTGATGTTGAAGTCGAATCCGTTGTTATTCTTAGCAAGATCCGAGAGCGCATTAAAATATGACTTCAATTCATAAGAATAATAAACCTGCGACACAGTTACGCCCGAAGTATTTGACGGAATGATCACGCCAATATTTCCATACGGGACTGATTGTGCGGCTTGAATCAACTGTTGGGCAATAGTAAGTTGATCGACATTTGAGTAAGCCTGAGTTGTGGTAATGCGACGGCGCTCGAAATAGGACTCGAACTCTCTAGCCGTAATCTTTAGGTGTTGATTTGATGAATCATATTCTCTGCCCCATATAATTCCGCCCCATACGAGAACACCGGAACGATCTACATAGATAGCGCAACGACCCGGAATCGTAGAAGCGAGAACATTTAGCCCTGCGCTATTGACTCCGGATAAAAGGAGGTCACCTGTAAAAGTACCAGCCGCATTAAGTTGTTGAGTAAAATTAACATTTGTTAAAGGCAACTCAGCGAGGATCTGATTAGTCAGAACATCAGCGAGAAGGTAGCGGTAATAGGTAGCCATACCCGTACCTTACTTGCTAGAAGTTTCAGGTGCTTCCCATCGGAAAGTTGTTGTGTTTAGCACATAAGTTGGGTTTGGTTGAGGCTCTATAAAAGCATCAAGTTTTTCATCATATTGAAATCCTTGACCAGCGCAGTTTCCACGAAATTGTTTTTTCCCAGATGGGATCATCCCATCCATGTTTTTAATATAGTGCACTCCATTCACAGTGTTGTATGAAGTTTGCAACCAAGTGCCTTCTAATCCGATAGAGGCGATAAAGGCTTGCCCCGTAGCCTCGTCAGGAGCGTAGGCATTATCCACAACAATAACCTGTTCAACGATATTATTTTCGTTAATTTTTGCAAAATGTGCCATTTTTTCTCCTTATCCAAAAACTACTACAACATAACCAGAACCACCAGAGCCGGGTGTGGTACTGCTTCCACCGCCGCCGCCGCCTGTATTCGCTGACCCCGAGCCGCCCGGTGCATTTCCACCACCGCCAGAACCACCTGTACCATTGTTATAACCGCCGCCACCACCGGCATAAGTTACAGATGAACCGGTAATTGAGTTTGACATTCCAGAACCACCCGAGCCGGCAGTGGACGACCCTCCGTCTGCACCAACAGAACCAGCCCCGCCACCACCGGCGGAGTACCCACTAATTGATCCTGCCCCTCCGTTATTTCCTTGGCTTAATTGTCCCAAGCCTCCAGCAGTTTGCGCATAACTGTTTGTTTGACCACCACCACCGCCCGAACCACCATTAAAACCTTTTGCGGGTGAAGCACTGTTGCCATTTGCACCACCACCACCACCGCCAGTAGCAACTATAAGACCAAGTTGTGAACCAAACCCATTTTGACTGCCGATTGTTGCTCCTATTCCAGCAAGAGCAACCCCTCCCGAACCCACAGTAACTGTGATTGTCCCCGAAGGAATTATCGCAGAGGTGTTGTAAACATAGCCGCCCGCGCCTCCACCGCCGCCATAAATGCTTGCCCCTGACCCGCCACCGCCGATAACTAAAACTTCGCAGTAACCAGCCGTGCCTACAGTCACCGAACCAGAGCCAGTAAACTTAACAATAGTTTTGCCAGAGCGGCTTGATGTATCTACTGTGCCGCCTGATTGAGATATGTATGTGGCTTTGCCTACTCCACCACCGACGGGATTAAAGAACGGACTCACAGTTGCCTCCTTATGCGTACTTGATTGGTCCAGCGGCGAGAACAGTAAATGCCGCAGATCCAGTCTTGAGAACGGTAAATGAATAAATATCAACTGCGCTAGCGTTACCGGCGGTAGGAGCAGTGCCACCTGACCACTTGGGAGTAACTGCGCCACCATCAACCTGCACGGCGTTTACATAATACGCAGTTGTGTTAGTGATAAGCAATGAGAAGGTAATCGCCTGACCGGTAACCATCGCGGTATTCAGAGTTGTGCCTGATGCGTAAGTGATATTAAGCGTACCGTTTGCAGTTGAGGCAGTAGTCAAATAGTGAACTGCATTGTTGGTTTGCAAGTACGCGGTATATCCAGAGAAGTTTGTTGCGTTGATATACCACGCCTCTAATGGATAAGCGAAGATACCACCGTTAATCGCTGGCGTTGTAAGAGTTTTGTTTGTAAGAATATCAGTCGTTGCTTTACCCACAAGGGTATCGGTAGCATCTGGAAGAGTTAAAGTTTTAGCCGTTGTAAATGACGAAGCCACGATTCCAGTAATACCAGTTGTTTGACCAGCGACAGATATATTTAATTTCTTTGTTGCATCAGACGCGTTAATAATATTGGTCGTTGTATCAGAAAGAGATTTGTTAGTAAGAGTATCCGTTGTATTTCTAGCGACTACGGTATCAGTTGCATCAGGAAGCGTAAGAGTTTTAGCGGTTGTAAATGATGTAGCAAGGATGCCAGTTACGCCAGTTGTTTGACCAGCAACGGAGATGTTGAGTTTCTTCGTAGCGTCAGATGCTCCAACGATATTAGTTGTTGTATCTGAGAGTGACTTGTTAGTCAGAGTCTGAGTTCCGGTAGTGCTCACATTTCCGAAGGGAGAAGTTGCAAGCGTTCCATAGTTTGTAATGTTGGCAGTAAGAATTGAAGTAACGCTAGTACCGACTGCAATTTGACCCAACGCTAATGAGTTAGCAGGAGTAGCGGGAACGGTTGGAGATGCGGCAGGAGTTCCTGCGATTACTTGGAACGACACATTGTTAAGCGTTCCTGTGTAGTAAGCATCGTTAATTGTAATAACAACAAGGTCGATACGAGGGTTTGAACCGCTTGCAGTTGAAATAGTAAGGTTGGTCGAAGCATCGTTGTATGCCATGTAAGTACCCATATTTGTTTGGGTAGTACCAACGATTGCCGCCCATCCTGAGGACACATTGACGGACATATTTCCGCCACCGTTTTGCGTAATTTGTAAATCAGTAGAGTTTACGAGGCCGCTGGTTTTCCAGATAGCCTGAGTGGTTAAACGATCATTTTCCGCAGGGTGAGATCCATTTTGTAACCAACTCGGTGGTGTGCGTAATGCCATCTTGTCCCCTTAGATATAACTGTTGTACCAAGTAACTGTTGCGGAAGTTGTACCCGCAAGTGTACCTGTTCCTGATAGGTAAAACTGATTCGCGCCCGGCTGAGCATAGAACCAGTTTGAGCCGCCCGCAACTAGATTTCGAGCAGTAGATCCGTTAAGTGTAACAAGGCGTTGCCCGAGATCAACTACGAGCGTATCCGTATTCGCGTAACTTCCTTGAATCGTAATGTAGTTACCCTGAGTGCTATTACCCACGATCGCATTGGTAATCGGTCCAGTAATGGTAATGATCGGGTAGGTGTTAGCCCATCCAGCGTTGTTAATAGTAGTACCAGCCGCGCCACCGCCGAAAGTCAAAGGATAAACACGGTTGTATGTGCGACCGAGATAGTTCAGACCAATCAGAGAGGCAGACTGTTGAGTATTGTCGTAGAACTTAGGATCAGGCGCAAAGAAAGTCCATTGGCTTGTAATGTATCCATAAGTAAAGTCGGGAGTAATGACCGTCTTGGAATCTCTTACGCGAGCGTTAAAGAATTGAATGCTCGAGGATTGAGGCAACTTAAACTGCAACTGATTCGTTGTGGAAAAAGGTGTGTACGAGGAGGTCGGTAATAGATTACTTTTCAACAGGTTGTAGTTTGCCTGTGCGCTCATAACCGAGTTCGCAGATCCGCCTGAGGTGTAGGTATCAGTAAGAGTCACGGGAACGGTGAAGTGTGTATTGTCGATCACCGTAAGAGTTTGAGAAGTTTGGTTAAATCCAGTTCCGGCAGTAGCGGAAGGGTTGCCAGTCGAGGCGATTCCAGTAATGGTAACGATCTGCCCAGTATTAAATCCGTGGGAAGCCGAAGTTGTATAGGTAATTACACCCGTACCAGTAGCAGTCGCACCGGTGATTGTCGCGGTGATATTGCTTGAAAGAGTAAGGATCGTCAGGGTAATGGTTCTGCCCCCGAGGAAATCACGACCTGAAAACATGCCGTCATTAAATCCTTGATTATCATCCTGATTACGGATTACCGGCAAGCCTTCAATACCATCAGCCGCGTTGATCTGATGAGGAGATCCAGCGCCACCGAAGCCAAAACCGTTCCACGCAAACTGGTACTGATTAAGCGAGGTCAGGGTTGCCATTAGTAAGCCACCGCCTTATTTGATCCAGTTGGGACGGCAGGGATAATGCCCTGAGTCTGTCCGAGAGTAATAGCGTTAAGTGTACCCGCAGTAACGCTAGGCAGAGATGGGTCGGTTGTGTAAATGCTTTGATTCAGAGTCCCAATTACGGGAGAAGATCCAGTTGAGAAGTTTGGATTTGAGAAGGCGGAAGCGCCAAGCGTAGCCGCGCTGTAAGTCTGACCCGGCAATACGAGGCTTGACTCATATCCGGAAATGCTTGCAGTCGAAGCACCGAGAGCGGCAATCTTTGCGGCAGTATCGTCCAACTTTTTTTGAAGCGTATCGAGTTGTTTCATGGTTGAGTCAGAGATCGACTTAACTGACTTATCAAACGCATCCTGAGCGGAGTTGATTGAAGCCTGTAATGTATCGTCAGCCTTTTGTAACGCAATATCTCGAGCATTAGTAGCCGCGGCGGTAGCCTTATCGAGAGTGTCCTGAGCGGCAGTCATAGCGGCGTTGAACTTATCGTTCTCAGAAGTCAAGGCAGTCGTAAGTTGAGCCGCGTTATCTGCGAGGTTGGCTTTAAGATCAACACCGACTTGATTGAACTGAGTTGCTAATTGCTGATTTGCAAAGTTCACCCCGTCGTTCATTTTCTTAGCAAGATCAGTAACGCCATCTTGAGAAGTTGAGTTGATCTGATTGTAAAGATCTTTAATCGAGGCTTGGGTATCAGGGGCGGCAGTCAATACGGCTTGCGCTAGAGCATCACCCTGTTGTGGACCTTGAGAAATTACTTCGTCGATAAATGACTGGTTATAACCCTGAGCGGCAAGGAGTCCAGCATCTTTTTGCAACTGAATTACATCAGCGAGTTGAGCCTTGAGTTGATCCTGCAATCCTGATGCGCTCGCTCCGCCAGCAACGAACAGTTTGCCGAGGTCGATCTTAGTAGCAGACTCAAAGGCGCTAGTCATTAAGCCAATCGACTGGTCAATGATTGACTGTTTCTTAGCGTTAGCACTATCTACTAACTGAGTGGCTTTATCCGCATACTGCTTTTGGATATTAAGAATTGCCTCTTGATGAGAAGTTTCAGCCGCCTCAGTTGTAGCGTTATACGCATCCTGAGCCGCAGTCATTTTGTCTTGATAGGTTTGGTTGATCGAGGCTACATTGGCATCGTGAATCCCTTGAGCCTTTGCCTTCGCATCATCAAGCGTTGCCTGAGCCGCCGCCATTTTATTTTGACGATCAAGTAGTGCCGCGTTCATCTGATCTTCAAGCGCTACTGCCTGATCGTTGTAAGTCTTGATCTTTGCATTACGAGCAGTGAGAGCCTTTTCAGCGGCGGTCGCTGCTTTATTTACATTTCCGGCGGAACCTAGTCCCCCACCGATTCCAGTATCTCCACCTGTTCCAGTTGATCCGGAAGTAGCGAGCGCAGTATCTAGCGTTGGGAGCGTAATCTTTTTATTCGCAAGTGAGTCGAGGCTATCTCCGAACTTACCAACTGCGAGAGCGGCTTCGTCTACACCTTTACCGAGAGCCTTAAACGGCGCGCCAAGAATAGGAATCTTTGCAACAGTATCGACTACCTTAGCGATCGCTCCTAGCAGGTAGCCAAATGCCCCTACAACGACCTCTACGACCCCTACAATGACCTTTCGCAAGCCTTCGTGGGTATTCCATAGGTTAATGAGTTGCTTGATCCACGCACCAAGTGTGGCGTTATAGAGGAACTCAATAGCAGGGATCAGTACGCCAGTAATGAACTCCATCAACTTGGTCAGGATAGGCATAACGACTGCGCCCACCTTAACGGCTACATCATCGAACTTGGCCTTAAGAATCTCCATCTCGCCAGCGAAGGTATGAGTATAACCAACGGCTTGCCCACCGATCTTTGCATTTAACTCATCCATCGCCTTAGCGATAGCCTGATTCTTAGGGAGAGTCGTATCGAGGGTGATACCGAACTCCTTAAATGCCTTCGCATTTCCTAGAGTTCCCTTTTCAAGCGTAGCCGCGGCAGTTGCTAAATCTTCATGCTTGTAGCGAGCAAGATCAGCCGCCATCGACATCAGTTTTGTTGATTCTGTTGTAGATCCTGTGGCGGTAATCAACTTGGTGTAAGCGGCTTCGGAATCCTTAACGGAGAATCCGAGTGCGCTCATTTTATCTGTGGTCGCAGTAACCTCAGCACGGTTAGCGGCAGTATTCTGCTTCGAGTTATTCATCGCGGTCGAAAGTTGCTCAGTAGCGACCTGCGTGTCTTGGATGGCCTTTACTGCATCATGGAGTCCAGTAGTAAGGATCTCTACGCCCTTAGTCATTAAGTTGCCAGCGAATACGCCAAGCATCGTAGACTTGAGGGAGTCGAACTTTGAGTTTTGCTCAACGGCGGTATCGCCGATCTTATTTAATCCAGCGGTAGCCTCTTGAACTGCGGCAGTAAGGTTGGAAAGTTGTACGAGGATTTCGACATTTAATGGAGGAACTTCACCTGCCATCGGTTACGCTCCCATCGCTCGTCGAACTTCGTCACGGATATAAGCGGAAGCCCTCCCCGATTGTACCAAGTAATCACGCGCCGGAATCATATAAGGGAACTTAACGCCATCTTTCCAGCGACTTGATCCTAATTCAACGGCTCGTGCATATTCAGCACCGGAGGTTGCGCTCGCGGTATAAGTTTCGAAACCAACACGACGAACAGGATTGCCAATGATATTTCGAAAGAGATTACCGGTCGCATAGTTCGGACCTTCGCCATCTCTCGGACCAATATGAGGGTTGTAGCGAAGCCTGTTGTTTTTTTGCACCGGTGGGTTCTTGACTTGGTTAGCGTTGTTCTTGGCTTGAAAAACTAAATCCTGAGTGATCTTCTGAGTCGCACGATAACCTGCATCATCCATACGCTTCTGCCAAGCATTGAGAGCCGCTAGGACTTCGGGCAAGTTGCTCGATACTCCATCACTCATTTACGGCTCTCCATCTTTTCGATCTTAACTTCTTCGACCGCATCTGCAATCGCTAAGAACCAATCCGCCTTTGCCGCCGGTAGGTTATCTACCTGCTCAGGAGTCCAGCCAAAACGATCAGCGAACTTGAAGTAAAACCACTCTGTTGTCGGGTATTTAAGGGTATCCGATTTCTGGAATCCCCTGAATAGATCCTTGAGCCGTTCTAGTTTTCTAAAGGGCTATCGGGGTTCAGCCTATTCTCGTCTGTGTCGTTAAGGCTTGGGAAAAGTTCAGTCGTGAGGTGATCTGTTTCCTTCATCAACGCGGTGTAATCAGGGATGGACAATTCCTCAATCGAGTCAATCTTCACTGAAGGGATTAAGAGATCGAGCGACCAATCCTCAATGATTGCCGCCAATAGAGCGTTGCTGATAGCAATACCTTTTTCGGCTTGTGATTCAGCATCGCCAGCGCGCATAATGCGGTTGCGATCCTTGACCTTCAATTCAGTCGCATCTTTAATTGTTACTGTCGCGCCTGACGGTAGCGTAATTTTTTTTGACATATTGCCTCCTAGTTGTTTGCCTTCTCTTTATCTTAGCAAATCTAGGCAGTAGGGGTGCGGGATTCACGAAGGCGGGCGAATCAACCTGCCACCCCTACTGCGTTCTAGTTTATGCGACTGAAGTTGTTACTGCGTTCTTGACGACCCACTTGATAGGTGAGTATCCGACAGTTCCGGCATCAGTCAAGTTGCCTTGCGCGTTGAAATCGACGAGAACTTCTACGAAGTCCTTTGAGCGTTCAATAACGGCGAGTGTGTATGCACCCTTAGTCATTGTTGCCTGAATCGAAGTCTGTGATGCACCTGTTCCAGTAGTCCAGTTAAAGACGAGAGCAGGTTGAGTGTTGGTGAGGTAGTTGGTGAGTTGGGTGTCGTTTTCCATAAGGAAAGTCGCCTTGCCAGTCACTTCGAGCGCACCGAGGAATACCTGATACGGAGTCTGTACATTTGAGATTCCGTAGATAGGAGTTACTGGGCGCTTGAGGTCGATATTTCCCTGAGTTGAGTTAGAGATAGAAGTACCACCAACGCTGACTGTTCCAGTCCATACAACGGAAGGAAGAACGGTTGAGAACGATGGGGTTGGAGTAGTAGTTGTTGCTGACTGCCATCCGGTTGATTTTGCATCGTACTCAAGGAGTCCGTCTGCGTTCCACTTAAGCGAGAAGTCGTGGAACTGATGGCCAGCCCACGCACGAACATTTGCTCCGTAGAAGTCAAGGATTGTGTACGCAGATGGCTGAGCATCTGAAGCCGTAGCGGTTGTGTTCTTAAGTGCAAGAGTGTGGATATAAGGAGCAGATCCGGAAACGACATCTTCACCGAGTACGCCAGCGAGAGGGTAAAGGATTGTATCTGCGAATACTGCACCACCGAAGTCGAAGGTTGAGTGAACGCGACCCTGCAAGTAGTTGTAATTCTTTACGAGAGATCCACGGAGACCTTCATCGTAGAGAGGTGTGTAAATATCTTGAGGCTTGATGGTGTTCGCAATTACAGGAATGTAAGCGGTTGGAGTCGTTACCGCAGTTCCCTTAGTAGTTTCCTTAGCGATTCCAATATACGAACGATGGGTATTTTGAACTGCCATTACTTCACTCTCCTACGGTTGTGTCAGGCGCGGCTGACGGTGCTGGTGTTGTTTTCTTTGATGCTGAAGCGAGAGTGACATTGGCTGAGATAACCTCATCCTTTGACTCAAAAGTGTCGCCGGGCTTAACGGTTAGTCCGAGAGTTGGGAACTCCTGAACATCGTCACCGTTGTATTGATAGGTGGCCATCGTTCTCCTTATGCCTGAATCATTTGGGTAACATCGAATCGAATCTCTGCAAAGGTTTCTGTCGCTCCGGACTCCGAAGTTGTCGGCTCTCCATAGATACAGTCGATCACAGGTTCCGCGCCTTGCCACACATTTACTTGCGATGTATCACCGAAGTTATGACTGGCTCGAAGCGTATTCTTGATGTTGTCGATAAGTGTATCAAAATCCGTCATTGCATCTTCGGCGTTATTCAGAACGGAGTGGTGGAAAACCTGCAAGATCACTTGGAAATCAACACGCTTCCAACCACCGGTTGCACCTCCTACTGCCAAACGAGTTTCGCGTTCGCTTTGGATAAAGATTACGACTGCGGCACGACTCATCTGACCTGCGGTTGCGTTTACCTGATAGTTGATGCGCTTAGGAAACGAAGTAAAGATCTGATTGAGCGTAGCAATATTCGCACCCGTAAGGTAGTTGTAAAGGGTGGAGCGAAGTTGCGTTCTGCCGACTGCCATTTAGCGCATCCGTCGGAATGGAGCAAGGAGTTGCTTGGCTAGTTCAAGATCGGATCCGAATACGGAACTAGCGGCTGGACCAGCGGTTGCTCGCGTTGTGATTGCCATAGTCAAGGAGTTATCGCCACGAACCTTGAGGAAATCAGTAGTCGCCAAGATAGCCGCCTCTTTGACTGCCTGTGGCATATTGCCAACGGCTACACCGGAAGCGTGTGCGTACTTAAGCGGGCTAGTAATAGCCACCGTGCTTGATCCATAAGTATACGAAGGTGACACGACTACCTGCTCAGTATATTGACCGTCATAGATAGTCACGACTGTGCCAGCGGTTAGTCCGATTGGATCGATCATAGTAAAGGAGGATTGACCAGCGGTCGCGGATGAGATCAAGCCATTACAGTATCCGGCGCAATAGTTGTATGCGGCATAGATACGAGATCGAACTGTTGGAGGGAAGCCGAAAGATAATGGACCCTGAGATGAGTAGCCAATTCCGACCTGACTCATTGGATAGATGATCTGCGACTTTTCGAACCAGCATGACTGGAGAGCGCCATCGGTAACGGTAGTCATAGCCGTAGGAGTAGCCCCATAAGCAAGGGAGTTAAGCGCCACGACATTGTTGTAGTCAGGCGAGATCACCATGAAGCCCTCTTGGGTAATACGGGTACGAGATTGCTCTTGGAAGTTCTGAGCAATAAGAGGCTGGTTCACATAAATGTCGATCCATGAAGATGCTCGTTGAATTACAGAGGCAAGTTCAGCATCCTGTTGCGCAGAGGTTCCGCCAACCACGAGGTTGTTGTAGTCGATCGCAGTCGGGGCGTTCTTATACTCAGCAATAGTGAGATAAGAGCCTGACTGAAACTGGGTGATCGGCGAAACCGCTGCGGTCATTTTTTAATCTCCGTCTGTTTTAGGTGCTGACGATTCGTGTCCACACTTCGAACACAATTTGAACCACGATCCGAAACCACAATTATCGCAATTATAGCCGCGACTGCCATCACCCGTTGTGTGTAACGCTAAGTTGCCTTCGGTAAAACCTTCTGCCTTCAATGCCTGAATATCTTTAGGATTTTCTACTCGATACATCCCATCTTTACCAGCCTTTAGGATCTTACTTCCTGACTGGCGGGTGATCTCAACTTCTCGAGCGAATCCATCTCTCGGTACTAATCGTCCCATTTGTCTGCCTTTCTTGTAGAACAGGGAGAGAGCCGTAAGACCCTCTCCCTGCCGTTATGCCGGTATTACTATGCTGCGACAATACCTGAAACGATACCGTTCCAAGCAGGTGCGGAACAGAAGAATGTGCCGCGGAAGTATGTGCTGAACTCGTACGCGAACTGAGTGACTGGCCATTGAATGCCCATGTAGTCCTGTACAAGGTAGTTCGCCCAAACATCGCTGACCTCTGTGTCAGGGATTGGAAGGGTGTATGACATAACAGGAGAAACGCCCTGTGGAAGCCATGGGTGAACTGTGATTCCGAGTGACTTTCCGGTTGTTTCATTAACGATTCCGTTAACGACTGAACCGAAGGTAACTCCAGTTGTCTCGTCCTGAGAAATGTTGAGACGGTAGTTAGCGTTTGCTGAACCCTTGATTGCATCAGAGAGTTGCTTACGATCTGAACCGTTCATCAAGATCTCGTCTGGATCAGCCTTTACGCTTGCGTAGAGGTTAGCGAAGACAGTCTGGAACTCAGTACCAGCATTTGTATTCGAGAAGGTTGAGTTGATGTTGTTGTTATATCCGGTGTTTGAACCGAGAAGGGTTGTAAGAATACCATCGTAACCTGTTGCATATGCAGAGGTATCAGATGATGCGCGTGAAGCGAGGATTGAAGATGCAGTTGAGTAAACGAGAGTGTCGCCTACTGATGCTGAACCTGCTCCTACGACATAACCTGTGAGGCTCTTGAAAGTACCCTGATACTTAGCGTTAGCAACGCCAGTTGTTGTACCGATATAGACATTGTAACCAAGTGCTCCAACGACCGCTGTGTTCACAACGATCTTGAGAACCTGAGATGAAGTTGCCTGTGTAGCGACAGATGAAACTACTGACTCACCAAAACCTGTTGATGAGATACCAGCGTCTGCGGTTACATAGACATAGTAAGTTGCGTTAGCGAGTGCTACCTGACCGGTACCTGCTGAAGGAGCAGTAACGGTGATTGTAGGAGCAGAAAGTGCGCCAGCATAACCTGTTGCAGTTCCACGACCCATGAGCATCATGCGCTCCTCCATCAACATTGTTGCATAGAGTGTTGATGTTGATGACAACTGACGGAGATCCTGATATCCAAGACCTGAGAAGTTAGCATCGAATGAAACGCTATCAGATAGTGAGTAAGAGTTGTATGGAAGGATGATGTCGTCAGCAGTGTACGAAATCTTTGAACCGCGCTCAAAGTTAATTGAACCGAATGCAGTTGTAGTTGATTCTGTAATTCCTGGCCAGATCTGTCCTTGTCCACCAGTTCCTGTACCTGTGTAACCTGTGATGCGCTTGATACGGTGTGAAGTACCTACGCCCTTCTTACGAGGGATACGGTTACGAAGTGGTGTTGGGCGAGGTGTAAGCAACTTTGCAGGTGCTTCGAGATCGAAGGCTGCGAAAGATGTGCTAAGTGGTGATGTGAGCGAAATGTCCTTCTGAACATCCTGCAAGGCAAGACGCTGAGATGCAATCGCGTTGTTCAATCCAGCAAGTGCATCCGGAGCGAGTGACTTAGTAGCCGCAAGCGCTTCGAGAGCCGCAGTTGGATCTTGGGCAGGAGTCATGCCCTGTGTGTTTGGAAGTGAGAAGGACTTGTTGAGTTCTGACTGGAACTCGTCCATACGCTTAGCGGCCTTCTTAGGTGAGATTTCATCACCGAAGAGGTCGGAAGCCTTAGGTGCTTGAAGCGCCATTGAGGTATTTCCTTTCGAGTGGGTTTTTATTCTTCGCTTGGGGTTCCGCTAGCCTTTGAGAGATATTCCTTCTCAAGTGCCTTGTAACCTTTAGCGAGAATAGGGTCTGAGGTTGCTGATGCCTTTAGTCGGTATTCAGCGGCTTTGATTAGTAGTTCATTTGAGCCATCAACTTTAACGCGACCAGTCCGCTTTGGACCACCGGCTACTGCTGCTGACTTTGCAATTACGAGTTCTGACTCAAGTGCTACCGCCTTCTCTTCTGCCGCCTTTAATGCGGTTTCGTAAGAAGCGATCTCAGCCTTGACTGTTTCAGACGCACTCTGCACTGCTTTCTCAATGATCGAAGTTACGAACTTCTCACTGAGAATCTCTGTTTCTTCAACTTCTGCAACTTCTTCCTTGACTTCATCAACGACAGTCTCGTCCTTGACTTCTTCAACAGGGGCATCGGCAGGAGTTTCGGCATCGGCTGACTTAATGGATCCAGCGTTCTGCTCAGGGGTAACGATTACGGCAGTTGATACATTTGCAACTGCGGCATTACCATCGCTTGTGCCCGGTGTAAGAATCTGAGTCTTGCCGTGTGAGTTAGATACATCGTGGCATCCGCACTCGAGGCACTTGCCCACGAACTTGGCAGACATCTTTGTGCATCCCTTACACATTTTATCGTCGCATCCGCCATCTTCTTGGCAAGCGGCGCAACCATCGCAGTCGCAATCCTTCGAGGTCATATCAGCGGCGAGGTTAATCATGCCCGGAGCCATACCAGCCTCCTGATCTTCCTCCATCTCGCCATCGCGGAAGTTAAAGAGGTGCTTGATAGCAGATAGGAGCGTATCGATATCGTCGCGCTCGTCTGAATCAGTATCGCCCATCTCTGAGGCTTCGCTGATAATAAGTTGTGCTAGAGCCTTACGAGCGGCATCGTAAGATGCTTGGTCGAACTTGACCAACCCACCATTTGTTGCCTTATCGTGCATCTCTAGGATTGTGTCGATTACTGGTGACTTCTTCACGTTCCATCCTTCGGGTAGTTGGTCGATCGCGCCTAATGCACGAGCGCGGGTAATGATGTGTTGCTTAACCTTGTCGGGATTTTTAGCACGACCGAACGATTGGATTGCGTTCTTTAGATCAGCAACAGTCTTGATTGGGTAAGAGCCATCCGGCAACGCCATACCTTGATCGGCAAGTTGCTCGCGCTCTTTAGGCGATACTTCGCGCTTTTCGATTGCTTCTTCAGCGGACTCGATCTCTACGAGTTCCTCAACCTGTATGAGATTTGGTTCGCCTTCAACTGACTTGGCAAGCATCAACTTTGCGTTTGGGTTAGCAGGGCGATCAACGAGTGAAACTTCTACGATTTGACCGTCAATGATTCGACCGTTAGCGGCTTTCTGATCACGAACGACACGAGGTGACTTGATTCCGATAGAGAATCCCTTGAGTACGCCTGACTCAACTTTCTTCACGCTAACAGGATCAACTACGAGAACAGAAATGTAATGACCATCGGGCTTGCTTTCATACTCTTTCGCTACTCCTGCGGCGATTGAAGAATGTTGCTCACGGATGTTGCCACCGGACTTGAACCACTCAGGCATCGCAGATGAGAGCCATGTGTCGTCGCAGATTTGCTGATCAATGTCCAGAGAGTCGTCAGTTGCTTTGCCATAGACAAGGAGTGATCCGTCCTCTTGCTTTTCTTGCTTAATAATAGCCGCATACGAATTAGCGAAATCATTTGCCATTGGTGCTTTCTCCTTGTTCAATTTAGCCGCAACACTTTCTGCCCACGACTTTCCAGCATCTCCGCCCCACGCATCCCAAGCCACACGACCGGGAGACGGGAAGCCTTTTTCTCCTTGATTAAATCCTTCTGCTTTTTTATCAACTTCGTGGCGAGCGAAGAAACTCACCATGCGCATAATGGTATCGCTTGATATTCCTTCACGCCTTGAAAGTTGTCCTGCTCTTGTTCTTCCGGTGCTAGTAAAACCTCCACCTGCGTGACCGTCAGCGATCCAACCGAGAGCGCGTTTAGCGGCTTCGGCTACTCCGGCTGGTGGTACGAAAGTTTCGCTCATTTAATTTTTATGCTGAATAGATAACTGATACTGCACCGGTAGCGGTACCTGCGGCTGAAACTGCATAGAGAGAATCATTACCGTGCATCCATATTTGGACACTACCTGCTGCGGCAAGATTTTGGCCACCATTTACACCAACTGTATTTGTTACCGCATTGTCGCCAAGAAAAATTGCGGCTGAATCTCGGTTATTAACTTGAACGGCTACATAACCAACACCATTTGGAATTGTGACTAGCAAAGTTGGAGTTGTACCGACGGTGATATTTGAGTGATTAAGAGCCATTG
>Ga0208499_1000113_pt1 | contig 36123 bp, 50 predicted proteins | sample CryBogCBE07Jul09_FD_185504 | JGI IMG/M metagenome (GOLD analysis project Ga0208499, IMG submission 185504) | Freshwater microbial communities from Crystal Bog, Wisconsin, USA - CBE07Jul09 (SPAdes) (version 2) | ecosystem: Environmental > Aquatic > Freshwater > Lake | place: Crystal Bog... | reverse complement strand
CATTACATTAAAGGGAATGATGCCATTGGGTGTAAGAATATTCGTCCTGCTTCTAATGGTGTACACATAGAACAACCGAAGCCTGAAAGCGAACATCTATTGGAAGTATTGCAAGATTGTGTAAACGATTTGGATAAGAGAGTGAAACAGTTGGAATCAATGCAAGCACCGACATTGAAGAGACATTTATAAATAGTAAACAGTAAGGCTACTTTACAGCCGTAAGTATAATGGAAAATAATTTAAAAGAAAAGTTTAATTCAGTTTTTGACATTGTAATGAATAATGCAAAAAAATTAGACGAAAAGAAAATTAATGTTGAACACGCTAAAGCATCCGCTTCATTAATGAAGCAAGCAAATAACATTCTTTGTATTCAGCTTGATGCGGCTAAGTTTATAAAAGAAAATAAAGAACAAGCAAAAGAATTATTAAATGAAGTCGGCTTGTAATATTGCAAAAAGTGTAGGTTATAACCTAAAAAAATATAGAATAGCTTTCATAAAATCTTATCATGAAAGTTATTCTATAAATGGGTTACATAAAAATACTCCAAAGTTTTTAAAAGTTGAATTTGCAAAACTTGATATACGATTAAAAGGTAAAAGTATTTTTAAAAATGAAGAAATAATTAAAAACTATTTTGATGGATTAAATTTATGCTACAAATATTATCAAAATGATTTTACTCCTGATTTTTCAATTAAAGAAAAAGAAATATTAAAATCAATTAAAAATTTAGAACATAGATTATGTTTATCAATCCATAATAATCCATGGTATTATTTTTATGATTTAAAAGTTATAATTGATAAATACCCATTATTTTTTAAAATGAGAAAAGTGCAGCATTTTATAATTTCATATAAATACTATTTAAATAAATTTAATGAAAATAATAAACCAAAAGTCTATATCCCACCAACCTATAGTATTGGGAGTAATCATTGGTCAAGTATTAGTAGAATAAAAGTTACTGATACAATTACTAAAAAAGAATTTATTTTTGAAAACGCAAATGATAAAGAATTATTAAAAATGTTTTCGCCATCTTGTATTTCAAGAACAATTATAACAGGCAAGTTAACAAAAGTAAATAAGCTAAGTAAATATAAAAACCCATGCTTTATTTCAACAACATAACCCCCAACAGAGGTAATCTGTTTATTTATAATTATGGAAAAAATAAGAATTAACGGAAGTGGATGCCTAAGTGAATTAATCGACATGGCAAAAAAAGGTCATTCAGCTTTTAGTAAAGCTGCAAACGGAAAGGTGTATTTTAATTTTACTGGATGGTGCAATAGCGCAAATGATGATTTTAAAGATTTCTCTATGTCATTGAATGGCAAACAAGAAAAGAAAACAGAAGATGCAGCAATTATTGCAACAGGTAACAAAGGGTATGTTGCTAATGGTAAAATAAAATTGGGGCAAATCGAACAAACAAAAACACCAGTAGCGGCTACTGAAATTGAGTCGGTAGATGATTTGCCATTTTAGTCCTCACTGGCTGCTATCATCACAAAGTAGCAGCCACATTTTAATTAATTATGAAAATATACACCAAAGTAGATGTTTTATTGCAAGACATTTGCGACATATTTAAAACCCCGATTAAGCTAGTTAAAGCTAAATGTAGAGAATCACAACTAGTTAAAATTAGACATTATTTTTTTTACTTCGCTCATAACTATTATCACTTTCCCCTAACAGTTACAGGTCGTGAATGTGGTAACCGTGACCACACAACAGCAATAAATGGAAGGGATAGAGTTATTAAGTTACTAGATGCAGGTGATAAATTAGTCGTTGCAGATGTTAAAATTATCAAAGCTGCATTAGACATTACTGATGATAATACCTTAGACTATCGTGAACTGATAGAAAAAAATAAAGCGTTAATACAACAGATTAAAGATTTAAAACTTGCTAACGTTAAATTGAACCATGAAGCTATAAAAAGAAAATTATGCAAAATAACATAGTACAAGAAGTTATTTATGCAAAATTTAATGTGTAAGAAATTAGTATTGAGGATATATAATTATTATATTTGCAATAAATACGGATGCGACCCGTACATTAACTTATTGCCCCTTTTATTTTGATAGATGTCGCATATCTGTTATTATATTAGGGGCTATTTTAATTTTAAAAAATGGAAGATTACAAAGAGTTTTTAAAGTCGAAGCAGAAAACGCACATTGAAAGCGGCTTCGATGTACCCGACAAATGGCTCAATCCTAATTTATTCGACTTTCAAAAGTTTGTAGTTAAGCGAGCATTGAAGGCAGGTAAGTACGCCATCTTTGAAGATTGCGGTTTAGGTAAGACTTTACAGCAATTAGTATTCGCTGAATGTGCAGCCCGTAAAACAAAGAAGCCATCTTTAATACTTGCCCCTTTAGCAGTGACAGGGCAAACAAAACAAGAGGGCGAAAAGTTTGGAATAAACCTTACTAATATTCACATAAACAATTACGAGCAAATAGATAATATTGATTGTAATATTTATGGTTGTATTGTTTTGGATGAGAGTAGTATATTGAAGAATTACTCTGGAAGCTACAAGCAAAAAATAATTGCAGCCTTTGAAAAAACACCTTATAAACTAGCTTGTACTGCGACACCTTCCCCCAATGATGAGTTAGAAATTGGAAACCACGCCGAGTTTCTTAATGTGATGTCTTCACAGGATATGAGGTCAATGTTTTTTACAACAGATAAAGAACTTATTAAAGGCGATAAATACCGACTTAAAAAATATGCCGAAAAAGATTTTTACAAATGGATAAGTACTTGGGCGGTAATGATTTCTAAGCCTAGTGATTTAGGATTTAGTGATAACGGGTACACTTTACCCGAATTAAACTACATCGAAAAAAAGATAGTCACTGAATCTAGAGATAACGGTTTATTGTTTAATTCCGTATCTGTATCAGCTACTAACTTTAATGATGAACTTAGAGCAACTAAAGAAGAAAGACTTAAAGAAACAGCTAAGATTGTAAACGCATCAAATGAAAACTTTATTATTTGGATAAAACAAAATGAAGAGGGGGAACTATTGCGTGAACTTATACCAGATGCGATAGAAGTAAAGGGTAGTGATACCAATGAATATAAAGAAGAAAAACTACTAGGCTTTGCAAATAATAAGTTTCGTGTTCTTATAACAAAAAGCAAAATTGCACAATTCGGGCTAAACTATCAAAACTGCCATAATCAAATATTCCCATCTCTAGACTTTAGTTTTGAAAGTCTTTATCAATCAATAAGACGTTCACACCGTTTCGGACAAAAACAAAATGTAAATATTTACTTAATAACAACAGACACTATGCAAAATGTAATTAACTCTATTGAAGAGAAAGAAAGCAAGTTTATAAAGATGCAGGATGAAATGAGAGAAGCTATTCTCATAAACTTAAAAGAAGAAATTAAAGTAAACAAAGGAGAGACTTTTATAGGCGATGGCTATACGCTTATAAACGGTGACTGCGTTGAAGAAGTAAGTAAGCTACAAAATAACAGTATAGACTATTGTTTCTTTTCGCCACCTTTTGGGGCTTTGTATGTATTTAGTAATGACCCTAAGGATATGAGCAACGTAAAAAACAATGATGAGTTTTTACAGCATTTTAAATATTTAGTTAAAGACCTTTACAGGGTAATAAAGTCGGGGCGTTTAGTTTCTATTCACATGATGCAAAGCACTACCTTATTAGGTCGTGATGGCTTCTACTCAATAGTAGACTTCAGGGGTGATTTAATTAGATTATTTCAAGATTGCGGATTTCATTTTCACGCCGAAAATATGATAAGAAAAGACCCAAAGACAGCAGCTATAAGAACTAAAAATAGGCAGTTAATGTGGGGGACTACAAAGAAAGATAGTGCAATAGTAAGACCCGGACTTGCAGACTATATTTTGACTTTTAAAAAGGGCGGCGAAAACTTAGTACCTATTCAAAATAATATACCTTTCGACCTATGGTGTAAGATAGCTGAACCTGTATGGATTGACATAAATGAAGGTGATACTTTAGACTATCGTGCAGCCCGTGATAATGATGACGAGCGGCACATAACGCCTACTCAATTAACGCCTATTGAGTGGTGTTATTTAATGTGGTGTAATAAATGTGAAACTGTACTTAGTCCTTTTAGTGGTGTTGCTAGTGAAGGTTATGTAGCTTTGAAAACAGGGCGTAAATATATCGGTATAGAATTAAAGCCATCATACTACGAGTTGAGTAAAAAAAACCTACTATCTGCCATCGAAAGTAATAAACAACAATCCCTATTCTAACATGACATCAAAAGAAAGGTATAATGTTTTGTTAAAAGTTTAGTATATTTGTAGCGTAGTGTAGCACCTACGATTAGAAACTAATTAATGGCTTTAAAAGGGATGGTGTACCTGTTTTACAGGGTGCTATTACATCATCCACTTTAAAGCTTTTTTATTTTATGTCATCATACGAACTTTACCCGTATCAAAAGAAGTTTAAAGAAAATATACGGTCATCACTTGCCAAAAGTAAAAAGGTAATTGCTTGTGCTGCCACAGGAAGCGGTAAGACTAAAACTTTTCTTTCGATGGTTAAAGATGCTTTAGAAAAGAAAACTACTGTTTTAATAGTATCCGAAACATCAAAGATTTATAAACAAATACACGAAGAGCAAAGCGATTGCATAACCATTGGAGACGGTGTAAAGTTTGTAGATATTGAAGTAGGTAAATGCTACGTTGCAATGGCTCAAACATTGGTACGCAGACCATTTATAATATCACAGTTTCAAAACTTTGGTTCAAAACTTTTAATCATAAATGACGAGTGTCATGTGGGAACGTCTACGAAATTATTGCAACAATTAACAGATGCCTATCTTATTGGGTTTACAGCAACACCAGACTACAGAGTAGCAAAACATCTACCGCTTTTATACAATGATATTGTAATCGGAGCACAACCACAGGAACTATTAGAAGGTGGATATTTGTCACCTTATTACCACTACGAAAGACAGGCGGCGGATTTAAGCGGATTAAAAAAAGATAGTAAAGGTGAATTTTCGGAGGCATCTCAATTTGATGCGTTTAATAAGCCAAAAGTATTTGCAGGACTTCACGAAGATTTAGAAAAGTACCACAATAAAAAAACAATAGTTTATTGTGCCTCAATAGCGGATTGTGCTGCCTTATCTCAAGAACTTAGAAACGTTGGTTTTGTAGTGTCGGAAGTACATAGTAAAAATGAACAATCAGATATTGAACTTAACCAATTTACACACGGTCACGTTGATATTTGTGTTTCTGTTTCTGTATTAACAAAAGGTTGGGACTTTAAACCAATAGACTTAGTAATACTTAGACGTGCCACTACATCACTAGCTTTGTATTGTCAAATGGTTGGGCGTGGTGCAAGGGTTATGGATGGTAAAGAACGCTTTACCGTACTAGATTATGGCGGTAACGCATCCCGTCACGGACTATGGAACTTTGAATTTGATTGGGCTAAAATGTGGAATAAACCGCCTAAGAAAAAGAAAGACGGCGTAGCACCTATAAAAGAATGCCCTAAATGTTTTTTGATACTTGCACCTCGTGTTATGACTTGCCCAGAGTGCGGACATACATTTGAAACAAAAGAAAAAGAATACGTTGAAGGTAAGCTAGTAGAGGTCACGGAAAGTTATAATAAACTAAGGGGTAAATATATTGCAGACCTTACTCCGATTGAATTAGCCGACTATGCTAAGATAACAAATAAGAAACCTTTTGCGATAAGAGTAGCGAAAGCAAAGCAAGATGTCCTATTTTTACAATCTTTTGCTACTGCAATGGGCTACCATTCGGGATGGGTTAAGCATCAAGACATAAGTGAACCATTAGAATTTTACAACATTAAAATTAAATAAATGAATACTACCTTTCAACAGTCAATAAAAGAATGTGAATACTACTTAGATAACGGAATTTCAATTATACCCGTAAGAGATAAACCACAAACATTTAATGGTAAAGAATATCCTGTAAAGTCTGCTTACCCTTGGAAAAAATGGCAAACAGAAATAATATCTAAAGCAGAGTTATTATATCTAATGACTGAAAAATACGATACTATCGGTTATGGTATTGTAGCAGGTGCAGTAAGTGGAAACTTAGAAATAATTGATGTAGATGTAAAAAATTGGGTTGGCATTGATGCTATGTTATTTGCAGACATTAAAGCAATGTTTCCGCACATATTCGAGCAACTAAGAATAACACAAACACCATCAAAAGGCTACCATATATTTTACCGTATAAGCGACCACGAACCCGCAGGAAATTTAAAGTTAGCTTGGAAAGAAGATGCAAAAGAGTCAGCGATAGAGACTAGAGGCACAGGTGGATATGTAGTTGCTGCAACACAAATGAATTACAAGGTAGTTAAAGACAATCCAATACCAACTATTACTTGGGCTGAAAGGTGCAGTATTATTGCTATTTGTGAAGGGTACAATCAAAAGAAAAAAGTAGCAGCAATAGCCCCTACAACTATATCGAATGACTATTACGACCAAAATCCATTCGACCACTTCAACGGTAGTGCAGCAGCAGAAAGCGTACTTACTAATAATGGTTGGAGTTTATGCGGCAGTAGTAATAATTTTATTTGGTTTACCCGTCCTAATAAAACGACGGGAATTTCTGCATCATTTAACAGACATAAACGATGTTACTACATATTCACATCATCCACAGACCTAGAACCATCAAAAGGTTATAATCCTGTAACGCTATTATCTATACTAGAACACAAGGGGGATAAAAAGAAAACTTATGCTTGGCTATGTGATAACGGATATGGTATCATAAAAGAAAAAAAGCAAAAGATATTAGCCCAAAATGCAGCCCGAAAAGGTTACACCCTTCCAAAAAATGTAAGTGAAGAAACAAAACAACTAGCAGTAACGATACAAGGTGAACTGCAAGAACTACACCCACACGGTACTTTTTGGGATTATGACGAAGATGGTAAAATGACTATTAACCGTGAAAAACTTTTATTAGTTGCCACTTATTTAGGTTTCCGGTATTATAAGGGTAATGTAGTAAGGATATTGTCTTACCTAATTCATAAGATTGAAGAAAGGGAGTTTCAAGATGTACTAAAAGAATACATAAAAGAACCCGATAATGAAGAATGTATATCTATTTGTAATGCTTTGGAATCATTTTTAGAAGCACATGGTAAATATACAATGAAGCGTCTTTCAATATTGGCAGAGGATACAATATTGAAAGATACCGAAAAAACTTGTTTTAAGTTCTTTTTAAACGGTTATTTAGTAATAGATGCTACATCAATTAGCTTCCTTGAATACGATGCCTTAGAGATGCTTATTTGGGCTGAAAAGCTACAACAGCGAAATTATAATAAAGGCGAAGGCGGAAAGTATGTAGACTTTTTGAAATTAGCAATAGGCGAAGAACACATTACACACACGCAAAAAATACTTGGTTTTCTTTGTCACGAATATAAGGACGAAACAACGGGCTATATTATTGTGCTAACAGAACAATGTCGTGACCCTAGAGATGGCGGTGGTAGTGGTAAGAATGTATTTTGTAGCTTACTAAAACACACCACTTCTTACACTTCAAAGCCGGGCGCACAGACTAAATTTGATGAGAAGTTTTTTCAATCTTGGAACGGGCAACGTATATTTTGCATTAGCGATGTGCCTAAAAATTTCGACTTTTCTTTTTTGAAAGAACCATCCACAGGCTCATTTATTTGGAAGAAACTATTTAAGGATGAGGTGGAAGTTAGCAACGATGAAGCCCCTAAGTTTATGGTGCAGACTAATTACAGTTATGAAGTAATTGACGGCGGTTTAAAACGTAGGATAATACCTATTGAATTTACTAATTTCTTTACAAACGTTGGCGGCTTAGACGTTCATTATGGCTGCCATTTTCCGAAAGGATGGACTAATGAAGATTGGGCAGGTTTCGACAATTTTATAGCACAATCAGTACAAGTATGGCTTAAAGGTGGAAAGAAATTAACTGCACCTACATTAACTGAAGGTGGATGGCTTAAACAGTTTGAACAAACATACGGATCTATAATATTCAATTTTATTGAGCAGAATTTCAATCATTGGTGCGAACGTGTAGAAATTAGTAACGATACCTTTAAAAGTTATTTAGAAGCCTACTACGCCGAAAATAACACTCCTAAGCAATACCAGCCTTCAACCCAACGAATTAATGCCGCTATTAAGGCTTATTCTGAAAAAAAGAAAGTTGATTATAAGCACGATATTATTAAGACTATTAATAAAGTATCTGTTAAAATGCGGATATTTTCAGTAGAAATACCTTTTTAAATTACTAAAATTACTAAATGATTACTAAATTTTTTTAAGGTTTAGTAATTCTAAAACCTTTACTACTATTGACTTTTAAAGATAAATTACTAAAATTACTAAAAATAATTCTATTTATTGTATAAGAAAAATATAAAGAATATAAAGGATGTTAAAATAAAACATAAATAATCAATAGTATTGTTACTTTATATAAATAATAGATAGGTAAATTTTTAGTAATTTGGTAATTTTTATATTGAAACCTTTACTACCATTGAATTACAGCGATTACTAAACTTTTACAAAAATTACTAAATATGACTAAACAACAATTTTTAACCACCATTTACGCTAATGAAGACCAATTTACGGCAGCAACCCACAAGTATATCAACCACAATTACCCAGCATTAAGGGGATTTTACTTCCACGTTGCCAATGAATCGGCTACAAGTATGGCAATGAGGATAAAACTTCATAGTATGGGAGTTTTAGCAGGTTGCCCAGATTTCTTATTTGTATATCCTAAATTTTGGGGATTAGAATTAAAGATGCCAAACGGTAAACTTTCAGATAAGCAGAAATACCTACATAATCATTGGGCTAGTGTTGGGATTACAATAATAACGGCGTATAGTGCGCAAGATGTAATAAATGCTTTAATAAAACTTTAACATTTGTTATTGATATTTCTGTATCTTTGCAACACATGGCAAAAGAGATAGGTGTAACACCCGAAGCACTTTGGCGAATGGAAAGCGGTAAGTATTGGATTAACTCTAAAAACTTATTTGCTATATTGGAAGTGTTAAATATTAAAATGATTGAAGATGGCGCACCCGACAAGGATATTTCATAATGAATTAGAAATTAGCAAAGCCTTTGAGGAGTATAAGGAATCTTTAAAAGAAGAGGCTAAGAAATGGGGTAAGGTTCAATATGTTGGCAAAGATGGTAAACAAGTAATTGATTACCCTAATATGCCTTACACTCTTGAAGGATTTTATATTTATTGCCGTAAACATTATGGAGAAATAAGGCAATATTTTTTAAACCAAGATAATCTATACACCGACTTTATTACTATCTGTCACGCAATTAAGGAAGAAATACGCCAAAATCAAATTACAGGGGGTTTGTTGGGCTTTTATAATCCTTCGATAACACAACGACTTAACGGGCTTGCAGATACCACTAAAAACGAAACTACATTAAAAATAGGAGTTGATGCAATAGAGGAAAAGTATGAGTAAACAACCGACATTTAAACGGGAATGGTTTAACCCTATATATTTTATACTAAAAGAATTGTGCGATGATGATACCATACGCACAATTTTGTTTTATGGTGGTAAATCTTCAAGCAAAACCGTTTCTATTTGTCAGTTGTTAGTTATCAAATGTGTAGTTAAAGGTGAAAGCACAATAGCATACCGTAAAGAAAGCGCAATTATACCTACTACACTAAAAAAATCATTTAACCTTGCAGTTGATAGTACAAGAGTGTCAAATGCCATAGAAAGGCAAGATAGACGATATTTATGCCGCAATTTAGCAGGTGGCGTATCTGAAATTGTAATGAAAGGATTAGATACAGAAGAAAAGGCGAAAGGTATTGAAAGTTACAAGTATGTTTATTTAGACGAGTTGAACCATTTCGAGCAAGCGGAATATGAACAATTTAACCTTTCACTTCGTGGGATAAAAGGGCAAAAGATATTTGCGGCGTGGAATCCTGTGGACGAAAATAGTTGGGTAAAAACCGAGTTAGTAGATAAATTCGACTGGCTTCCAACAGATTACAAACTACCGAGCGAGGATAGTTTTATACACCGTTCTAGCTGTGGAAAGGTGGTATTGATTAAAACCAATTATAAGGATAATTATTGGATTGTAGGCAGCCCAGATAATAGCTACGGTTATAGGGATGACAATTTAATAAGCGAATACGAAAATTTAAGAACCAAGAATTATAACAGTTATAAAGTAAACGTTTTAGGAGAATGGGGTAAAACTAATTTTGGTGGCGAATTTTTAAAAGCGTGGCGAAGTGAAAAACATACGGGATTGTATAAGTATGACCCTGAATGTGCTTTATATGTTTGGTTTGATGAAAATGCTGTGCCATTTTTTCCATGTGGTGTATTTCAAGTAGGTCAAGATAATAAAACCCCTAGAATGATTTACCACATTGCAGCTAAAAGCCCTAACAATACTGTTAAGTGGGTATGTAGTGAATTAAAAAGAAAGATGTTAGAATGGGGGCATAAAGGTCGGCTTTATATTGGTGGTGATGCTACAAGCCAAAAGGATGATGTTAAGCAAGAAAAAGGACACGACCTATTTAGATTGATATTAAATGAATTAAAAGAATTTTCGCCTATTCGTAGTTTGTCACCAAGTAATCCGAGTGTTATAATGTCGGGCAACTTCTTTAATTCAATATTAGATGGAAATGTAGAAGGTTTAACGTTTGGAGTTGATAAAGAATGTAGAACCGTTATAGTTGATTTTGAAAATACTAAAGAAGATAAAAACGGTAAAGTAGATAAATCAACAGTTACCGACCCCGTTACAAAAAAATCGTATCAGCCTTACGGTCACTTTGTAGATTTAACACGATACTTCCTTTGTTATGTATTTTCAAAAGAGTACACGGCGTATCAACGTGGGGGTAAGCTATTCAAACCCAACGGCATCATGCAAATACAACGTGGCGAACAAATTACATTCTAATAAATTAAATTTACCTACTTTTGTAAATTATGGCAATAACTATCGCAGACATTCAAGCCTTGAACTTCGGCTATCTAACGGGTGAGGACTTATTGCAGTTCTGTTCACCCCAACTATTGATTAAACAATATACGGTTGACAGTAACAGTTTGCAGAACGCTTTTAACTTCGCACAAAGTGAGGTTATAGGTTCATTTACGACCCGTTATGACCTTAGTGGCGAACTTGTAAAGACAGGCACAGATAGGGCGTTATTGTTGGTTAAAATAATGTCATTATTGACCGTTAGAAATGCACTAGGTAGTTTCCAAGAATTAGCCGAAAAGATGAAAGACGATTTTAGTTGGGCTGATTATACGGTTAGGGCTATTCGTAACGGTCAAATGAATTTACCAATATCATTGGCAGCGTGTACAAAAGCATCAACAGCATATTTAGTAGATTCAAACTATTTAACATTAGGGTAAATGAGCAGAGCAGAACGCAGGGCAAACGACCCCAAAATACAACAAAGAAAACAACAATATAGTAGCCCGTTGGGTTTTCCTGCTGGTACTGTAACCCCTAGCGGCTCAAAGGGTGCAGGTGGGTGGGGTGTATCAAATCCAAAAGCTATACCTGCAACAGGCACAGCCCCAAGCGTTAATCCATTTGTTATTCCTAAGTCGGCAGGTTTAACCCATACTTCTCAAACGTTCCCTAATAACTATTATGTAGATTGGAACTTAACAACGTGGCGTTATGCTTGCGACCAAGCCGTTAAGTTCGGTTATCCCGTTAGTTATGCTACAATGGTTTGTTGGGTATTTGAAAGTAGCCCTTTTGTACAATCATTGTTTAATGCTATTACGTCTGCTATTGGGAAAGTGCCGATAATGTACGTTGATGAAAAGGGCGAAGAATTGCCCGAGTGGACTATTGAATTATGTTCTAAGTCATGGCAAAAAGAACTTATAAAAGAAATTGCATTATCACACTTTTGGGGTTTCACGGGTATTAACATAGACCCCGTAAATAATAAGATATACAAGTATCCGCAACAAGACTTAGACCCGATTAATAGAATGTTGAGACAATCGACTTACTCATTTTATGACGGTGAAAAGTTTGATGATACCCCTAACTTATTGTGGATTCAGCCTTCAACATCTTACGAAAAGTTTTTAGGATGGATGCAGCCGATAGCTCGTTCATTTATCCAAATGAATATCAATAAAAATTCATGGGTACAAGCTGCAAGGCGTTTGGCGTTTCCATTACTTACCGTTGGTTATCCACAAGACGATAGCGGCTATGATGTTTTTGGCAATGAGATTAACCCTTATAAAATACAGGCAGAAGCAATAGCAGCGAATATAGATCCTTCAAAAGGGCTAGTATATCCTTACACTTTAGACACTAGCGGAAAAATAGTTAAGTCTATTGAGATTGATTTTGAGGCAACAGGAACAAACGCAAAATCACACGGTATATTTTCAGATTTTAACGAAGCCGAAAAGAACGAGATAAGGGAAATGATTTTAGGGGGGACATTAACCTCTAGTACTGCCAAGTCGGGAAGTCGTGCGTTAGGCGATGTTCACGCCGATAAGTTTGAAAGCGTTATAATGGATATGGTTGAATACGTAGAGGCGTATTTGAACGATGAATATTTAAAGAAGATTACTAAGTTTTATAAGGAATTTCCTGCTGGTAAGTTTGTAGCTAATAAGGCTAAACAAATGACGCTAGAGGAAATTACTCAAATATCTACTGTATTGGTGCAAAACGGAAAACGATTAACGGATTCTTTCTTTGAAGCTAATGGTTTAGTAAAAGAATTTTTTGAAGATGCAGCCCCAACAGCACCCGAAGCGGAAGTTAAAACAATGAGTGCAGGTTTTATAGTAAAAAAAAAACTTTAATTGAAAGGTTAACAGGCGAAAAGAAAAAGAAAAAACCGAACCTAATTAGCGATGATTTAAAGAACGACCAAATAGAATATATTTATGTCAACAATAAAGGCAAAATAGTATTCTATCCAATTTATAAAGAATATAATCAATACTTTTTTGAGGCGATGGCTAAAGAAATTCCTATAAAAGGAAGTTTTGAGGCTATGAAAGACACTAGCGTATTTGAGCGATATATGCAAAACGCTTATCAGTTTAGTGCAAGCCGAAACGCCGAAATAGCTAAAGAAATGCAATCGGCGGTATTTGATAGCAAAGGAACTATAAAAACATTCAGCCAATACAAAAAAGATGCTGCACAAATAGCCGAAATAAACAACGAAGTACATTTAAGGGTAGAGTATGAAACTTGCCGTAAAGGTGCGGTAATGGGTGAGCGTTTTAGGCAAATTGAAAGTTTGAAAGATTATTACCCATATTGGGTGTACAAGGGTGAAATGGATGGTAGGGAACGTGAGGAACATATAGAGCTAGAGGGTAAAGTTTACAAGGTTGGTGACCCTGCTGGCGATGCTATATTTCCGCCGAATGGGTTTAATTGCCGTTGTGATGGCGTTAGTATTGACAATGATGAGATAGAGGGTAAAGGCTATAACATTTCTACAAGCAAAGAAGCCGAAGAAGATTTGAAAAATGAAGTAGACCCACAATTTCGCTTCAATCCTGCACATCAAGGTATGTTGCCAAAAGAAGGTATAACCAATGGTAATACTTTCAATGCTGATATTTTCGGACTAAACAAACCAAATGCGGATAGTGACCCCGAAGGTTTTAGCAGTCGTTTATTAGCTGCAACAGGACTGCATCAGGTTATGGCAATAGTAGACGATTGGAAAGACAAATACACAACAGACAAGAAAGGCAATGTAATATTTCAAAACAACGATACCTATACAAATGTCATCCTTAGCAATATATCTATCCACAATATACAAAAGCATCCAAGAGGATTTGAAGGGCTGCCAAGTACGATAGAAAAACCTGACGAGATTTGGGGAACGTGGGAAAATGAAAAACAAACGGTAGTATTAAAGAATTATATTACCTTTGGCAAGAAAATAAGCTACATTGTGCAAACTAAAGACGGGGTTATAACAGATGCGTTTGCGGTTAGTAATGGTAGTTTGAGTAAGTTTAGAAAAGGAGTAATTTATTAACTATGTGTACACATTGCCACATACCACATCAAGACCCACACAGGAAAGATAAAGTAATAGTTACGGCTATTATGGTGGCGATGTTTATTATCATAGCAACACTTAAATATTGCGCAAATCATGGCTAAACGTTCGATGCAAGATTTAATGAATGATTGGCGTGAAGCTAGTAATAAGTTCAAGAAGTTTCAGGGTGACTTGCCTATGATAATGGGTGAAGAAAGTGTAAGAATAATAAAAGAAAATTTTAAACAAGAGGGCTACGATGATGGAACGGGTTTACAAAAATGGAAACAAAGAAGCCCTAAAACTAACAAAGCATACGATAGGCGAAGCGGTGTAAAAGGCACAACTTATAATAGTTCTGCAAAGTTATTGCGACAAACCCTAACTTTGTATAATTCTTTGATGTTTAGGGTAACGGGCAAACGGGTATTCGTTGGAACAAATACTTCTTTAGTGCCTTACGCACCTGCACACAACGAAGGGAGTAATAAAGTACCACAGCGTAAGTTTATACCAGCGAATGGCGAACCACCTAATTTAAAGATAGTAAAGAAGATTGAGCGAAAAATAGTAAGCACACGAAATGAAATAATGAAACTTTTTAAAAGATGAAAAAAAAAATTATCGCAATCGCTGCCTTTATAGCAATGGCATCATGCACAAAGACAACAGTAAGTAATCCGACAAACACCGACAACAAGAATTATACTGTACATCTAAAGCCGTCTATTTTATTTGACGGTCACCAACTACGGGCAAACTTAATAGCCGACATTATTCCTAACAATACAATTATAGGGGCTAATGTATCCTATGATTGGGATAGTGCAGGATTTTTTAACAACCGTTATACCTTCGATAACTTGCAAGTAATGGTAGAGCAAAACATAGGCTACACAAACAGAAGCCAATGGACTATTGCCAATATAAAAATAGATACGGCGTGGAGTGATAATGTGAATGTAAAATTAATCTACTAATGAATTACACTTTAATCCAAACTATTAACGGCTCAAATCCTTGCAAGGTTCACAAGAGTGAAACCTTAGTAAATGTTTATCATAATAACGATTGGAACTTTGAGGCAGCCGATGTAGATAAATTAAAGTTTATTTGCAGAAGTTGTGAAAGTGTGAGAGTGTATAAAATTAACCCCGAAAAAGTATTATTAAGCAATGAAAACTGATATATTAGATAATCATTTGTTACTCATCCAAAATGAGTTAGTTACAACCGTTAAAAAGATAGTTGAAACGGAAAACGTACCCGTAAAAGAACTAAAGCGACTAGCAAAAGAACACGGGGAAAATGTTAGCGTTTTTAGTTGGTTGTGTGAGTTAAAGACCAAGATTGAAGAAAACAATAAGAAGGAAAGTAAAATAGTTTCGTTATGATAGATGACATCCTTAACGCCGTTTCCCAAGAGTGCAAGCAGTTTCTTGCTGATAGCGGTGGCACTATTATCTTAAAAACGGATTACAGCCCTAAAAAGATGGAAGGCTATACTATGCCTTTACTTATTATTGAGATGCTTCCGGCAAGCGAAGCTTATCAATATTGCGGCGGTGTAAGTCGTGTAGATTGGATGTTTAAACTAAATAGCTACAACTATATGCCCGATGGCATGATAGACGATGACACGGATTATAGTAGGGGGTTATTAAAAGTTATTGATGATATTAGGCAGCATTTTAGTAAGGGCGTTTATATTAGTAGCCTTATGACAGATGTGTTAAATAACTACTGTTTTAAGTTTACTTTATCTAATGTGCAAAATGCCGATAACTTAGACGGCGAAGGATTGAATATAGGCTACGGAATAGTATTTGATAGTTGTGCTATTGACCCTTCAACTAATTTTACTCAAACAAGCACAAACGCATTAACAACGGTTACGCAAGTGAATAACCCACCGTTCAACTAATAACATACATTTTTTCATTTTTTTCATGTGTGTTTTATCCCGTTGGTGTTTCTACATCTGACGGGTTTTTTATTTTATAGTAATTCAATAGGTGGGGGTACATTTGCAAAAGATTCGTAATTATAATTGTCACCTTCTTTAATTGCAATATAAAGTATTGCCATATTTTTAAACAATACATTTACTTCTTCATATTCTTGTTTGTCGGTAAACACTTTCATCCTTTTATCAAAAGTTGTATTATCGGGGAAATTGCTTTTTAAAATAGGATGCCTAGTATATTCACTCTGAATACTCATTATTATTTGTTTGTTGCCCTTTACAAACTTTCTATTTGGCATATAATATTTATGCAATCCGTACCAATTAGATTGAATATCACTTTTACCGTATTCACATTTATAACCTATACTTATTGCGTGTTGTAGCCAATTCATTTGTAATGTTTATTATTGTAATCGTAAATTATACCGTACTGCCTTATCAACCTTTCTACTACCCTACGGGAAACAACACCCAAGTCTTTGGCAGCAGTAGTAAAACATTTATTTTTATTTAATGCTTTAACAGTTGCACGCCTTATGTGGTAGTCGATGTTGAGGGTAATCATTTTAATTCTAAATTATTTTTTATATATAATGGTATTGCCACTTCTTTACCACCTTTAATCATACGCCAGCCGATGCGTTTATAATCCTGCCCGCCGAACCTTCGAAGTACAGTTACTACATAACTATATCTTTCTTCCTGCACTTTTATTTCAGTCGTGTAGTATTTGCCTAACTTATCATCTAGCTTACCTATGACAGTCGTGTTTTGTGGGCGATTGAGGTAAAAGATTTGTCGGCTCATTTTTTAGACCATTTATTGTTAGCAAATGTATAACCCATATCTTCAAAAAACTTCTTAATAGTAGCAGGTTTCAATAACCCTGCTTTTAGCCTTATCATATAATTACTATAAGAACCTTGTGGCATAATTCCGATATATGGCTTTACCTTTTGTTTCAATTCGTTATATACTTCTTGTTCTGTCATAATTAAAATAAATTAATCTGCTAAGTAAATAGTTGTAGGTCGCTTATAATGATAAGTTTCTTTTTTATTTGTTTCTTTATTTGTTTCAATTTCCCAATCATCAACTTCGCCTAAATGTGCGTTGTCTGTTTGCACGCAGTACATTACTTGACACCCCATAATTAGCATACTTCCGATTTCAATAAACCAATTTGCATGGCTTCTTGAAGTATCAAACCCGAAGGTTTCTTTTGAATTATACACTCCATTTAATGTTCCGTAAACAGTTTTATATTGCCTGCCATCTTTACCATAAAACCAATTACTTGTTGTAATTAAAACTTTTTTGCCTAAATACTCTTTCATGTTTATTATTAAAATATGCAAATATAGCGTTTATTTCTTTACATAAACACACTTTATAATAAAATACTTTTGTGTCATGGCAGGTAAAAGAATTTATTTCACAACGGAAACACCTAATGACCAAGGGGGCGTAATTCCTAATAGTGTTATTGATTTTACCCGTTTTAATGCTAACCCCGTAGTCCTTAAAGAACACGTTTGGAATAGCGACCCGATAGGACTATGGACTGACATACAACTAGATAGTAAAGGATATAGCGGCGTGCCTGTTTTCCACAAACTAACAGAAGCAAGTAAAGAAACGGCGGCGTTATATGAGGGCGGATGGTTAAGGGCTTGCAGTATTGGTGGTGAAGCAATATGGGAAACAAACGCAGCAGGTCAATTGGTATTAGATAAACAAGGTAACAAGATTTGTAAAGTTTTCTATCTATACGAAATATCAATAGTAACGCTTCCAAGTAATGAAGATGCTACTCAAGTAGAACCCGTTGCATTGGCAGCGAAGATATACAATAGCGAAGAAATAGACACTTTGACAAGGACAATAACAACACTTTCGAGCAAGTATTCAATCACTAATAATAAAACAAACGAAACAATGGCAGAAGAAGTAAAAGAAGTAGAATCCTCAAAAGTAGAGGAAACTACTACTACCACACTTGCAGCCGATACAAAAGGGACAGGATTACCTCAATGGTTGAAAGACATCATTGGCTTAGGTGGTAAAGTTTCTTTCGGCAGTAAAGAATCATTTGAAGCAGATGCTCCAGCACCGAAAGGTACTCCTGATTCTACACTACCGAAAAAAGTAGATGTAGGGCAACCAAATGAGCAAGATGTTAAACTGAAAGCTAAAGCTGAAAAAGCTAAAAAGCTAGAGGAAGCAAAAAGTAAATTAGACGAAGCCACCAAGAAATTGGAAGCCGCTAAGAAAAAAGCAGAAGCAGAAGATGCAAGTGCAGAAGATAAAGAAGCCTACGAGGCTTGCAAAACTGAAGCAGAAGATGCTATGAAGGCTTGTGATAAATATGCTGCCGAATCTGACGAAGATGAAGACGAAGACGGCGAAGGTGAAAAAGTAAAAACTAAGAACAGCGCAACTAAGCCCGTTCTTAAATCCGTTGAACAATTAAAAACAGAATATAAAATGGCAACCGCACCCGTAGTTACCGCTAAAGTAAAGGCTTACGGTGGTAAGACCTTTACACAGTTGATGGCATCAACTGACGAAAGAGACAAAGCACTTATTGACAGGGCTAAGAAAGGAGTTCAACACAATGAAGTTTCAGAATATGCCGCTGTATTAAGTTCAATCATTGCAGACCCTAAGTATAGGGCAGTAGTTGATAAAACCCGTATCCTTAACACCACAATGGCACAAATGCAAGACGCACAAGTCAACGTTAACGGTAGACAAGGTGGAGTTGGATTATCATCTATTATGGGCGAATTGCAAAGAGGTGAAGTTGCTGTATTGGGCGCAAATGGTCAAATGACTACACGCACTACCCTTACTTCTACTGATGCTGCTTTAGCTAGTCCTGCATTGAATACGATTGAATGGCTGTCTTTAGCTATCTTCAATTTGTTCCCAACAACAAGTTGGAAAAACGACATTCCAATGTTCGGCGCACAATACACAGGCGCAAACACAGGTACTATTTGGGCTAACATAGCCGCTGCACCAACAGTATATAAAGGCAATAAACCTAGCACTAGTGTTTATACTTATAGCGATACTGCGGTTAGTTTGGCACTTACCCCATATTGGTTACAGCCTATGCAATGGACACCATTAACAATGCACCAACTACGTTACGACCAAATGGGTACAGGTTGGGCGCAAGCGTTCATGGTGTTAAATACTGCAATTGACGATACATTGCTTTATACACTTGCATCAACAGTTCCTGCAAGTTCAATCGTAGCAACTAGCGGTATTAGTGGTTATCAAACATTACCTCAAACCGTTCAAATCGGCGGTTCAGCAGCATATAACAAATTCTACTACAACCAAGCATATGCAGGTTCACTTGTTGCACCAGTATTAAATGACATTGTAAACTTAGAGCAACTTTATGCAGCGCAAAACTTGCAACTAGAAGGAGAAAAAACTACTTTAGTAGCTGACCCTATTATGATTGCATCTTTGAACAAAGACCCTGAAACCAAATCATTGCTTACCCGTTGGGTAAATGATAACGGTGGTGGAACATTTGTTAAGTTCAAAAACACAATCTTGAACGAAAGAAGTAGAACAATCATAGTTAACCCTTCTGCAAGTAACCAAGTAGTAGACCCAACAGGTATCATACCATCAACTGCAATAAGTGCAGGTTTGAGTTTCGTACCTTCACAAGTAGGTATGGGTATTGGTATGCTGGATGTGTTTATGGTTCAAGACCCTGTAAACTACGGATATACAATGAGTGCTGATATTCGTATGGGTATTGTTCCATTGCGTGCTAACTTTAACGGTACTGCTATCCTTAATTACGGCGCACCAAACGTTTAAATAAACTAAGCCCCTGATGTAATAGTCGGGGGCTATTTTAAAACTTTTATAAACAACAATTAACAATGAAGAAGTTATTAATTATCGCTTTATTATTTATTTCAGCTAGTTCTTTCGCACAGACAAGAACATACACGGCTAACAACATCCAACAAGGTCAATACATTGACTTAGGTGGTACTCCAACTACCCCAACGGATAGTTTGCAAGTAACCGATTCTTTGGCTTACATAGTGCCTATTACCCACTTAAATGTAAATGACGTATTTCATACTTTTTATTGGCAAAAAGTAGGCGCAGGTACAGCTACTTTGACTATCAATTATTTCCAAAGTAACGACAATGTAAACTATTTCGCAGTACCCAAAGGGGCGGCTCAAAGTGCATATACAAAAACTTTCACCCTTTCGGCTTCAACTCCTAATTATGTTTCATTTGCAGCCGACACGGCATTATTGCAAGGCCGTTATTTGAAAATTCAATGTATTACATCAAGCACTGCAAGCGTAAAGGGATATTTGAGCCATAGGGTAAAGACGAATATTAAGTAACCACAAAAAAAATAAAACACATGAGTAGCATTCAATTTGAAAGACTGCACGAGCATAACTTAAAGTTATTAAAGGCAAGTGTAAAGAAGTTTGGAACGGTTTGGATTCACGGGGATGGCAATATTTACAATAGCAAAGAAAATAGCGACATCGCTCAAAAGTATGTAAATACACCTTTCACTCCGCCAACATACAGAGCTAAGTTTACCACTTTAGACAAGTTGCCTACTACATTGGAAGAGTTAGAGATAGCATTACAAAATGGTAGGATGAATGAAATTAAAGACGAGAAAATAGCAACGGTTACAAACAGTTTGCCTACTGTTTCATTGGATGACGAAGAAGAAGAAATAACAGTTATTAAAGAAACAAAGCCTACCGCAAAGGCAGGTAAATAATACTTACAAAAATGGCTGAACATTTAATTAAAATTAGTGTAGTAAACAATCAAACAGGCGTTGCACCTTCAAGTGATGGCGTCATGATGATGTTTATTCACGCAACTGCAATAGGCAGCACATTCGCACTAGATACGCCGTACTTGCTTACTAAGTTAGCAGATGCGACAGCATTGGGGATTACAGCTGCTAACGATGCTACCAATGCAATAGCTTTATTCCAACAAATAAACGACTTCTATGCAGGTGGCACAAATGACGGGTTATTATTGTGGATTCAAGGCGTAGCAAAAGCTACTGCAATGGCTACATACGTTGCAGGTACAGCCTTTGCAAACGGTGTAAGGGCAACAAGCGCAAGCAGCCCAAGCAATAGAGCTAAGATGATAGGTATATGCTATAAATTGCCAACAGCAACACAAAGCGCAACAGATTTCCCTGCCGATGTTCCAGCGACTATCACAGCACTACAAGCTACACAAGTAAGTCTATTTGCACAAGGCTATCAATTTAGCGCAATAGTAGACGGCTACAATATGAGTACAACTGTAACACCTTCAACAATTGGTGATATTAGTTTAAAATTGTGTAGTTCTATTAGTTTATGTATAACAGGAACACAACCTAACGGTGTTAGTTCGGTAGGTTTGGCTTTGTCACGCTTTGCACAAATATCTATCGGTCACGGTTTCGGCGCAGTTTCAGATGGCAGCGTAGCTAACACAGCGTATTTAACTAAGTCTTTGGCGATACAAGCAAGTGGCACATTGACAGTAGGTAAAGTTTACACCGTTTACAATGGTAGTGTGGTTTACAATAGTGTTACTTATGTTAGTGGAACGGATTCACAACCTACACAATTTACGGCGGTAACAGGGTTCACAACTTTCACTACTCCAGACACGGGTTATTGCGTAGAAGCGTTTGCACCAGTTGTTAATTTAACACCAAGTAACGCAAATGGCACAGGTGACATAGACCAATTAGGACTTAAACAATATATGTTCTTACGTCCATGGTTTAACAAAAGCGGGTTCTATTGGAATGACGGCGCAACTTGTACCACTTCAACACTTGCACTTAGTACGCAAGAGTATAACCGAGTAGCAAATGCTTTGAGTGCCGATGCGTTGGCTTTTTTCATTAATCAAATTGGAAGTAATCAGCCATTGGATACTAAAACGGGCGCGATTGCTCAAAATGTTCTTAATAGCCTTCAACAACAATTTTACGATGAATATATTTCGCCGTTAAGTGTTGTAAATGGCGGCACAGGCGATTTGACAGACGGTAAATTGATTTTGACCGCTCCTAACTTCAACAGCACAAAGACAATGAACTTTCAGTTAGACATAGTACCTACTCCAATATTGGGAAGTGTTACGGGTACTATTCAATTTGTTTCAACTTTATAAAACAATAACAAATGCCTAATTATAACGCATTAATTATAACAGCAGCCGAGTATAAGGTAGCATGGAATATACCAGGTACGGCTGTTTTTCCTTTACTTACTGTAAACGAAGTTGGTTGGACTGAAACTCAAGAGGGCGAGTTAATCTATTCAGTTGGTGATGTTAACCCTATTGGTAACAAAGGAAACGCACTAGCAGTAAAGGGTAAGATAACTATTCAAGAGGGTGAATTACAGGCTATTTTAACAGCAGTAGGCGTTAATAGCGTAACTTTAGTTCCCTCAAGTACTATTGCAGTAGTAAGCCTACAAAATGCAGCATCTTACACATTTACTCAATTAGTATTCACATCTTCCGCAATTAGTGTAAAAGCTAAGGATAAGGAGAGCATGAGAAACATTGACTTTACAGCGTTAGCAGTAGTTTAAATTAAATACACAACACATGGAAAAGGTTTTCAAAAAGGAAATTACTTTCCTTAGTAAGCAGCCCGTAATGGAAGCGACTAAGGATAATAAAGTAGGGGAAATTATCGAAGTTGAAGTTACGAAAGAAGCGGTTTTTAAGGATTTAAGCCGTACAGATAGAACACAAAGGGACTTAGTGTTTTCTATCATGGGAACAATGAAGCAAAGCGGAACTAATAAGGCTACTATTGACAGCGAAGGGATAGCAACATTGACAGATAAAGCTATTGAATTATTGTTGATTACCGATGCTAAGGGCTTTACAGTTGGGGATAAGACAGAATTTTTAAATGACAATATCGCTGTTTTGAACTTTGGGCTTTGGTTCTTTTCAGAGAAAGTTACCCCTTTTTTTGCTCAATTGAAAGTGAATTAGAAGAAATAAATTACAGCCACGAAACGGCTAAAACTAAATTAATCGCTCGAAATGCTGTTTTTTACAATAAAACAATGTTTCGGGCGTTTTTGATGTATAGCGGCAAAGAGTTGGAAGATATGACATTACAGGAGTATATGGATTGTCAAATAATGTTACCCGAAGTATTGAAAATTATTCATGCACCTTTTCAAAAAACTGACTAATGGCAGATTATGGCTTTGATATAAATGTAGGCGGCGATATTCTTATGCAGTTAGCTAAGATAAACGAAAGTATTTCCGTAATGGGTACTAAATCCATTCAAGAAGTGGAGAAAGCAGAAAGCGCATTTGCATCTATGGGTGAAAAAATGTCGGAAACATTTAGCGGCATTAAAAATATGCTTTTATCTGGTTTGGGGTTAAGTGCTTTATTTGAAGGGTTCGAATTTATAAAAGAAAGTAAAGGCGTTTATGATGAGTTGCAAAAAGCCACAACTGACTTAAATCAAACCATGAAAACAATGGGTGGGTCAGTAGGTGTAAGTACTGAACACCTTTCAAAGATGGCGGAGGAAATGAGCAATGTAACTGTTTTTACAAAATCATCTATCATTTCGGCTCAGGCTCTGATGTTGACCTTTGGTAATGTAAAGGGGAAGCAATTTGAGGAAGGTATGCAATCGGCAGGTGATTATGCTCAAAAGTTTTTTAAAGGTGATTTATTAGAAGCTTCCAAATCTTTAGGTATAGCATTGGATGACCCTATTAAGGGTATGGCTAGGTTGCACCGTACGGGGGTAAGTTTTACCGACCAACAAAAAGAACAAATTAAGAACTTACAAGAGGCAGGGAAATTAACAGAGGCGCAAGAAATTATATTAAAAGAAATAAGAAGGGAGACGGGTGGGCAAGCTGAAATGTTTGCAAAGACAGATGCAGGACAAATTGCAATGGCTAAAAAAGGATGGGAGGAAATACAGGCATCCATAGGGGGGGTTGTTAATAAAATACAGGCTGCATTTGTGCCAGCAATGATGAGGGCGCAACACGCAATTGAAGCAGGTATTGAATGGATGCGTAAACATAAAGACGTATTAAAAGAAATTATTTTAGTTATAGGGCTATTTACCGCTGCTTTAGCTATCAATGCAACAATAGCAGCATTTACAGCAGCTCAAGAGGCTATACTAGCATTTTCATTTGCGAATACCGCATTAGGTGCGTTTACTGCAATGGTAGCAACAGAGGGGCTAGGTGCTGCAATGTTAGCGTTACCAATAACGTGGGTTGTTTATGGCATCGTTGCAATAGTAGCTGCATTGATGTATTGTTGGGACAACTTTAAAGGCTTTCGTGAATTTATGGGCGGCTTGTGGGGCGGAATATTGCAATATATCAAACTTGTAATATTAGGATATCAAACATTGGGAAATGTTATAGGAGATATTTTTCACGGTAACTTTTCAAAGGCAATAAAGGACGGCAAAAAAGGATTGGCAGATTTAGCAACAGGATTTACTACGGGAATGGTAGATGCTGTTAAAAAAGGTGCGGATGCAGCAGGAAATAGCAAATTCAAATTTGGAGATGTTATTCATAAGTTTTTACCATCAAGAACAAACGCAGGAGACCCAACCGCAACGGGCGATGGTAAAAAAGGTGAAGGTGGGGCAAATCAAACCGCGCAGTCAGCAATGAACACCTCCGCCCTTAGTGGTGCAAGTGGTGGATTAGGACAAGCTAAAGTTATTAACATTACTTTTAAAGATGCTTTCCAAAAAATTACAACAACGGATAACAAACAGTTACCACAGAAAGGAGAGGAAGCAGTAGAGCAAATGATTAGGGCTATTAACAATATTGCATACAACGAAGGACAAACACAATAATAATGGCTATTAGTATAAATAACCCGAATGCGCACCAAAGTACACCAAGTAATCCTCCACAGTTGCAGGTGACTTACAATAATGTAGGCGCAGACCCTACGAATTACCCAGCGTTAGTAGTTATTAATGGTGTAACATTGCCAAAGGATGCGCTTATAACAATTGATGGTAAAAAGCTATTAGTTAATTCTAAAATATTAGACGGCGTAAATGTTACCGAAAGGATATTAAGAGAGCCTTATAAGATTGAGATTGAATGTGTGTTTAGAAAGACCAATGCAGTAGGCGAAATTAATTATGATGGTACTTTTTGGATATTCGACCAAGATAGCCTCAACACAGCGTGGACTAAAATATGGATACCAGATAGTGTGTTAAATATTACTAATACTTATTTAAACGCATTGGGTGTAAGTGAGATAATTGTAGAAAGTGTTAATCCTACAATTTCGAGAGGCAGCACAAATATAGGGTTCAAGATTTCAGCAATTGAAAACGTAGCGGGGCAAACGCTTATAATATCATAGTATGTATTTTAACGCACATCTTACGGTAACAATTAACGGCAATACTATAAAGACTATTTGCAGCGTTAGTAAAAAGCATGACGGCCACTCTTTAGGTAGTGAGTGCGATATTACGTTGCCTATGAATTGCGTGATACAGTACAAAGATGGAACGCATGATAAACTAACACAATACACGGTAAATACTCAAGCAGCATTCGGCGTTGGTTCTACTGTATTAGTAACGGCTAATTATGACACTTACAACGAACAAACTATATTTGAAGGCTTTATAACTGATTTTGTTTTCGGTAATCCTATAAAGATTAAATGTATGGATTATCAATACTTTTTTAATTTAGGAATATTCGGGCAAGAACGGGGGGCAAGTGTAAAGATTAATAAAAAAAAGAAGTCACCAGTAATAAATACTTACGGCTGCCATTATGCTAGTATCACATTGAAAGACCTATTAACAAATATTATAGGCTTCGTAAATGATACAATAGACATAAAGTCAACAGATGCCGAACACGTTACTTTAGTGCTACCAATACCTGACATTGAATTAGTAAACATTACTTTTTCAATGATGACACCTGCCTCTATATGTCAATACTTTATTAAAGAGTTAGGTTTGGTATTAACATTGAATGGCACTAACTTATATTGTAATGTTGCATCAAATACAACGGATGTTATTAACTATGCAACAAATAGAAACGTGATAGTGTCCGACCTTCAAAAACCTACTTCTACATTCCAAACATATAAGGTTAAGGCGTGGTTTTATCAGCCAACAGGAAAGAAAGATAGTATTGAAGTAGGTGATACAAACGGGCAACAAAGGGACGTTTATTTTTACAGAGTGAAACAAGATGCAGCCCTTTACCTAAAAATGGCAACAGAAGCACTAAACAAAGTGCGCCAAATGCGTTTTAACGGTTCAATTACTACTTATCTTTACCCCGAACCGATACTATTTGCAAAGGCTGTTTATACTGATATTCGTTATCCTGCAAGAAGTGGCAATTATGTTATAACAGCTATTGAAACAACAATAGACCAAAGTGGTTATAGGCATAAATTAAAACTAGCATATTTGACTGACTTAAATGATACAACTAATTTATAATGGATAACGAACAAACGGCGAATTTAACGGATGCGTTTTATAGGGCTATCAAGGCAACAACTAAATATAGTAACATTTGCGATGGTACTGTAATTGCGGTTGATGAAACAGCCTATACAGCCGACATTCAGTTAGATATTGACGGGCAACCCGTTTATTATGCCGTGCCTTTATCTGTCCTTATTGGGAGTGTTGGGGGGGTTGTTACTATCCCCGTTATTGGTAGCGATTGCCTTATAACGTTTAGAGATGGCAACAAAGGCAGACCTCAATTATTATTTTGCAACCAAATTGATAAATTGTTAGTAAATTGCAACCTTGTACAGTTTAACGGTGGTGAAAACGGGGGGATGGTAGAAGTTTTAAAGCTAATTGATAGGTTGAATAAAATAGAAAATTTACTAAACAGTTTCTTTACACTTTACAACAGTCACACACACGTTGTTAGTAGTGTAGGTGCGCCAACGGCACTACCCGTACCGTTAGAGACACAAACGTTAACACCAACACAAAGGGGGGATATTGAAAATACAAAAATTACGCAATAATGAAAATAAAAAAAGTAGTATATTGGTTGATAGTTTTGTTATTAACTTATTTAATAGTTGTTATTTTTAATTATTTTAAAATTAACGATAGTTATGTTATATTTTTTGGGGTTATTTCACAATCTATTTACATCCAATATTTAAAAAATAGAATATTAAAGTTAGAAAATGGAATCAAAGAATTAATTAACAAACTTTCAAAATAATGTTCGACATACTTTTTGACATATTAGCAAGGGATATAAGTTACGCCAACGGGGACTTTGTTACCACTACTAACGCCTCTACGCAAAACGGTGGCATCATTGAAAGGTCACGTTGTGCAATATTAACTAACCCAATGTTAGGCGTAGGACTAGAGGACACTATTAACAACAAGTCGCAAGAGGCAGCCGTACAGATGAATAGATGGAAGCAGCAATGTATAAATGACGGGGCAACGATAGCAACGTGGACTAATACAACAGGGCAAAACGGTGTATTAAACATTTCAGCAAACGTGAGCTATGAGTAGTATTTATATAGTGCAGCAAGGGATGAGCATTAATGACGTTGTATTGAACGCCACAGGTAGCCTTATAAACCTAAATGCAGTACTAGATGCCAATAGCTTTACAGATTGGACACCGACATTAACAGTCGGGCAAGAGATAACAATACCAGATACAGTTACAAAGGATTTAAACGTTATAGGACAATTGACAACGTATCCAGCAGTGAATAATTTAACAGATTTGATACTTTCTAGCATAAACACAATATTTGATACATTACCTTTGTGGATATTATCCACAAGCTATTGGAATGACAACGGATTATGGGTAGATACGGCATTTTGGATAGATTAAACTTTTAATAATATGGCACAAATAGTTATAAACAATGGTGATAGCGGTTTAGTAGTTAGAAACGCCCTAAACGGTATGTTTGCCGAACTTTACGGCGCAATAGCTTTACCTATTAAAATAGCAGGATTAACGGGAAATTACACACAGGTAATTTCGGCTAATACGATAGTGGTTAGTGGTGCGGTTCGTTGGATTAGTGGCAGCGTTACCGTTAAGATAGGCTCAACGGGTGGTGGGAGTGATATAATGCCATCAACTGTGTTATCTTCAGCTAATTTAGTACCCTTAATTATCGGACAATACTACAACAGCGCAGGTAATATCTACATAACTTTAACAGGTACAGGAAGCGTAAACGTTAGATTTGACCAAATTACAAACTACAACTAACAATGGCTAGCACTCAATCAATTATACAATCAAACCTAAACGCTTTAGGCTTTACAAACCCCTCGCAAACGGGGATATTTGAGAAAGTGAGCGAAGCATTGGGAAACGTTATAGACACAACATTAACAGAATTTACCAATACAGAAGCCACAATAGTAAGCACTATAACCGCTAAGAATTACGGAAAGGCAGGATACTATACAGGCTATGCTTTAGCGTTTCAATACGGCGATAGTCTTTCAATTGATAGTAACGGAAATTATTACTACCCTACTATTGACACAACTAAACAAATAATTAAACAAGCGGCATTTAGTGCAACAAGTGGCGGGGATTTATTCTTAAAGGTGGCAAGTGCGGATATTACGGGAACGACTATGCCATTGACATTATCACAGTATAATGCTTTTGTGGCGTATATGCAAAACTTCGAGATACCGGGATTGCCCGTTAACTATATTTCATCGAATGCGAATGTATTGTACTTTGTAGCATCTTGTACCTATTACAGTAGCTTCGATTTACCTACATTGACAGCTAATATAAACACTTATCTTACTTTGTTTATGAATAGCTTTGCGTTTAATGGTACTTTCTTCACGGGTGACTTAGAAACATATATACAGGCAAATGTAGCAGGGGTAAGAAACTTTTATTTATCACAAACACAAATAGACGGCGTATCTTTTACGGGTAGTGTTAATTTGAGTGCAGGATATTTTAACTATAACGGTAGCAACGTAATTAATTACAATGGCATTTAGAAACATCAATTATAGAAAGTTATTGTTTGAAAGTCTAAGGAATTTCTTTAGCGTTACTGCTATTGGCAGTATATCAACTTTTTTTAAATATTTTACCGCTTTTGTACAGCCACTAGAAGCACCTTTTACAACGTTTACAACTTTTCGCAATAAAGAACTATTAATATCGCAATGTAAGTGGCAAGTGGGTCAATTGGCAAATGTGTTAAATATATTGTATGATGCTACTTTAAAAAGAATTTACTGCACACAGTCGACTTACAATATATTAACAGCCCCCGAATTTGCGTACACAAGTACAACTTATTGCAGCGACTTCGGTAGTACACCGTTAATATTTGCAAGTGAATTTAACGACAAAGTAAACACAACAGCGTTTACTATTAATGTGCCTACAAGCGTGTACACTAGCGACTTATTGGCAACGGTTAATCAAATAGCTTTTGATGGTTCAAATTTTACAATTAATCAATTTTAATTTATGAGTTTATTTCAGTTTCCCGCAATACGCAAATCTTATGCAGGGCTACAAAATCCTTTATTTAGTAGTGATTTAATCGTTGCAGAACAAACCGCTTACGACGGGCTTATTGCTTCTTTAGGGTTACAGCCTACCGACTTTGCTATTGTTAGCGGATTAACTTACGTTACAGGAACGCCTAACACTTACACAACGGGGGTGATATATTTTAATGGGTATTTCTATTATGTAGCTGCATTATTTGCAGAGGGGCAATATTTACAGCCAACTACAACCGATACAAATCCCGAAAATTTTGGGGATAGTGTAAGCCGTAATACTTACACATTATTTACCGCTACACCTACAAGCACATCAACAGGGGCAACGCCACAGTTTGCAGGCAATATGAATAGTTATCGCATTGACAATAAAACGCTAAAGGCTAGTATTTCGGCTATTACAGCGGATTATATCACTTCCACTTTACTAGCTACCGCCCTATCTGCTTACGTTGCAAAGGCAGGGGCTACAATGACGGGTGCGCTTACTTTAAATGCAGATCCTACAACAGCACTAGGGGCAGCAACTAAGCAATACGTTGATAATAACGCCGTAATAATTTTGGCAAAGGGTTACACACATATAGGGGATATATATTCGGGATTACAACATTACGATGTAGCATTAGGGACAACATTAACAACGACAGCATATAAAGTATTTTTAACAATTGTTAACAATAATTCAGTAGATGCTAGAACAACATGGTATATTGATGCTACAAACCAAACTACTACATCATTTAGAATATATATTGCGGAGGCCACCAGTAGTGTACAAGACATTTACTTTGATTGGATAGTTATTGCACGATAATTTTTAAAATATACTAATATTGCAAAATGAAGTTTTTATTAACATTACTTTTATGCGCTTCAATTGCTTACGGGCAAACGATAATAACTCAACCTTATGCGTTTCAAAAATACATAACCGTTAAGGATAGTAGCAATTTACAAGGTCGTTTAACCATCCCAACTGATACCACAACAAACAAGAATGGTATTGCACAAATTGGCACATCTATATACACGGGCAACGGTACTTATTGGACTTTAGCGAGTGGGGGTAGTTCAAGTTCTTTCAACAACGGCGGTAATTCATTTGGTTCAACTGCTATAATAGGGACGAAAGACAATAACGACTTGAAAATAATCAATAACAATACTAATTATTGGACTTTCGGCAAAACAGGCACATTAAGTAACAGTGGCGTTTCTTTTGATTTTGCAGGTGACGTAACCGCATCGAGTAGCGCAGCCATAACAGGAGGTGCGATATATCCTATTAATTACTTATCATTGCCCGACACCAACAGAAACGTTGCTTATAATTTGATAGGCACTCATAATGGTAGTTTATTTGCTCAAATAGGTTCGGGGCAATATTTTAGGCAAGTCTTAATGGCAAAAGATAGTAGTTTATACGTTACCCCTACTCAATTAACGGCAGCATCTTACACCCTGCCACAAGCTACTAGCAGCGTATTAGGTGGCGTTAAGATAGGAAGTAATATAAACGTAAGCAGTGGAACGATTAGCCTTAATAACAGCAATGTGATAGCAGCATTGGGGTATATGCCTATACAGTTGTCTTCATTAAGTGCCACTCGAAATGTAAGTTCGGGTAGTATATTTTCGTATAATAATCTTACTGGGGCTTACAATTTCGATACAACTAAACTATTAACGCTTACTTCTATAAGTGCTACAACTCCAATGACATTTAACACTTCGACAGGAGTTATTGCGATAGGGCAATCATCTACTAGCACTAACGGGTATTTAAGCAGTACTGATTGGAATACGTTTAATGGAAAAATTAATTTATCCTCTCTATCTGCAACTCGCAACGTTTCAACAGGGTCGATATTCACTTACAACAGTTCAACGGGGGCTTATAATTTGGATACGACTAAATATCAAGCACCAATAAGCGCAGGAACGGATATAACGATAGCTAGTAATGTAGTTTCAGCCGACACCACAACAGGCGCAACTAAGTTAGCTACGCAAGGGTATGTTACGAGGAATAGTGGGAGTGGGGGATTGACGGGCGGATTTACGGTATCCTCAACAGCAGCCCCTATATTATTTGGGAGTGTTACCAATAGTAAAATTAGCGGTTCACAAAGTAGGATAACAATTGATACATCAAAATCAGTAGCTACCATAATATTAGACACTGCTGGCGGTTCATTAGTTACTACTACAACCCCGCCCTCAATAGATTTTGGTAATTCTACAACTACATTAGGAAATTTAGGTAAATACCCAAAATTAATTTTGGAGCATAACTCAGGTGCTCTTTCGGGTATTTGTACAGGTAGCGGCAGTTTGGGATATACCGCACAAAATTCCCACTATTGGTACACAGGGGGGTATAATTCACCTACACAAACAATGTCATTAGACAATAGTGGTAATTTACAAGCTTTTTCTTTCACCGCTACCCCTTCATACTTATCTAAAGGATTTGAAATTTACGAAAGTGGGCTTATCATTCAATTGTATAGAAGCGGCTCTTTTAATGGAATAAATTCTGGCATTTACGGTGTAAGTTTTGCCAATAGTGGAACGGTAGCAGGGCAGATGTTTAGTACAGGTAGATGGTATTTCGGTGCTAGCCCTAGTGACGATGGGGTGAATATCGCTCAGTTCAATGGTTCTATAAAACTAGAAACAGCAGGTAATAAAATCAACATAGCCACAGGTACAAACGCCTCTATCGGTACAGCCACACTTTCATCGGGAACGGTAACGGTAAGCACTACGGCGGTAACTTCATCTAGTAAAATATTCGTTACCCACGCAGGAAGTAGCATAAGTAATGCAGGCACACTATATATAGGAACAATTTCAGCAAATACATCATTTATTATTAACTCCACTAATTCTAGCGATAACGACAGCATAAATTGGTGGATTGTGAACTAAATTTAACAATATGAAATATTTATCAACCATTCTTGCAGCATTATTAATTGGTGCAACTTCTTACGGACAAACAGTGGACACTACTTTAAAAGACTGTACTTGTGCAGCAGTCAATAGCGTGACAATATCTCACGGCTTCCCGATAATCACCGACACTATCAATCACATTGGCTTCTTTAACTATACCGATTCGCCTCGTGACAGTTCTTGCGTGGTTAATTTCACGGTTAAAGCCAATTCAAACAATCAAAATATCATATTCAATACTTACACACTTACTAAGAGTGAGTATGCGGCGTGGAATACTGATATTGACTTGATAGTAGACATCAAAAACTATCTATCCCGTAGCGGCATTCAATTAACATTCAAATAATAAAATCACATTAAGAGACTATGTTACACCACATTAAACAGACAGCAGACGGATTTGCAACACTAATAGGGGGATTAGGTTTTTTTGCAGTATCGGCAAATGTAGCCGATTGGACTATGAAGATTATCTCATTTGTATTGGGGTGTGTTGTATCCGTTTTTGCCATAATTTACTACTACCAAGCTATCCGTAAAGACGCTAATAAAAAATAAAGTGTGGATAATCAAACTTATTTATGTAGTTTTGTCTATGTATATAGGTTATTTAGTAATAGAAAATAAAAAACAAATGAGCAAATTATTCAGCGTTGGACTTCAAGACTTTTTACACGGGCTTTTGATAGCCGTTATTGGTGCAGTATTAGCGGTTGTGACTAATACCTTACAGGCAGGTACTTTAACCTTTGATTACAAGGCTATTGGTACAACGGCGGCTATTGCGGCACTAAGTTACATCAGTAAGAAGTTCTTAACTAATTCAGCAGGGCAAGTACTTACGAGTGAGCCTTCGAAGTAAATTATGGTGCAAGTAAATGAATGTGGCATAAAAGGATTGCACAACGCATACGCACCTAAGCAGTGTTATAACGTTTCCAGAGACCCACATTTTTAACATCATTGCGGCTACATTGCCCCAAGTTCGCCCTCAAATCATACGGGGCTAGTGTCCGAGACACATTTAACCGCCCTCTATCTAACACAAGAACGATAGAGGGTACTTTTAAAAACACTAGAAAATTAGAAAAAATGAAAAGTAAAATTTTTAAATCGCTATTCAAAGTTGAAGGGTTTATTTTTGATGGGACAAATGAAAAAGAAGTCAGGGATGGTTTATTAGAGTTATGCGATAAAAAATATTGTAAAATTAAAGACGCTAGCAGAGAAACAGTAGAAAGACTTCATTTTCAACAAAACGCTATTATTGGTTTTAATACTTTCAATGGGGATATATCTTCTTTCCCATTAGAATACGAAGGAAATATTCAATTTGAGGAAGAAACAGCCACGATAGATAAAACCGTTGAACCCCCCATAATAAATAATGATACTATTTATAAATCGGGAACAATGGACTTGAAAGAGTGGGTAACCCACAATGGCAAAATAAAGAAAATAACCATTGAATTTTAATACAACAATGAAACATCTACTATTCTTCACTAAAGAAATAATCCTTACAGCGATAGTTTGTGTCGTGGGTTGGGTTATCTCAAAATTTCAGTAATATGCAAATAGTAAAATATACATTAAGGATGTATCTAATGTTAGCTATATTCTCGTTTTCTTTTTGTGTAATGGGGGTTTATGACAACCACGATATGACAATGTTGGATGGTGCTATTATGGGCTTTTTTATTACAATGGCATCAGATGGGATTTTATCACTAACTAAATATCGCCTCAATGACACACCGTAAAAAACACATAGAAGGATACAACTACTTATTTATAATGATAGTCTTTTTGGCTATGTTAGGGGCGTTGGTGGGGTGTATGTCCGACCGTACAGCGTTGCAAAGAGTGCTCACAAAGAAACCTTTATTTGATACAACAGGTCAGATATATATGCAATTATACCCTTGCGATAATAAGGTGATAGCATCTAAGGCAGATACGATAATAAAACATGATAGTAGTATTAGTTACGAGCCTTACTACATTGATTGCCCCAATTTAAACAGTCACGATACAGTACCAAAGAAAATAAAGGTATTAATCCCAGTTAAAACTTACGTTAACAACACCCGTATAATTGACAGCATTACCCGTATAGACAACCAACAACTATCCCTTTGCAAATCGCAAATACAAGATAAGGACAAGCAAATAGCTATACTTAATCAATCAGTAACAGATAGCAGACTACAAGCAGCAGTAAACGAAAAGGATGCTAGTAAATGGGAGTTGTATTTCTGGCTATTGATTGCAGCGATAGTTATTGCGTTGGTATTGTATATAGTAAAACCTAGGTTATGACACTTAAACAACGCTACGAATCAGTCGCAACAGCCTATTTGAACAAGTTTATTAAGAAGCAGGATATTGACTTCGATGGATGGGTAAGCGATGACATTGGGGGGATAGCTTCTTTCTGTTGTCAATACTTCTTCAATTTTGACGATATGCGCTACGATATAGACAATAATTGTGAAAAAGGATTAATATTAAGATGGCAAGAAGATGGAGTAGACTATAATATGAAAGCAAATACAGACACAATAAACTATCATTCATATCACAAGGGATTGAGGTATGAGTATTTAAAAAAAAATAGTTATGAGGCAAGTAAATCAAGCTACAATAGACTTAATAAAACACTTTGAGGGGTTTTCAGCAACTGCCTATCATGACAGTATAGATAAAATTGGCATCGACACAATTGGATATGGCAGCACAACTTACCCTAATGGCACTAAAGTAAAAGTAGGAGACCCCACAATTACAGAACAACAAGCAATCGAATACTTAACCTTTGAAGTCAATCAAAAAGCAATAGCCGTTAGTCATTTAGTCACATCACAACTTAACGATAATCAGTTTGGTGCGTTGGTGTCTTTTGCGTACAATTTAGGTGAAGGCAACTTATCCGAAAGCACTTTACTAAAGAAGGTAAACGCAAACCCAAAAGACCCCTCTATACAGCTAGAATTTGATAAATGGATATACTCTAACCATTTACCCGTTAAAGGTCTAGAAACACGCCGTAGGGCTGAATGGCAACTATATAACACGTTATGATAATAGCACTTGCAATAGAATTATTATTCACCCTCATAGTAGCAATATTATGGGCTAACCTTATCGACAATGCCAACCCCACCCATACGATTTGAACCGTTGAAGATAATTAATACTTTACCTAAAAAGAAGATATGTCCAACAATACCGAAGAAAAAAGTAAAACAAAGACAGAACAGATAAAAGAATACTTTTTATTGCATCAGTCGGAAGATTTACAAGTGATTGCGG
>Ga0208499_1000109_pt1 | contig 36521 bp, 57 predicted proteins | sample CryBogCBE07Jul09_FD_185504 | JGI IMG/M metagenome (GOLD analysis project Ga0208499, IMG submission 185504) | Freshwater microbial communities from Crystal Bog, Wisconsin, USA - CBE07Jul09 (SPAdes) (version 2) | ecosystem: Environmental > Aquatic > Freshwater > Lake | place: Crystal Bog... | reverse complement strand
TTTATTTGAATGTAGTAGAAGTTAATTCTGATAATACATTGGGCAGTGGCAATGGAATGTATTACAACGTTCAACAAACAGTAAATGGTGTTCAATACAATGTATTGACTCAAGGCTTTAGTTCAGTGTATGTAATTGACAGATCGTCAGCTCCATTTGCATACCCACAAAAATCCGATATTCAATGGCAAATTGCTACAACTAGTTCAACTGCTATTTTGTCTGGGGCAATTATTATTGGTAAATTGATTCAAAACAATAATTCTGTAACGGGCGTTGGTACATAATGCCAAGCAAATCACCTGCTCAACATCGATTGATGGAGGCCGCCGCCCATACCAATGGTGGGTTCGGTGGCGTTCCACAAAAAGTTGGCAAAGAATTTGTGAAAGCTGACAAGGAGAAGAAGATGGCCAAAGGCGGACTTTATGCCAATATCCATGCTAAACAGGAACGGATAGCCCATGGATCAAAGGAAAAGATGAGAAAGCCAGGGGCACCAGGCGCTCCCACAGCCGAGGCATTCAAACAATCAGCCAAGACAGCAAAGCACAAAGAGGGCGGTCCTTCTTTGGCTGTTGGACGCGGTGAAAAGCTCTCTGTTGAAAAGGGAGCTGGCTTGACGGCCAAAGGTAGGGCAAAATATAACCGTGAGACTGGTAGCCATTTGAAGGCACCACAGCCTCAAGGCGGCGCGAGAAAAGATTCGTTTTGTGCTAGAATGGCTCCTATCGCAGAAAAGTCTGAAAGGGGCAGTCGTGCAAGAGCATCAATGCAAAGATGGAAGTGTCCAAATTGGTGAAATTTGGAAAGACATAAAAGGTTATGAAGGCAGATACCAAGTGAGTAATTTTGGCAATGTTAAATCTTTGGCTAGGATGAGACGTGGTAGGAACGGTTCAGAAGTTCCAGTGCCTGAAATTATCATGGCCCTTACGCCAAAAAAAGATAATGGTAGAACCAAACCTTATGTTGAAGTGAGATTAAGAGATGGCGGTGTAAGAACCAAACCTTGTAAATCATTTTTGGTTCATAGATTGGTTGCAGATGCGTTTATATTTCCTTTACAAAAGGGTGATCAAGTTGATCATATAAATGGAATTCATGCAGATAATCGAGTAGAAAATTTAAGGGTAATGCATTATGTTGAACATGGAAGAATTCATCCTTTAATTGCTAATGGTCAATTGAATAAAATTGGTACAAAAGCCGCATTATCAGCTGAAAGTATTGCAAAAATGATTGCTACGAAAGCATTTCTAAAAGCTAAAAAGGAAATGGCATGAGTTTTTCAGGAACGACAAGTCAGACTATTGTCAGCGTTCAAACCGTCATCGATCATGCGGTTCGTCGTTGCGGTAAATTAGCTGAAGAAACCACTTCAGAACAGCAAGTTGCCGCCAGAGAAAACTTGTATTTTCTCTTGTCCAACATGATGAACCGCGGCATTCAATACTTTGCCCTATATAAGACTGTAATCGGCCTTGTAGCGAATCAATATGAGTACTTGCTACCTGTGGGTGCCAATGACGCATTAAACGTCTTGTATCGCCAAATGGCCCAGCCTTCAGGCAATTACACATCGAGTGCAGGTGGAGTCGTTTCTAACCTTTATGACAACAACACCAACACCTATTGCCAGCAGAATTCACCAAATGGCAACTTTGAAGTGATCTACGGGACCAACAATCCTCAGTACATCGGTTCAATTGGGTTCATGCCCTACATTGCTGGCTTTGGAACGGCCACTTGGAACTACCAATTGCAGGCGTCTCTTGATGGTACCAACTGGCAAACCTTGTATACGGGCACAAATGTGGCTGTTCAAGATGGACAATGGGTGTGGCAGGACATTGACCCAGGGGCAAACGTCAGCTACTACCGCATGGTGGCCACAAATGGCACAACTTTGGCGTTGAGAGAGCTGTATTTAGGCAATAATAGTCGTGAAATTGAGATGTCACGACTAAATAGAGATGATTACACCAACTTACCTAACAAAAACTTCACTGCGAACCAGCCATTCCAGTATTATTTCCAAAGAACAATCAATCAGCCCACAATTACACTGTGGCCAGTCCCAAATACTTCATTTGTACAGGCAACAGTATGGTACTCAGCCTACATTGAGGACGTTGGATCCCTATCTGGACAGTTGGCAATACCTCAAAGATGGTATGAGGCTGTGATTTTCATGCTGGCTCACCGTATGAGCTTGGAATTGCCTGCAATTGATGCAAATCGAATTGCTTATCTTGAAAAAATGGCTGACAAATTCCTTGCTGATGTGGAAAATGAAGAACGTGACAGGTCTCCTGAATACTTTTCACCTAACATAAGTGTATATACTAGATAAAAGTATTAAAAATGAATGTTATTTCAAGATCACAAGCTAAAGAAAAAGGATTGACCCGTTACTACACGGGCAAGCCTTGTTTGCGTGGTCATGAAACGGAAAGAGCAACAAGAAATGGTGAATGCTTAGGTTGTGCGTTACTTAGGCTTAATGATTGGAGAAAATCTAATCCTGAAAAACGAGCAGAACATAGAAGAAAACATAAAGAACTGCACCGTGATATAGAAAATCAACAGCATAAACAATGGTTGAATGCCGATCCTGAAAGAAAAGAAAAGTATCGACTTCAAAAGAATGAGGCAACTATTGCTTGGCAAAAAAACAATCCTGAAAAAAGATTGAAAAATGTTCAAAAATATCGAGCAAGCAAAATAGAACGTATGCCTGCTTGGTTATTGCCAATAGATAATTTTGAAATGGAATGTATTTATAAATACTGTTCAGTTCTTAATTCAATTGGACTCAAATATCATGTGGATCATATAATTCCCATGAAGGGTGAATCTGTATCTGGTATGCACGTTCCTTGGAACTTACAAGTCATACCTGCTATTGACAATATCCGAAAAAACAATCGTTTGGAGGTTGTCTAATGCCGTTATTTCTTGACACTCGCGGCTATTCAGACATCGCAATCGCAGTATGCGACCGTTGCAAGATGAAGCGCCCCCATGCGGAGTTGAGTGCGGACTTTAACTTCCCTGGTCTAAGGGTGTGTGAGCAAGGATGCAAAGATGAGAAGGACCCATATCGTTTAGCGGCCAGAAGGACAGAGCGGATTAACATTCGTTTTCCAAGGCCAGACGAGGCAATACCTGTGGTGCCAGATGCAATTCAAACCACTGGCAACAATCAGTGGGATTTGTCACCTGAAAATAACACACAAACACCATCAGACAACGGAAACCTAGATACACTCAGTCCATCACCAGGGCAGTAACAACATGGCAAATGTACAGATAACCCAATTACCCCAAGCCTCTGCTCTGACTGGCACAGAGGCGGTTCCTGTCGTCCAAAATGGAGTGACGGTCCAAACAACGACTGGTGCAATTCAAGCCACTCCCGCACTCAGTTCATATACTTTTATCACTGTTGGAACTACTTCCCCCTTGGCCTCTAGCCGATATTTGGCTACAGGCACAGGCTTGGGCATCACTGATAACGGCGCACAATCTAGTATCCAAATCTCTTTGAATGGCTCATCTGCCAGCTTGGAGTCTGTTGGTTATGGGATGTTGGTCAAATCAACGGCAAATACAATTGTCAATCGCTCCATAACAGTCACTGGCAACGGTCTGTCAATCAGTAATGGTGACGGTATATCTGGCAACCCAACGCTTTCTATATCTGGTACTTTGGCCAATTTTGCTAGTACTTCAGGCACTGGATTTGTCACGATCAATGGAACGGCAGTCAGCCAAGTGACATTGGTTGGGGCATCCAATCAAATTTCTGTTTCAAACGGAAACGGATCGGGTGGGGCTCCGACGATTGGGTTGGCCAACAATCCAGTGGTACCAGGGTCCGCTAGTTTGACCTTTCCCATCGGCGGTACCTCTGCTCGACCTGCATCACCTGTCAATGGTATGTTCAGGTACAACAGCGATATTGGTCTATTTGAAGGATATGCAAACGGCGCATGGGGCGCGGTGACAACTGGCACTGGTGTTACCTCAATTGCCACTGGAACTGGCCTTACAGGTGGTCCTATTACCTCTACAGGCACCATTTCGATTGCAAATACCGCAGTGACTGCTGGTAGTTATGGTTCAGCCACTCAAGTCGGTACATTTACTGTTAACGCTCAAGGACAATTGACAGCGGCAAGCAATGTGACTGTGACTCCTGCATGGAGTTCAATCACTTCTACGCCCACAACATTGTCTGGTTATGGAATTACAGATGGCGTGTCATTAACTGGCACCCAAACGCTGACCAATAAAACCATCAGTGGTTCATCCAATACACTGAGCAATATTGGCAACAGTTCTCTGACCAACAGCACTGTTACCATTGGTACAACAAGCATAGCATTAGGCGCAACAAGCCTCACTTTGGGTGGATTGACATCGGTTGCGGTAACCCAAGACCCCACACAAGCTTTGCAATTGACGACCAAACAATACGTTGATGCCGCAATTTCAAACGTCAACTACCATGCCGCTTGTAACTATGGAACAACCGCAGATTTAGGCTCAGTAACATATAACAATGGAACATCTGGTGTTGGAGCAACAATTACTAATGCAGGAACACAAGTCGCATTGGTTATTGATGGACATACATTCACATCAACTGATGTAAGCAATGCCTCCAGAGTATTGGTTAAAAATGAATCAAATGGTGCGTATAACGGTATTTATACAGTTACAAATCAAGGTTCTGGTTCTACAAATTGGGTATTGACCAGAGCAACAGATTATGACCAAACTGGTACTGGTACGAATGAAATCGCACCAGGTGATACCACCTTTATTCTTAGCGGAACCGTTAACACCAACACGCAGTGGGTTCAAACAACTGCATTGCCAATCACGATTGGTACAACGGCGATTAACTTTGTTCAAATTGCGGGCCCTGGGGCTTATACAGCGGGCACTGGATTAACTCTAACTGGTAGTCAATTCAGCATCACAAACACTGCTGTCACTGCTGGGTCATACACAAATGCAAACATTACTGTAAATGCCCAAGGTCAGATTACCACGGCATCAAATGGTACTGCTGGCGGTGTGACAACATTCAGCGCTGGAACAACAGGATTAACACCTTCAACTGCTTCCACTGGGGCTATCACTTTAGCTGGTACTTTGGTGGTTGGTAACGGTGGAACTGGAGTTGCAACACTGAGTGGATTGGCTTACGGCAATGGAACTTCTGCGTTTACTGCCGCAACTGCCGCCCAAGTGGTTTCTGTAATTGGTACCACTGCGGTAACAAATGCAACAAACGCAACGAACCTTGCTTTGACTGCTGGATCAGGGGCAACAAACTACATCACTTATTCTGCAAGTGCTACTGGAAATCAACCCCAATACACAAGCACAGGGATTACAATTAACGCCACAAACAGTACAATTACTGGTGGCATCAATGGAGGAACATTCTAATGGCTCAACCAGGCTATACCCCAATCATTACCTACAACAGTAGCACCACTGGTCACGTTCCAACCACAGGAAGCGGCACCATTACCACTGGTGAACTTGCAGTCAATATTACCGATGGCATTTTGTTTATTGGCACTGGAACCAATACATACAACACACTTGTTGCAAGCAAAGGTACAACTGCAATAACAACCCTTGGCACTGTCACAACGGGTACATGGAATGCAACAACAATTGCTGTTGGATATGGTGGTACTGGTGGTACTGCAACTCCTACAGCGGGTGCGGTGGCATATGGAACAGGTTCTGCTTATGCATTCACTGCGGCTGGAACAGCAGGTTATTATTTGCAGTCAAACGGGTCATCACCTCCAACATGGACAGCAGTATCAGGTGGTATTTCAACAGGTAAATCCATTGCGATGGCAATGGTGTTTGGCTTCTAGTTTGAAAACAAAAGTATTAATTGGAGAATTTAAATGTCAAATCCTAATATCGTCACGGTCGCATCAATTTACGGACTAACGACTCAATACACGCCTTCTGGCACAACAGCAGTGTCTTTATTGAACAATGCCGCTTCAAGTGGTTTGGTTTATAAGATCGACACCATCATGGCTTGTAATACCAGCTCAAGTGCAGTCAATGCAACTGCGGCTATTTACACCAATGCAACGGCTCAAGGTTCTGCCCCATCAGGCGGTACTGCATATCCATTTGCATCGACTATTTCAGTGCCACCCAATTCAACTGTTATTTTGAGCGATAAGACCACAGCGTTTTATTTGAATGAAAACTCATGTATCAGCATCACAAGTGGTACTGCAAACAATCTCACTTTTGTTGTTTCTTACGAATCAATCTCTGATTAAACCATGACGTTTCAATCACACCCTGGTGGATTTACTGGTGCTCAATACAATGGGCTGAACTATCCTGTAACAACAGTAGAGTATCTTGTTGTCGCTGGAGGTGGTGGTGGAGGTACTGGTGGTGTAACAGGCGCTGGTAATGGAGGAGGTGGCGGTGGCGCTGGTGGTTTGCTCCAAGCTACTGGTTATGCAATTACTATTGGGTCAAGTATTACTGTAACCATAGGAGCTGGTGGAACTGCTGGTACAAGCACCGCAATTGGTGGAAATGGTGGTAATTCCGTTTTTGGAAGCATTACTGCTACAGGCGGTGGCGGTGGGGCTATATGTGTTAATTCTTCACTAAATGTTGGCGCTAGTGGTGGTTCAGGTGGTGGAGGTTCTTCATTTAGCACAGGTGGTTCAGGTGGTTCTGGAACATCAGGCCAAGGTAATGCTGGAGGTAGTGGTGTAGCTTCTGCATCTTATTATGGTGGAGGAGGTGGTGGTGGATCAGGTTCTACAGGAATTACACCAACAGGCAACAATTTTGGTAATGGTGGGACAGGTACAGTATCTTCAATCACAGGCTCACCAATACAATATGCAGGTGGAGGCGGTGGTGGACTTGGAAATTCAACCACTAATATTTCTTTAGGTTCAAGTGGTGGTGGTAATGGAGGTTATTCATCATCAACTACTGGGCTTGCCAATACTGGTGGAGGTGGTGGGGCTATTGCACAAGTTAATAGTGTTGGATCAGCAGGCGGTTCAGGAATCGTAGTCATCAGATACCCTGCTTATCTATCTCAAGCCACATCAACAACAGGCTCACCCACAACGTATATTTCAGGCCCATACAGAGTGTATGTGTTCAACGCATCAGGAACGATTACGTTTTAAATTATGCCTAACGGAATCTTTAATCTTAAACAACAGTTACAAGGCTTGATTCAAAAGGCTTGGACAGGCTCTATTGCGACTAACTATGTTGAGTATTTAGTTGTTGCTGGTGGTGGGGGTGGGGGTTCAACAAGTCCGGGTGGTGGTGGAGGCGCAGGTGGATTGCTTCAAGGCATTGTAAATGTTCCTAATGGATCATCAATTACTGTTACTGTAGGTTCTGGTGGTACTGGTTCAGGCTCATCAGGAACTAATAGTATTTTTGGAAATATAAGTGCAACAGGTGGTGGATATTCTGCCACTTCAGGTAATGTTGCATCTGGTGGTTCAGGAGGCGGTGCGGCAGGTAGTGGAAGCGTTAATTATTTTGGTGGACAAGGAACTTTTGGCCAAGGAAACGCTGGTGGAGCAAATTTTCCACAAGGCGGTGTTGGCCCTACAGGAGGTGGTGGTGGTTCAGGAACTGTTGGTTTAACTGGTGTTTCTAGTGTTTCTGGTAATGGTGGTGCAGGTATTGCTAGTTCAATATCAGGTACTGTAACTACTTACGCTGGTGGTGGTGGCGGTGGAATTATTAGTGGAACTGCTGGCTCTGGTGGTGCAGGGGGTGGAGGTGCAGGAGCAGTAGGTTCATCTAATGGAACAAATGGCACTGTCAATACTGGAGGTGGAGGAGGTGGCTGTCAAAGTGGAACACCTGGTCAGGGCGGCTCAGGCATCGTCATCATTTCATACCCAGACACTTATAACGCACCATCAGCATTAACAGGAACATATACTGCTTCTACAAGTGGTAGTGGTAGTGTTTACTTTAATGGTTCTAGTTATTTAACTGGAAATCTTACTTCTTCAGTTGGGACAGGAAACTTTACAATTGAATGTTGGGTATATTTAAATGCGCTTGTTGATTACGAAGATTTCTTCTCTACAACAAGGGGAACAAATGGATTCAATATAGGAACTGACTCAACTGGTGTATTAACTATTTACAACAATAGTGTTGGAAGAATTTTAACTTCTAGCACAGGTTCTTTAAAAGTTGGTCAATGGTATCACGTTGCTTATGTTAGAAGTGGAACTACATTAACTGGCTATATCAATGGTGTTTCTTTTGGAACTGCCACATCTTCTTTGAATCTTTCAGCAACGGCATTTGCTATTGGTGATCTTGATGTAACTAACAACGAGTATTTGCAAGGTTATATTACCAATACAAGATTAACAAATACAGCAGTTTATACAAGTAATTTTACACCATCAACAAAGCCATTGACTGCAATTTCTGGAACATTACTCCTTTTGAATACCGTATCTGGATCTTATCTTGTTGACAATTCATCAAACAATATCATATTGTCAACAACTGGGACACCATCTTGGAACCAAATATCCCCATTTGCAACAGGACTAGGATACAAGAATCGTGTGTACACTTGGACTGGTAGCGGAACTGTGACGTTCTAATCATGCAACAAGAAATTGCCTATTTATACAAAATTACTAATGCCGTTAATGGCATGGAGTATATTGGCGTTTCAAAAAACCCAGAAAAACGGTTTAAAAAACATTGTGAAAAACCACAAGATAGTCGAAGATCAATATTAAGAAATGCCATACAAGCGCATGGTAAAGATAATTTTTCTTTGCAGATACTTTGCAAAAGCACCGCAGAATACTGTTATGAGATGGAATCTAAGCTGATTGAAGGCTATAAAACACGCACACCATTAGGTTATAACATTACCGCAGGAGGTCTTGGTTATACAGGGTTTAGAGGTGAATTTCATCATATGTATGGTACGCAAAGATCACCTGAGTTTCGTGAGTTCATGCGTCAAAAGTATTTGGGTAGACCTCTTTCAGAAGAGCAAAAAGCCAAAATTAGTGCATCTCTTACTGGCAAAAAAGCTAAACCTGAAACAATTGCAAAAATGAGTGCGACAAGAAAAGGTCGTAAACAATCAGAACAGCACGTTAAAGCACGAACAGGTTGGAAAATGCCTGAAGAAGGCAAAGAAAAATTGCGTCAAGCACATATAGGCGTGCGTACTTATGTTGCAACACCAGAACAAAATAAAGCGCAGTCTGATAGACTAAAAGCTAAATGGGCTGATCCTGAATTTAGGGCTATGATGATTGAAGCTCGTAACAAGAAAAAAGAGGTGATATCTTGAGTCAGTCATATTTGGCGGGAATTATTACAGGAACATTAAACCCTTTGACATCTTTGCCTACTGCAACTGTAGAGTATTTGGTTGTGGCTGGTGGTGGTGGGGGAGCTGGTGGAGCAAGTGGCGGAGGAGGCGCTGGTGGTCTTCTTACTGCTACGGGATATGCAGTTACTTCTGGCTCAAGTATTACCGTTACTGTTGGAGCTGGTGGGTCTTCAGGTTCAACATACAACGTATCTGGATCAAATGGAAATAATTCTATTTTTGGTTCTATTACTGCAACTGCTGGCGGTGGCGGCGGTGCGTATGGATCAAATGGATCAAATGGTGGTTCTGGTGGGGGTGCTTATCAAAGCACTACAGCAGGAACAGGAACATCGGGTCAAGGATATGCTGGTGCTGTTGGAGTAACTAGTTCAGATGCAACCACTGGAGGAGGCGGGGGCGGTTCTGGTTCTGCGGGTACTTCTGGTGTTACCAATGTACAAGCTGGTCAAGGCGGAACTGGAACTGTTTCAAGTATTACAGGATCAAAACAATTTTATGCTGGTGGAGGTGGAGGTGGTGGCTATGCTGGATCATCAAACACATCGGCTGGCGGTAATGGTGGTGTAGGTGGCGGGGGTGCAGGCGCACCAGGAAACGGCAATGCTGGAACCCCTCCAACTGCTTTAGGAGGGGCACCAAATGGTGGAAACGCTTCACCAAACGGTATGGGTGGCGCAGGTGGCGCAAATACTGGTGGAGGTGGTGGATCGGGGGCTTATTCTGCTTATGTAAGCTTCACAGCGGGCGGTAATGGCGGTTCAGGCATAGTAATCATTCGCTACCCAGCCAACACAGCACCTCCTGCATCTGTTACTGGTGGCCCACAAGTCTTCTACAATTCGGGCTATCAGATTTACGTTTTCACAAGCAGTGGAACAATCACATTTTAAGGAGTTAACATGGTAACCCAAGAACGTCTTAAAGAAATGTTTGAATATCGAGAAGATGGTCATTTAATACGCAAAAAAAATACATCTCGTCTTGGTAAAGCGGGCGATGTTGCAGGTTCTTTAAAAGCAACAAAAGATTATTACACCATTGGTCTTGATGGGAAAAGGTATCAAGCTCATAGACTTGTATTTTTATATCACCACGGATTTTTACCAGAATTTGTAGATCACAAAAATGGCAATGGATTAGATAATAAAATTGAAAACTTAAGAGTTGCAACAAAATCAGAAAATTGTCGAAATAGAACATTACACAAAAACAATCGATCTGGATTTAAAAATGTTGCTTGGGTAAAAAGTAATAATGCTTGGAGCGTTTCTTTAAGTTTCAAAGGAAAGAAAAAACACATTGGTTTTTTTCAAGACATAGAACTTGCTGATTTGGTTGCACAAGAGGCAAGAGATTTGTATCATGGCGAATTTGCCAATCATCATTAAGGAGAATATTTTGAGTCATTTTGCCCATATTACAAACGGAATTGTCGATCAAGTCATCGTTATTGATGCTGAAACACTAGCAACAGGTCATTGGGGCAACCCATCTGAGTGGGTACAAACTTCATACAACACAATTGCTGGTGAACATAAACTTGGCGGTACTCCTTTGAGAGCCAACTATGCTGGTATTGGTTATGTTTACGACAAAAACAACGATGTTTTCCATGCTCCACGCCCAGTAGACAGAAACGGTGTTTCTTGCGATTCATTCACGATTGGCGCACCCACATGGACATGGGTAAATCCTGTTGCTATGCCTGTTCATGAAGGCAAAATCTATGCATGGGATGAGCCTACAAAGGCTTGGGTTGATGTAACTCCTGTGGTTGAAGCCACTCCAACTCCCACACCTGAAGTAACCCCAACACCTACACCTACACCCTCAACTGGAGCCTAATATGGCGCAGTATTCTGGACTTTGGACGCTATCTCAAGTCAGCCAAGCTGTCAAAGCACAGAATTGGACTGGAATTGCTCCTCCTGTTGTTGAGTACCTTGTGGTTGCTGGGGGAGGCGGTGGCGGGTATTCTTGTGGAGGCGGTGGCGGTGCTGGCGGTGTAATTGCTGGGCTTACATCTGTTACTCAAGGGACACAATGTTGGATAACAGTTGGCGCCGCTGGTAGTGGCAGTTCAAGTACAACTGGCGGTACAGGCGGAAATTCTGTTTTATTAGCCGCTTCATCTGGATCGTCTGCAGGTAATTTTGTAGCAAATGGTGGAGGTGGTGGCGCATCAAACACTGTTGGTGTTGCAGGTGGTTCTGGTGGTGGTGGAGCAACTCTTGTTACAGCGGCAAATGTAGGTGGATCTGGCACAAGTGGTCAAGGAAATGCTGGAGGTACTGCAAATGCTTCATATTATGCTGGTGCAGGTGGTGGTGGAGCAGGAACAATAGGATTAAATGTTTCGCCAATTTCTGGCGCATTTGCTGGAAATGGTGGAGCAGGCATAGCATCATCCATAAATGGCACAGTTACCACTTATGCGGGTGGTGGTGGAGGTGGTAGTAATGGTACAGGAGGGAATGGTGGTGTTGGGGGTGGTGGAAATGGTTCATCAACAACATCAGGCTCGGCGGGATCAGCAAATACTGGCGGCGGTGGAGGCGGAGGAGCATATGTTTCAAATGGAGCCGCAGGTGGTTCAGGTATTGTCATCATCCGTTATCCATCAAGCTATAAACTAGCCGCATCCACTACTGGAATTCCAAGCCAAACAACTGCGAATGGGTACATTGTGTACACATTTACTGCGTCTGGTTCAATCACTTTTTAAGGAGTTAATCATGCAATTTTTAAAAGAAATCAGAGAACATTTGAATGAGTTTGAAACTGATGTTTCAGATGAAATGCACCGCTTTATTGATTATTTGCACACCAAATATCAAGAACCTGGCCCAGCAATTGTAAAACCACCAGCACCTATTGCAATGCCTACACCTGAGCCAACATTCATTGCTCCAGTTCTTGATACTGTTGAACAACCCGTGGAGACTGAAAATGTTGCTAATAGTGATACCCCTGTTTCTGCTGATTCTTCTCCAGTTGTGGATACACCAGTTGTGACCGAAGAGGCTCCTGCCGAGCCAGTAGAAGAAGTGCAACCTGAGGAGAAAAATCAGGCATGAATTTGTCCAGAAAGAATGAACTTGGCCAATTTGGGATGTTTTCCCGCATGGCAAGCCACGCACAACACTTGAATGTTGTCGGGGTTAGTTCGTTCTACTGGATGTTGAGAATGCGATTTAATATGGTGTCCTTGAAGGTTATCAGTTGCTCCGCATTCTTCACACTTGCCTCTTTCTTTTACAAGATCTGCAATTACGCGACGAGATTTATGTGTTCGTTTAGAAGACCCATTATTCCATTTTGGATGGTTGGCTCCAGACATTTTTCTGCCTCTGGCCAAAGCCATGCATGGTATAGAACAATAATCTCCCGTTCCACCATTGCCTTTTCTTGTTTGAAATTCTTTTCCACATTCTTTGCAACAATGATCAATCATTGTTTTGCCTTTGGTGGGTTTGATTTTGTGAGAACATTCTTTAGAGCAAGCATTTGTTTTTCCACGATAATGAGCTTTAAAGATTTGAAATTCTTTTGTGCAAGCGGGACAGATAAGAGTAATCTTTCCTCTCCCTTCAAGTTTTCTATTGGAGTTTGTCATGGCTGAAAAGAAAAAGTGGATTCAAGATGCTATTAAACCACAAAATCGGGGCTCTTTGCATAAAGCCTTGGGTGTGCCTGCTGACAAAAAGATTCCAGCTAAGAAATTGGCCGTGAAATCCACTGATTCACCCAAGATGGCAAAGCGCAAAACATTGGCCAAAACACTCATAGGTTTTGATTAAATGGCTGATACAGAAAAAGATTTGGCTGTCCACGTTGCTGTGTGTGATGTTCGGTACAACCATATTGCACAGTCTTTGAGGGAAGGGGAAAAGCGCATGACCAAAATAGAGTATTTAATCTATGGGGTCATGCTCTTGGTCCTTCTTGGCCCAGGCGTTGCGGGGGCATTTTTCAAACATTTTTTTGGGATGTAACAAATTGACCCATTCACCCTTGTCGCTCTTGCATCTGGCGCATTCAAAATGTGCAAAGATGCGTGTGAGATGTACAAGGAGGGAAGGCAAATTGTCACCGATGCAGTCAAGGAAATTGATGGCGTCGTCAAGGATGTAAAGGCGGTACAAAAGAAAGCCAAAGGACTTCTTGGTTTTTTAAGTGCTGTCTTTGGTAAGAAAGAAGAAGTTCAACCAGAAGTTGCACAACCAGTAAAGAAAGTAAAAAAGAAGAAAGAGCCTCCACCAGAGTTTGACGAGAACCTCATTTACCAACAGGTCAGTGATGCTCTCATCAAGTTCTTCCAAGCGTACAACGCCTTGAAGAATTACGTTAAAGAACAGGAAGAATTTGCTCTCCATGCAAATAATGATGAAGGCCAAGAGGCCGCAATCAAGATAACGATTGCCAATTTGCAGATGGAGAAGTTGAATACGGAAATGAGTGATTACATGGTGTATCACGTCCCTCTTGAATTGAAGGATTTGTACACCCGAGTAAATCAACAGATTGGGCATATTGCCAACGTGCAGGCTCTAGCAAAGCGAGAGGAAATGCTGAAGGAGCGTAATGCAAAATGGCAACGTCGTCAAAAGGCAGACTTAATCAGGGGAAGAATGGTGGCTTCAGTAATTACAGTGCTGATGCTAATGTGGATATGGCTAATGATTCTCAGCATGACACACTCGCCATCCTACTGATTGTTGTTCTATTGGTTGTTTTGTTGTTGTTGATTCCGTTGATTGCTTGGATGTATGTGGACGTGAGGCAGATGGAACTGAGGGTCAACAAAGCTTTGACAAGGATTGAAGGCAAATGATTAAAAAATCCAATTTTCTATACACATCAATATTGATATGTATATTTTTGCCGTTTTTTATTACAAGTTGCAATGACACTTATAGGTATTATTGCCAAGACCCTGACAACTTTGGCAAAGAGCGTTGTCAAAAGCCCAGATGTGAATTCAATCAAGATTGTCCCGAGTATTTAGTCGCACCCATTTTGGAGAAAAAAATTGAAGGAACTACTACTAGCATTCCTCAACAGCCCCAAGGAACGCCTCAATGCCGATGAGATAGAGATTAGGGTCCGATCATTTGTGATCATTGTTGTGACCCTGATTCTGGCGTTTATTGTGATGGCACTGCTTTATTCGGTGACCTTTGTGTCTCAACCGATCAAGGCCATGGCCCCTATTGATCAAGCCTATACCAAGATGCTCAACGACATCGTTTTGCTGATTGTGGGCGGTATTGGAGGCATTCTGACTAAGGGACTGACCAATGAAGCCCAAAATATGATGAATGCGGCGAAAGCGAACAAAGATGCTTATGTGGCACCTCCTCCCCCACCGCCTGCACCAATCATCATGACGGCCCCAAATCCATCATGGACACCACCTCCTCCACCTGCTGGACCACCGACTCTTGAGAGCGAAGACGAGCGTTTAAGAACGGCTCACGCAAGAGAGAGTGTGCGAAATGCTTAGTTGGCTGTCATGGTTCTTTGACGACCTGTTTTACTGGATTGCAGTCATTGCAACGGTCGCAGGAGCCATCGCATATGTACTGAGTTATCTTGTAGGGTTTTTCCCTATGTTAAAGCCCCACGCCCTCATCATGAAGGCAGTGGGTTTGTTGTTGGTTATCGCAGGAGGTTACTATGTCTCAGATCATCACGGTTATCAAAGACGGGTTGACGAAGATAAAGCAGAAATTGAGCGACTTAATGGAGAAGCTCGCGCAAAAGAAGTCGAACTCGGACAAAAGCTCGCAAGAGCCACCAGCCAATTGAAGCAGGCCAAAAATGACATTAAGACCAAGCAAGCTTCTATCAATGCTCGGATTGACTCTGGCGAGTTGCGCCTCCCCACCTCCTGTGGTGTACAAGCCAGTGCAGATGCCCCCAATAGAAATCAAGCCAATGGAGCCGAATCTGACCGACAGGCTATTAAAGATATTGTCGCCATCGCCTCAGACGGAGACAAAGCAATCGTCAAACTCAACGCCTGCATCAGTCAATATAACGAAGTGATGCAAACGGTTAATGAGGGGGTCAAATGATCACTGCTGAACAACTCCACCAAATGGACATTGGTCCTCAGTGGCTGGACCCTCTCAATGAGACCTTTGACCGCTGGGGAATCGATACTGCGGAGGAGCAGGCTTGCTTTATTGGCCAGTTTTCCTATGAATCCAACCACTTCAAGGACCTGAGCGAGAACCTGAACTATAAGCCTGAAACGCTTATGAAGTTGTGGCCAAAGCGCTTTCCAACCATGCAGGAAGCCTTAATCTATGCTCACCAGCCAGAAAAGATAGCTAACCACATCTATTCCAATAGGATGGGCAACCGAGACGAGAAGTCTGGGGACGGATGGCGGTTCAGGGGTTCGGCAATCTGTCAATTGACTGGCCATGACAACTTCTGGCACGCAGGCCAAGCCTTGGGGGTTGATTTGGTTCACAACCCAGATTTGGCCCGTACACCCAAGTATGCGGCCGCAATTGGGGGTTGGTTCTGGAAAACGCATGGATGCAATCAACTGGCCCAAGCCAAAAACTACTTGGCATTAACTAAAGTCATCAATGGTGGTGAATTTGGAGCAAAAGAGCGAGAGGCTGTAATGCATAAGTGTGAACGCATACTGAATGCTTGATTAGATGGGGTTGGGGGACTAAAATGCCCTTGTGGTAGTGTATAGAAAGGCACCGAGATTATGGCGACCAGCACCAGTGTGATGACGTATGACTCCTTGGTTTTGAACATTCAAACCTATTTGGAGCGTACTGACGCCACTACACTTTCCAATATTCCACTTTTTATTATGTTGGCGGAGCAAGTTATTGCTTCTCAAATCAAGTTTTTGGGCAACTTGACGGTCCAAGAATCAACCATGGTGGCTGGATCAAACATTGTCCCAAAACCTGCACGTTGGCACAAAACAGTGTCAATGAATTTGACCATTCCTTCAACCAATACCGATCAGCCTGTTTTACTCAGAAAATATGAGTACTTAAAAGAGTATTGGCCCATTCAGTCAAATACTTCAACTCCTTTGTATTACGCTGACTATGACTACGACAACTGGTTGGTGGCACCGACGCCAGATCAAAACTACTCTTTTGAAGTCTTGTACTACCAAAGAGTCCAGCCACTTGACTCATACAATCAGACCAACTGGTTCACACAATACGCCCCACAGGCTTTATTGTTTGGCTCGCTTCTCCAAGCCATGCCCTTCCTTAAAAATGATGATAGAGCGCCTATTTTCCAACAACAGTACGATTTAATTATGCAAACCCTCATGAATGAGGACAAATTGCGTATTGCTGATCGTCAAGCCATTGCGGTGGATGCATGACAACTTATACCTCTCCATTTACTGGCAACACGATTCAGCCAACCGATGTTAGCTATGAATTGTATCAAAACCAAACGGCCAATTTAACGCTGTTTTGGCCAATCAACGGGACTACTGGGAACCCAGCCGCCCGTATCATGGACATTAGTTTTACTGGTAATGGGTACACGGTATCCATGCCTGATGCCACCCAAGTATCAGTAGGCCAAGATGCAATGATCCGAAACACTGGATCTTATGCGTTTACAGTGGTTGGATACTCTGGAACCAGTATTGTTTCTGTGCCTGCTGGTTCAGCCGAATACATTTATTTGACCAACAACACCACTCAGAACGGCACATGGGGTGTTTTGGCTTTTGGCGCAGGTACATATAGTGGTACTGCATCAACGCTTGCTGGATACGGTTTAGAACCAATTTCAGCCACATTGAATCAAGCATATGTTGTCAACTCATTAACAGCAAGTTATACCTTCCTTGCTGGAGACCAAGCATCTATTTACATTTGGACTGGCGGCACCACTACCGTAACCCTTTCTGCATCTGGAACACTGGGCAGTCGTTGGTTCTTTTTGTTCAAGAACAACGGAACTGGTACAGTGACTTTGGCTTGCTCTGGTTCAGATTTGATTGACGGGGCTACCACCAAGACCTTCCAGCCAGGGAATTCTGCCTTCATCGTCTGCACAGGCACTGGTTTTGTAACTGTTGGTTACGGCACCAGCTCAACCTTTGTTTACTCTGTATTGACTCTCAGCGTAACGGGTGGCTCATACACTTTGTCTGCCAGCCAAGCATCCAATACGCTCCAAGAATACGCTGGCACATTAACTTCAAATCAAACAATTGTTTTTCCTCCAGTAGCAAATCTTTATGTGATCAGCAACCAGACATCTGGCGCTTACACATTGACTTGTACAACTGGTGTTTCAGGTGGTTCTACTGCTACGGTGCCTTCTGGTGGCCAAGCCACATTGTTCTGTGATGGTAAAAATTTCCTAAACGCGAATACAACACAAGCTGGTGCGACTGCTTTGAGTATTGCAAATGGTACGGTATCAAACCCAACTTTGAACTTTAGTTCTGAGACTTCCACAGGTATTTATCGCCCTGGAACTGGTCGTTTTGGCATCACTGTCTTGGGTTCAGAGGTTCTTGATGTTAATTCTTCTGGCATATCTGTCACAGGAACTGGTTCTTTTAGCGGTGGTATTTCTGGCGGTGCATTCTAATGACCAAGCAAATTTATCAAATAGTTACCAAGCCTGGGATTCAGAGGGATGGGACTCTATTTGACTCGCTGTTCTACAGAGATGGGCAGTGGGTAAGGTTTCAGCGTGGCCGCCCCAGAAAAATAGGTGGATACAAAGAGATTACAGGCTATTTGGCAGGCCCATCACGCGGTATCTATGTCAGCCCTCAAAATGGTTATACAGTCGTTTTTAGCGGCTATTCTGATGGTTTGCAGTCCATTCCAGTAAACAATGATGGAATTGGTGCTGGTATCACGGATTGGGCACTATCAAACTTTACAGTTTCATCCAATAACTTGTGGCAGTTTGATAATTTCTTTGATGCAACGGGTTCTGGAAATAATCTTCTTCTGGCACATCCAGGGCAAAACCTATCCGACATCAACAACGCTGTAAATTCACCCATTTTGGCTGGCAACATCACTGGTTCAAGCGCTTCCAAAATAGGTGTTTTTACTCAAAATATCAGCATCACAAGCTCAAGCACAACAGCTACGATTGTGGCTCCTTTGACAAACCAATTCATCATTGGTGCTGGACAAACAGTATCTGGAACGGGAATTCAATCAGGCACCACAGTGTCATCTGTTGTTGGGACCACAATAACATTGAGCCTTCCAGCCACTGCTACAAATTCAAGTGTTTCAGCAACTTTTGACAACAACATTGCTGTTTCTGGTGGCGTAGTAAGTCTTTTTCCATATGTTTTTGTTTACGGCAACAATGGATTGATTCAAAACTCTGGTGCCAATAACGTCAACGATTGGGTATCAGCGACCGCCAATGCGACGAATGTGGCCACTGGAAAGATTGTCCAAGGCTTACCCGTCCGCGGTGGTGTGAACGCACCTTCTGGCTTGTTTTGGAGCTTGGACAGCGTGGTTCGCGTGTCTTATACGCCAACAACTGTGACGACTGGTTCTGGTTCCACTCAAGTATCTCAGACTTTTTATTGGCGTTATGACACGATCACGTCTCAATCGTCCATTTTGTCTTCTCAGTCGGTGATTGAGTATGACGGCATTTTTTATTGGTGTGGTGTAGATAGATTCTTGCTGTACAACGGTGTGGTCAAAGAGATCCCCAACGACATGAATCAAAACTACTTTTTTGACAATCTGAACTACGCATATAGGCAGAAAGTTTATGCAACCAAAGTGCCCCGTTTCGGTGAGATTTGGTGGTTCTACCCCAAAGGATCTGCCACAGAATGCACAGATGCAATTATCTACAACATCAGAGAAGGCACATGGTACGACGCAGGTCAAGCCATGGGTTCTCAACGTAGTGCAGGTTACTTCTCTCAAGTTTTCCATTACCCCGTAAATGCAGATTGGAACTACAACTACACTGGCGGTGTGAATGTAACAACGATTGCTAATGCTGGTTCAGGCTACACAAATGGAACTTACTCTTATATTGCTCTTACTGGCGGTACTGGAACTGGAGCAACCGCTACTATTGTTGTTAGTGGTGGTTCTGTTACTTCCGTCACAATCGATAACAGGGGCACTGGGTATTCTGTTGGCAACACACTGAGTGCATCCATACCTGCTGGTTCATCATTCTCACTTTTAGTGGGTTCTATAATGAATTTTGTGTCTTTGTATCAACACGAAGTGGGTACAGATGCGATCAAGAATGAGCAAGTTTTGGCCATCAATAGTTATTTTGAGACCAATTCTCTTGCTTACATTTTAGGAAATTCTGCTCAATTTGCTCCCATGAGTGCTGTCAACAAATGGTGGAGAGTTGAGCGAGTTGAGCCTGATTTCATATTGTCAGGTACTATGGATATGTACATTATTGGACGTCCATATGCACAAGTTTCTGACCAAACGTCTGGCCCCTATACTTTTGACGCAAACACTGGCAAGATTGACTTAAAAGAACAAAGACGTGAAATGAGATTGCGTTTTGTCTCTAATGTTGCTGGCGGTAATTACCAGCTTGGACGACTGATGTTGGATGCAGACGTTGGAGACGTGAGGGGCTACTCATGAGTTTAATTCCATACAATCAAATCAATGTCACACCGCTTATCTATGATCCAAGATACCATACTTTTGATTCTTGGGCTTCACTTATGTGTGAAGCGTTTGCTGGGAATCAATTGGAGATACCAAGTCCAACAACACTATGGCAAAGCTGGGCTGTGGGATTAAAGGGTATTGACCTTTTTAACAATTCACAGGTTCCTGACCCATACAGTTATGACTCTTGGGACAAGTGGGCATTGGACCTCAGAAACAACTTCTCACCTAATCCGCAATGACAACTAATACCGATCCATCAGCACTTGTCAGCCAATACTTTGCGGCTAACCCTACTGCAACCACAAGTGATGTGGCAAAGGCAGTTTCATCTATTGGTGGTCTCGGAGCGGTACCAGGTCTTGCTGACGCTATCGCACAGCACTACGGCACAACTTCTGATGTAGTCAATACTCAATACAACACATTAACTGCTCCTGCTGTTTCTTCTGGAACAACTGGAGGAGCCAGTTCAGGCATAAGTCCTTTTGCACAAACCGTTGTTAATGCTGATACAGCAAACAATATTCCAATTACAGGTGGATTGTCTTCAATTTCACCAAATGGTGGCATATCAAATATTGCATCCAATTCTGGTTTAAATACTGGATCAACAGCAAATAATCAATCTCAAACTGGAACACAACAAGATTTTTTAAGCCAATACAATAGTCAAACGCAACAAGGTATTAAAAACGCAGGTTTAGATACTTTAATGGCACAAGTTAATTCTGGCGCAAATGCTTCTGACATTCTGAGCCAAGGATTAACTCCTCACGCTGTATCAACATATAAAGATGCATCAGGAAACGTAGTTACTGCACCGCCAAATACTTATGTTGTCAGCAAGCCAGATGGATCTGGTGGAACATTAAATTATTTTTTCCAAGTTGACCCATCAACTGGTAAAGCAACTCCTATTGCCAATCCAAGTCAAAATCTTACCTATACTGGCGGATCATCAGGTGGATGGTTAAAGAGCGTTGCATCAAGTCTTGGTCCACTTGCTGATATTGCTTTGGCTGTTACTGGAAACGGTGAATTTATTCCTTTAGTAAGTGGAGCAACGACTTACGCTCAAACTGGAAATTTGGGTAAAGCTTTAACTTCAGGACTTTTATCCGAAGGTGCAATCACTGCCGCTCCACTTGTTGGTAACGCTGTCTCATCTGCAACTTCTGATGCTTTGGGATCTGTTGGAAGCAAGCTTGCCGCTGGTGCGGCCAGTGCATTAACTGGTGCTGAAATTGCAACACAAGGTAAAGCAGATGCATTGACTGCTTTAGTCAGTGGAGGTATTAGTGCGGCTGTTCCGTTGGTCGGTGCTCAGATTCCAGGGTATTCTGACCTCAGCGCCGCAGGCAAAGCCGCCGTAAACAAAGTTATTGGTGGAACATTGGCAGGACAAAGTACTGATGCCATAGCAATTAACGCGGCTATTGCGGCAGGTGCTCAAGAAGTTAAAAATCAAATTGGCAGTTCTTCTACTGGAACTTCTGGAACTTCTGGAACAACTACAACTGGTACAACTGGTGGCAGTTCTAATGTTGCAACAGTCAATGCAGGTACTTCAACTGGCGGATCAGAAGTCATTGATCCAAACAGTGTAACGAATGCGGCAACTGTGGCATCTTCAGCCAAGCCAGGCGATAATTCAGAAAAATTCGGTCAATATACAAATGCAAGTTCTGCTGTTGATATTAACAATGCTCCAATTGACGTATCAAAATTAGTTGTTGGTCAGCCTGTTGTAAGCACTGATCCAAATACTGGTATTAAAACTTCAATTACACTTGAAGACAATAAAGATGTTACTCAGGTAGTAACTGACCCTGTATTACAAACTCAAGAAGTTACAACAACAAGTCCAGATGGAAGCAAAGTTGTTGAGACAACTGATAAAGTAACAGGCTTATATACAGTTGATACTTATGATGCTGAAGGTAATTTAATATCTTCAAATTCATCAACTGATGAAAATAACTCTGACGTTAAACTCAATAAAGTTACTGTTACTGGTGGTGGTGTAGATACAAACACTGGAGACTTGGTACCATTAAAGACAGTTAATCTTTCTGATGGAAAAGTTACTCACGTTGACCTTACTGTAACTCCAAGTATTACTCCAAGTGTAACTCCAGAGATAACACCTTCAGTTACGCCGTCTGTAACACCACAAGTAACGCCATCAGTAACTCCAGTTATTACGCCAGTTGTAACTCCTAAAGTTACTCCTGTAACTCCATCAGTAACTCCTTCTATTACGCCTTCAATAACACCTTCTGGTGGTGGTGGTGGAACTACAAACCAAAACATAACAACTGTCTTGCCTGCATCAAATATTGCAGGAAACATAAGCGGCCCAGGCCCTAACCCCATCACAGAATCTTTACTGAAATCAATGATGGAAAATCCTGCAAAATATCAAAATGTTTTGCAACAAGTTGAAAATTTATCTCAAGAACAAAATATTCCTATGATTGATCCAAAATTAGCCCAACTTTTACAGTCTTTGCAGGGACCAAAACCAAAATCTGGTCTACAAAATGATTGGTTTACCTATGGCCAAGCACCAACATCTGTTGACAAAATTCTTGGTTTAGGAAATTTGAATTCTGAAGAAGCTCAAACTTATAAAACTGGTGGTCATGTTGAGCCTTTAGCGTACAAAAAAGGTGGTTTGCCAGTGGTTGATGGCCGCCATGATTTTAGGGCTGGTGCTCACGTTGCTGGTGACGGAGACGGGACTTCTGATGACATTCCTGCTATGCTTGCAGATGGAGAGTTTGTATTCCCTGCGGACGTGGTTGCGGCGCTTGGAAACGGTTCTACAAAGGCTGGTACGGATAAACTGTATGAAATGATGCATGGAATCAGGGCAAGAGCCAGATCCGCAAAACCAGGCGATCTCCCCCCCGACGCATTAAAATCACCCCTTGACTACCTGAAAGGTAAAAAACAATGACTACCAGTTTATTTGCGGGAACAGCGCCACCCAATGTAAATACGACGCAAACAAGTACTACTGCCGCTCCGCAGTATTACAACAATTTTTTGACCAATTTGGCCAACCTTGGTACAAGTCAAACCAATCCTGATCAAACCCTTCAGGGAAATATTGCGGCTGGTCAGCCTTATGTTGCCCCATTGAATCAGCTTCAAACTGATATTTATGGCAGTCCTTCTGGTGTTGCAAATACGGAAAACCTGTTGACTGGTGCTTTGGCTCCATTTGGAACTGCGGCCACGGCGGCTGGAACTGCGGCTGGTGGCGTTGGTTCAAGTCAAATCAACAACTTTTTGAATCCTTATATCACTGATGTAAACAAAGCTCTTGAGACCAATACTCAGCAAAACGTCAATCAAACCGTTTTGCCTGCATTACAAGCATTTGGTGCTGGCTCTGGTAATACAGGATCAAGCAGATTGATCAATGCAACTGGTCAAACTTTGGGTCAAATTCAACAAGGTTTGGGTGCTCAAGAGAGTGCAAACTTGGCGTCTGGGTACCAAAATGCAGTGACCAGTGCACTACAAAACCAACAAAACCTCACTGGTGCGGCTAATGCATTGTCAAATATTGGAACAGGTCAACAGCAAGCTACGGTTTCTGGATTGAATACTGCCAATACATTGGGTGCGGCTGGACAAGCTCAAAATCAAGCCATGATCAATGCTCCATTGAACACAGCTACCAACGTATCTAATTTATTGAAGGGATACACTGTACCCACATCAACCAATCAAACATACACTGGACCAGCTTCAACTTATGGACCTTCTCCACTTGCTCAAATTGCTGGTCTGGGTACGTTGTTTGCATCTGGTTCAAATGGAGTAAGTGCCGCTCAAGGTATTGCAAAAGCCTTGGGATTAAATGGAACCTCAACAGATCCAAATGCTTTGTTAACTGCTTTAAATTCTGGCGTTACTGGTGTAACTGGTACTCAATTGGGAAGTGGAGCTGATTTGAGTGTATTGAAAGGTCAATTGAGTGATCAACAAGTCACATATGATCCAACAAGTGGAACTTATGTTGACTCAAACAATCAGCCTGTTGATATGTCTGATTATTACGAATAAAGGTTGAATCATGGCACTTGATCTAATTACAAGCGCACTCAAGCCTTTGGCTGGATTGCCCGACGATCCTGCAAATGATGACTATTCAAGTGCTCTTAATGACTTGAAATCATCAATTAAAGCACGTCAATCTGGTGGAGGATTGGACCCTGCAATGCTTGCTTTAGCGGCAGGTTTTTTGGGTTCTACCAAATCTGGCTCAACTGGAGAAAGCATTCAAAATGCCATTGGTGCTTACTTGCCTGCTAAACAAGCGCAAGAAAAACAAGCTCAAGAAGACGCATTGTTGAGACTTCAAATCGCTCAAACAGAAAGACAGCAGAATCTTAAAGCTGGCGCTTTGAAGTCATTCTTGGGTTCTTCAGGAGTTACTCCTCCTACTGCTCCTACAGCTCAAAACGTACCTACCGCTCAGAATGTTCCAACTGCTGGTAATGCTCCTTCTGCACAGGCCGTTCCAGTTGGTGGAGCACCTGCTCAAGCTCCACAAACAATGCAAAACGTGACGGTAAATGATGCCCTCAAGTTTGCGGCTGTTTATGGTGAGGCAGATCCTGAGCTTGCCAAGATGTTGATGGAAGCGGCAAAACTTGGATCAGAGCGGTTCAAGATTGCAATGAATGGAACTGTGTTTGATACACAGGCTCAGGAATATTTGAATAAACCCATACCTGGCCAAACAGCGTCGGAATTCTTAATCCCTGAAGCTGGTGGTAAGGTGATGATGACGCCTTATGACTATGATCAATACAGACAAGCCAGAGCACAAGGCAAAGGCGCTGAGTGGTATAGAAACTTCACTACGCCCAACTTCCAGCCTGCTGGTGCTCAAAAAACTTCTGCTCAAGCTGAAGCTGATAAATATCCAGTCACAGATATGTCTTCAGCCGCTGTTGCCGCAAGAGCTAAAGCTAAAGAAGAAACAGAAACGCTCAGAGCCAAAGGTGAAGACAAGCGTTTCCAAAGTATCATTGACGCTGGAAATGAAGCCCCAAGCAAAATTGCGACGTACAGAAGTACTAAAAATCTCCTGAATCAACCAGGCATTGAAAAAACCCTTGGTGTATTTGAGAACGGTGATTTTGTATCAGCACTTGGTACAGCTTTAGATAATGGCATTGGCATCCCAGGCTTCAAAATCACTGGCGACGACATCCGTAAAATCATGAGTCAAACTGGCGTACCTCAAGACGTCATAAACAACTCTCAATTGTTAACATCATTGTTGGCTCAAATCAACTTTGGGTTTAGATCATTGGCCAAAGGTCAAGGTTCAATCTCTGACTTTGAAACTAAGATGTTCAATTCAATGGGTACTGGCATCAGAGACTCTGCTGAAACATTGAAAAAGAAGATTGAAATGTTGGAGGCTAAAGCTCAATTTGAACGAGATGTCGCTCGCAAGCTTCGCAAAACTGGCATGAATGCTGACGACTTCAAAGATTCTGATGAATATACGAATACTGAGCAAGCTTACTATGAGCGTTTGAATAACATCGTCAATCCACAAAAAGCCAAAACTAGTGGAACAGCTCCAGCTTCTGCCCCGACAGCAATTGGAAATAGCATCAGAAATCAACTTGGCTTAAAGCCTAGAGAATAGGTTCATCATGGCACTTGAATGGCTTGACAACTTAAACGAAACACAAGCGGCTAACGCCAAGCAGATCATTAAACAGGCCAAAGAAATTGGCGTTGATCCTATTTTGGCCGTCACAGTTGCCTTCCATGAAAGTGGATTGACTCACAATGATGAAAACGGTAAGCCTCGCATAGGTGATAACGGCGAAGTGGGTATGTGGCAAGTTAGACCTCCCACTGCTGAGATGATGGGTTATAAGCCTGAAGACCTCTCTGACCCCAAAAAGAACACGCAGATTGGTTTGTCTTATCTGAAGCAAGGTATTGATAAATTCAAAGACCCAGTGATGGCCGTGGCTGGATATAACGCAGGCATGGACCACAAAGCATTGTCGACTGGTGAGCAGAAGCTTCCAAAGTCAACCATGGACTATTTGACGGCCATTAAAGCTTTGGGTGGATTTGAGCAACCTGAAACTGAAGTCACACCTGCCAGCGATGAAGACTTTCAAAAGAGAAGGGCTGAAGCTCTTGCACCCTATCAGACTCCAAATGCACCTGCTCCAATCGACGTGAAGAGAGATGTGGCTGGAGCTGTTATGGGAGCTGGCATCGGTGGTGTTGGAGGTTTAGGTGTGTCTACCACTCAAAAGCTCAACGCAATCGCAAATAACTTGGCTGGCCAACCCAATAAGCCCACAACTGGTGTTCAGAATTGGACCCGTGAAATGGGCTACAAAGACCGTGGTGGCCTTACTTATGGTCAAGCACACCAATTTGAGTCTGGCGAGCGTAAAGGCGCCACAATCAACAATAAAACGCCTACATTCAGGTTTGCAAAGCCTCCAGTGAATGAGCCAAGTATTGGTTCAAGAGTGTTGGGTTCAAACACCATCAGTGGAGCTTTATCTGGCGGCATTATGGGTGGACTGGGCCAAGAGGCATCAACTCGATATAACGCTGGAGATATGCCTGGGGCCGTTATTGGTGGTCTCGGAGCCGCTGGCCAAGTTGTCAGAAGATTGCCTTTGCCTTATGCCAGCCAAATTGGTACGGGTATGTCTTTGGCTTCTCCCGCGGCTTTGGCTGTATTGGATAGAATCAGAGCCAATCAAGCGGCAACACCCGAACAATACAAACAACCCCCAACAATGGATGAACTGGACACGGCATCTACGCCTGCATTCGTTTATCCACGCCCTTAATCCTAGCAGTTGCCTTGCAAAGGAAGTTCGGGGGGGACGATAAATCCCCCCCTTTTTTTAAGCATTGCCCATTGTGTGGGTCATGAGATAGCCCATTTGCAATCCCTGCTGTTCAATGTCATCCATGGCTGAGTTGTAACCCATCTCAAACATGAGAGCGAACATCTTTGCTTTGTATGATTCTTCTGATCGACAACCACGGTCGTAGGCATCCGACAGGGCTTTCATTTCATCCCAGTTGGCCTCCAATTTACCGTCAGTTATTTTCATCAAAATCATTGCGTTTTTTGTCCAACATTTCGTCGAACTCTTTCATTTGTAATCTGTCCCTTGGATTATTACTGAAAGTTAACGTCTTGGCAAAGTCTCGAACAAAATGGTACCTGTTTGCATCGATGAATGCTATTTTCATGGTTTCCAAGAAGTAGGGCAGGATTTCAGGCTCCCACCCTTCTCCGAGTATCCCTGTGATCACGTCATCGGAGGTCACAGATTGCCTCTTTTCTCTCTGAGAGCCTTAGCAACCTCGCTGTTGAGGGATTCAACAAACTCAATGCACAACTCACGCTCTGCTCGAGCAACATTGAATGATGCTGTCAAAATCACCTTGTCGGCAAAATCCAACAGTTCATCAAAGTCATAACCGTTGGGGTCATCCATCTTGCATTGAAAAAAAACTTGTTTGATGTCGTCTTCTGTTAAATATTTATTTTGCATTGCGTGTTCTCCTTACAGTTTTACGGGGTCTACCAATTTTTTTAAAGGTAGGGTTATCAATCATTTCTCTCAATGCATTATTAAAGCCATTGATTTCAACATCTTTAATTTCACATTCTGCTTTACAGCGATCAAGATAATCGATCAAAGCTTTGGCTTTATAAGCAATTGCCTCTTTTACAAACTCAAATTCATCAGTTGCAATATCAATTTTTATTCTAGACATAAATTTTCCTCAATTAAACCAAAGATAAAACCCATGGAGGATTCCAATGGGGAAGAAGATGGCTCCTGCAAGCAGAAAGCCCCAAGCGGCATGGCCAAAGCAAAAGAAGATGTGCGTCAGCCAAGCCCAAAAACAAAAGAATGCGGCTATGTATCCCATATTTCACCTGTGATCGTTTTTAACTTGCCAATATGTGAGGAGTGCTTGAAACATCTCCCACGCGCGATTCATCTTTTCTTCGGACCATTCGACGACTTTGACGAGCCCTGGTTCCGTCACTGAGATGAACACATTGGCGCATCTGGCATTTGGAATGCCGAGTCCAACCCGATAGGCGGCCAACTGCATGGCGTGCTCATCATAGGCGTCCACAGTGTTGGGGTCCGTGAATTCCTTTGTTTTGAAGTCCACCACGATGCCTTGGCCAAACTTTGAGTGAAGGTCCACTTTGCCGCCAAACCCAAGCTCATTGCAGAATGACTTTTCAGTTGCCCACTCTGGATCCCCAAAAGAGGCTTGCATGGCCTTATCGACACCGACTTGATAGTCCATGAAATCTGCAAGGTAAACGCCCTCATAGAACGATTCAATGACTCCGTGAATATTGGTACCACGTTCGGCGGCTTTTTTAGCCTGCTCTTTAGAGTCTTTGACAATACGCTCAATAAAACGCTCTTCAGTCTCTCCATCCACTCTGGGAAGGGTGAGACACGCATACATCATTTGATTGAGTTTCCAAGCCTCTAAAGCGGGCTTGGCGGCCACGTTTAAGATGGTGGTAACCGAAGGTACCAAGTTGAGTTTGCGTGCGTCTCTGAGCGTTGTAGGCCGTGGCTCACCATTTTTGGCGATAACGGTATATGCTGGTTTACCTTCGCGGTCATACCAGTGCTGTGATTCTGAAGCTCTTACTATCATAGTTGCCTTTAAAAAAGTGAAATTTGTTTGTTTTTGGGATTGATTTTTCTGAATTCAAAGAAGTTTTTGGCCTCTGGGTGGACCAAGACAAACAACCTGCCCAGATAAGGCACGCTGTGGTCATTGATCTTCCACATACCACCAACTTCACTGACAGCAGAGTGATGGCGCAAGAACTCAATAATGGTACGGGCTGAGTAGTGTTCCCTACCCTTTGCCCGTACAAGAAGAGCCTCCTTCTCGAAGGCTTTCCAGATGTGCAAGTTGTCCTTGATCCAGTCCTCAAACTCATCTGAGAACTGGGTAGGATTGTGTTGGACAATCTTTAAGACGTTCATCTTAATACTTTAGTATCAAAAAGGGATTTCATCTTCCATATCATCAAACCAGCTTTGAGCTGATGTTTTTGGCTGACCTTTTGATTTCCACTCAGGCGAACCCTCAATCTTTTGTTTGATGTGATTGCTCAGGTTGTCGAACACATCCATGTCAGGGTCAGCAATGGTGAACAACTGGGTTTTGTTGACGCCGTTGGGAAGACCAGCAGACTTCATCATTGCAGGCACAGGAGAGATGCCGCCCACGTTAGAGTAGGTTTTGCCGTTTTTGCTGGTCACAATGACGTTGAGCATACAAAAGGCGCCAAGAACCGTTTTAAGGTCGAATCGGTTGGCTTCTGCGTCGGTCCAAGGCTTACCCCTCCATGCCTGCAAATCCTTTCTCAAATTGGCGTTTTCGGACCAACTGAGGGTGTATTGCTTGAAGATGGACATGGGCTTGCCGTCGTCGGTTTTAAGGGGCGTGCCGTCGTCGGTTTCACCAAACAACTCCCAGCCAATCATGATTTTGCGCTGAACTTTGGTTTCACCCATGTACTCAACTTTTTGTGAGCCAAGGTCAATGATTCTCCAGCAACGGCCCAAATGTGAACCAGCAGGTACGGGTTTGAAGTTTGATTCTGTGTTTTGTTCTACTATGAAACTCATGATATTTCTTTCTGAAGTTCTGTTAAAAATTTAATTACTTGTTCAAGGTCTTTTGGTGGTAAGTTTTTTGCTCTTTGTTCAATCTCCCATAAATCTGATTCGATGTCGTCTTGTTCGTTAAAAATTTCGTCAAATGCTTCGTAAAATGTTCTGTTAGACATATCTGAAAACCTCCAAGTGTTCTTCGCCCATGTGTGTAGTGTATGTGTGTGGTCCCCATTCTCCATTGACATAACCGCAGGCAGAACGCTGAAGAATGCTTCTTTCATACTTGCCATAAGGAATGTCAGCAAATTCACCTTTTTGAAGATTTTGTAAATATGGTTTGATGTAGTTGGTCAACTCACCCAGTGGGTATGCTGGTTCTTTTCTTGGTTTAGATTCTTTGTGTAATTCAAGTTCACCATGTTTGACGTTGTCAGAGTCAATGATCGCATACTTGAATCCAATTTGATCTAGGATTTGTTTTGCTTTGTTTAATTTCAGCTCAATAATTTCTTTCATTTAAGGTCTCCAGAAGGTTAGATCAAAAAACACGACGATCATTGCAATTAAGAAGACCACCCGTGAAAAGATTTCAAAAAATTTGTGTTCGTTCATGTTCGCACCCATGCCATTAAAACTGAAACAAAAGTGATGACTGAAGTGCAGTACAAACAAAACCATGAGGTTCTGCGTAAAGACCAGTCATGTTCGATGCCGAGAATTGCGGCTTGGACACGCTCTTCATCAGTGTTTAAATTGCGAAGAGGTGGGGTGTAGCACGAACCGATTTTGATTCCTGTGCTTGTGGTGTAGTAGACTTTTCCCATGTGTTTCTCCTAAACGTCAAATCGACGCAAACGAATAGTATCACGGTTTTAACAAAAAGTTAAATACTTTTAGAAAGTGTTGTAATTAACTATAAATTAAAATAGAATAGAGTTGTTGACGAAAGTAAAATTGCTTGGCCTGCTGATGAACGGGATCCGTGAAGGCACCCCCTATTTAAGGGCCACCTGATCAGTGGGGGTAATGGAGCAAGTAGTCAACACCAAGACGCATGGGGATTGTTGGGGGTATACACCCAGTTGCTTTGCAATTCCGCAAGAGCAGTTCCCAGCCGTGTTGGTAATCCTGTAAAGGCGATGCATAGCCGTGGGATATATTCCCTCTTTAAGTGTGCAGGGTAGTGCCAACAACCCACAAGGATAAAAAGAATGACATTGACAGAGTATTTCAAAGAAGAACCAATAGGAGCAATTGCAGAGATGGCAGAGTATTTGGGTGTATCAGCCACTTGGCTGTCTCTCATCATTCATGGCCATAGAAAGCCTTCACCCAAATTGGCAGTTGCAATTGAAAAAGCAACACAAGGGTTAGTACTTAGAAATGAGTTGCGCCCAGATTTATTTTTAGAGTAGAATTTTTTTGAACATGGCTAGGGTAGCTCCCGAAAAGACGATTCGTTACCGTCCTGCCACTGTTTCTTTGTAACGACAACCAAGAACGTAAGGTTTTATGCATTACTATCAGCATCACATTGGTGACTTCATTAAGGACACCGCGTTTTTAACCAACGAAGAAGTTGGCATTTATCTCAAATTACTCTGGATCTATTACGATACCGAGAGCCCACTTCCTGACGATCTTTTTACCTTGAGCATGAAATTAAATGCTAGGGACAATGAGCAAGCAGTTTCAGGCATTTTAAAAATGTTCTTTACCTTAAAAGATGGGTATTGGTATCAGTCTCGCTGTGAAGAAGAGATAAGTAGCTATAAAGAATTCATAAACGACAAATCCAAAGCTGGTAAAGCATCAGCTATTAAACGGGCGTTGAACAAGAATTCAACAGGTGTTGAACAGGTGTTGAGCAAGAGTTCAACAGATGAGCAACTAACCAATAACCATAAACCAATAACCAATAACCAAGAACCATTATTTATAGAAGCTAAAGCTTCTTTGTCCGAACCCAAGGTTCTGACTTGTCCACAACAAGAAATTTTAAAGCTTTGGGGAAAGCATCTACCCCACTTGACTCAACCCAGATCGTGGGAGGGGAACAGACAGACAATGCTCAAACAAAGGTGGATTCAAGCCAGCAAACCATCCAACTACTCTCCTGATGGCTACAACTCTATGGACAAAGGTCTGGCTTGGTGGGATTCATTCTTTGCCTATATAGCAAACGATACTTCTCTTGCGAAGGGTTTTGAGTCTAAAGACAGGACGTGGAGGCCAGACCTTGAGTGGGTAGTAAACGCAACAAATTTTCAAAAAATCATTGATGGGAAGTACAACAAATGACATTCGCAAAACCAATTATTGAAAAAAACTCAGATTACGATTCAGAGGCACGATTGATGTGCTCAGCCTACGGCTGTCCCAATCGTTGGAGCGTGAACATGGGTAAGCCTCTGTGTTCTGCCCATGCTTGGGCTGACTCTGATCACTGGGCGGCCATTACAGCTCGGATCAATGCCAGAAACATTGGCAAAGCTGACCATGGTATTGCTAACTACTATGAGCCAAAGGACGAATTTTGAACTACTACCAAGCCCAAGAACTTTTGACTGCTGTAAAACATGGACGACCAACCACAATCCGAGATATCAACATGGCGTTATATCTCACTGGAGACTATTGCGGACCACTATGCTCGAATGGCGATGAACCCTGCGACGATAGACCATGCGAGGTATCGCGTGAGGGAGATGGAGGCAGACGAACTTGGGTGCTGGGTAGGGCTGGGCAAGATGGTGGCGGCCAGACTCAAGGAGTTGAAAGATGCTGATCTGCGGGATTGACCCTGGCAAAACTGGAGCGTGGGGAATGATCGACCACCATGGCAAGTATTGGTCCTGCGGCGACATGGAAGTTGACGAGCTGGGAATCGTTGACACCGAGAAAGTCTGGTCCGAGATGTCTCAAGCCCGTGATGGCCAAGACCTGATTGTGGTGGTGGAGCGGGTTCACTCCATGCCCAAACAAGGGGTTGTGAGTGTCTTTTCGTTTGGGATGGCCTTCGGCGCGGCCATTTCGCTTGCCAAACGCTTCAAAACGCCCTGCTACATGGTTACCCCTCAAGTTTGGAAAAAAGCGCTCAAAATCGATTCTGACAAGAAAGTTTCCCTTGACTTGGCCAGAGAACTGTTCCCGATGGCACCACTCAGTCGCGTAAAAGATGGAGGACGTGCCGAATCTTTGTTAATTGCTGAATACTTTAGGAGACTAAATGCAACCAAAATACACCCGAATGAGTAGGATTCACCAGAGCCTATGCAAGATTGAAGTCATGGCCATGGAGGCTGGCCACTGGCGTAGAGTTGTGAATTTTAAAGACTCAACCAAAATATTTGACCAATCGATCATCCAGCCCTTACTCAATGACGGCATGATCACTCGCAACGAAACCCTCTACTACATCACGCCAAAGGGCTCAGAGAAGCTGGACCATCTAGGTAGATACACCAATCCTGTTGCAAAAACCAGACGCGCACCAGTTGAGTTTGTGCCTTATGACGGAAATGAATTGTTGTCAAAATCTGTGAGGATTGGAGCTGACGACCATTTCAGCTTTCCCAGCCGCAGAGGCAATACATTGTTTTACCGTGATGGAAGAGAGGTCAGCATATGAACGAATCATGGAAGGTTTGGTTTGCTGAAAATCTTGTGAGAGGAAACTCTGAAGATTACTTGGCCAACATCATGTTAGACCGTGGTATTGCGTTAAAAGACGTTCTTAATGAAGTAAAAACGGTTTACGCCTCTCCGACATATTTGGCTTTAAAAGGCCTGCACAGAGAAAAAATCAAATTTGCCGCCACATTGAGAAGTGTTCAAATGATGTGGGAACAAAACCCAATGTATGAGCAAATAGATGTTATTGAAATGCCAAGCAAGCAAGAATTCTTTGAAAAATATTGGCTCACCATGCGGCCAGTCGTTATTAAAAATTTTACAAATGACTGGGACAAAAATGTATGGTCATTTGAGTACATGAGAAACAACTTCAACAATACCGACATTGAAGTTATGGGCAACCGCGACTCTGAAGAAGAATATGAGTTGCATATGAACAACCATAAACAAAAAATTAAATTGCACGATTTATTGGATTACTTTCTTTCTACGGATGAAACAAATAATTTATACATTACGGCAAACAATCGATTGATTGAAAAATTACCTGAGCTGTACAAAGCAATTGGAACACTTCCAGAGTTTATTAAACGTCCACCCAATGATGGTGCCAGCTTTTTATGGATGGGCTCGAAAGGGTCTTACACCACTATGCATCAAGATGTTATGGGATTGGTAAACGTACAAATCGTCGGTTCAAAAAAATGGAAAATTGTTTCTATTCTTGACACACCTCGCGTGTATAACCATGTCACGATATTCAGTCAGCTCACCAACAAAAATATTGACTTTGAAAAATTTCCGTTGATGAAAGATGTCAAGATCATCGAGACAACGGTCAATGAGGGAGACGCCATCTTTATGCCATTTTGTTGGTGGCACACAGTGGAAGCTTTAGATAAATCAATATCTTTATCTTTTACTGGATTAGATTTTGAAAATGAATGGGACCCAAACTTAAACACATAGAGGAAAAACAAATGCAAGACAAACTAATTGATCCCAATGCCGCGGTTGATTTCATGTACGAAAACGCGGTCAAGTATGCCCAAGCCAAGGCGAACAGGTTTTACCTCGAGAAGTTCAGAGACAGTCTGAAGGCGGAGCTGTGCAAGGAGGCCCTTGTAGCGGGCTATGAGGCGGTCAACGCCCAAGAGAGAGAGGCATATAGCCACCCCAAGTACAAAAGGCATCTGGAGGCGATTAGAGACGCCATGCAGATCGAGGAGCAACTCAAATGGCAACTGGTGGCCGCGGAGGCCAGAATTGAGGTCTGGAGGTCACAGGAGGCCAGCAACAGGGCTTTAGATAGGGCACTGACATGACCACCAAAGAAGAAAAAAAACACATGAATGCGGTGGCCGAGCTGGGTTGTGCTGTATGCAGACGTATGGGTTATGCAGGCACTCCAGCAGAACTTCACCATCCAAGGCGATTGTCTGGTGGCTGGGGACGGTCCAGCAACATGACGGTGATACCTCTATGCCCTGAGCACCACAGGGGCAACACAGGCGTACACGGTCTTGGTACGAAGGGATTTCCCAAGCATTGGGGGTTCACTGAAGAGGACTTGGCAGAGGATGTTGCGAATCTCCTAAAAATATAATATCCATATTGTTGACAGGGATATTAACTTTAAGTTAAGATTCAATCACCGAAACAAATCGGGCATTTAACTTAAAAGGAACCATCATGACAACAGCAACAGCACTCAAAATCGTAGACGAACTCGGATTGATCCAAGACCAAATCGAACAACTCATGGAGCAGGCGGAGTCCCTCAAGGACCAAATCAAATTGCTCGGAGAGGGTACATACAGCGGAACTATGTACGTCACACAAATCAAGCACACAGCAGAGAAGAAAAGCACTTCATGGGCATCAGTTGCAAAAGAGATGAATGCTCCAGAGGCTTTGATTAAAAAGCACACAAAGGTCACATTGAACCACCTCAGCGCCACAACAACAGCATTGTCCAACTAAATCAACCGCCCCTTCGGGGGCTTTAAGGAGAAATACATGGAAGACATTTTGATCAAAGCAAACCACGGTTGCAGAGTATCTTTTGACAAGTGGGATGAAGGTGCAGTATGGATGTATCTGGCCTTCCAAGGTGGCTCTGCGAGCTGTACCATCCCCAGGGACCAGGCCAAAATTATGCTCGAGGTTTTGCAAGAACTGCTTGCAGAAAAAGTCGAATGACTATTCTAGTTTTCATTGCACTTTTATGCGCCATATGTTCAGCAGTAGGGATGCTGTTGATCATATGGCTTATTTACTCGGTACTAAATCATGACTAAAGAAGAAATTATAGAAATGGCTTGCCAAGCATTTGGTGGAGTTATTAAAAAAGAAGAACGTGACAATTTCATAGCCTTTGCCAAACTGGTAGCAGAAAAAGAACGTGAGGAATGTGCAAAGATTGCAGAAAACAGAATTTTGCATGATGAAAATAAAGATATAAAAAAAGGATATTTGTTTGCTCAACAAAGCATTGCTCAAGATATCAGAACAAGGAGACAAGAATGAAAACCAAAGAAGAAATTAAAGAAGAAATCATTGAACTGTATGGGGCTACGCAAGCCTTGAGCGATGCAATGAATTTTCTTCATGCCCAACGCATGGAAAAAAGTAAACAGATGATGGCGTTGAACCATATGTTAAAAGAAATGGAGGACAAAGATGACTGATGAAGAAATACACAACATTTATTTGCACATGAGTGGCAAAGCAGAAGGGTTGGTTGAAGCGACTGGCAACGCTGACTTTCCTGTATTGTTTGCTAGAGCAATCCTTGAGTATGGAGGACTAACAAAAGATATGCAAAACATGGCATCTAAATCTACCTACAAAGAACAATTAGAAACAAAAGATGAGCCTGTGGCATTGGTAGCAGAAGTTCACATAAGTCGCTATACCATTGAATGGACAAATGGACCACTGTTACAAGGTACAAAGCTCTACACCACACCACAACGCAAGCCTTTGACGGATGAACATATTGACGAAATACCCTTTGCTTTATTTGAGCAAGACCAAAACGGAATTTCTGCAACAGAGGCATTACGAGAG
>Ga0208499_1000107_pt1 | contig 36867 bp, 63 predicted proteins | sample CryBogCBE07Jul09_FD_185504 | JGI IMG/M metagenome (GOLD analysis project Ga0208499, IMG submission 185504) | Freshwater microbial communities from Crystal Bog, Wisconsin, USA - CBE07Jul09 (SPAdes) (version 2) | ecosystem: Environmental > Aquatic > Freshwater > Lake | place: Crystal Bog... | reverse complement strand
CCCCCTAGTTTCCCAAAAGGTCTCTAGGGGGTTTTTTCTCTAACTTAAAGGAAAAAATTATGCCTAATAAAAAATTACGTGAAGGTCAGTCTATTGGAATGGGCGTAAAAGCTCCAGTTCAAAAGCCTACTAAAGACAAAGTTAAGAACCCAATGCAATCAACCAAAGCAAAGAAGCCTAAAGGCGGTTATTAATCATGGCAACACAGATTCTTCCACTTCAGATTCTGAATGATGGTTATCGCAACGCAACATTAAAGATTACTGGCTGGGTGAACGCTGGTGATATTACCAACTACGTGGTTCTTGACCCAAGTACATTAAGTCAAATTGATGCACAAGGAACAATTCCAAAATTAGTGCGTATTAAACGTATTAATTTTGACATTCAAGACGGCATCCAAGTTACATTAAATTGGGATGGTGCAACACCTGCTTTGTTGTGGGAATGTGCTGGCCGTGGCGAAATCAAAGCTGCGTCATTTGGTGGTATTACTGATAACGCAACAACACCTAACGGTAAAATTACGTTGACAACTTTTGGTGGCGCTGCAACAACGGCACTCACATCATTCACCATTGTTTTAGAAATTATCAAAGATTAATATGCAAGTAGTTAACACTAACGCTAAAGAAGCACAGATTATCGCTACTATTACACGTGCAGACGGTACAGTAGAGGAATTGGGCGTTATTGATTACTGGCATAAAAACCCAATTAAACGCATTATTTGGAGAATTAAAAAATGGCTACCTTATTAGTAAACACAGGAAAAGCTATTATTACCAACTACCTAAACGGTGGTGCAGCTACTCAGCCTAAATACATTGGTTGGGGTACAGGTGCAGGTACTACTAGCGCAACTGATACAACATTATTTACAGAAGTATTGCCTCGTGTTAGTGGCACAACTTCTCAAGTAACAACTAGCACAACAAACGATACATACCAAGTTGTAGGCACTCAGACTGCTGGCACAAGTGAGACAATCACCAATGCTGGTTTATTTGACGCATCTACTTCTGGTAACTTGTTTGTAAAAGGTGACTTTAGTGGCATCCCATTGAACAATGGCGACTCCATTCAGTTTACTTTTAAAGTCCAGTTTAGTTAATGGCAATTAATGGTTCTAGTATAAATAGAGTAGCAATTAATGACGGAGATAATATTACATTAACTCCCTCGTTAAGTGTTACTTCTACGAGTACTAGTTCCATTACCACAGTATTAAAGTTATTTAGAACCCTTATTTATGCTGTAACTTCTACAGCAACAATTAATAAAACCTACGGTAAAGCTCTAAATTACCTATCTACAACCTCCATTACCATTGGCAGGGCAATTAAAAAGTTAATGAGTAGTATTACCGAAATGTCGGTAATTGTATTAACAGAATCAGCATTTCACCTTGCTTTGTTGTCGGTCACCGTTGTCAGCACGGCAACAATTAATCGATTACTAAGCCTATCTAAGGTTATTACTTATGCTGTTACTTCTACAGTCAGCATAACTAAAAGCCTTACAAAGACCATCAGTTACCTATCTACAAGTGCGGTAATCATTGTTAGGTCTATCTTAAAATACATAACCTACCTATCTACCTCTACAGCAACCATTACAAAGCAACTAGCTAGGATTCTAAACGTCCTGTCTACAAGCACGGCAACTATATCTAGGACTATTGGTAAGTTAATTGCCTATTTAAGCACCTCTACAGTAACTATTGGCAGGGCTATAGCTAAAACTATCTCTTATGCAGTAACCGAGACAGTAACAATAGTAAAAAGCATTTCAAAAACCCTTTCATACCTGTCTACAAGCTCTGTAACGCTTTTAAAGCCTATATATAAGGTCATAAGCTACCTAGTTACTAGTTCGACCTCTATGGCTCGTTTAGTGAGTTTCTTTAGGACATTGTCATATAACTCAACCTCTTCTGCCGCTTTATTTAAAATGTTAGAAACAACATTAAGCGTCTTATCTAGTAGTTTTTCCACTATTGGAAACTATTACCGTAAGCTATTAGCCTATGCGGTAACCACTACTATTAGCATTCCAAGGTTCATAAACAAGTTTATGACCACTTATATTGAGCATACGATTGTCGTTTTGACAAGTATGGCAATGCACTTGGTTAGTTTGTCATATACCGTAACCAATAATAGCAAGCTATTTAAAAGCATAACCAAGGGGTTAAGCTACCTATCTACTAGCGTATCTAGTATAAATTTTGGCTATTTTAGGACTTTATCTTACCTAAGTACTACAACCATTAGTATTGGTCGATTTTTAAATAAACTAATATCTTATTTATCGACATCAGTAATTACCCTAATACGTGGGTTAATTATTCACAAATTATTGGCTTTAGGGGTTGGTAATACGGTGTTTTTCTCAAAGCTGCCGATTAAGCTATTTTTTGTAGTTTCCCAAACAACTATCACATTTACTAAGCAAATGTATAGAACTTTCACCCTAGTTTCGGCTACAATAGTGACATTAGTCGCTGCGTATTTCAACAGGCTAGGTGCCGTAGTAAGGTATACGTTTACAGTAGACTTTAGAGACAGGGTAACAGAGCTTTATAAAGAGCGTTTAAGCGTAGTACAATTTAAAGACAGGTTAGTTGACCTTTACAAGCAACGAACTGTCCTTGCAAACACAAGTAATAAAAAGGTCTCAAAATGAGCCAGTTTTCGTATAAATTAACTACAGAATCAGAGGTCTTTAGCTTTGATTTTAACCCTGTTTTGCAACCATCCGAGACCTTAACCTCGGCTAATTGCACTGCTATTACAGCACAAGGTACAGATACAAACCCATCTGCCATCCTTTCAGGAACACCCGTATTTACATTAGGCAAGGCATCTCAAAGGGTTATTGGCGGTGTCGCTGATAATACTTACCGATTGATTATGACTTGTGGTACTAATCAGGGTAACGTTTACACCTGTATTGGTGACATCCCAGTTTATTCCCCAACGGAGATATAAATGGGTCACGCAGATTTCTTACGTAATGGCGATTACAACGGTATATGTGATGCTTGTGGTCACAAATATAAGTTTTCGCAATTAAAGTTACGTTGGGATGGGCTGTACGTTTGTAGCTACGACTGGGAGATTCGCCAGCCTCAAGACTATGTAAAGGGTGTACGAGACAATATGTCTGTACCAGTTTCTAGACCACAGGCTCCAGACGAATACAGCATTGTACAATCAACAATTGAATTGGTTGATGGATTTACTGTCAACGATACATATACATTAGATTAGGATAATATATGGGCCGTCCTTTATATACCAATAACGCAGCCACCTATTTAGCTTTTGGAATAACCAATACAGCAACAACAATGCAGGTATCTGCAAATGCTGGAGGATTATTTCCAAACCCAACTGGTGGAGATTATTTTTATGTTACTTTAATCAGTTTAAGCGGCCCAATTATTGAAATTGTAAAATGTACTGCACGTAACGGTGATATTTTCACTATTGAACGTGGACAGGAAGGTACATCTCCACTGTATTGGAATAGTGGTGATAATGTACAGTTGCGTATCACTGCTGCTGGTTTAAATTATATTGTTTCAAGTAAAGATACAGTAACCATTTTTGAAGAATATCAAACAGCAACGCAAGGACAAACAATATTTACTATTAGTTCTTTTTCTTACATAGTTGGAGTAAATTCTTTATCTGTTTATGTTAACGGAAGTAAACAAATTAATAATCTAAATTATGCAGAAACATCTACATCAGTAGTTACATTTAATTCTGGATTAAATGTTGGAGATGTAGTTGAATTTATTTTTGTAGAAAATATATATGGCTAATATGCTCTTCGCAAACAATGCTAACACTACGTTAGCTTCTAGTTTAAGTGCTGGAGCTACGTCTATGAGTGTTACATCTGCGACAGGCTTTCCATCTCCTACTGGAGTTCAATACTTTTATTGCACATTAGCTGATGCTGCCACACAAACAACTATTGAAATTGTTAAAGTAACTTCAGTATCAGGAACTACATTTGCCATTACTAGAGCACAAGACGGAACATCTGCCACAGCTTTTGCTGCAGGTGCAGTAGTATCTTTACGTCTTGTTCGTGCAAGTCTTAATGACTTTCCAAAGCTAGACGAGACCAATACATTTAATGCTGACCAAGCTATTAGCGGTCAATTAACCTCTTCTGCTGGTTTAGCAACCACAGGTACATTTACTGCCACTGCTCCTAGCGATGGTCTAGTAATGGATTATGCGACTGGATTTGGTCGTTTTAGTGCTTTTGCTGGAGATGGTTTTCAATGGTATAACGCTGGTATAGCTAATACTAAGTTGATGCAATTATCTTCAACAGGCGTAATTACAACAGCTACTTGGAATGGTGCTACTGTAGGAGTTGCTTATGGCGGTACTGGTGTAACGGCTTCAAGTGGTGCTAATTCTGTCGTTTTAAGAGATAGCAACCAAAACGTCTTTGCGAATAACTTTATTCCAAATACAACAACTACTGTTGCTTCTTCTACACCAATTAACTTAACTGTTGCATCTGCACAATATCAAATTGTTACAGGTTCTGTTACATCACAAACCTTTAATATGCCTGATGCCACGACTTTAACGGTTGGTGATACATATTACTTTAACAACAATATTACTTATTCTTCCGTTCAAATTAATGCTCATGACGGAAGCACATCATTATTAGCATTACAAGCTGGTGGTGCTGCTCATCTTGTTCTATTAACCAATAGCACTTCAAACGGAACTTGGGATGTACATTCTTATATTCCTAGCACAGTATCTTGGGGTAATGCAACTTTAAACTTTAATAGTTCTAGTAGTATTTCAGGCTCAGTATCTTGGCTTGGTAATGCGGTTGGTGTTGCTTATGGTGGAACAGGATTAACAAGCCTTACTGCTGGCTATATTCCTTATGGAAATGGAACAAGTGCATTTAGTTTTAGCTCTACACTAACATACAACGGAACATCATTAAATGCTGGTAATTTTGTTCCTGGAAGTTCATCTGTTCCGACAAATGGTATTTATTACCCAGCCTCAAATGTTTTAGGGTTTTCTACTAACACTACTTTTGTTGGCAGTTTTGATGCATCAGGAAGATTAATAGTTGGTGTAGCAAGTAATTTTTTCTCAAATACTAAATTACAGTTATCTGGTGGAGGAATGGCTATAGGAAACCTTGGAAATGGTTTTAATCCAATGGGATTTATATATTCATTCAACAATGATTCAGCAAATGGTGGTTTAACATTTAGCACTCAAACAGCATCATCAATGACCGAAAAAGCTCGTATTGATTCGAGTGGAAATATGTTAGTTGGTTTAACATCTTCTTATTTAAATAATTGTAATATTCAATCATCCACAGGACTAGCTATTGCAAATAATAGCGCAGGTTCATCTTACAGATTATATTTGGCTGGAAACGATAACAATCATTCTATTTATTCTAGTGGCAGTGGTGGAAATACAATGTATTTCTGCGAATATGGAAATTGGAATTTTTTTAGCACAATTTCAAATTCTACAGTAGCCACTATTAATAATTCAGGTGTTTATACTCCTTTATCTGATGTTAATAGAAAAAAAGATTTTGAACAATCAAATATTGGATTAAAAGAAATTTTAAATTTAAAGCCAACATTGTTTAGGATGCTTGAAGATGATGAAACAACTGATAAACAATTAGGATTTATTGCTCAAGAAGTTAAAAAATTTATTCCACAAGCATATTATGAAGAAAATAGTTTTATTGGATTGCAAGATAGACCAATTATTGCTGCTTTAGTTAAAGCAGTTCAAGAATTAAACGATAAATTTGATGCTTATGTCGCATCTCACTCATAAGGTTAAATTATGACAACACTTATTCCAAAATTTGATTTTAAAAATGGTGGTTCGACACCAACAGGCGCAGTTAATATTCCTATTAATGTAAAATTAGCTGAATCATTATCTGTTATTGATTTTGGTGCTGACCCTACTGGAATAGCAGACTCTACAACGGCTATTCAAAATGCTATTAATGCAGCAGCTACTACTACAGGAATTGTTTATTTTCCAGTAGGTACTTTTATTATTAGCTCGCCATTAAGTATTGTAGGTTTAAAAGTTAGTTTAATAGGTGCTGGGCAATATTCAACAAATATTAAAGCAAACGGTACATTAACAAATTTAATTAATGCGGTTGAATCGGCAGATACAGTAACGGCTCCTTTTTTAATTTCTAATCTTACATTAGATGGAAATAGCACAACCACTACTGGTATAACTATTCAATATAGACATAGTTTTAAAATTGAACATTTAGTAATTCAAAACGTGCAATATGGCATTACTGCTACAAGCGCTTATATTGGTTATTATCAATATTGCAGAATCGCAGCTACAGTAACTGGTATTAATATTGTTGGTTCATGTCACGCATCTAAGTTTGATAAATGTTCAATTGTTAGTTTTACTACTTTTGGGGTGGTTATTAATAATGCTGCTTTAGGAGATGGTAACGAAGCAATGTTATTTACTGATTGTGATATTGAATATGGTAATTCTGGAGGAGGTGCTGTATATATAAATTCAGGACCTTCTAGTGTTACTTTTGATACTTGCTACATTGGCGAAGGAGTGCAATCAGCAGTATTTACTGTTGTGGCAGGATTGGTATTAATTAAAGGCGGTCTTGTTAAGTATGGAAAAACAAGTTCTTCTGTAGGGTTTGTTTTAACTACAGGAGCACTTGTTGGAGTTGAAAATGCTCGTATTGAATCAGAAGGCAATTTAGATTTAAGCGGTTTAATCTATGCTCCAGTATCAGGTTCTCCAGCGACTAGCGGTAAAATCTATTTTACAAATACAAATTTAATTACAAACTATGCTGGTAACACTTTCTTTACTGGTGACCCTTTGCAATATGGGCCATCTCAAGTAGTATTTGCTTCACGATATGGTCGTAACTATACAATAGCAAATACTAATTGCACTGTTACCCCAATAAACCCAACATCTTTAGAGCTTAATCAGCATGGTTTTACAGTTGCTACACTTACAGGAGCATCTCCACAAGCATCTTTATACGCTTCATTAACAAATTTAGCAGAAACAAATCGTCAATATAACAATAAAAATTATTTAGTTGTTGTATATACATCAAATGTTCCTGTTAATGTTTATGTAAGTAATGGTTCAGGACAAGTAGCCCCTACTCAAACTTTAGGCACAATGCCAGCAGCTAATGCTTTTCCAGGTTCTTATGTTACTTATGCTCAATTTAACTATGATGCTTTTAATGCCTCATACACAACTTTAGAATTTGTTGTTCCTAATGCTGCTGTTGGAAATACTTTTACTTTGCGTGAAGTTTACTTTGCAGATGATAGAATGATTTGCACAGAACCAACAAGTTCAACAACGCAACCAACATTAAATCTTTATAAGTGCTAAGAGGAAAATATGAAAACATTTACACTAGAAGACCAAGAAGCAGCATTTATCCTTCGTGTAGTAGGTCAATTACCTACTGAATCAGGTGCTTATCCCTTGCTTCAAAAACTACAACAACAGTTTGCTTTAATTACTGAAGAGACACCAAAGGCAGAATAAATGACAACCAGTTACCAACAATCTAGGGATTCCGTAATCAATGGCGCACTCCGTGTATTGGGGGTAATTGGTGCTGGTGATACCCCAACCCCACAGGACTATCAGAACTGCTCTGAAGCCCTAAACCTGTATATCAAACAATTACAGACTAAGGGTTTACCATTATGGTTAGTAGAAGACCTCCCAGTACCTATGGTAGCAGGTCAATATACCTACACATTAGGCCCAACAGGGGATGTCATCTGTGACCGTCCTTTAAGAGTCGTCATGGCGTTCATTAGAAGCCCTCAGGGGAACGATACAACCCTTCAGGTCATCTCACGTCAAGAGTATATGCAACAGGGCTATAAACCTTCTTCTGGCACTCCTAATCAGGTCTATTACGACCCACAGCTAGGTAATGGCGTATTGTATGTATTTAACAACCCTAATGCAGCAGGATGGACTATCCACCTACAGGTACAACAACCTATCTCAGACATCCTAACACCTACTTCAATCCCTCAGTTTCCATCTGAATGGTTCAATACATTGAAGTTTGGCTTGGCTGACCAGTTAGCCCTTGAGTATGGTGTTCCTGCACAAGTACGTGCTGAACTAGCTCAACGTGCCGCCAAGTATGAAGAAGTAATGACTGATTGGAGCCAAGAAGAGGCTTCTACTTCCTTTTCGCCAGATTTCAGATTCCGTAACTAAGGACATTCAATGGCAATTAGCCGTATACCTCTCGCTCATAACATTGGTAGTCGTGATGGAACTTTAAACAAGGATTCAAAGCTAGGCAATGCGATTATTGAAGTAGAGAAAAAAGAGTCTATTGCAGCCGTTAAACGCCCAGGACTCAAAACCTATCAGACTCTAACTGCAGGAGAAGGACTTGGTATCTTTGCCGCTGGTACTCACTTACTTACTATTATTGGAACTACCTTCTATGACAATGGAGTGGCTAATGCTACCCCTGTTGATGGCACAGGGTCATACGACTTCATCTACTCGGTAGACCAAACTCAAGTCTTTTTTAAAAATGCCAATCATGGGTATGTCTATACCATTGCAACAAGCACCATTTTAGATTTACAAGGCACCATTACAACCGAAAGTGGTACTACGGTATCAGGTACACCTGCGGTAACATTATTTGCAACTAATCCAGCAATTCAGATTGGTCAAATTGTTACTGGTACGGGAATACCTGCTGGTACCTATGTGTTAAACATATTTGGAACATCGTTAACGTTAAGTCAAAATGCTGCCTCTTCTGCAACCTCTACTCTTACCTTTACTACCTCTTATCCTGCTGCTACTGTACCAGGTGCGGTGTTTGTGGATGGCTATTATGTTGTTGGGACTCCTGAAGGTTTACTTTATAACTCTAACGTAGAAGACCCTACAACTTGGCAAGCAATTAACTACATTGGTGTAGTGTCTTCTGCCGACCCATTACTGGCTATTGGTAGGACAATTAACTATATTGTTACATTTGGTTCATTCCATATTGAATTCTTTTATGACGCAGGAAGCTCTCCTGGTAGTCCATTTTTACCATACCAAAACTCTGTAATCAAATTTGGTATTTCGGCAAAGGCTTCAGTAGTGCAAATGGACAATACCCTTATTTGGATGTCTACAAGTTACCAAAAAGGTTTCCAAATAATGGCTATGTCAGGACAATCCCCTCAGGTTATTTCTAACCAGTATATAGAGAGGATTCTCAATAACTGTAACCCTGACTCTGCTTATGCGTTTAGCATTAAAACTTCAGGACATTCCCTATACGTATTAACCCTTAGAGACTTAGGGTATACCCTAGTATATGACTTTGCTCAAAATGGTTGGACATATTGGACTTCTACTGAAAACAACGTAGAAGGGTACTTTAAAGGTCAGTATTACACCAAATACCAAAATATGGATTTACTTCAGCATGAGACTAACGGTAAAGTCTATGAGTTTGACCCAAATACCTATCAAGACGATGGTAATCCAATTGCGGTATTAGCTCGTACTCCATTAGTAGATGGTGGCACTAATTTACGTAAGTTTTGGAGAAGCGTCCAAGTTGTAGGTGATAAGGTTGATTCTTATGCCCTGTTACGCTATACCAGTGATGACTACCAAACCTTTTCTGCGTGGCAGAACGTTAACCTCAATACCTCTAAATCCGAAGTCCATAGATTAGGGCAGGGCCGTAGAAGAGCGTTTGACTTACTTCACCAAGATAATGTACCCTTGAGACTTGAATATTTTGAAGTTGACGTGGAATCGGGGGATACGTGATAACTTACCAAGAAGAAGCCTATTCTAAGTGTATAGATGAGCTTAAAGCCATTTATCCAGAACACTATGAGGAATTGGCGGTTAGCAAGGAATTTCCTTTGGAAATGGATTATGAAACCTATGACCTTTTGGATAAAAATGGTCGTATTTCCATTATTACGGCTAGAAAAGACTTGGAACTAATTGGTTATATTATATTTTTTATTAGCCGTCATTTGCATTACAAGTCTTGTGTAGTAGCGCATGAAGACATTTATTATCTTAAGAAACCTTATAGAAAAGGCAGAATTGGGATAAAATTGTTTCAATACGCAGAACAAGCGATGAGAGAGAAAAAAATAGATAGGATAGTCTATGGTACCAAAGTGTATCTAGACAATTCCAAATTGTTCGAATATTTAGGGTATAGATTTTATGAAAAATTATATACCAAACTACTCTAGGATAAGACATGAGTGATTTTGTAAGTAGCGTTGGTCAAGGGCTTTCAGACTTTGGAAGTAGTGTAGGCAATTTTGTTTCCAATATTGGCTCTGATATTGGTTCTGGTTTAGCTTCTGTTGATAAAGCCCTTGGGCCTGGCGGATGGACTGGACTTGCTGCGCTTGCTGCTGCTCCATTTAGTGGTGGTGCTTCTCTTGCATTAGATGCTGAAGCTGTTGCTGCTGCTGATGCCACTGCCGCAGGATTAGGATATTCTTCTGCTGCCGAGGCTATTCAAGCTGGTGCAATTACTGCTGAAGGTTTAGGACTACCTGCTGCCGCTACTGCTGCTGACTTAGCTGCTGTTTCAGGTTCTGCTTCTGCAGGGTGGGCTGGATTAGGACAAGCTGCTGGAGTTGCTGGTGGTGTTGGGGGCTCTCAAATTACTCCTGAAATGCTTGCTGCAGCACAAAAATCTTCTGACCCAATTGGAATGTTATCTTATTTGTCAGGAGCTACTCCAGAAGAGATACAAGCTGCTACAGGTGCAGGTGCTCAAGCAAGTGGATTATCACAAGCTCTTGGGTACGCTAAAACAGGTGCAGACATTATTGGCGGTATTGGTAAAGTTGCTGGTGGCATTAATGCACTTACTACTGGTAAGAAAGTCGGTCAATTACAAGCTGACCCATACGCACAATACCGTGGACAAGCTGCAGCCCAATTGCAGAACTTGTTAATGAATCCACAATCCGTTACTCAGACTCCTGGTTATCAATTTAACCTTTCTCAAGGTCTACAAGGTTTGCAAGCTCAACAAGCTGCACAAGGTAGATTAGTTTCAGGTGGCGCTCTAATTCAAGGCCAACAATATGGTCAGCAACTAGCTGGACAAACTTACCAACAACAATTACAAAATTTAGCTACATTGTCAGGAGCTAATCAATCTCCTGCTACTGGTGCTACATCACAAGCTGGATTGTTGTCTGGTCAATTAGGTGGAACATTGGGTGGTGCTCAAGGAATTGCTGGTGGATTGGGACAAGTTCTAAATCCATTACAGACTTTGTACTCCCAATATAACCAATCATCACCTTCTGTAAGTTAAGGACATATTATGGCAGCAGGATTAGGCACAGAATTATATACTCTAGCTACTAGCTTTGACCCTTACGGCGCTTATCGCCAAGGAGGAATGGAAGCTCAAAAGTATGACCTTGAGCAACAAAAGCTAGACATTAAACAACAAACTATGAAAGATGCTCAAGCTGATTTAGCATCTCAAGCTAAACCTGCAGGAGCCCAACCTATGGAAGCACAGGCTGGGGCACCATTGGCTAGTATGGCTAAAAGTATGTTGCCACCAGGAACACAATTAGAAACACCTGATGGTAATCCTACTGCTTCAGGTATTTTTCAACAAGGTTTAATGCAATCTCAACAAGAGCAAGCGGAAGGTCAAAGATTATTAAAGAAAGCAAAACTTTATGAAGCAATGGATGAAGGGGACTTAGCCATTAAAGCTGGAGCAGAAGGTAGACGTTTGCTTGATAAATCTTTAACAACAAAAACGTCTGGATTTGAAAAATATCAAAAAGCAGTAGACGATGGACTTGCATCTGCTTATGGAGCAAATAGCCAAGCAGAATATATGCAACGTGTTAAAGATGCTACAGAGCGCACTGGCATTCCTAAACCAGCATGGTTGCCTGAAACATGGGCTCCTGATGTTAAAAAATTAATTTTGAGCAAAATGTCTCAAGATGAACGTCAAAAGATTACAAAACAAGAAGAAGATGCTAATTATAAAAAACTTCTTGAAACCAATTTAGCTCTTACTATTAATAAGAAAACAGCATCAGGAAGAGATGATGGAGAATATTCTAAAGACGTAAAAAAATTAGGCCCTGCAGTTAGAAAAATTGCAGAAGAATTTAATACAAATCCTGAAGATTTAATTGGTATGGATTCTTTAGAAAGAAAGCAAGCAAATGGAGCTTATAAATCATTAAATCGTGTCGAGGATATTGCATCATTTATTGACCAGCATCCTGATTCAGTTGGTACATTGGCTTCTGTTACTAAAAAGTTTGGCTCTAAGACTGAAAACTTTATTGATAACTTAAAAAAACCAGATGTTCAAAAGAATCTTACTGGAGATGCTGCAGTATTAAGTAAAAAATTAATTACCCAAGCTCTTGATGACGTTACTGCATCTGTAGGCGGTCGTGTAAATCAAATGCTTGAAAGAACCTTTATGCAACAAATTTACGACCAATCTTTAAGCAAAGATACTCTTAAACGAGTTCTTGCAGACAGGCAACGTGAAGCAGCTAAAGCTCTTGATGAGGTTGGCATTGATGTTAATCAAGGAGATAAAAAGAAATATAAATTTTATAATTCTAATTATGAAGAAAGTAGGCCTGGCGGTTCCGCTCCATCCGCTCCAGCAAAAACCTCTAGCGGTGTAACTGTATCGAATTGGCAATAAAATGGCTGATACAAGAGATGTAACAATAACTTTTGAAGATGGCACAAACCATGTATACCGTGGAGTTCCAACTTCTGTTACCCCAGACCAAATTGAACAAAGAGCATCTTCTGAATTTTCTGGAAAAAAACTTTCAGGAATTGCTGGTGGGGTTGCTCCAGAACATCAAAGCACTTTTGATGCAATTATTAAAGGAATCGAAGAAGCTCCAACTACACCTGGTACTCGTGTAATCGGGCCTGCAATTGTGGGTGGTGCTGGGGAACTTGTAAAAGGGTTGGGGGCTGCAACTGAATTAGCATTTCCAGATACTGGTAAAAAAATAGAGCGTGTAGGTCAAGCATTAAAAACTGCAGCAGAAAAACAGTCTTATGTACCAGCAGTTGCTGGTGAAGTTGGTTCTTATGTTGCTCCTTTTGGGGCAGCAACTAAAGCTGTAGGTGCTGTAAAAGGGATTGCAGGAATGGGAGAAGCAACCAGTTTAGCTGGACGTGGTGTTGAAGCTGCTGGTAAAGGTGCTGCCGTTATGGGGTTAACAACTCCTACTGAAGAGGGAAGAACATCCTCAGCAATAGAAGGTGCTATTCTCGGCCCCATAGCTGAAGCAGTTGGCCCAACATTATCGGCTGGTCAAAATTTAATTAAATCTTTAAAAGTTCCAAATTACTTTGGTCAAATACCTGGATTACAGGAAATTGGTTCTGCAATAAAAAACACAATTGGAGATGTAGTTAATAAAGATTATGCTCAACGTGCAATGATGTCGGAACGTAATTACAATGCTGCATTATCAGAAGCAAGAACAAAACAACAAGTTAATCCTTTTGCTACTTCACAAGAAGGACAGGCTCTTCTTCAATCTTTAGAAAAAGATAAATACGTTAAATTACCAGGCGGTCAAATCTTTTTAAAAGGTGAAGAACAAAGAACTGGTATTGATAGATTAATTAAATCTATTCGTGGAGAAACAACAGGAGGTGAAGAAATACCTCTTGGAAAAGGTGAAATTACAAGCAAACTTACAAAGAAAACTCCTGAAGTAACTCGTGAAAAGGATGTGTCTGCAATTATTGAAGAATTAAGATTTTTACGTAGCAAAGATACAACTGGAAAAGCCGCTGAAGATTATGCTGGATTAAGCAAAGAATATAGAGATAATTTAATCAATAAACTTGAACAATCTTTATATACATGGAATCCAAAATATCAAGCAGCAGACCAAGCATACAAAGCAGCATCTGAAAAAATGAACATTTATAAAACTGGTTTAATGAGTCAAGCTCTTAAAGGTGAAAAATTTGACTTTAAAACTATTGCTGCTGACCCAGAAGAATTTGCACATAAGTTTTTTCAAACTGCAGATACAGTAAAACAATTAAAAGAAGTTACAAAGAATCCTCAACAGGTTAATGCTCTTGCAAAAGATTATGTTGCAACTATGATGCAAAACAAATCGCCTAAAGAAATATTAAAATATGCAATTGACCCAAGAAATGAAGGATGGTTAAAAGAAGCTGGACTTTATAATGATTTAAAAGATTATGCAAATAAAGCTACAATTGCAGAATCAAGAACAAACTTGTTAAAGAAAATTGGGTATACGGCTGGCGGTATTGCCGTTGGTGAAGCAGCTTTAAATAAAGCACGTAATATGTTAGGACTTTAATATGCCACTTAAATCAGGCTCATCTAAAGAAACCATTTCAAAGAACATCAAGACTGAAATGAAAGCTGGTCGTCCACAGAAGCAAGCAGTCGCTATTGCTCTTTCTAAAGCTAGAGCAGGTAAACCACCTTCAGGCAAGACTAGAAAGAAAATGAAATAATGTTTATATTGCTTATTGACCCTGCAGGAGCATTGGTTGACTTTGGTATTCGTTGTCTTGCAGAAGGACACGAAGTTAAACAATGGGTGCGTCCACACGGTCAGGAGCGTTCTAAGATTGGTAAAGGACTTATTGACCAAGTACAGAACTGGCAAATTCATGCCAAACAAGCAGACTTAATCGTATTATCGGATAACGCTTTTCAAATGCGGGAACTAGAAAAGTTCCATGAAGAGGGTTACCCAATTATCGGTACTAATATGCTTGGTGCCAAGATGGAACTAGACCGTGATTATGGTCAAGACATTATGAAGAAAGCTGGACTTGCAGTTATCCCTTCATTCGAATTTAAGGACTACAACAGTGCTATCGACTTTGTTAAAGCTAATCCCAAACGATACGTTTCTAAACCCAGTGGTGATGCAGACAAGGCTCTATCTTATGTATCTAAATCAGCGGCAGATATGGTCTTCATGCTTCAACGATGGAAAAAAACTGGTAAACGACGTGATTTCATCCTACAAGAGTTCGTCCCAGGAATAGAGTTCGGAGTAGGTGCTTGGATAGGCCCTAATGGATTTGGTAAGAACATCTTAGAAGGCTTTGAACATAAAAAGCTCATGTCAGGAAACTATGGTTGTAATACAGGCGAACAGGGAACTGTTATCAAATATGTTACTGAGTCTAATATCTTTAATGAGACCCTAAAACGCTTTGAAGACTACCTATGCTATATCGGACATACTGGATATGTAGACTTGGCATTCATTATTGATGAAAAAGGTGAGCCACGCCCATTAGAGTGGACTATGCGTAAAGGATGGCCTTTATTTAACATTCAGCAAGCCCTTCATAAGGGTTCTGTTGTCGATTGGATGTGTGACCTATTAGATGGCAAAGATACTCTCAAAGTTAGTTACGACACTGCTACTGGCATTGTTATCCCTATTGGGGATTACCCTAGGTCTAAGACTACGGGGCGTGACCATACAGGATTTCCTATCTATGGTCTTCCCGATGAATTAACCAAGGATTATGCCTTATGTGAGGTCATGGTTGGCAATGCCCCTCAGAACGACGAAAACGGGGTTGTAGAGCGTCCTTGCTTAGTGACGGCAGGTGACTATGTTTTAGTGGCAAACGGGGTAGGAAAGACCGTTAAACAAGCCTGTGAACGTGCCTATAAAAACGTCAAGAAAATTGATATTCCTGACTGTATTAACGTAAGGGACGATATAGGCGAGGCAATGGAGCATCAAATCCCCGCTTTACAGAAGTATGGATATGCAGAAAATTGGTGCTATGACGAAATGGAAGAGGATGAGTAATGCCAATCAAGATGCTTCCTCCCCCTCCTCCAACCAATCAAGGCGTAGACTCTCGCCAATTTAGAGACTGGTTTTATACCATTTTCTCCCAGACTAATGGTAATTTAGACCAAATAGGAACAATGGCCTATGAGAACTCTAATAATGTTTCTATTACAGGCGGTAACATTGCCAATACAAATTTATCAAATATTCAAACTCCAGGATTAACTGGATATTTATACGGTCACAACACAGGGCCAGTTACAGCTTCTACTACTATTCCTTATTCAGCAATTACAGGTGGGTTATCTGTCACAATTACTACAGCTAAATTAACTTCTGGCGGCACCAACGGAAGCATGACATTTACCAACGGCATACTAACTGCACAAACCCAAGCTACCTAATCATGTCAAATACTCAATTACCATTAACCGACGAACAACTTGAAGAACTTGTAGAAAGAGTTACCGAGAAAGTTATTAAGAATTTTTATACATCCGTAGGTGAATCTGTTGTAAAACGGATTACTAAACTCATTGGCTTTGCTGCTGTTGCACTATTAATGTGGGCTGCAGGTACAGGACACTTTCCAATAAAATGAACGAACAAATTGAATCCGCAAAAGAAGTAGCTGGTAAATCCATTGGTCAACATGGATTGGCTTACATTACAGCAATTATTGTTATTAGCGTTGCCGCTAGTATATTTTTAGACGCTTCTAAAATTGCCGCAGTTATTGGTATGGCTGGTGGTGCAATTATGGCTATTATCAATATGATGAACGCTGTATCAGGTACAACTGAAAAAGAAGAAAAGCCTGAGTTTGCCGTTATTCAAAATTTAATTGAAAAACTAGACCATTTGGCAGATAAAGAACCCCCAATGTCAGTTACTGTAGATGGCGATAAAGTCACAGTAACCAAAGGTTCAGATACCATTACAACAAAAAAATGAAACAGATATTCCAACACCTTTTAACTGGTAAAGATAATGAAACTTATGACATTGGTCGAGTAACTTGGTTTCTTGGTTTTATTGCTGTTATCGTAATTGCGGCTTTTGAAGTAATGCACACTACTGTTAGCCTTAGAGAACTTGCTGAAGCATTAGGCATTGTGTCTGGTGCAGGTGGTGCTTCTGTAATGATGAAAAAAGATGCGGAGCCACAATAATGTTCCCTTTATCGGTTATTAATTATGTCAAAATTGGATTGGTTGCTTTGGTACTTTGTGGGTGCGTGTATCTTGGCTATAGCTTTGAGCATTCACGATTTATGGCATATCAGGAGCGTGTTGAAGCAGCAGGAAAAGCGCAAGAAGCAAAGAATGAACAAATCCTCAAGGAACAACAAGTAACAACGGAGAGAATTACCAATGATTACAAGAATAGTATTGCTCGCATTCATACTTACTATGGTGGGATGCACGTCAACGCCAGTAGCAGTGCAATGTCCATCACCAGCACAGCCGTCCCCTTCGTTGATGGAACGCCCTCCGACCCACAATTTGTTGAAAAATGTGCAATGACGACTCAGCAACTTGAGTCACTTCAAGAGTGGATTCGAGAACAAGTGGGTATCAAATAGTCAAGCCACCGAGAGGGTATGCTTAATCTAGTTGTTTTGTGGCTTTCCAACTAGACCATCAACGAATCGGGAGTCGAGAGGCTGTCCCCTCACTTCTTAGCGGTCTTTGCTGATTCTTTAAATGCTTTAGCAGTAGGAGCACCTTTAGTCCCAGGCTTTCTCATCTTCTCGCCTGAACCAGCCTTGATACGTTTTTGTTTAGCATGAATGTTTGCGTACAAACCAGGTTTAGTTGCCATATTATTCCGCCATTTCTAAAGATTTAATTCTAACTTCAGTTACCCGTTTAGTCCAACCTTTGCCAAATACAGGGAAAGTCTTGAGTGTCTCTAGGAATGCTTGACGCTTATCCGAAAACTCATTAATCATTGTTACTGTATTCATTTGATTTATAGCAGTAACAGTATTATTGCCGATTGCACCATCAGCAAAAACACCCACAATTTCTTGGATAAATTTGGCTGCACGACCAACACCACTATTGATAGCACAATCAAAAAGGCAATAGTCAAGTCCCGAAGGAAGAGCATCTCCGTGTATGGCATCCCAATAGTTCCTTTTATAAAGTGGCTTAACGTCTTCTTTTGTCAGATTGCGTATATCTTCTTTTGAAACTTCATGCCCTATGTATTGTTCCCATACAGCTTTAGTACATCCCCAGTTAGTAGCACCTCCAGGGTCGGCAGGATTATCAACGTAGCCTCCCTCGTTGACAATAACTAGGTCAAAGCATTTATCCCAGTTCCGATTCATTTCTTTTTCCTTTTCTTGATTGGGAATTCAGGCTCAAGAGTGACTTCATCTTCATCGGGTCTAACCTTGTACTCATCAATTGCTTTGGTAAGCATAGCAACAAGCCCCCATTGGACAAGTGTTTCAAGCCCTTCTTTATCGAAATCGACTTGAGCATTGGCTGAACCATCTTTGTTTTCCTTAATGATTTTGACTTTAATATCCATATTAGACCTTTATTACCTCTCCTCGAAAGAACACCAATCCATCATCCTCACTAATGACTTGTACAAGTTCTGGCGGCATAAGTTCTCCATCACGGAATGTAAGTACTGCGAATCCTGAACGCCAGTTGACGGGCGAATCTTCCGTGTAGATGTACTTGTCTCCTCCAATTGCCGACATTGTTCCTGTGTCAACGCCATATCTGTCACCATTATAATCAGTCCACGGAGTCACTTTCAAGGAATGTAGATGACCTGTAACCATACTTACCCCCGATTTAAGGGTGTTGTTAAATACACCATGTTGACCATTGTGCCAACGGTGCTTAATCATACAAGTATTGTTGACCATCAGAGACCAACTGTATGTCCATCCAGGTAAATGGTCGGCTAGTGCCATGCCAGGTACGCCCTCATACTGCCCTAGTACATTAGATAATTTGCCATCAAAGCGTAGGTCGTGGTTACCAATGGTGCGGTGCATAAATGCTCCTGCAGGACGTACTTTCTCAATATCACCAAGACGAGCCTGTACTTCTTCTAGTTCTTCCTTCACAGTTGGGGCTTTATCCCACCCAATCCTATTGTGCTGGCTAATCGTGGCATTATCCATAATGTCACCGTTAAGCACGATTCCCTGTGGTTTTAAACGTGTAATTAAATGTACAAATGCTCTATGGGCGGTACTGACATATCCAGGCCAGTAGTGGCAGTCAGAACCCACAACAATCGTTCCATTTTCCATAGAAAGATTGGTGCGGACTTTGTTCTCAGGAATAGTTAATCTAGGAGTGCCACCTTCTTTTGCTTCTAGTTTAATGTTGTATTTCTTTTCTATTCGCTTTCGTCGCCCCATTGTCGCTCGGACATCAATCTCTAATACTTTAGATACGATAGTTGCTGACTTATGTTTTCGCCACAGTTCTATAAAATCTTCATCGCTACATCGTGCTTGTACCATGTTATTCGCCCAATTTATATGTTTTGACTGGCTCGTGGCTTTTTAAGTCCACATTACACGCCCATTTGACAGCTTCTTCTGCAGTTAATCCCATTCTCATACAAACCTCTGCAGCCATTGAACCACTGCCAATAGCCATAAAGGTTCTAACTCGTTCCCATTCTAGGTCATCTCCACAAGAAAAAAGACCTTCTTCGGTCAATTTTAGAAATGAACTATCGGTATGTAGTTTCGGTTTCGTCTTTTGTTTCTTGTTTATATAATCAACAACTTTTTCCCCATCCGCCCAATTACCTGCGACACCAAGGTAACCGCCGTCTATCGGAATAATCTTATCTTCAAAATATTTAATACCAGAATCATCATCTGAAAACTGACTGTCTGCAACTAATTTTTTATTAATCCAATCGCCAACAATGGTAGTCATATCAATCTCTAATAGGTGACACGACAAGCTAGACGGAGGGGAACCGTCGGGGGGAAGTGGGGGATGAGTGCTTGCCGTGTCATTTGTTAGTTTATCTTAAAAGGTAACATTGCTCCATACAGGACACCATTTATTCACACTACAATAATCCTCACACCTACGATAGGTGGCTGGACGGTGCTCCCAAAACTGGTCTGTGCCGAGTGTAACACCCTCTTGTGACGGATATAGCTTGATGGCTCGTTTGCCACCCTTCTTCATCAAGGCCCACTGTTCAGGAGTAGTCCATCTTTCCTCATCTGTACACATTGGTGGCTCGGCTAATTGATGCAGTGCAATACGTTCTTTGACATAAGCCTCTGCCTCATCTAGTGTCCACATCCGTACAGGAAGGGTCATAATTGGTCTTCTAGGATAGTCAGGGTTCTTCTGTGCCTCACGGGGTCTCCAATCCCTGAAAATGGCTGTAATGCTTAATTTGGTCACTTCTGTGCCATTTTTATGCAATAGCCATCTCAACACGTTTAATTGGCGTTCCCACTCGATTTTGCCGTCTGAAGAGTATACGGAAGTCACCTTGTAATCAGATAGGCTAGAACCCTCTAAAACGTCGAATGCGCCCCCTAACTTCCATCCTGATACCTCGGCATAGACTCGCTCCTCTACACGTGCTGTACGCCCTTTATAAGCCATTTCTAGCAGGTGATGAACTGCAGTCCCAAACAACGCCCAAACACGGTCTGAAGCATCTTCCTCGATGTCATTATCGTGCTGTATCCGTAACTGACGAATCAAAGGCGGTTGGATTAGCTGTGTAACCGTAATATCACTACTACCTGGGGTATACCCTTGGTTTTGTACTGCGTTGACTATTGGGTCAGGCAACGAAAATTTATTAGTTAGACGCATTTGTAATTCCCCTTCTTTTTTCCCATGATTTTTTTCTAGCTTCAGACCTTTTACGCTTTGCTTCCTCGCTTTGCGATTCAGGTGAAGACCAATACCCTTTAATTCTTTCTACAAACTCTTTCTTGCCAATTTCACTTTCCCTGTACTTCTTATTCCTATTAGCTTGTACTTTACGCATTTCTTCTGAAGAGTATGCTTTTTTTAATTTTTCAGAATGTTGCTTTTTTACATCTTCAGTCCAAACCTTTTCACTACTTTTTGATGCTTTTTGTCTTGCTTCTTCAGTCCATTGCTCTTTTCTTATTTGAGCCATCTTTGCTGCATACTCTTGGTCTTTAAATCTTTCCTTGCTTTGCTCAGATAGTTTTGCTCTAGTTTCTTTTGTGTGTCTGTAACCAGATATACCATCTCCACCATCTGTAAAGTTTGCTAAATTGTATCCTCTAGTTTTAAAAACATTAATAAGATATTTTTCATACCAAAAAGCATCTTCCTCATTATTGAAATAACCCTCTATTCTTACTGTGTATCCATGCTTTTTAACAATCTTATGCCAAAGGTTATTTCTTGCATACTTGCTATAAGCCCTTTTACCAGTTCCTTTGCCAACATAAAAGTAGTCATTGGTGTCATTTCTAGAATGGGTGTAAACATAGTATTTTGAGTTCATATCTCATATTGTACTATATTTATTCGTTAACTTCATCCCTAAATCCCCTAAATTAGTGGCTACCTATGCAGACGGGGGTAGCCACTCCGTGTTCTTTGTTACTACTGCACTGTCTGAACATATTGGTGGGGTACTAACGTGCCGAATTCGCTTTCCCCCGTAACCTTTAAAACGGCACTTCTTCTGATTCAATTACAGGCTCATCTTGACGAGTCTGTGGAATCCCATTCTCTTCTAGTTCTTTGCTCATCAGAATCTTCTTCTGAACATAGCTAGACAATCCGTCAAATACCTTTTGGTCAAAGGTGCCGATGTCAAACTTGACAGCAGGATTAACCAACTCAGGGCAAGCCATACCTTTTGGTAAAGCCATGATTGAACCTACGTTGGCATACACTTTAGAACCGTCTTTAGAAGGCTTATGTACTACACCTAACAAGCATGGAGCACCCAATACATTCTCAAGGCTAAAGTTCTGTAATTCTGTTGCTGTAAACGGACGACCACGCCAGGCTTCTAAATCCTTACGTAGGTTAGCCTTATCACCAATGGATGCTGTGTACTCACGTGAGATTGAGAATGGACGACCATCTTGCATCATCTCATTGAGTTCCCAAGTGATACGAACTTTAGGTGCTACCTTGGCCTCACCTTTCCATTCAAAGGTTTGATGACCTAAATCAATAATTTGGTAGCATCGTGCAGCAAATGAACCTGCTGGACACTGTTCAAAATCACCACCACCACCGTTACCTGCATTAACTGTGAGAGACATTACCTAACTCCTTTTCTAATTGCGCTATTAAAGTTTCAATTTTTTCTATGTCATTCGTTACTGACATTAATTCCCATTCCAACTTATCTTTGTGAAATTTATAGTCTTGTAAGCGAGCCTCTAACTGCTCTTGCTCACGCATGACTGTTTCATAGTGTTCTTGTTGTGACATTTTCCCACCTCCCTTACAAATTTTACTTGTGTGTTGCAATCCAGTCAATGTATTTTTTTAACATACTTGCTGACATTTCTAACTTTTCTGCTACTTCTTGTGCTGCCACTACATTACGAGCATTCATATAACTATAAATTTGCTCGTTTAATTTCTGAATGTTCATTTTCATTTCAGAATAATCAATCATCACTTCTCCTAAATTTACAAAATACCTCGTTCTACTTCTACATACCAACCACGTAAAAAGTTAATTAAGTCCTCTTCACCTTGTCCCACTACAGTCAGCTTACCAATTGGGGTCATCTTTTGAATTAACCCAATGTGAGGCTTGTCGTCTACGTATCCCGTAATAATTATAACCGTATGGTGCCAAGCTAGATTGGTCAATAATATCTTTTGTCCTTGGCTAATTTCTTCATCTTCACGCTTCCACTCCCCAAACAAAAATACGCCTCTACGCTCTAGAACCATATCAATGTTAGATGGCATGAATTTAGGGTTACTAGGTATAAACCCTCGTAAGAAACCAAAGTCTACATGGGTAGCATGGGCGTTACGCATTGCAGGAATCAACAGGCTCCTCCTTGCTTACCACCTTGTATACACTCATACCAATAGTCAAAACGTGTTTAATGTCCTTAGGGCTTAACTGCCCCATCAAATGCAATATCTTCATTACGGCAATATCGTTATCTAATGGTACAGGCTTGACTAGAGTCTCAATCATGTTTTAGCCAGTTCTAGGCGTTCTAACATCACCTCAATAGCAGCCATCCATCCAGCTTCAAACCCTTCATAGCTACTTGGATGGTGTTGCATCTTGTTTACTGGTTTCCATTCTTCCGCCCAATCTTCATAGGCATCTTGTAATTTATTCCCCGTCATCTGCAATCCCCTGTAAAAAGTTTTTATACCTATCTAACAACCAATTAATCTCTTTAATGTCACCGCAACTACTAGCAAAGTATTCATTACCATCTTTGTCGTAGCCCATGATGCAAACCATCTGTAATAACTTGGCACCATCAAGAACGCCATCTACTGGGACATCGCCTACTGTACCGTCTGGGAAGTCTATAACCTCGCCCATATCACCCCTTAATGTAAGTTAAAATATTAACTACTGTATCCACAACGGATGTAATGCAGAGAATTACAATCAGCATCCCCTCCACATTGTTAAATTTCATTTTTTCTTCTTCCGTAAATCTTCAGAGTGTAATTTCTTTACAGTCTTAGGAACTTGCTTGGCTTTCTTGGCTACTGTTGCAGCTTCTTCACGCCCTGCAAACTTTCCGTCTGACAGAATAAATCCACGTTGACCCTCAGTCTTTAAATCATCATGTGACTGTTGTTTAGACTTGGCCTTGACTACTTTACCGCTAGTCTTCTTTACTGCAGGTACTTTAACTGTTTTCACTGATTTAGTTGCCACTGGTGCTCTCCTCGGTTTGTTGGTTGCTCTCCTGGACAATTCCGTGGGCGATTTCGATGGCCCTAGCAATTTGTCGAATAGAGAACGGATAGTTAAGATTAAATCCGATAACGTCGATTTGTTCATCTGTTAATGCCTTTCTAGGTGGTTCAAATGGTGTGTAATCTTCAAATGTAAATGTTGTCATATTAAAAGCAGGTAATTAGCTGTCCGTTTTGAATGCAAGTAACCATTTTACCGTCTGGCGTAATGATTTGAGTAGTTTGAGCAGGTGCATAGTGGCACATAGTCAATCCGACTAAAGTAATGCTTAATAATAATAGTTGTTTCATTTTCTATCCTTTGGAGGTTGTTTGTTGTGACTTTTAGGAATAGGCACTACTGGCATTACAGGAGGCACTCTCATTTTCTTGCCTCAATCATTGCGTCTGCATACCTATAGCATAATTTAGCCGTTAAAATATATTCTTCATCTGTATCATCTCCATAAAAGAGAGCATCTGAAGCAAAATATTGCATTGCTCTAGCCGCAAAATAATCACGCAAGTCCATTCCTGTATGATTTACAGTTATGAAATCTTGAGCAATTTCATTCCATTTCGATTCTTTTGCTGGATATGCTTTCATAGACCTTGCTCCACCTCACGTTGTGCTGCAGATTCAGCAAACTTCTCCATGTAGTCGTACGACATTACGTACAACTTCAATCCCAACTTAGCCCAATCCTTTTGTTTAATGTAGTCACGAATGGTAGCTTGGTCATCTTCTGAAGCCTCAGAGATAGCCTCTGCCATGTGTGATACATCTGAAGGGTCATAGTCCTCTTCTTCCATCAACTCAGGAACTCTGTTCTCAATGTAAGTATCTTCATCTTCATTGTCATAAGCACCGCTTTGTAACCAACTGTCATATCCCATGTCACTTCTCCCTTGTGTTAGTGAGATTAAACTATATCACTACAAATATTACTTGTGCAAATATATTTTGTGGTATATTCCCTAATACTAGATATAGGAGAAAATGTGGAAACGGGTACTACAGATAGGTTTTATTTACCACTTATTTATGTTGTAAAAAAACACGGTTCGTTAAATGCCTCGGCAAAAGCCTTGGGAGTTAGCCAACAACGGATATTCCATTGGAACAAGGTAAAGGCCATTCCAGACGAATATAAGATTCTTTTACATAAGAAGTACGGGGTTCCGTATAAATCTTTCTTCACCCAGTTGGAATAAATAAAAAGGTGTGGTATTCTATAGGGGCAGATTCGAACCCTGTTTAATACAAGTACACCATCAGACCCCTTCGGGTTGTTCTGAGCGTTTAGTAAAGGCCGTGGTGTCCTTCATTAAGCGGTTCGACTTAGAGCAACCCCAAGGGGTTTTTCTATTCTGCGGTTTAGGTTGGCGGCTCTAACGACATCGTAGCAACCTAGATACAAGCGTTACTAGCAGGGTAAGAGGATGTAACAACGCAATATCGGTGGCGAAGTTAGTGCCGATTCCTCGCAAGACTGACGGGTTCTATCTGGCTCCATAAGTCAAATTAGATGAAGGCCACCTCAGTAATGGGGTAGGCTGAGTTCATCTTCACCAAAGTCAACGGGAACTTACCTTAGTATTAAATAATCAAAAAGACCATTTTTTGCATGAAATTTACATGAGAATGATTCTTATTTGATACCTAAAGGTATATATTTTGTATATACATTGATACCTATATGTATAGTTATTGACAAAAAGTGTACATATCAACAAAGTTGTATACATTTTTGTAAAGTTTTGGCGGCTAATTGTAAAGTTATTGACACGGCATTGTAAAGTTAAAGACTTATTAAAGAGTCCTTAAATAACTTAAAGCCTTATTAATGAGTCATTTACTAAATTCTACAAAATGCCCCGTTCGGGAATATTTTTCTACTTTTGCACACTTTTTTATCAATTCTTCCCGTTCGGGAAACTTTTTCTTACATAAGGAAAGCCCACTAACTTTGTTAGGGAAAGTCCCTACTAGTACTCTTTTTTAGTAGTGAGATAATAGAGTTTATGAAGAACAATTTAAGGCAGTACCAGGTCGATTCCATCAACGACCTTAGAAAAGCTATTCTCCGTGGACACAAGCGCATAGTTTTACAACTGGCGACAGGCGGTGGCAAAACTACAATCGCATCTGAAATGATTAGGAAAGCAAATGAAAAAGGTAAGAAATGTTTATTCCTTGCTGACCGCATTGAACTTGTTGAACAAACATCAAGGAGACTTGACTATGAGGGTATTGACCACGGAATTATTATGGCGGATAACCCTCGTTATAAGCCTCATTCTATTAATCAAGTATGTAGTCCTCAAACATTGGCTCGTAGAGCTACTCCTGCTGCAGATTTAGTCATTATTGATGAGTGCCACGTAGCCTATAACGTCCACCGTAAAATGATGGAAGCAATGCCAAACACCGTATTTATTGGCCTGTCAGCAACCCCATTTACTAAAGGACTGGGAAAGATGTATAGCAACCTAGTGATAGGTGCCACTACATCCAAATTGACAGACGAAGGTTACCTCGTTCCCGTTAAAGTCTTTGCTCCAAGTAAGCCAGACCTTACCAAAATCAGGATGATAGGGGGCGATTATGACGAAAAAGAGCTTTTCGCCCGTGTCAATAAACCAAAACTCGTCGCAGACATTGTAGATACTTGGATAAAGCGTGGAGAGAACCGCCCAACAATTGGCTTCGCTGTCAACGTTTTGCATAGTCAGGCGTTATGCGAGCAATTTAAAGACCGTGGCATTCGTGCAGCCCATATTGACGCATATATGCCAAAGAAAGAGCGTGAAGAAACAGTCAAAAGTTTTAAAGAAGGATATATCAAAGTATTATTTAACGTAGGCATCTTAGACAAAGGGTTTGATTATCCTGAAGCATCATGCCTTATTATGGCACGACCCACCAAGTCCCTCATGCTGTATATACAACAAGCAGGGCGTGTGTTACGTACACACTCTAGTAAAGAAGATGCAATCATTTTAGACCATGCAGGAAACACCCAAGCACATGGTTTTGTAACCGATGAACTACCACAGGAATTAGATGATGGGACTAAAAAGAAGGTGGAAAGAACTACGAAGGTACAGGAAGAGAAAGGGCGCATCTGCCCGTCATGCGCTTTTGTCAGGAAAAAGCACGAGTATTCGTGTCCATGTTGCGGATTTGTTCCGAAAAAGAAAGATGCGGGGATTGATGTCGAGGCGGGCGACCTATTGGAGGTTACCAGGTCGAAGGTAACAATGGCAGACAAGCAGAAGCTATACTCTGAACTCTTGTACGTTGAAGTAGAAAAAGGATACAAGAGGGGATTTGCAGCACAGATGTACCGTAATAAATGTGGAGTATGGCCTAAAGGACTTAATGATGTTCCACGCATACCTTCACTAGACACACTTAACTATATTAAATCACGCATGATTGCATTTAGACACGGAGCTAAACGGGCATGAACGCATTAACGCATGAAGGCATGAACGGATGAAAGCAGTAGACCACGCAGTAGAGTATGCAGAACGAGGATGGCACGTCCTTCCATTACATTCTGTCATTGATGGTAAATGTACTTGTGGTAAGGTAGGATGCACTAGCGCAGGAAAACATCCACAGACAATGAATGGATTAAAAGCTGCTAGTACAGACTTAGATACAATTAACACATGGTTTAAACACTGGCCAAAAGCCAACATTGGTATTGCAACAGGGGCAATTTCGGGTATCGGTGTCATTGACATTGACCCAAAACACGGAGGGGGAGATTCATTAGATGAGCTTACAAATAAATACGGCAAGATTCCTGACACAGTTGAAGCAATTACGCAGTCTTCAGGTCGTCACATCATTTTTCAGTATGAGCAAGGGTTTAGGACTACTGCTGGTAAGTTGGGCAGGGGTATTGATACTCGTGGTGATGGTGGATACATCGTTGCCGCACCTTCAAAAGGACTTATGGGAACTTATGAATGGGAAGCAAGCAGCGACCCTTCAGAGTGTCCGATTGTCAAAGCTCCAGCTTGGGTATTACAATTACTTAACAAAGATAAAGAGCTTGAATTCGCCTCCGAAAAAATCATGGAAGGATTGCGAAGTTCGTATCTGTGTAGTATAGGTGGGGCATTAAGAACTAGAGGGGTTTCATTTAAAGCTATTCTTGCTTGCTTGGTGGAAGAAAACCTTGCAAGATGCGAACCACCAATGAGCAATATTGAAGTATTTACAATAGCTAAAAGTATGATGAATTACCAACCAACAATGGAAAAGAATAAGTTAAGGATAAGTAAGAATGGTCTACATTGATATTGAAGCAGTTATTACGATGTTCAAGTCCACTTATAGGAATTCCTATTTACGTGGTGATGAGATAGCTAGAATTATTGAGTTGAGATATGGACAGCAAGAGCAAAAATCGTCTTCTTATGCCAGAGACGGCAAAAGTAGTGGATTACTTCAGGACGGTCTTCCCGAAGATTAAAGTATTGTATGCAGAAGAAGGTGACTACCGTATTGGTAAGAAGCCTGACCCTAGTAAGTATGTAGTATTTAAAGGCTATTACGAGCCAAAGAAAGGTAAGAGAAAATGAGTGATTCAATTAAAGACTTCCCTATGGAAGCAGCAATGATGTCTGACATGGTAGCCCTAGCTGTTATTGAAGCTATGGTATCTAGTGACCTAGGCAAGCAATTAGAAAAACCAATGGAACAGATGACTGCTATTGGATTTGCCTTTGCCAAAGAGTTCTTACGCCAACGAGAAGAATGGTTAAAGCCAGCAGAGCCTAAACCTAGCCCTATCGTCACCCAATAATTATGATGCCTATTGTGGTGTGTACCGTAGGCTCTCGTAGCTTATCGGTGATGCAAACTTCCGTCAGAATCTATAACCCTGATGTCAATTTAATGATATTTGAAGGGTTTATGGGGAACTTTGGAGATGACTATAACGCTGTCATGGAGTTGGCATTCAGAGACTATGACGAAATCATTATTGCTAATGACGATATAGTGGTAAACCCTGACTCTTATAACTTATTGCTTGAGGATGTAGCTTTTCTCAAAAACCGATACCCTCGTAATTTGGGGTTTGTTGCTGCACGTTCCGATTGGGTTAGACCACACCAAAGCATAGCCCATCAACCTGAACAGAATATTCTCCAATCACCAATAGTCTCACCGCTATTTGCTTACATCAATAAAGAAACGTTTGCACAAGCTAAGTTTCCACCTATCAATTGGTTCTCTGACGATGTGATGTGTAAAGACCTCATTAAAGCAGGTTATTTGAACTTTATTTCAAGGTCTTATGTGCATCATGTAGGCTCACAGTCTATTGGCAGAGACTTTAAAAAGCTAATAGATGGCCCAAAAGAGTGGATTAAACAGAATAGACCAGAATACTTTAAGGAATGGTATGAGCAATAAACCCCGTAGAATAATGATTGGTACTCCGTGCTATGACGGAAAGCTAGAACTCGACTTTATGACTTCCATATTCAAGACTATGGAGCTATGTATTCTTAATGAAATTGAAATGACCCTTAAAACTGTGGTCGGATGCTCATTGATTCAAAAGGCAAGAGATGAGCTATTCCGTATGGCTTATGAGGCAGAAGTAGATGACCTCATTTTTATTGATGCTGACCAAGGATGGGAGCAGAAAGACTTTGGTAATCTGATTTCACCGACTGTGGACATTATCGGTGGTGCGGTAGTCAGTAAGAATGATTTATCTCACTATAACGTCAAGACCTTTGATAAAAAGTACGACTTTTACTATGGTCTGATTGATGCTCGTGCCGTGGGAACTGGCTTTATGCGTATCTCTAAACGTGCAATCAAGATGATGTGGGATGCGTCAGAGAAATACACCGACCACGGGAAAGAGTACCGCCATGTATTTGAAACTAAGGTAGTAGATGGTCAATTACTTGGTGAAGACGTAGCATTCTGTCAAAAGTGGCGTGATTTAGGTGAAAAAGTCTATGTCCACCCTGATATTAACGTGTCACACACAGGCAAAAAGACTTGGTACGGTGATTTTAAGAAATATGTAGAGATTGCCAATGCAAATTATGAGGCAAACAATGATAAGTCAGCGTGATATTGAAAAGGCATTAGACTTTCTGAGGGATTCTGCAGAAACTGCAGCCGTTACCCGTTCCAATAGGGTATATATGGAGGAATACCGCAAATCCCTTAAGGCACAGTTAATGTCAGACAACATAGATATGGCAGTAAACGCTCAAGAACGAGAGGCTTATAAAAATGTTGAATATATTACACATTTAGAAGCTATGAAAGAGGCCATTTATCAAGATGAGAAGCTCCGATTCTTGATTGAAGCAGCCAAGATTAAGATTAGTGCATGGCAAACAATGGAAAAGGCTAATGCAAATGTCTAGTTATCTCAAGACGAAGCCCTATCGTAACCCTCAGTTGCTAAAATTGGCTAAAGATGCCCCCTGTTCAAATTGTTGTTCATACGGAACTACCGTGTCTGCTCATTCTAACTTACTAGAGCATGGAAAAGGAATGGGAAGAAAAGCGGACGATTGCTACATTGCCTTTTTATGTCAAAAATGTCACTCACGGATTGACCAAGGCGCAGGAACCTACTTAGAAAAGAAGCAAGAATGGTTTGAAGCTATGGCAAAGACTTACCATTGGTTAATGACTCACAATTATTTAATAATCAATCCAATCGGAAACACACACGGGAGAGAATTTCAATGAGTGACGGTGGCAAAGGCAGCAAACCTCGTCCAATTCCTGACCCTCAAAAGTATCGGGATAATTGGGATGCTATTTTCAAGAAAAATCAAGAGTGCAAACATTGTTTTGGTATTGGTTATGATGCAAGCGGTCAAGTTTGCTCTTGTAGGGATAAAAAATGATATTAGGAATTGACCCAGGTTTAGACGGAGGACTTGCCATTATTGACGGGTCGGCCATTGAACTACTAGAGACCATTCCGACACAGACTAAAGGCGGCTTTATCAAGAGACAGGTGGATGCTCAAAAATTAAGCAACATACTTAGGGTTTACCCTGACTTGGTATGTTATCTTGAGGGGGTAGCTTCACGGCCTGGACAAGGTGTGGCATCGGTATTCTCTTTTGGAGATACCTACGGAGCGATTAGAGGCGTTTTGGGAGCATTAAACATTCCAGTCTATACTGTGTCCCCATCTAAATGGAAAAAGGCTCTAGAAGTCTCTAGTAAAGAAGATTCACTAAAGGCTATCAAAGATTTATACCCCCTACTGAAAATGAGAAAAAAAGACCACAACTTAGCTGAAGCAATATTGATTGCCTTGTACGGTAAAGAAATGAGACAAAATGAGCAAAATGACGTATGACCAATGGGAAAGCCGTTACATGACGGAAGAGGGTAGCAACTATGACAGAGAGTTTAGGTTGCAATTTGTAGGGGATTACCTGCTTAACCCTAACCTTGCCGCTATATGTCGTAAACATGATGTACCGTACGATACCGCTTTATCCTGGAAAAAGAAAAACTGGTGGTTTGAAATGGCTGAGGATATTTTACAGAACCATAAAGAGGAATTATTGGCCAAACAAAGGGCAATCCTTGAAAAAACATACGATGAGTTAGGTGAAAGATTAGAAAACGGTGATGAGACTTATATACCCAATGAGGGCCACGTCAGAACTAAGGTCAAAGCTAATCACTTAGCCACAATAGCGGACGTTACACTAAAGGCTAATCAATTATTACAAGGCAAGGCCACTCAAATAACTCATGTAACTATTGAGAGCCTTGCTGATAAGCTCAGAACCATAACTCAAGAGGCTATTGACATTACCCCAGAATCTCAAACCATTCAACAGGTAATACAAACGCCCCAGGACTTAGAATAGGCTCTACTAAAGGCTTATTGATATCTTGATTTTGGGGGCTAGAAAACCGCCTAAAAGTCTCTCTTATATCAGTTTTAGCGGATGATACATAATTAAAACTGGGGTCTGTCAGTCTCAATTGTGGATACAGTGTTTTCATTTTTCCCCCATGAGTTTAAGTATTTTTGCTACTTGTTTGCCATTAATATGGCCCCTTGAAAACGCTATTAAAAGCGCATAATTGATTTTTTGTAAGTCTGTCATATTAAACCTCAGCAATATCAGGTTCGTTATACTCTAAGTCCCCTAAATACTGAGCCTCATGGATACTAAAATCCATCTCATTGACTATATCGTTTGCCTCATCTGGGCTTTTTGCTTCAACAATAGTATCAACGTAAAAATATTTCCTCACTGAGTATTGATTCATTTTTAAACCCCTTGTACTAAGTTATCAAAATATTCCTGAGGCTTTTCAATAGGCAAGTGGCACCAGGAATTTATATGACGTGATGTAGTTTTTGACCAAAATTTATCAGTTTTGAAAAATTCCCCCTCTTTCCATGCAGCGACGGGCGTGGCATAGCTAAATAAAACTTGCGTACCGTCGGAAAGTGTTATTTCATTCTTATTTGCTGCAATATGCTTTAATTTCATAATGAATACCCCTCTTTAATGTTGTTTTTAAGCCTATGAGTGCATTGAACCCTAACCCGCTGCACTATCTCTTTTAAAGGATAGTCATAGTAAACAACCCCGAAGCGGTCAGAATCGTTATCAGCTACCGCCCGAATAGAGCCATTATGCTGCTTCTCTAAAATTACAAAATAACCCTTATAGTCAAAGTTTTTCATGTTTTCCCCTTATATGTTTGAAGCGTGGATAAAATAGGTATATCCATCGTTTTTAGCGTTTAATTGCTTAACTATGTCCTGAGCCTGGCTCTCAAAATAATAGAGAGTAGTGCTCATGGATTCAGTCCCCATTGAATTGTGCTTACACTTAATAAAATATGCTGTCATGCTATTCCCCTTATTTGTAATAACCGTAAACTAACTGAGCCACGATAAAAAGCAAGATTGTCAGTAATACCGCTTGATAATTTTTCATTGTTTTCCCCTTGTTTAACGGCAAGCCCACAATTCAGACAGAGCCTCATCAATATCCATATAGTCATTGAATGAAGCCTTAGCATAATCACCCCACCAAAAGCCCTCAACAATGCCACGCTGAGTATCAACCCAAATATTCGGGCCGCCAAAAGCTACCAGGACTCTAGCCCCTAAGTATTCACCCTTGCCATTCACAATGTATTGGATATCTAGTACATCATTGAGATAGTCATAAGCGGTCTGTACTTCACCGTATTCATTCTCATCCATATAACCCTCAAAACCTTTTGAAAGAGTCTCAGCAATACTATCAACGTGAGACTGTAAGCGGTTTAAGTCATTTGTACTCATGGTTCTATTCCTTATAGGTTAGTTATCTGTATGAGGTATGTTTACCCCATGAGTGAAACTATACCTGAGAATATGTAGGAATACAAACTATTTTTGTATTGTATTTAGTTATCGTTTTCCCTAGGTTAATAACCTTATACTATTGCCTATTTTTTGAGCACTATCAATTAGTTATGAGGCCGCCCGATATAAACCTAGTACAAACCCTATACGTCATAACTCAATAGAGATAAAACCATATAGAGAGATAAACATATAAGGGAAGATACTTTGACCCCGTTTTACCCCGTTAGTGGCAGCAAGATAGTGACCTGTTCCCCATGGGAATTCCCCTAGGCTCTAAGGGTACCCCTAGATACCTTAATACTATCCCTCTATATATAGAGCATACATCTACTCTCATCTACTCTTATATAAGACATAAGACCCCAAGACCTAGGGTAAACCCTACTGTATGGATATACAGGGTGGGAGGGGGAAACGGATTGTGCTTAATATAGTTATAACCCACCCACCGACGACAATTACGGATTTCAAATCTAGTAAATGTTAACCTGTACTAACTTTCAATACAAAACCAACTTGCGTTTCTCGCTATATATATTTTTTCAAAATTAAAATGTATACTCTCTCCTATGGATTACATCAATAATTACTTATCTAGCTTGTTTATGGGCGGCCAAAACGGTGCAAGCCAACCTACGATGGGTAATCCAATGGGTGACCAATCAGGACTACAGAACCCACTGGCACAGCAAGCTATGGAGAGGGCAAAAGAACCTAATAGGTATGAAAAAGCCCTTGAAATGTATCCAAAGCTATCTTCCGTGCCAATTGCGTACAAAGAGTCATTAACCGATAAGACAGATGTTCCCTTCTTGGAATTCTGGCCACAAAAAGAAGAAGGCTCTAAAGATAGACCACGGCCAAAGGATATAGACATTAACAAGCTAGGGGTTGAAGTATATAAACCCACCACTAGACCTGAAGATGTGGCAGGGGATATTGTTTCTCACCACATGGTCAATACTGACCCAACCCTTAAAAAGATATATTCAGACTTTGAGAAGTCTTTGGATGACAATCAAAAGAAAGACTTAAAACGCCAATACGCAGACGAAGTCATTAGGATGAAGCAAGAAGACCCTAAAGAACGCACACCTACGTATAAAGAGTGGTACGAGCGTTCGGGTTTACCCTCATATTTTAGAGGGTACACTTTTGGTCAATGGAAGCCACAAGAAATTAAAGAAGCATATAGACCAGACCAGTTACAATTATTGGATAAAGTAAACGAATATCTAAAAAGCAAATGATGGGTAACATAATCCCTTCCACGGATTTATCTCGGCCCGTATGCGAAGAAGTATTACAAGAGATACAAGCAAGGTTAGATGCAGGATGGCGTGTCAAAGGCGATTTACAGTTATTAATCAATTTTGCCTGTGATGTCATACAACAGAGGAAAGTAGATGCAGCTAGATGCACAGTTGATAGAGGGATTTGTCAGGGTATTTCTTGTACCCAGAATGGATGCAGTAAAGGCAATCCCTAAGTTTCATCGTGAACTTTGGGAAGACTTTTGCAGCGAATATCCCCGTGTAGCACAGGCTGCCCCTCGTGGCACAGCTAAGACTACAGCCGTTACTTTCTCTTGTACGTTAGCGTCTGCTCTCTTTCGTGACCGAGATTTCATCCTTTTAGTCTCTAAAACTGAAGGGCAGGTAGTCCGCTTCCTAGCCAATATTAAAGCAGAGCTTTTGGTCAATGATGAACTTAAGTCCCAATTTGGGGTTAAAAGGTTCGTCAAAGATACTGAGACTGAGGTTGTAGTCGAGTTATTAGACGGACACCAGTTTTGTATAATAGCTAAAGGTTCCGAACAAGAAGTTCGTGGTCTTCAATGGAACGGTAAACGCCCTAATCTAATCATTATTGATGATGCCGAAGGTGCCGAGCAGGTAATGAACCCACAGCGTCGTGAGAAGTTTCGTAACTGGCTATTTAATGATTTATTCCCTTGCGGCTCAGAATACTGCAAGATTAGAATGGTAGGAACTGTTCTCCACATGGATAGTGCTTTAGAACGACTCTTAAAGGATAATCTCTGGCACAGCAAACGTTTTGCAGCGCACAATGAAGACTTTACCGAAATACTATGGCCAGAAAAGCTAGGTAGAGATAAGCTAGAAGAAATACGACAGTCCTATATTAACCAAGGAAACCCTGATGGATATAGCCAGGAATATCTCAATAAGCCTATTGATGCTGAAAACGCCTATTTTCATCGTGACGATTTTGTTCATAGCGATACTCCTGATTACCTTGAGTATTATGCTGCGATTGACTTTGCTATTACAAAGAAGACCAAGTCCGACTATACCGTTATTGCGGTGGCGGGCATGGACAACGAAGGATTGCTCCACATTGTCGACATCCGCAGGGGACGCTGGGACGGATTTGAAATCATCGAAAATATGTTCTGGATACAAGAAAAGTATGAGCCTAATCTGTTCATTGCCGAAAAAGGACAAATCAAACACACCCTAGATGCGTTCTTAAATGCAGAGATGGTCAAGCGTGGTCAATACATTAACCTACACGCAGTTACTCCAAAAGTGGATAAAGAACAACGTGCCAAACCATTACAGGCTCGAATGAGGGCTGGTGGGGTACGCTTTAACACCGAGAAGAAGTGGTATGCTGGTCTAATAGATGAGATGCTGGTATTCCCAAGAGGTCAGCACGATGACCAAGTTGACGCACTAGCCTATATTGGACTAGCGTTAGATAAGGTGACTATGGCACCAAGCAAAGAAGAATTAGAGGACGAGGAATACGAAAGAGAATATGGCGGAGGATTATTTGAAGGCCAATCTGTCTACACTGGCTATTGACTCTGTTACAATAATGTAGTATTTTCCTGTAAAGATTCCTTAAGGTAAACAATGAAAATAGAAGAACTCCTACGTTCCCCCAATATCGCTGAAGATATGGATTCAGAGGAGTTATCCTCATTAGGCTTCAGATTGATGGATGAAATCAATCTTGACTTGACTTCCCGTTTAGATTGGGAAGAGCGTAATGAGAAAGCCAGTAAACTAGCCCTGCAAGTAGTTGAGCGTAAAACGTTCCCTTGGCCTGGTGCTTCTAATGTTAAGTTCCCCTTGATTACTATTGCTGCAATGCAGTATCATAGTCGTGCCTACCCTGCATTAATTTCCAACAACGAAGTAGTCAAATGTAAGGTGTACGGTAAAGATGACGATGGCGAAATGCACAAACGTGCAGACCGCATCTCCCGTCACATGACTTACCAAGTAATGGAAGAAGATGAAGGTTGGGAAGAGAACACTGACAAGACTTTGCTGGTTCAAGCTATTGCTGGTACCGCAATCAAGAAGTCTTACTTTGACCCAGTAAAAGGTCATAATGTCTCTGAGCTTGTTCTTCCTAATGATTTCGTTGTCAATTACTATACCAAGTCAATTGCAGAATCCCCAAGAGTCTCACATAGAATTCTCTTGTCTTCCAACGACCTGCACGAGCGTCAGGTACGTGGCGTATTTTTAAAAGTAGAAGACGAAGTACAACCTAGTCTTCCTAACGTCTCTATGCTTACCCAAGCTAAAGAAGACGCACAAGGTGTTCGTCAGCA
>Ga0208499_1000106_pt1 | contig 37065 bp, 45 predicted proteins | sample CryBogCBE07Jul09_FD_185504 | JGI IMG/M metagenome (GOLD analysis project Ga0208499, IMG submission 185504) | Freshwater microbial communities from Crystal Bog, Wisconsin, USA - CBE07Jul09 (SPAdes) (version 2) | ecosystem: Environmental > Aquatic > Freshwater > Lake | place: Crystal Bog... | reverse complement strand
ACTAGCGGGCTTTTACCGCGATGTAGATTTAGGTGAGCCAGCTAACTCATTAGATGAAGTAGAGAAAAAGATTGCCGAGAAACTTGGCTTTCGTGCTACCACCGATGACCGCTATAAGCTATATGAGATCCACGTTAACTTGGACTTAGAAGGCTTTGAGCATACAGATGAAAACGGAGAGCAAACAGGACTGGCACTGCCTTATATCGTAACACTAGAAAAAGGTAGTCAGACTGTTTTAGCTATTCGTAGAAATTGGAATCCCGATGATGAAACTAATACGAAACGTCAGCACTTTGTTCACTACGGGTATATTCCCGGTTTTGGTTTTTATTGTTTTGGTCTCGTCCACCTTATTGGCGCTTTTGCTAAAAGTGGCACTTCCCTTATTCGTCAGTTGGTTGATGCAGGGTCACTTGCAAACTTGCCAGGTGGCTTTAAGACCCGTGGGTTGCGTGTCAAAGGTGACGACACCCCCATCGCCCCCGGTGAATTTCGAGATGTTGACGTGCCCTCCGGAGCCATGCGTGACAACATCATGCCGTTGCCCTATAAGGAGCCTAGCCAAACTTTAATGGCTTTGCTCAACCAGATCGTTGAAGAAGGTCGCAGATTTGCTAATACAGCAGATTTACAGCTTTCGGATATGTCCGCACAAGCCCCTGTAGGTACTACACTAGCAATACTTGAACGTACGCTAAAGGTTATGTCTGCAGTTCAGGCTCGTATTCATTTCAGTCTTAAACAAGAACTGAAGCTATTAAAAGTAATTATTGCTGATTACACCCCTGAGGATTACAACTATGACCCGGTTGAAGGTGACCGTAAAGCCAAGAAGTCGGATTACGACAATGTGGACGTTATACCAGTCTCAGATCCAAATGCGTCGACTATGGCGCAAAAAATTGTCCAGTACCAAGCGGTACTCCAATTGGCCCAGGGCGCACCACAACTCTATAATCTCCCACTACTTCATAGACAGATGCTCGATGTTCTGGGGATTAAGAATGCGCAAAAGCTTATCCCAATGGCGGAAGACCAAAAGCCACAGGATCCAGTTACAGAGAACCAAAGCATATTAATGATGAAGCCAGTCAAGGCTTTCCAATATCAAGATCACCAAGCACATATTGCAGTTCACATGGCTGCTATGCAAGATCCAAAGATTCAAAGTTTGTTACAAGGTAATCCACAGGCGCAAGCATTACAAGCAGCTATGATGGCTCACGTCAACGAACACCTTGGCTTCCAGTATCGTGTAGAAATCGAGCAACAGTTGGGTATGTCCTTGCCACCACAGTCAGACGAAACTGGCGAAGATGTACATATGGATCCAGAAGTAGAAGCCCGCCTTGCTCCATTATTGGCTCAAGCTGCACAACGCCTATTGCAACAAAACCAATCACAGGTACAACAGCAGAAGAATCAACAACAGGCTCAAGATCCATTGATCCAAATGCAACAACAAGAGTTGCAGATTAAGCAGCAAGAACAGCAACGTAAGGCTCAAAAAGACCAGACCGATGCGGCTCTTAAAGCTAAACAGATTGAGGTTGAGCAACAACGTGTGGCAATGCAAGGCAAAGTTGAGGGAGCTAGAGCAGTTCTCCAAAACTCTACCCAAATAAAGAGCGCCAAACTTAATGCCGGTGTTGCGTTGTTAAAAGATTTAGCTGCCCACCAACACGGTGAAAAAACACAAAACAAGCAGTTGATAGCACAAGGTATAGACAATGCCCACAAACATGCTAATGCTCAAACACAAATGGAGCAGCAGCTAGAACTAGCCAGACAATCGGCTAAACAAAAACCAAAACCCTCTGAAGGAGAATGATGGACAGAAATCTAGAGTTTCTTTTAAGTGAGTACAAAGACCGGATGCAGATGTTACAAGAAGCGCTTGCGCACGGGAACTGTAAAGACTTTGAAGAATATAGGTATATATGCGGGCAGTTACGAGGACTTGAATCCGCATGTTTAATAATCACAGACCTCACACAACGTATGGAGCATTCGGACAATGAATGATGCCTTAGATTTATCCCAAGCAGTAGATCTAGCACAAGTTCTAGATAGAGCAGCAGAAGAAAAAGCAACACAACTACCAAAACCGCAAGGCTACCGTATCTTGTGCGCAGTACCCGAAGTAGAAAAAGAATACGAAAGCGGGCTTATCAAAGCTGACGCTATTGCAAAACGTGAAGAAATGCTGGCAACAGTACTATTTGTCGTTGAGCTTGGCCCAGATTGCTACACCGATAAAGACCGATATCCAACAGGGCCTTGGTGCCAAAAAGGAGATTTCGTAATCGTAAGACCTAACGCAGGCACCCGCTTGCTGATTCATGGTCGTGAGTTCCGCATGATTAACGAGGATACAGTAGAAGCTACAGTCCTTGACCCACGCGGCATTAAACGTTCTGACTACTAAGGAGCCGAACAATGGCTGATTTTGAAAAAGTTGAATTTGAGTTTCCCGATGAAATTGAAGCTAAGGGTAAACCCGAAGAAGAAACAGTAAACCAAGAAGCTAAGGGTAAACCCGAAGCTGAATTCGAGATTGAAATCGAAGACGATACACCCAAAGAAGCTCGTCAAAAACGACCACCCATGCCTGCGGAAGAAGTTGAAAAGCTACGTTTAGAAGTAGACGAACTTGACAACTATAGTGAAGAAGCTAAGGTCAAACTCATCAAAATGAAGAAAGTCTGGAATGATGAGCGACGTGCTAAAGAAGCGGCAGAACGTGAACGGCACGAAGCAATTAATGCTGCCCAACGTCTGCTAGACGAAAACAAGCGTATCAAAAGTATGCTCTCAAATGGCGAGAAAGAATATGTAGATGCCATGAAGAGTTCTGCTGATATGCAACTCGAAATTGCTCGAAAAGCGTACAAAGAAGCTTATGATTCTGGCGACGCTGAAAAGGTAATGGAAGCGCAACAGCTTATGACTGACGCTGCTTTAAGGCTTGACAAAGTTAAAAACTTTAAGATGCCACCTTTACAAGAAGAGAAATTTGAGGTAAAAAGAGAGGAACAGTACCAATCTCCGCCAAAACCAGACGCTCGCGTTATGGCTTGGCAGGAAGAAAATCCTTGGTTCGGACAGGACGAAGAGATGACTGCATCAGCCTTAGGCTTACATGAAAAGCTTAAACGGCAAGGAGTCGTGATTGGATCTGAACAATATTACGCTACGTTGGACAAAACAATGCGGAAACGCTTCCCAGAGCAATTTGAGGATGCGGAAGAAGTGGCGGTAAAAGCTAAGGAAGACAATCCCCCTAAAGCCAAACCCAGCACGGTAGTAGCGCCTGCAACCAGAAGCACTGCTTCTAAAAAAGTCAAATTAACAACGACACAAGTAGCGTTGGCAAAGAGACTAGGTTTAACCCCAGAGCAATACGTCCGTGAACTTTTGAAAGTGGAGGCCTAAAATGGCTAGTAATAAATTAAGTCGTGAAATTGATACCCGAGAACTTACTGAGCGTCCTAAGCAGTGGCGCCCACCAGAGCTTCTCCCTGAGCCGGACAAAGAGGCTGGATATTCGTACCGTTGGATTCGTGTTTCGATGTTAAATCAAGCTGATCCCCGTAATCTTTCATCAAAATTGAGAGAAGGCTGGGAACCAGTAAGAATCGAAGAACAACCCAAATTTAAACTGTTAGTTGATCCAGATGGTCGCTTTAAGGACAATATCGAGATTGGCGGGTTATTACTTTGCAAAACCCCAACTGAATTTGTAGAACAACAGCAAGCTTATTATGCTGAAATGACACAGAAACAGACTGAGGCTGTAGATAATAATTTAATGCGTCAAAGCGATGCGCGGATGCCTATTTTTAAAGAAAGTAGATCTTCGTCCAGCTTTGGCAAAGGTAAATAAATTTTAGGAGATTTCAAATGGCATATCCAACAGTACCCGGTCCATACGGGTTTAAGCCTTTAAATCTTATTGGTGGTCAAGTTTTCTCTGGTTCGACACGCAACATTCCGATCCAGTACGGCTTTGGCACTAATATTTTTTATGGCGACGTAGTAGGTATTGCTCGCGGTTTCGTAACACGCACAGTTGTAACTACTGGTGGTACTTCTACCACTGGTGCAGCTGGTAACGGAATTGTAGGCGTATTTTTAGGTTGTTCTTTCACCAACCCAGTTACTAAGCAAAAGACTTTCAGCCAATACTGGCCTGCAAATACTTTAGCTGGTGACGCAGTTGCTATCGTGACTGACGATCCTGACACAATTTTCAAATCTGCTGTCGTTACATCTCAAGGCGGTACCACTATTGGTTCTGCTGCGACTTCAATGATCGGTTTGAACATTGCTGGCTCTGACTTAACTGGTTCTATCAACAACGGTGATTCATACAATGCTGTATTAGCTTCTTCTGCTGCTAATACTGGCACATTGCCTTTCCGTATCGTTGACTTGGCTCGTGATTCAGCTACCTCTTCAACATCTACCTTCACCAGCATTTCTACTGCTACTATTACTTGCGCTGCTATTCCTGTAGCTTTGCCAGTTGGTACAGAAGTAGGTTACATTGCTGCTAACGGTCAATATGTTGGTACAGGTTCTTGGGTTTCTACAGCTGCTACTGCTGGTGCTACTTCAGTTGTTTTGAACAGCGCTCCTGTAACAGTTAACAGCCCAACAGGCACTGCATCTACAACCATGACAATCCCTGCATCAAGCACATTGGTGTTTACTCAGTATCCAGAAGTATTGATTAAGTTCAACTTCGGTAACCACGAGTACTACAACAACACTGCTTCTGCAGCTACACTTTAATTAAGGAGCTATAAATGGCTATTTCACGCGCACAACTACTGAAAGAGTTGCTCCCTGGACTGAATGCATTGTTCGGATTAGAGTACGCTCGCTATGGTGAAGAACACAAAGAGATCTACGAAACTGAGACTTCTGAGCGTTCTTTTGAAGAAGAAACAAAACTGTCCGGCTTTAGCGCTGCACCAGTCAAGGGCGAAGGTTCTGCAATCGCTTACGACAACGCGCAAGAAGCATGGACTGCACGTTACAACCACGAAACAATCGCTTTGGGCTTCAGCTTGACTGAAGAAGCTATCGAAGATAACTTGTATGACTCGTTATCCGCTCGTTACACCAAAGGCTTGGCTCGTGCTATGGCTTATACCAAACAGGTTAAAGCTGCTGCTGTATTGAACAACGCTTTCTCTGCTGCTTATACCGGTGGCGATGGCGTATCATTACTCAATAGCGCACACCCATTGGTAAACGGTGGCTCAAACGCCAACACTCCATCTACTCCTGCTGACTTGAACGAAACTGCGTTGGAAAATGCTGTTATTCAAATCGCTGCTTGGACAGATGAGCGCGGCCTCTTGATCGCTGCTAAACCACGTAAGTTAGTTGTTCCACCTGCACTCCAATTCGTTGCAACTCGTTTGCTCGAAACTGAATTGCGCGTTGGCACAAACAACAACGACATCAATGCAATTAAGAACAACGGTTCTGTTCCAGAAGGTTACACAATTAACCACTTCTTGACCGCTACCAATGCTTGGTTCTTGACAACTGATGTACCTAATGGTTTGAAGCACTTCGAGCGCACACCACTCCAGAATTCTATGGACGGTGATTTCGATACAGGTAACGTTCGTTACAAGTCTCGTGAGCGTTACAGCTTCGGTTGGTCTGATCCACTAGGAATCTACGGTTCTTATTAAGAACTAACCCCCCAAGCGGTTTCGACTACTTGGTGCAGGCCCCGCTCACAAGGCGGGGCTTTGCTTTTTCTGCTCTTCATAATGGTGTTTTCTGTGGCAGTTTGCGCATAGCACAATGCACTTTTTAATCTCTTTGTAAGCTTTAGTAAACATTTTGTTACTGATTAGCTTACTTACTGTGTACTCTTTATCGGCTGGATCTATATGGTGGAAGTCTAGGGTAGCTATATGCTTCTCATCGCATCTTGCACATTTAAGTGTATCTTTAAATGCATCCCATTTTTCTTTGCCAGTCCTAGAAGACCTTTCAGTCCTAGCTCTTGTTGCTTCTAATGTTTTTTCATAGTGCTTACGACTATATTCTTTATGTTTTTCTTTACGTACTATAGGGTCTTTATATGGCATCTTTATCGTCTAAGGAGTATGTTTTGATTGGTTCGTGACTATTTACATCTACATTACAAGCCCAACTAACTGCCTCATGGGGATGTAACCCCATACGCATACACACTTCTGCAGCCATTGAACCACTGCCAATAGCCATAAAAGTTCGTACTCTTTCCCATTCTAAATCATCTCCGCAAGAAAACAAGCCTTCTTTAGTCAGTTTTAAAAACGAGCTATCTGATTTAAGTTTAGGTTTAGTTTTAGTTTTCTTGCTAAGGTAGTCTAAAACTTTTTCCGCATCGACATAGTTGCCAGCAACGCCTAACCAGCCACCATCAATTGGAAAAATTTTATCTTCAAAATATTTGATGCCAGAGTCGCTATCGGTAAACTGGCTATCAGCTACTAGTAACTTTCTACCCCAATCACCCACAATAGTTGTCATTTTGTTGCCATTAAATATAGACCTACGTTAGAGAAAGCGTACCCTGCGTACACCATAGACATAGCCCAGTTACCTTTAGACCCTTGCTCTACTGATATGTAGGCGTAAATTAGCCCCGTAACTATGATAAGCCAAGCACTCATACCCACCCCATTTATTTATCTAATACCACCCATTTTACATAAAAATGATTACACACAAAAGAATAATTAGTGTAAACTAGGCGTATCTGGGTGATTACCTGTACCGGACTGCCCCAGCAGACAATGCAATGATTGGTACGGGAACTTTTGCATAAGGAATCTTATCATGGCACGTTCTACATTTTCAGGCCCAATTTTAGCTGGTGAACAGCGTATGGGTCCACAACGCTGCGTTGGTACGGCAGAATTAGTTCAAAACGCATTTTTGGACTTTGCTGTAACAACTCCAGGCACAACTAACTACGGCGGCGCATCTGGCGTATTTGTTAGCTCAAACAATATCCCTAACAACATTGGTACTATTTGGACCCCACAAGCTGGTGCTTATAGCACTTCTGGCCCAACTGTTGCTGCTGCTCCTACTGCTGATGCTACTGGTACTAACTACCGCGGTGCAGTATTCTTGCTCCCATACGGTTCAAACTTAATTGATGTAATCATTGAGCAAGGCACTACTCCAACTGATGGTACACACGCTGTAACTTCAATCCAACCATACATCTCTAACGCTTTTACTACTACTACTGGTGTTTATGGCACTTCTGCTGCTATTACAGCTGCTGGTCGTACATACGCTACTTATACATCAACTCAGTTAGACAATGCTAATGGTACATTGCAAGATGTTCAGAACGTACAACCTGGTCAACAGCCTACATGGTTTAGCCAAGTAGTAGTAACTTTGGCATTGACAGCAACTGGTTTGACTTCAGTTAACGCAGGTCAAGTAAATATTACTTTGCGTTATACACAAGCCGACTACAACATTGGTAATGCTACAACATACCCATACGGTAACTTTGATTAATTAATCTGCTAGGGGGTGGTTAACCCCGCCTCCTTTTTAAATCTTTAGGAGATTAATTATGATGCAAACCGATGTAAAAAGCGCACACACTAATGCGTCTGCAGTGTTAGTGTCAGGTCGTTGTCGTTTAAAACAAATTACATTTAATAGTAATGGTACTGCTGGTACGGTTATCCTTTACGATAATGCTTCTGCAGCTTCTGGTAATATTTTGTGGCAGTTTGATTTTGGAGCCAACGTAGTAGCTGTTCCTGTATTGTTGCCGGGCGAAGGTATTTTGGCCCAAAACGGTATTTATGCTACTTTAACAAACGCTAACTCCTGCACTATTTGTTATGGCTAATCATGAGTGAAATTGATCTTATTTCTACTGCAAGAGAACTAGCTACCCACGCGAACGATATCTCACACCTGCAAAGCGATATGGATAAAATGGTCGAAGAAATGAAAGAAATCAAGACCGCTATCCAAGCTATTCAAAAAACATTGGCTGAAGCTCATGGTGGTTGGAGATTATTGTTAGGCGTAGGTGGTGCAGCTGCTTTAATTGGCGCTATTATTGCTAACTTGTTTCAAGGGTTTTGGAGTAAATAATGCCTAAGAAAAAAGGTGTTTCACTCGCAGTTGGTCGTGGAGAAAAGTTACCTGCGTCTAAAGGTGCTGGTCTTACCGCTAAAGGTCGTGCTAAATATAATGCAGCTACTGGTTCGCATTTAAAAGCACCTCAACCAGAAGGTGGTCCACGTAAAAAATCGTTTTGTGCAAGAATGTCAGGAATGCCTGGTCCAATGAAAGATGAGAAGGGTCGTCCTACTCGTAAGGCAGCTAGTTTAGCTAGATGGAAATGTAAATAATGCCAAGTACTTCTAGCAAACAACACCGTTTTATGGAAATGGTAGCTCATAACCCTAAGATGGCTAAGAAAGTAGGAGTACCGCAGTCAGTAGGCAAAGATTTTGTAGCTGCCGATAAAGGTAAAAAATTTAACAAAGGTGGAATGATGAAAGAAAATATGAAGGCTGACATTAAACAAGATAAAGCCATTGTTAAGAAAGCATTTAGAATGCATGATAAACAAGAGCACAAATCTGGCCCAGGTACTGATTTGTCTAAACTTAAAAAAGGTGGTATGGCTATGAAAAAAATGGCTAAAGGTGGTATGGCTAAAGAGTCTATGGGTCCACGTAGTATGTCTAAAGACGTAGAAGCTGGCTCTAATAAATTACGCAAGTTTGGTGAATCTGCTGTCCAGAAAAAAGGTCACACTAAAGGTAAAAACCTTGGTGACTCTGGCAAAACTGTTGCCCCTAAGACTGTTAAGATGGCTAAAGGCGGTAAAGTAAAACGCTACGACGAAGGTGGCGATGTTGATACTCCAGTAGAAACACAAACTATGCAGGGTCAAAACGCTGCTATCAAAGACGATACTCGCGCCCGCGCAATGGCTGCTTTGGCTAGCGGTAATATGGATCAGCAAGTTCCAACCCCAACTAAACCACGCATAAAGTCTAAACCAAAGTCAAACGTAATGACCAAAGCTATGGGTAACATGAACCCAATGGGCGATACCTATAAAAAAGGTGGCGGCGTTAAAAAGATGGCTCGTGGCGGCGGTATTGAGCAACGTGGTAAGACACGCGGAAGATTCTGCTAATCATGAGCATACTAGACGACATTAAAGATAACCTTATTGGTACTGAGAAGCAGAATAAAGAGGGGCAACAAAACCTCGATAAAGCTGCTACTTCTGGGTCTAAGCTAGCCATTGTTTTAGGCGGCAAACCAGCTCCAGCCCCACAGGAACCAGTTAAGAAAGCTAAAGGCGGTAAAATATCTTCAGCTTCTAGTCGTGCAGATGGCATTGCCCAACGAGGTAAAACTCGTGGTACTTATTGTTAAGGAGATTTAAATGAAAATGGTAAAAGAACAAATGGAACCAATGAAAGGCCCAGACATGGTCCATCATGACGACTTCATTTCTAAGCACGAAGATGGCGGTCACGTACATCATAGCGACCACTATGGCAAACATGCTGCAGGCCATAAAAAACATGCTGACCACATCAAAGCTATGTGTGGCGGCGGTATGGCTAAAGGCAAGAAGTAATGATGGCTTCCCGCGGAATGGGTGCTATTGCCCCTTCTAAAATGCCTAGCGGTACTAAGAAATCTCGTAGAGACGATACGGACTTTACTCAGTATTCTAAAGGTGGGAAAGTCGGACTATATGAGAACATTCATAGAAAGCAAGCACGTATTAAAGCTGGCTCTGGTGAAAAGATGCGTCCTGTTGGGTCTAAGGGTGCGCCTACTAAAAAGGACTTTATTGAGTCTGCTAAAACAAGGAAGAAAAAATGAGTACTTTAGATAACATTGAATCGACAATTACAGATTTCTTAAAGCAAGAAGTTACTACACTTACCAAAGAATCTACAGCTGCTGTGGCTGAAGTACAAGCCGTAACTACTAAGGCTGCCCAAAAGATGGTTAGTTTAAGTGCTGATACTTTGAACCAAGTAATCGTTATTCTTAGCAACCTACATATTAAACCTGCAATTTTGGACGAATTAACTAACTTAACAGGTAAGTAAAATGGCTGAAAAGTGGATTCAAAAAGCTATTAAAAAACCTGGAGCTTTACGTGCTGAATTAGGCGCAAAGCCAGGTAAACCAATTCCAGCCAAGAAATTAGCTGCAGCTGCAAAGAAACCGGGCAAGATCGGTAAGCGGGCTCGCTTGGCGGAAACCCTCAAAGGCATGAAAAAATAATGTCCACAACACAGTACACATCTGGTACTTCAGGCTTTAACTTAGACCTCACAGAACTCGTAGAAGAGGCTTTTGAGCGTTGCGGTATGCAGGACCGTACTGGATATGACTTGCGTACTGCGCGCCGTTCTATCAATCTAATGACGATTGAGTGGGCTAATAAAGGTATTAACCTTTGGACTGTTGAAGAAGCTGCTATTCCACTAGTACCAAATCAAGGTATCTACGCACTTCCAGTTGACACAATTGACATTTTGGATGCGGTAACCCGTACAAGTAATGCTAGCCCAACTAATCAGCAAGATATCAATTTAAGCCGCATTTCAGAATCTACCTACTCGACTATTCCCAATAAGTTAACTACTGGTCGTCCTATTCAGATGTGGGTTAACCGCCAGTCTGGGAATGCTGATGCAACCACTTATACAGTAGCTAGTGCGGTTTCTGCTACAAATACAACAATTACTTTAAGTTCTACCCAAGGGCTAAGATCAACAGGCTTTATTCAATTAGACTCAGAAGTTATTGCCTACACTAATATTGTAGGAAACCAGTTACAAAACTGTTGGCGTGGTCAAAACGGCACCACAGCAGCTACCCATACTGTAGGAACTGTTGTCTATAATCAGTATTTGCCTTGTGTGAACATCTGGCCTACCCCCGCTAGCGGAACAACTTATACCCTCGTTTATTGGCGTATGCGCCGTATTCAAGACGCTGGCAGTGGTGTTAATATTGCCGATATCCCATTTAGATTTGTTAACTGCTTTGTAGCTGGGCTTGCTTACATGTTAAGTGTTAAGCTTGCTGGTGTTGACCCACAAAGAGTTATGGGGTTAAAAGCAGATTATGACCAACAATTTGACTTAGCCGCCCAAGAAGACAGAGAAAAGGCAAGTATTCGTTTTGTGCCTAGGAATCTGTTCTATGCGAGGTAAAATATGCCCTCCAAGTATGCTTCTGGTAAACATTCAATTGCGGAATGTGATCGTTGCGGTCAAAGGTATAAACTGGTGGAGCTTAAAAAGCTTACCATCAAAACCAAGCAAGTCAGTATAAAAGTATGTCAAGAATGTTGGGATCCTGACCATCCTCAGTTACAATTAGGGTTATATCCAGTTAATGACCCACAGGCAGTTAGGGAACCCAGACCGGACGTTAGTTACTATGCTTCTGGAGTAGATATTTTAGGTAATATTTCCGGTGGTAGTAGGGTGTTTCAGTGGGGTTGGAATCCTGTAGGTGGTGCAAGTCAGTTTGATACTGCTTTAACGGCAAATTATCTGATTGCAATCTGTCAGGTGGGTACAGTAACAATATCAACAAATTAGGAATAATCATGACATACAAAAAAGCAGGCGACGGACGCGTAGTTAGTAAAGGCAAAACTGATGTAAAGGTTTACCCTAATGACGGTCCTAAAGTAATTGACAACGGCCCAAAAGCCGCTAAAAGCAAACTAAACCAGAACTATAAGTCTATGGGTCGTAACTTGGCTCGTGCAGCTAATCAAAGAGGTCGTTAATCATGGCTAAAGAAATCAAACCAACTAAAGGTGCCGCCATTAAAACGGGCAATGCTAAGAACGCTAAACCAGCTGAAGTTTATGCTATGAATGGTACTTCTGTTAAAGATGGTGAAAGCCCATTTGAGACTTATGTAACTGAGAAATCAGCAAGAGAAGCAGACTTAACAGATCCAGTTCCAAATGGCGTAAGCTATGCTACTGCTAAGAAAAGAAGTGTTGGCGTAGAAACTCGTGGTAATGGCGCTGCAGAGCGTGGTCGTAAGGCGTATGGTCCTTTAGCGTAAGGCTTTTATGGCAATGAATTACACCCAGTTGTGGCAAGCAATTCAAGACTACAGTGAAAATACTGAGGCATTGTTTGTTAATAACATCCCACGTTTTGTTATAGAGGCTGAAGACCGCATATATAACAGCGTACAAATACCTGTGTTGCGTAAAAACGTGACGGGTACACTCTCGGCTGGGAATCAGTATTTATCGTTGCCTTCTGATTGGCTTTCTAACTATTCTGTAGCTATATACACATCCGACTACACCACAGTGCCTTTCACGTACCTACTAAACAAAGACGTGAACTTTATCCGCGAAGCTTACCCAAGCCCTTCCTCACAAGGCACTCCTAAGTATTATGGACTATTTGGACCCCAATACAATAACACTAATAGCCTTTCGCTTATTATGGGGCCAACCCCAGACCAAAACTATCAAGCAGAATTACATTATTTTTATTATCCAGTATCTATTGTGCAGGGCGTAGCATCGGTCTCTACCATTACTAATACGGGCTTTGGATACACTAACGGCTACTACACTAACGTACCCCTAAATGGTGGTTCAGGCGCTGGCTTTACTGCAGATGTCACTGTAGCTGGGCAGATTGTTACTAGCGTAAGTATTAGAAACGGCGGTAACTTTTACGTTGCCAATGACGTGTTAACCGTATCTAACTCATATTTGGGTGGTTCGGGTTCTGGGTTCCAGCTAACAATAAATGTAATTAATAACCCTACAGGCACCAGCTGGCTTGGTACTAACTACGACCCAGTTCTATTCTACGGCTCCATGCGGGAAGCTATGCTCTTTATGAAGGGCGAAGCCGATTTGGTCAAATACTACGAAGATAAGTATCAAGAAGCTCTTTCTCAGCTTAAACGCCTTAGCGATGGCTTGGAGCGTGGCGATGCCTACCGTGATGGTCAAACTAAACTTATGGTTAAAACATGACAATCCAGCAAGGCCAATGCAATATATTTAAACAAAACTGCCTAAGTGGTTTAGAAAACTTTGCAGCTGGTACCCCCTATACTTATAAAATTGCCCTGTATACGGCAGCCGCTAACCTAGACTACACAACCCTAGCCTATACATCGGTTAATGAGGTTATTGGTACGGGCTATACGGCTGGTGGGCAGGCTTTAACTATTAGTCAGGTGCCTACCTATACTACAGGGGCTTCAACAGCCTTTATTTCGTTTGCTAACGTAACTTGGAATCCAGCTAGCTTTACCTGTAGGGGTGCTTTGATTTATAATAACACGACAAATGCGGCGGTTGCAGTACTAGATTTTGGCAATGATAAAACAGCAACATCCACATTTACAGTTACTTTCCCAACGGCTAGTTCCACAACGGCCATTATTAGATTTAGTTAAGGAGCAATTATGCACAATGAATTATCAAACTTTGGCGATGCGGCTAGTGCTGCTGTAACTCGTGGTGCGCCACACGAAGAAATCTTTGGTATCCAAGGATATTACAACGTCAAATGCTACGATGCAGATGGCAACCTAAAGTGGGAAGATATTGCTCCTAACTTGGTTACTGCTGTTGGCAAGCAAGACCTGTTCAACTACTACTTTGGCGCAACATCAAACGGCGGTACAGCTTCAGGCGCTAACTACTTAGGTCTGCTTGGTGGTACTACTACTTACACAGCTGCTGATACTATGGGTTCACACGCATGGACAGAAGTTGGTGGTACAAATGCTCCGGCTTACACAGGTAACCGTCAAGCCCCAACATGGACAACTGCTACTAGCACAGGTTCTACACCAACTAACGTAACTTCAAAAACAGCTCCAGCATTGACTTTCTCAATGACTTCTTCTGGTACTGTTGCAGGTTGCTTTATTAACTCTGGTTCTGGCGCATCTGCTACTAAAGATACAACTACTGGCGTTCTATATTCTGCTGGTTCGTTTACTGGTGGTAGCAAAACTGTAGCTTCTGGTGACTCTCTAGCAGTTACATATACAACTACAGCGACTAGCTAATTTTAATCTCTATGGGGGTTAAGAATGTCGAATTGTGCGGTTGTAGACGCTAATGGCGTAGTAGTAAATATTATTGTTGCCGAGCCAACTGACGTGCCTCCGGAAGGTTGCACGTTGGTGCTTCTTCCTTTCTGCGATATTGGTTACACATGGGATGGTAAAACATTCAATCCACCAGTAGGTAGCTAATGGCTAACCGTTACTGGGTTGGTGGCTCCGGTACTTGGGATGCCTCATCTACTACACACTGGTCTGCTTCGTCAGGCGGTGGTAGTGGCGCATCCGTACCGACTTCTACTGATGCTGTTTTCTTTGATGCCAATTCAGGCACAGGCACAGTTACTTTAACTGGTGCGCTTAATTGCACTAGCATAGATACAACCGGCTCATCGTTTACTTTTAGTTCAACTGGCACAATATCTTGTGCTGGTAATTTTACTTTATCTTCAACTACAGTTTGGTCTGCAACAGGTTTACTTACTTTTACTGCATCAGCTACCATAACTACAAATAATGTGGCATTGTCGTGTGCAGTTACTTTAAATACTTCTGGTGGGACTATTCAGCTAGGAAGTAATTTAACAATACCTAATACTGCATTTCTTACTATAACTGGTACTTCATTTACCACTAATAATTACAATTTTACTGGTGGAACATTTTATACAACGGGTACGGGGTCAACATATAATTTTGGTACTTCTACAATTAGTGTAAACAATTATGGAACGTGTATTTTATTTAATTTAGGTAATACGGTAAATGGTGCAGCATGTACTATTTTTATCGGCAATACAATTTATGCTTCAACTGGAGTACTTTTAAGCAATTATTTATTTGGAACTTTACAGCTAGGGTTATCTTCAGTATCTAATAACTACATACTTAGTTCAATTAATGTAAACAGTCTTATATGCAATAAAACAGTACCAAGTATTATTCAATTTAATACCGGTACTACAAACACAGTTAATAACTGGTCAGTAAGCGGAACTGCGGGAAATTTAGTTTCTATTCAAGCTAATTCCGGAACTTCGCCAGTTGTTAACTATACTGGTAGTGGCGTAGTCTCTATGGACTATATTGCTGCCAACAACGTTACTTTCACCCCCGCACCATCTGCAACACAACCATACGTTTGGTATGCTGGTTCACATTCTACAAATAACGGAAATACTTCAGGAATATTATTTCAGCCAACTACAGTTAAAGCCTATTTATTAACCACAGGGACAACTTGGACAGTACCATCCGATTGGAATAATACAAATAACACTATTCATATGATTGGAGCTGGTGGCGGCGGTGGAAGTGCGGCGGTATCAGGAAACAACAGAGCAGCAGGCGGAGGAGGAGGCGGTGGTGGATATACAGTTTTAACTAATCAATCTTTAACTCCAACAAGTACAGTTAATTATCAAATTGGCACCTCTGTTCTTAATGCTAATGGTGGTGATACTACATGGAATAGTGGGGCAACAACGGCAGGCGGTGGTTTAAAAGGCAATGCTACAACAACTCCTAGCTCTTCTGGTGGTGCTGGCGGTACTGGAACTTATGCAGGTGGTGCAGGTGGTGCTGGTACTTTTGGAACAACTGCTAGTTTAGCTTATGGTGGTGGCGGAGGCGGCGGTGCCGGAGGACCTAACGGAATAGGTGGTAATGGAGGGAATGGATTTGGTTCTGTAACTATTGACGCTAATATAGGTGGTGGGGGTGGCGGTGGTAATGGTGGCGGCAGTAATGGAGCAAACGGTTCGTCCTCAGTAGGAGGAGGGGGCGGAAACAATTTTAACGGAACAGGTGGTGGTACAGGTGGCACAAATACGCCCCTTGTTGCAGCTGGAAATGGAACGCTTGGCGGCGGTGGGGGAGGTGCTGGCGGCCCTTATACTGGTGGTAATGGTGGTTCAGGTATAGACATTGCAAATACCTTAGGTGGCGGCGGTGGTAAAGGCGGTGATGGTACTACTGTTAATTTAGGTTTGTATGGCGGCGGCGGTGCAGGTGGAGCTATAAGCACAGCAGGAGTTACAGCTGCCTCATCTGCTGGTTCTCAAGGTGTAATTTTTATTATTTATACGCCGTCAATATTAGTAAGCATAGTAGAACCAAGCACAATATCTGATTTACAAAATAGTTTATTAATTTTTAATAGCGCTATTACGGAAAGCTTTCAAACTGCTGACTTATTAACAACTACATGGAATACTAACGCAAATATTACGGAGGACTTTCAACCAACGGATATAGTAACAACCGTATTTAATGCCAATGCAAATGTCACAGAAAACTTTCAATCTGCTGATACAAACACTGTTGTAACATCTTTTGTTTCTAGTATTGTAGAAAGTAGCTCCATACTAGACATAGAAAGTGTGGCCGCTGGATTTGTTTCTAGTATTACTGAGCCCACAGCTTTAACAGATACAGAGCTAGTAACCAAAATATTAATAGCCGCTATTTCAGAACCAGTAAGTACAGCCGATTCTGAAAGTATAATACTTACTTTTAACGTGCTAATATCAGAAAATGTTACTTCTAATGAGGTATCTAGCACTACTGCTACCTTCAGAGTATCCGAAGTGGAAAACATAAATATGTTAGAAGTTACAATGGGGTATGGTTGGAGTATTTTAGATAACACCGAAAACACCCAATGGGTCCAAGTAGATAACCGACAATAAGGAGGGCGTATGGCTAATTGTGCAGTTGTTGATTCTAAAAATGTAGTAGTAAATATTATTGTTGCCGAGCCAACTGACGTGCCTCCGGAAGGATGCATATTGGTAGAAATCCCATTTTGTGACATTGGTTATATTTGGGATGGTAAAACCTTTAAGCCACAGGCTAACTAATGGCGGCTAGATATTGGGTTGGTGGAACTGCATCTTGGGATGCTACTGCTGGTTCTAAATGGGCATTGACTACTGGTGGTGCTGGTGGTCAAGCTGTCCCTACTTCTGCTGATACTGTTTTCTTTGATGCCAATTCAGGTGCTAATACTGTTACTTTAGGTAGCGGTTATAACCCCACTATTTCAACTCTGACAATGACAGGGTTTACAGGAACATTAGCATTTGGCACACAGAATATTTCATTAGCTGGTACAGCAACAATATTTACAGGAGCAACAAATTATTCTGTAACAGGAACACCAGTAATTAATTGCACAGATTCAAGTACAGCTTCAAAAACAATAGTTCCTGCCGCAGTTACAGAAGCTAATGCTATTAGTTTTAATGTTACAGCTGGTACTGGCTCTTTAACAATAAGCTCAAGCATAAAAAATTTAGACCTTACTGGCTTTAGTGGAACACTTGTAAACTCTACTAGAACAATATATGGAAATTTAATTATTTCCACAGGAATGACTTTGACTGGCGGTGCAAATACTACAACTTTTGCCGCCACATCAGGCACACAAACAATTACTAGCAATAATAAAACACTAGACTTTCCAATTACTATTAACGGAGTTGGTGGCACAATTCAGTTAGTAGACGACTTAATACTAGGTTCTACAAGGACTTTAACCTTAACCAACGGCACATTTGACGCTAATAATAAGAACGTAACTGTCGGATTATTTAGTAGTACAAACTCCAACACAAGAACCTTAACTATGGGTTCTGGCACTTGGTCATTAAGTGGTACTGGTATTGTTTGGGATACAACCACAACAACGGGACTTACATTTACTGCTAGCCCCAATATTATTTTAAGTAATAACTCAACAACTAGCAGACAATTTTCTGGCGGTAGTTTAACTTATAATACTTTGACTATTGGTGGTGCAACTGCAACATCAACAACAACTTTTGCAAATACAACAGCAACTATAGGAACATTAGCAAGTACAAAAACAGTAGCCCACACAATCACAAATACTGCAAACGGAACACGCATAAACAACTGGACTATAACTGGAACTGCTGGAAATATAGTAACTGTAAACTCATCTGTTGTAGGAACACAAAGAACATTTATTTACACAGGTAGTGGAACAATATCTATGGACTATATGTCCATTACTGATATTAACTTTTCCTATACTTTAGGCCCATCAAATCCTTACCTTGTTTATGGTGGTGTAAGCTCTACAAATGGCGGTAATAATGCTGGCATATTGTTTCAACCAACATCCAATACGGCGTATTTATTAACCTCAGGAACTTCTTGGACCGTCCCTTCTGGTTGGAATAATAGCAACAACTCAATTTATTTAATTGGAGGGGGAGGGGGAGGAGCAACTAGCGTATCATCCGCAAGCACTCAAGCTGGTGGTGGCGGCGGCGGTGGTGGTGGTTATAGGCGCTTATCTAACCAATCATTAACTGTTGGGGCATCAATACCTTATGCAATCGGTTCTGGCGGGGCGGCTGATACTAACGGCGGAAACACCACTTTTAATACAACTAATATTGCTGGTGGAGGTCAAAAAGGAACGGCAACTACAACTCCAACATCTGCGGGCGGTGCTGGTGGCACAGGAACTTTTGTTGGCGGTGCTGGCGGTGCTGGCGCTACTACAACAGTCACTTTTACATATACTGGTTCTGGTGGTGGTGGTGGCGCTGGAGGTCCCAACGGAGGAGGTGGTAAAGGCGGTAACGGAGATAGTAGCACTACTGCAACCGTAGCTGGCGGAGGCGGAGGTGGTAACGGCGGAGGTTCTACTGGCGGCAACGCTCTAGGGAGTGGTGGCGGTTCGGGCGGTAATAATTTTAGTGGAACTGGTGGCGGGTCAGGAACTGGAAACGGAAAACTTGGTGGTGGTGGCGCTGGAGGCAGTAACGGAGCTTCTGGTACCTTGGGTGGTTCGGGAGTAGACATTGCTAATACGGTGGGCGGAGCAGGTGGCGCTGGAGGCAGCGGATATGGAGCTGGTACTTCAAATACGGGTTTATATGGTGGCGGTGGGTCAGGGGGTGGAGCAACCGCTCTTGGCGCCGTAACTGCTGGCGGTGCTGGGTCCCAAGGCGCAATCTTTATTATTTATAGTTTTGGAACGGCTTATACAGGAGCTATTACAGAAGCGTTTACTATTGCAGACTTAATGTCTGTACTAGCTAGTTTCTCAAGCAACATTTCTGAATCGAACACCCTAGCTGATACCCCAACTACAACCGCTTCATTTAACTCGGATATATCAGAAGACAATACCTTAGCGGACAGCAACGTAGGTAACGCAACTTTTAACAATAATAGCGTATCTGAAAGCACAAATTTAACAGATACCCCTAATGCAGCTACAATTTTTGCATCTTCTATTTCAGAAGCCATAACAGCAGGTGACACCGAGTCCATCATAGCTGCTTTTGCTGCGGCTATATCCGAGGCAATTCTTTCCGAAGCTGATACCGAATCTTTAATTGCAACATTTAGCGTAGCTATTACCGAAGCTATTACAGCGGAAACCGACACTGAGTCTTTAATTGCAACATTCTCATCTGCTATAACAGAAGCCTTAAATATTGCTGATGCGCAGTCGGTTGTAACCGCTTTTGCTGGAGCCATTACTGAAAACGCTGGGATTGCTGATACCCAAACTGTAATTGCAGCTTTTTTAAGCGCTATATCCGAAAACGCAAACATAGCCGACACTGAATCGGTAACTGCTTCATTTAACAGCGCAATTTCTGAAACTTATACCATAAGCGATGCAGAATCAGCCGCTGCCTCATTTTCTACGCAAATCTCAGAACCCAATACTCTAGCTGACTCCGAGTCTGTCCTAGCTACCTTTGCTTATACTGTTTCTGAAGCCTTAACTGTTGCGGACACGCAAGATGTAGTAGCTGCCTTTGCTAGTGCTATATCTGAAAATATAAACCCAGACGATACCCCATCAGCTGTAGCTAGCTTTATTACCGCCATTACTGAAGCTATTCTGGCAGAAGAAGATATTGAGTCTTTAATTGCTACGTTCTCAGTATCTATTACAGAAGCCATCCTTGCGGAAGAAGACACAGAATCTTTAATCGCCACATTCTCGGCAGCGATTTCCGAGGCTTTATCCGTAGCTGATTTAGAAACAGTAGTAACCGCTTTTGTCGCAGCAATTACAGAAAACGCTAACTTAGACGATACAGAAACAGGAATAGGGCTTTTTGCCCCAACCATAACAGAACCCGTAATCCTAGCTGACACCGAAACAGGGGTAGCCAACTTTGCTGCCGTAATTAGCGAAGATACTCAAATTGCCGATACCGAGTCTGCCGTAGCTGCTTTTGCAGCATTGATTACCGAGGCTGCTACTTTAGCTGATGCTCAATCAGTTTCTCTTGTTTTTAGTACCAATATTTCTGAAGCTATAACCCTAGCCGACTCCCAAACAGTCGTAGCCACCTTTGCCAGCTTAATTTTTGAAGGGGTTGGCATTGCTGAAACCGAGTCTGTAGCGGCTAATTTTGCTGTTGCTGTGTCTGAGGGTAGTAGTATTGCGGATATTGAGGTGGTATTAGCCAGCTTTGCATCCAGTATTTCCGAAGCGCTGACTGCAGCTGATTCCAGCGTAGTAGTAAAAATCTTTAATTCCGCTATTACCGAAAACCTTTCTGTAGCTGATGCCGAGACGGTTAAGGCGGTCTTTGCAGGACTTATTTCAGAAAACTTAGTTCCAGCCGATTCAATTACCGTTATCGCTTCGTTTAGTAGTCAAATAGCCGAGAATTTGGTATTATTAGATAGCCCATTCCCACGTGGTTGGTTTAAAATTGATGATAGCCAAACGGGTTCATGGAACGCAGTAAACAACGGAAATACAGCAGTTTGGACAGATATCAATGACGGACAAACAGTAGTTTGGACTAAAGTTAATAACAACTATCCATAAGGATAAAACATGGCATCAACATACTCAACATCATTAAAACTCGAACTAATCGGTAGTGGAGACCAGTCTGGAGTATGGGGAAACACGACTAATAATAACTTAGGTGCATTGCTAGAACAGGCTATTACTGGTGTTCAATACATCACAATGACCAATGCCAACTATTCGTTGTCAAATTACAACGGTACCCTAGACGAGGCTCGTAACCCAGTTTTGGTTATTCAAGGCACAAACAGCGCTATTTATCAGGTAATTGCCCCACTAGTTAATAAGCAATACATTGTATTTAATAATACTACTGGCGGATATTCAATCACTATTGGTGGTACTACTGGCTCAACTGTAACAATCCCTAACGGCGTTACTGCAACGGTTTATTGTGATGGCATTAATTTCTATAGCGGTAATACTGGAACTGCTGGTAGCTGGGCTGTAACTGGTAATGAAACAGTAGGTGGCTCTTTAGGGGTTACTGGTAACTCAACTTTTACTGGCACAACCACCCATACCGGCACTGCAACTTTTAACGGCACCGCAACCTTTAATAGCACCACAACTGTACCAACTCAGTCAACTGGCGATAGCTCAACTAAGGCAGCCAATACCGCTTTTGTAAACAACCAAATCAACGCCATTACATCTGTTGCCAGCGCTAAAAACATTGCTAACTCTGGTGGCTGGAGCGTTACTCCATCAGGGACTAAACTTTATTTTAACTACAACGGCACTAACGTAGGCTCTTTAGATTCATCAGGTAATTTTATTGCCCTTGGCAACGTAACCGCATACGGAACCCCATAATGCTCTTTGAAATCCATGCAGAAAAGAACAGTACCGACCAGAAAGTTTTTTTCTACGACAACATGACTAATATCCTCAAGAGCGAGGACGGGATTGTTTTTAAATACCCAGAAGGCGACCAAGCCCAGCAACATGCGCATCAGCCGTATACTGCTTTTGATAAAGATCATCCCCTAAAAAAGTCCAAACATATTCAGCTGCTTAAAATCCAGCTAGGCTTGGGCTGTAACTATTCATGCGATTACTGCTCGCAGAAGTTTGTAGAAAGACCAGAATCAACCTCATTCAAAGATGTAGCAACGTTTCTACAAAAGCTTGAGGTTCTAGAGTTTAATGAGCAGCATGGGCTTAAAGTGGAGTTCTGGGGTGGCGAGCCACTTGTCTACTGGAAAACCCTAAAGCCGTTGGCAGAAGCTATCAGGGAGAAAATCCCCTATGCTAAGTTCTCTATTATTACTAACGGCTCTATCCTGACTGAAGAGATTATTGACTGGCTAATGATGCTAGACTTTTCTGTATCTATTTCACACGATGGTCCAGGGCAAGCAGTTAGAGGTCCAGACCCATTCGATGACCCAGAAAAGAAAGAGTTAATCCTAGGGTTCTATCGCATGATGACCCGCCTTAACAAAAACATTAGCTTTAACTCGATGCTATCTAAAAACAACCAGAGCCGCAAAGCCATATCCGACTGGTTCCGTGAACTTACTGGTGATCCTAATATTTCGCTAGGTGAAGGTGGGATTGTGGATGCTTACGATGAAGATGGCATAACTAATTCTTTACAATCCAAGCAAGAACACTTTACATTCCGCCGTACAGCCTTTACAGATATCTTTGCTACGGACGGCAACATTGCATTTAAGATGCAGCTAGATAAGATCAACCAGTTTACCAATGCGGTTCTATCCCATGCTAGCGCCGAGTACTTAGGTCAAAAGTGCGGTATGGATGATGAGCATGTGCTGGCTGTAGATATGCATGGCAATGTTCTTACCTGTCAAAACGTATCTGCTGTAGAAACAAGTAAAAACGGAAAATCCCATTTAGGTGGCAACTTAGATGCCTATGAGGATGTAGCTATTAAAACTTCTACACATTGGAGTAATCGTGCTGAATGTTCCTCTTGTCCTGTCTTACATTTGTGCAAAGGAGCTTGTATGTTCCTCGATAACAAATTTTGGAAAATCTCTTGCGCTAATGCATACTCTGATAATGTTGCCCTATTTGCCCTATCTATATACAAAATGACTGGGTATATACCCACACTAATTAAAGCTGAGGGTTTACCCTTAGACCGCCAAGATGTATTTGGCACAATATTTAAACATGAAGAAACGCCAATTAAAAAGATTATTCCTATCAAGGTAGTCAGCGAAGTAGTTGGCAAAATTGACGACGTAGAAATCTATGGAAAATCGAGGGTAGCAGCATGACATTACCAAGCTCAGGGACAATATCAATCAGTCAAATTAGTACAGAGATTGGACAGCCATCAACATATACAGATAGCTTGTCTTTTCTTAATGGCTTATTGCTAACTCCTGTTTCTACCCCAAGCCTTACCGCGTTCTATGGGTTAACTTATTACCAAAATACTAACCAAGGCAACTGCTCTAACGGTAACTGCACATCTAACTGTAACTGCGGCAATATCCAATGTACTAACTGCTACATCGCCGGGACTGTAGATTGCGTAAACTGCCAAACTAAACCATATTTGCAGACCGGTACTAACTGTACTGCTTGTACTTATAATTGCCAAACAGGTCCTGTATCTTACAACTGTAACTGCGCATGTAACTGCTCTAAAATTATTTGTGCCAAGTTAAACGAACAAGGCTATATGGACCCTAACGTCTGGGTAGCTGACCAAGCCTATGGTAGAATGCTGCGTAAAAACGACAGAAGAGTATATAGAGGATATATACGTTGGGCTAGAACTGTAACAGCTTGGATGGATGGTAAAGGTCCAGATTGTTTCCTATGGATAAAGAAAGAACATCGTGCTGCAGCTCAAAAAGAAGCTATTACAAAAATGGCGTTGCGTATTGGAATACCTTGGTCTGAACACATGGCATACCTCATGGGAGCTCGTCCTAATGATAACTTGCGTGGTCGGGTTCTTATGGCTATTGGGAAGCCTATTAGTCGTTTCATTGATCATATACCTCACCGCAAAGGTCACCGGATCTTAACGCTATGGACTATGTGGGCTTTATTTTGGATGAGCCATTGGGCTGCATCTGCCGTGGTAGCTAGCAATAAAAAACTATCATCTTTTAAAGGTAAATTAGCATGATTGAAAATTCAGAAATCCCACCAGTAGAACCTAATGAAATTGACATCTATCGCCAGCACGTTGTGCATTATTTTGACCATCAAATGGGTCACGATATTCTTCAGCTATCTCAACCGGAAAAAGAACGTTTATTCCAAATGCTCACCGATTATGCGGATGTTTTAGAAAAGATTTTCCATTCTGGCATTCCAATCCTAGAGCATATCTTGGGCAAACCTTGGGCAGCTGCTAGAGCAAGACCCCATGCTGGTATAGACTTCGAGCATGATTGCGAGATTATTCGTCAATATGAAATGTGGAAAAATGTTCCAAAAACTGAACCAGAAGTTTAAAAAGCTGGAGTACACCCAAAAAGAAGAGCAAATCTCCTATGGAGAAGTTATCTCATACCATAACATCCATATTAAACAAGGTGGGGTATTGTACGTAATACCCAGAAGATATAGAGAAGACTTTACTGTTTCGGTTATGAAAATTCAAGATGCTGTTCCGCCGCATACTGATAGCGAGATTAAATGCACTATTAACTTTTATATACAGCCAGAGCTATGCATTACCAAGTTTTACAGGCCACTAGAAAGTTATTCTGAGCCACTATTAACTTATCAAGTTGAGAATCAAACTAATGGTTTTGTATACGATAAGAAACATTTGGTTTGCACTGGCAATTTTATTGCCCAGCCTGGAGATGCTTGGCTTTTAGATGTAACTAAGATTCATGCAGTAGATTGCATATTTCCAATAAAAGAACGCATTGCTATTACCCTAGGCACGGATAAGCATACCTATGAAGAAGTAAAGCAAATGTTACATGAAACGGGGAATCTATAATGTTTTACGAAGAGCTTGACTGTTTAAAGATTGACCATGCACGTCTTTTATTTAACTTAAAACATCATGTATTTCCTTTAGGTAAGCAGATTATTCAAGGAGAAGATTATGAAACACCGGCTTATCATGGCTTTGGCGGCTGGTCTATTACTTCCCGTACTGGTGATTGGCGAGATGGTTGGGATTTTTTCCAGAATGACCACGGAGAAGCGATGGAAATCTACTTTCCACAAAACGATAATAACTTTAAAGCACTTAAATTCTTCGATATTGCGCACTCTATGGAGCATAAGAACCCTACCCAAGCATGTGTGGGAGAATTTGCGTACATAGTAAATCAGCTAGAGGACTTAGGGTTTTACCCTAGAAGAGTAAGGGTTACCTGCTTAAAAGCTGGGGCTAAGTCTTTGGTGCATAAAGATGCCGATGGGGGCGAGTATATGGCTAGAATCCATATCCCTTTAATTACTAATCCTAAATGCGTCTTTATTTCAGATGGGCAGCATTTACATATGCAAGCGGGCAAAGCTTATATAGTTTGGGTTAATAATTGGCACCAGATTCGCAACGATTCAGACCAAGACAGGTACCATATTATCTGCGATGCCTATGATACTAAAGGCAAAACTAAGGGTTTTCGGTATAATGCAGACATAACCGAACTGAAAAATCACGCCCTAGAATACCGTAAAAACGTAGATGCGGCAGTAATTGAACCAGAGTTATTAGAAAAGTTTGAAACAGTAAGACAGAGTTTTATAACAAAAGGGAAACACAAATGAAAAAGCATGTAGTTAAAGCCTTGAAATGGGCATTAAGTAAATTTGAGCCAACTAAAGAAGAGATTACACCTTGGCCTTTCCCAACACCAGAAGCGGCAAATAAGGTACGTAAAATTGTAGTTAAAGCCACAACCCGTAAGGCTAAAGTACCGGCAAAAACATCGGCAAAAAAGAAAAAATGAAATCGTATTTCGTCAAGTTAATGTCTGGTAAGGACAATGCTACTCCTGATTTGGGGCGGCATTCTTGGCTTTTTTGTATGCTAGCTGTAGTATTTGCGACTATTTATAACGCTATAAGTACTGGGTTAGTTGACATAGAGAAGTTATATATGGGTTTAGCTGCCGTTGTGGGAGCACATGGAATGGCGCTTTGGGCTAAACAAAATACTGAACCTTCAGATAATTCTGGGCCGGGGGCATGATGTGGAGTTTAATAAGTGGGTATGCTAATTACATCAAAATTGGATTATATGTTGTGGCTGCTTGCGGCATTTTTTATTGTGGTTTCCATATTGGTAATCAAAGATATTTGGATTACAAGCGAGTTAATGATGAAGTGGTCGCACAGCAAGAAATTAAAATCGAAGCCATCAAAAAAGAACACGAATTAGTCACTAAAGGAATACAAGATGAATACGATGCGAAGCTTGCTCTTTTGCGCCAGTATTATGCTAATGGGGTGCGCCAGTCAGGTACCAGTTCAGTGCCCGGAATCACCACAACCCCCAAAATCGCTGATGCAGCCGCCGCCTACTCAATACTTGCTGGACAATGTGCGGAAACAACCCTCCAATTAGTAGAGCTCCAGAAATGGATTAATGAACAAATAGGTATTAAATGAGTCCGGAACAGTTAAAGATATTAAATATTGATGCAGATAAATGGTACCAGCCACTAGTCGACACTTTTATTAAATACGGAATTAGTACTACTAAAAGACAAGCAGCATTTATAGGACAGTGCCAACATGAGTCAAACAACTTCCGAACTCTTGAAGAGAACCTTCATTACTCTGCCAATGGACTTATGCGTACATGGCCCTCAAGATTTCCTGATGTTGATGTGGCTGAGAAATACGCAGAAAATCCAGAAAAGATTGCTAACAAAGTGTATGCTGGTAGAATGGGGAACACCCAAGATGGTGATGGGTTTGCGTTCCGTGGCAGAGGAGTTATACAGCTAACTGGGCGTGACGAGTATAAAAATTGTGGGGATGCTCTAAAACTTAACTTAATAGATTTTCCTAATAACTTACTAGTACCTCAATATGCAGCTTTAAGTGCAGGTTGGTTTTGGAATAAAAAAGGCTTAAATGCTTTAGCCGATGAAGGTGATTTAAAAGAAATGACCCGCCGTATTAATGGCGGTATGGATGGATATAACGAGCGAGTTGCGTATATTGCAGCAGCACAAAAAGCACTGGATACCTACTAATGCCTTTACAAAAACTACAATTTAGACCTGGTTTAAACCGTGAAGGCACTGATTACTCTAACGAGGGTGGTTGGTATGATGGGGATAAGATTAGGTTTCGTTCTGGCTTTCCAGAAAAAATTGGCGGTTGGATTAGATTTGCTAATTCTACGTTTGTAGGAGTATGTAGAGATTTATGGAACTGGGTTGATTTAGCTGGTAATAACTATGTAGGTATGGGTACTAGCAAGAAATACTATATTGCAAGGGGCGGTTCCTTTTACGATATAACCCCTATATATCAAACTAATACTTTAGCAACAAACCCATTTAGTACCCAATCTGGTTCTAATATTGTTACCATTAATGACCCAAACTATACTCCTAACGTAGGGGATTACATAATTATTTCTGGTGCAACTGCTGTTGGTGGTATTATTTTAAGTGGTGAATATGTAATTACTTCAGTTCCCAGTGCTATTACTTATACTGTTGTTGCAACTAATAATGCCTCATCTACAGCTACAGGCGGCGGTTCTTCTGTAGTAATCCAATATGAATTACCTTCTGGTCTAGATGTATATACGACAGGTACTGGATGGGGTGCAGGTTCTTGGTCACCTACTATTCTTACAACTTTAGGGGCTAACCCTTTCGCTACTACTTCTGGTAGCAGTACTGTAACGGTCACTTACCCAGCGCATAATCTTATTACAGGTAACTACATAGCTTTTGCAGGGGCTACTACTTTTGCTAGCATACCGCTAAACATGATTAACAACACCTTTGCTATTACGGTTACTGGTGTAAATACATTTACTATTACCCTTCCTAGCGGCTTTACGGCTACAGCTACTACAACAGGTGGTGGTTCAGCAGTTATTGTTTATCCGCAATATGGCACAAGGGGATGGGGTACAGCTGCTACTATTGGTGTTGGTTCGCAACTACGTCTTTGGTCTAGCGATAACTTCGGTCAAAACCTCTTGCTTGCCCCCAGAGGCGGTCAACTTTATTATTGGCAAGATGCAACTGGTACTAGCGTACGGGCACAGCCTTTAAGTACTTTATCTACATACAATGGCTACTCAGGAGCATATGTTCCTACTAATACTAACCAAGTTCTTTCTTCAGCTATCCAGCGTTTTGTGATTGCTTTTGGTGCTAATAGCTATCTAGCTGGAACTCCTAATACGCAATTTAACCCAATGCTAGTTCGTTGGTCAGATCAGGGTAATGAATATCAGTGGGTTCCTTCAATAACAAACCAATCAGGTGAGTTTCCATTATCTAACGGCTCTTATATTATGGGGGCTCGTGCAACCCGCCAAGAGATTCTCGTTTGGACTGATTCATGCCTATATTCTATGCAGTACTTAGGCTCTCCTTATGTTTGGGGTTTCCAAGTATTGATGGATAACATTTCCTGTATTTCACCTAATGCCATGATTACGGTTAACAACGTAACTTACTGGATGGGCACAGAGAAGTTCTATATGTATTCTGGTACTGTGCAAACTCTACCATGCTCGTTACGTCAGTATATTTTTGACGATATTAATGAAAACCAAGCCTATCAGATATTTGCAGGGGCTAACGAAGGTTATAACGAAGTATGGTGGTACTACTGTTCTAATGAGTCTAATAACGTTATTGATAAGTACGTCGTATATAACTATTTAGATAGGGTTTGGTATTACGGTACTATGTCTAGAACTGCATGGTTAGAAACAGGTATCCAACAATACCCAGTAACTGCTAACTATTTAACAAGTGCGGTATTCTCTGGATTTATTTCTGGTACAACGTTAACAGTTACTAATATGACTTCTGGGGTAATTTCTTTAGATACCACTTTATCGGGTACAGGAGTTACAACAAATACAACGATTGCAGATTATGGTACAGGTACTGGCGGTGTTGGAACATATTCAGTAAATATTAACCAAAATATAGGTTCACAAACAGCTCCAATATCTATGGCTACTACTGGCGGATACGGATACTTGTTATACCAAGAAAATGGTGTTGACGACAACTCAGGATTAACTACTAGAGCAATTGATTCATATGTGCAGTCTTCAGACTTTGATATTGGTGATGGACATAATTTTGGATTTGTATGGCGTATTCTGCCTGACGTTAACTTTAACGGTTCTAATGTTGCTTATCCATCTGTGACTATGACTTTAAGACCAAGAGAAAACTCAGGTACTCCTTACGGTACTGCAGATAATCCAACAGTTACTAGCTCCCAAGTTTATGGAACACCAATTCCTAGTGAATACACGATACAACAATTTACTGGACAGGTATACACTCGTTTGCGTGGTCGTCAAATGGCATTTAGAATTGAATCTAATACTATTGGAGTTGCTTGGCAGCTAGGTAGTCCCCGTATTGATATTAGGCCTGATGGAAGAAGATAATGGCTGGTAAAAATATATTATTAAAAGGCACACAAGCCCCTAACTTACCTATTGCACCAACTGAGTATACTCAGCACTATATAGACCAGATGCTTAATGCTTTGCGTCTTTATTTTACGCAGATAGATAATTTTACCCAAGCAACAGGTCTGCCTTTTTATGGCGCTACTGCAGATAGACCAGTTAGTAATGTGCAAGCACCTCTTCCGATTGGGCAACCATATTTTGATACTACTCTCGGATATCCTGTTTATTGGAATGGTTCTACTTGGATTACAGCTGTCCCAGCTTCTGCTTCCGTATCTTCATTTAGTGGTGGTACTACTGGACTAACTCCATCTACTGCTACAACTGGGGCAATTACTCTGGGTGGGGTTTTAAGTGTAGCAAATGGTGGTACAGGGTCTTCCTCAGGAGTTGCGTCTGTTATGACGGGTGCTATTCAGATGTGGCCTACTACTAGTGCCCCTACTGGGTATTTGCTATGTAATGGTGGGTCATACTCTACATCTACTTATGCGGCATTATTTTCGGTAATTGGATATACTTTTGGCGGTTCTGGTGGGTCTTTTTTACTTCCTAACTATGTAAATCGTATGCCATATGGTACAACTATTGGTGCTACAGGCGGTTCTGCAGATGCTACTTTAGTAGCTCATAGTCATGGTATTAACATTAATGACCCAGGACACCAACACATTTTTGGTGCGGATGACCAAGTAGCAAGCCAAGGTGGATATAACGTACAAAGCGGATTCTCTTATGATGCTACTTCCACTACTTCTGGTGGTGGCGTAAACTTGTATACAAAACGTACAGACAATACTAATAACCCACAAACTACTGGTATTACAGCTTCTAGCAATACACAAGGTGGAAGCGCAACAGGGGCTAATTTGCCCCCATACCTCGGTATTAACTTTATTATCAAGACTTAATTATGCTAAAATCAGTCAAGTCTAACCCTAGAAAGTACTAATATGGATGCTGGAATCGGCGAAACAATGGCAATCAGCGCCCTTATCGGTGCTGGTGTGGGTGGTGCTTCTTCTGCTGCGCAAGGTGGCGATCCCTTAAAAGGGGCTTTAATGGGCGGTGCTTTAGGTGCCGTTACTGGTGGATTTGCTGGTGGGGCTGGTGCTGGCGCTGCTGGTAGTGCTGTTGCTGATTCTACTACTTTGGTTCCTGGCGCTGTTGCTGGCGCGGCTCCTGCAGCTACTGGTACGGCTCTTACTGATGCCGCTTTAGGTTCTGGTGGTGGATTTGGTTTAACTGGTGCATCTACTGGCGTAGGTATTGGAGCAGGTAACGGAGCAGTGGGGGGTTTAATGGCTCCTACAGCCGGTATTTCTGGTTTAGGTTTACCTGCTGCGGCTACTGGCTCTTTAGGGGCTGGTGCTACTACTGGTGCAGTAGGTTCTGGTTTAGGTGGTGCTTTTGGTACAGGCCTTTCTAATATGGGCTTGGCTGCTGATGTGGGTGGTGGTTATTTGGCTGGTACTATTGGTGCCCCAATTAAAGGCGCACAAAATCCAAATGCTGCCCCATATACTGGACCTCTTACACAATTACATTACAGCCCAGGTGCATTTACTCCATCTACTCCTTCATATGCACCAGGAAGTGTTTATGTGCCTCATTATGCTGCTGGCGGAATTACCCAAGCAATGCCCCCAAATGTAGACTTTATGTCCGGTGGTGCATATCCAATGAGTCAGCAACAAACACCTCAATATAATACCCCATCCCAAATGCCAGTAGGCGCACAAAATGCCCAAATGGATAGTAACGAACCATCAACTAACCCATTAACAGGTGAGCCTACACAAATGATGGCTTCTGGTGGTATTGCAGGTCTTTTAAAAGGTCGTGGCGATGGTATGAGTGATGATATCCATGCAACTATTGGTGGCTCGCAGCCTGCCCGTCTTGCTGATGGTGAGTTTGTTGTACCCGCCGATGTAGTATCTCATTTAGGTAATGGCTCCACTGATGCAGGTGCAAAGCATTTATATAAGATGATGGATAAAGTTCGTCATGCACGTACTGGTCGTAAAGCACAAGGCAAACAAATTAAAGCAGGGGGCTTTTTACCAGCATGAACTTAACTGTCCGTTATGTAGCTAATACGCATGCAGCTCAAACATGGCCTTTAATAGAAAAGTATGTGCTGGCTGCAATGGAAAACGGTTTTGGTGATTACACATTAGATCAGATTAAATTATTGGTTAATGTTGGGCAGTGGGTATTAATGGTAGCAATAGATGAAGAAGGAGTAATACATGGTGCAGCAGCCTCTTCTTTTATTAACTACCCAAACGATAGGGTTGCTTTTATTACTTTTATTGGCGGTAAATTAATATCTAATAAAGAAACATTTAAACAGATGAGCGATATTTTGAAAGCTAACGGAGCAACAAAAATTCAAGGGATGGCAAAACCATCTATCGCTCGTTTATGGAAACGGTATGGGTTTGTTGAACGCACCCTGCTAGTAGAAACAAAAATTTAGGAGAACCTTATGGGTGGCGGCGGATCAGGTGGTGGCGGACCAACAACATCGACAACTAATACGTCGAATTTACCTACATATGTACAACCGTATGTGGAAACCATGTTGGGCACTGCCCAGCAACAAATATATAATTACGACCCTAGTGGTAACGTAAGCGGGTTTAAACCGTATGTACCTTATGGTGCTACTGTAGATGCTAGCGGCAATATCACTAATTCTGCTCAAGATCAAGCCCAAGCTGCTGTTGCACCTTTTAGTCCATTGCAGCAACAAGCCCAACAGGGCGTATCTAATTTACAAGTTCCAGGTCAATATAATGCCGCTACTGGTGCTGCTGGAATGGGTACAGCTGAATCTTTAATGGCTGGTCAGAATTTACAAAACCAATCTACAAACCCTAATGCTGTTGCTGCTTATATGAATCCATATTTGCAAAATACTTTAGCCCCATCATTAGATTTATTAAACCAACAGTATGGTATTGCAGGGCAACAAGAACAAAGTGCAGCTACTAAATCAGGTGCCTTTGGTGGTACTCGTGAGCAGTTAGCTAATTCTTTAAATAGCCAAAACCAAATGCTGGCTCAAAACCAGTTGGTTGGTAATGCCTATAGTCAAGCATTCCAAAATGCACAAAACCAAATGAACCAAGTAGCTGGTTTAGGTTTACAAGGTGCTGGTCAAGGTATTTCTGGCGCTAATGCATTAGCTGGTATTGGTGGGCAACAATTGCAAGCTCAATCTGGCATTCTTAATGCACAAGCCCAACAAGGTGCAGTGCAGCAAGGTCAGCAACAAAACATTATTAACCAAGCTATTCAGAACTATGCTGCCCAACAACAGTACCCAATGTTGCAACTTTCCAATATGTCTAACTTGCTGCATGGCTTGCCTATGCAGTCTTCTACTACCCAAACATATCAAGCTGCTCCTAGCACTGCCTCACAAATTGCTGGACTTGGTACCACAGGTATTGCTGGTTTAGGTCTTTACAATGCAATGGGTGGTGGTAGTTCTGGCACTACTTCTGATGTTCGCACTAAGCAAAACCTTAGATTGGTTGGTACATTGCCAATGGGTATTAATTTGTATCATTTTGAATACAAACCTCCATTTAAAGCTGAATGCGGTGAAGGCTGGTACAGCGGTGTTATGGCGCAAGAAGTACAAAAGATTATGCCTGAGGCTGTTGTTGAGATGGATAATGGATTCTTGGGTGTTAAATACGACATGCTTGGTATTAAGATGGAGCGCATATGATTGGTAGCTTAATGAGCCGCATGGGTGATGCGCAAAAATTATCTGTTCAACAACTACATCAAGCCGTGCAAGATGGTACGCTTCCTGCGTATGTTGGCATTCCTTTAATCCAAGATAAATTACAGCAAGAAAAAGCTGCACAAACCCCACAGGCTCCTAAGCAACCCCCTATTGCCCAGCAGATTATGCAAGAGTCTGCCCCACAAGCACAGCCACAAATGATGGCTCAAGCCCAGCCACAGGGTATCGAATCTGCACAAAGTAATTTACCAGAAGGTGGTATGGCAGGCGGTGGTATTGTTGCTTTTGCTGAAGGTGGTCTACCAGAAGACGATGAAAGTGATCCGCAAGAAGATCAAGACATGGCTATGCTCCATAAGTTCCAAGCCCAAATGCAAGAAGAACCAGAAGGTGGCGAAGAAAGTTTTGGTATTTCAGCAGCCCCTAGTAAAGGTATTGGTATCGATGCTGATAAAAAAGGCGGAGAAGGTATCCAATTTACCAACAAAAAACACAAGTACGAAAAAGAAATTCGTTCTGCGGCATCAAAAGCTGGCATCCCAGAAGATTTATTTTTGCATATGATTGCCAAAGAAACAGGCGGTTTAGAACACCCTGAGTCCGCAGTATCTAAAGCAGGCGCTAAAGGTATTGCCCAATTTATGCCTGAGACTGCTAAACAGTATGGTATTGACCCAATGAATATGGATCAGGCTTTACCTGCAGCTGCTAAGATGACTGCTAGTCTATTAAAACATTATGGCGGGGACCAAAGATTAGCTGCTATGGCTTATAACTGGGGTCAAGGTAATGTAGACAAATGGCTATCTACCGGTGCAGATCCTTCCAAAGTTCCTGGAGAAACAAGAGGGTATATAAGAGCAGCTGAAGGCGGTATCATGAAATTAGCTAGCGGCGGCGTTGTTGCTTTTGAAGAAGGCGGTACTCCTGCTGATGCTCAACAGAAACAAGATAAAGAAGACTTTATGATGGGTCTTAAAAAACTTGGGGCTTCTGCTGCAGACGTAGTTACATTGCCTGTACGTGGTGTTATGGGTGCAGCTAATACTGGTATTGTTCGTCCTTTACGTGCAACTGGTCTTAATGTTCCTTATATCCCAGAAGAAGCTTTTGGTGGGTCTTCAAGCAGTATGACTCCGTATTACGACAAATATGTTCGTTCTCAAGAAAAACAACAAGCACCTGCACCTAGTGCAACACCTTCTAACCAGCCAATGGGCCCAACTGATGCAGAACTAGGTCGTAATGCTGCCCCTACAAATGCTGAACCAAATATTGAAGATAAAATTGCTGCAGCAACTAAAGCTGGTCGTGGAGACGAGGATATTTCCTCTTTGCGTGATATGTTAAGAGAACGTGAAACTAGCTCTAAAAACCAAAAACATATTGATAATTACATGGCTTTGTTACAAGCTGGTCTTGGTATGATGGGCGGTACTTCGCCTTATGCCTTAGCTAATATCGGTCAAGGAGCCTCTAAAGGTATTTCTACATTGGCTGATGCACGTAAGTCTCAAATTGCTGATGAAAATGCACAGCTTACAGGTCGCCTTGGTCTATCCCGTGCGGAACTTCTTGAGCAATCTCGTAGAGATGCATTAGCCCGCCAAATTAAAGTAGATGCCGCTAATGAAAAATATCGTTCTGGTATGTTAGGTGTTGCTGGTCAAAGAGCTACTGCAGCCGCTAATTTAGCTGGCATTAAAGCACAAACTGCCTACTCCAACGATACTGGTCCTAATGGTCAAGCAGCATTACAAAAGCAGTTTACAGAAAAATACGGCAAGAATTGGGCGGTTACACCTAGTTTACAAAAAGCATATAACGACATGGAAAGAGATCGCATTAGACAATATAGTACACTAGGGCTTGACGATACCTCTGGCGGTTAAAAATGCTAATAGACCTACCAAAAATTGGGCCAACTAATTTTGCTGATAACCTAACACAAGACCAATTTGACGCCCAGTTAGAATCATTATCTAAACAACATGGTTTTGAAATTCCTAAAGGTGAATTAACCTACGGGGAACAAGCTGGTCGCGCTTTGCATCGTGGCATAGAGCAAACTAAATCTACTTTTGGCGACATTATTCCAGCTATGGTTGGAAGTGCTTTAGGTTATGATGAGTATGCTAAAGAGCAGATGGCGGAAGCTAAACAAACCCAAGATTTAATTGCTGCTAAGTATGCACCTCAGTATGGCTCTTTATCAGATGTAAAAGGTATAGCAGATATTCCTGGTTTTGTATTAGAAAACTTTGTAGAAAACGTACCTAATTTACTTACTTCCCTTATTCCTGGAGTTGGTGTAGAAGCAGTTGCTACTAGGGTTGCTGCTGGTAAAGTTGCTGCCCAATTAACTGCTGAGGCTGCCGCCAAAGGACTAGCTGAAAATGAAGCAGCTTCTTTTATACAGCAAGGTCTACTAAAGTCTTTACCACAAATTAAAGCCGCAGGGCAAATGGGTCAGCACGTTGGTGTATATCTAGGCTCTTACGCACAAAATGCTCCAGAAGTATTTCAAAACATATACGATAAAACTGGGGAATTAGCTCCTGGTGCTGGCATGTTATGGGGTTCTGCGTCAGCAGCTTTAGATTCTGTATTGCCTACCAAATTATTGCAAAGCGTATCAGGTCCAGTTAAAGTTGGAATCGTTGAAAAGTTGCTAGAAAAATCTGGCATGGAAAAAGGCTTAGTTCGTTCTATTGCCGCTAATGTACTAAAAGACATGGGTTATGAAGGATTAACTGAGGGTGCCCAAGAAGCTATTAGTTTATCCGCAGAGAAGTTTATAGGTAATAATCCCCAAGTATTTGATAGCAAAGATTGGGATCGTGTTATTGAATCATCAGTTCGTGGTGCGGTATCCGCAGGTCCTCTAGGTATTGGAACAGGTACAACAGAAGCTGCTCGTCGACAAGGTCAGTATAACGAAGCCATGCAAAGACGTGCTGGACGTACCCAAGCTTACCAACAAGCCGCTGACTTAAAAGCACAAGCTGATGCTGCTGGAATGGATATTGACCAATACCAACAAGCTCAAACGCAAGGACAATTACCGGGTTTAGAAACTGGTCCGTACTCACAACTATACGATGCGGAAGCAATTAAAGCTCAGGGTAAAGAAGAAGCTAAAGCGGCTAAAGCTAAACCAAAAGAGTTAACAGGCACACAACTTGGCTTATTTAATGAGCAGGGTGAACCTACAAAGCAGGCAGAAGCTTCTGTAGTTAAAGGTGAAAAAGTACTTGCTAATCAAGCTCGTGATGCTTCAAAACGTCTTAAAAAGTTTTTAAGTTCTAAGCAAGCTGATTTAGATTTACAACCAGCCCCACCTGTAGCAGGAATAGAAGACCAACAACAGCCAGACTTATTTGGCGCACCTCCTATTGCTGAACCAGTTGTTAGGGCCAAGCCAGTTAAAACCACACCACAAGACGTTGGTACAAAGATTGATGATAGTACATTTAAAGCTTTGGGTATTGGTCCTACCGCAACGTTTATTAGAAACAAGTTAATACACGGCAAAGATATTACAAACCCATCTGATGCTGCTGAAGTAAAAACAGTATTAGAAGCATACGCAGATAAAACTACAAGCGAAAAAGCAAGAAACAATGTAGAACAGTTTTTAGCCCGCCCAGAATTTCAAGCAATACCACAGGAGACCCAAAATGAACCTATCGCCGGAGCAAGTGAACCTAGCGTTCCAAGTACTGAGCAAGCCGTTCTACC
>Ga0208499_1000105_pt1 | contig 37223 bp, 15 predicted proteins | sample CryBogCBE07Jul09_FD_185504 | JGI IMG/M metagenome (GOLD analysis project Ga0208499, IMG submission 185504) | Freshwater microbial communities from Crystal Bog, Wisconsin, USA - CBE07Jul09 (SPAdes) (version 2) | ecosystem: Environmental > Aquatic > Freshwater > Lake | place: Crystal Bog... | reverse complement strand
TTTGTCTGTGACGATAATCACATTTCTATGTAGATTTTTTGGTTAGTATAGAATTAGAGTCTTTGCATTTATGGGTTCGTTTTTTGTCATAGTCTGGGTAACTTTGATTTGTTGTCCATCTAGGTATATAATATTTTTTATCATCTTTACCCGATCCACTATAACACATACTTTGTTCTTGCATAGTTTACTCCTATACATATATAACGCGGTAGCATGTGTTTTAGTTGACAAAAGGAAACCTGCCGAAGCAGGTACCTGGTTTTTTATTTAATACAGTAAGTCCTACTGCACCTTAACCTCAAGCGGCTAAAGAATATACGCTATCGTTTGCGTTTATAGTTTTTGCTTGATTTAGGGTCATCGCCTACCCTGCTGTCCACTTCAATACTCCTGACCCAATCGATCCTGTGTCAGGCCCATCAAAAATTATCATTCCACATTTGTTCTAATTCGGGATCCTCTGGGCCATGATCGGCAACAAGTGCCCATATATTAACTACTACCCAGATAATACCTATTAAATAAAACCAATGCCATTCCATATAATACCTTTTGGTGGACCTGCCGGGCACTGCCCCCGGGTCTTGAATCCATTTCTATCACCTTCATACAGCAATAACTTACACTATATATTTATTTCTTTGAATCGTCAACTGTTTTGGAACTATCAGTTTGTTCTGTATTCTTTTTATGATACATCAACTCTTTCCAAGCTTGTTGAGCCTCATTATAGCTAGCCCAAACTTGCTTCATGCCATCTTGAATGTTATCAGTCTTCTTTGAGTCCGATGTCATCTTTGTGAGTCCTTTGATACCAATCATAACAATAGCAACCACCTATGATGATAACCATAAGTATAAAAATTAAAACATCATCCATAGTATTTTTCCTTTGTTATTAATTTAAATGCGCTATAAATACAGGTATACTGCACCTTGACCGCCTGCTCCCCCGGAACCACCGTTAGACCCGGCACTACCGGCTCCGCCTCCGCCACCACCTCCACCAGATCCATATGAACCGGCTGTACCTGTATACCCTGTACCATAATTTGACAAACCACCAAGTCCGCCTCCGCCTGTTCCTCCAGCACCTGCAGGTTTTCCGTTACAGCCTACAGGGCCGCCGGCTCCGCCTCCACCACCAGCATAAACGCCGGCAAAACTTATGTATACCCCCGTGCCTCCATTACCACCTGCACCGTATCCGGTTAAGCCGGCACTACCGGCTCCGCCTCCGCCCGCTGAGTAGTTATCAATACTACTTCCGCCGGGATAACCATACAATGAACCTCCACCTAATTGATCTACACCTGTACTTGAAACTCCACCCCCCGGATTAGGACCATAGTATCCTACTGCACCACCACCGGTTCCTGCTGAGCCAGGGGCTATTTTTCCCCCTGAACATACATATCCACCTGTACATGAACAGTATACTGAAGTATAACCCAATCCACCTCCTCCGCCTCCACCATATGAACCACTGATAGATCCATTGATTGATATATATGAAGGACTTCCATTACCACCTACCCCTGCACGATAACCAGCACCAGTGCCACCGCCACCTACTGTAATACTTATTGAAGTTCCTGAATAAACTGTAATGCCGGTACTATTGATATACACTGCACCACCGCCACCACCGCCACCACCATCAAAGCCTTTAAGGCCTAATTCAGTTCCGCCTCCACCACCACCGCCCACAGTAGCAACTTTCATTCGTGTACCGTTTGCGCCTGCAGGTACAGGAAAAACAGTTGAACTATAAAATACATGTAAAGAAGGAGTATATGAGCTTTTTCCGCGAAATTGACTGAATGATATTTGTCCAGAAGGTACACCAGCTAATGTACGAGCTTTGGAATTGTTCAAATCTTCAGGACTCATACCACCTACTTCGGTATTAATTTGTGACATTGATAGTGAACCGGATGATGGAAGTGTCATTTAAATTATATCCTTTTTATATTATGTTATTGAATGTATATTAATTAACCGTATGATGTAGCGGCAATCAAATCAGCTTGCGAATTAAATACCTGCACAACATATTGTGCTGGTACCTGATTGCCATTACCGTCATCCACAGTATAAATTGTTCCACCGAAGTAAACGCTGAAATACCAAGTACCAACTGAATTCAATTGCGGTGAAGTCCAAGACAATTGACCATTTGTACCTATAGTTCCTAAGTTTATTGTTCCAACTGATGTTCCAGGTGGGTCTTGACCAGCTGTCTGAAATGATGCGTGTGCAGTTACCGCAACATCATGTGTTCCTTGTATTGTTGCAGTAGCAGTATTACCTTTAACCAAATAATTAGGTGATATCGCAAAATAGTTAGGTAATGTTACTCCTGGTGGTGCAGAAACTGCAGCAGTTACAGTAGCATTATATGTTTGTGGAATGTATCCACTATATGTGATAGTACATGTAACCGGGCCCGGGGTCGATAATGTTACCGGTCCTATAATGTTTACTAGTCTAACTCTACCACCGCTAGTTCCACCAGGTCCTGGGCTACCATTGAAAGTACTAGTATAATCAACAAATGCAGGACCAAGATATTGGAAATAAATTTGTGTATTTTGTGGTATTGTGCTACCATTCGGGTAAGGTGTATTATTGCTATCGACTACATTCCATTGTCCTTGTGGATCAGCTAGAGGCGGGACTGACGGCACAGAGGTGCCTGAATTAACTGTGTTTGGTGTAGTTGTAGTAGTTGTGCCTAAAGACCAACTAGTATTCCAGTTAATACTACCCAATAATGTAGATGAGTCTTGTTGTGATGGACTACTATACCAGTTGATTACGGCAGTCTTTGTTGTACTATCTGAGGTAGATGCCATGTTAAAATTAATTGGTATGGGTGTAGAGTCAGGAAAAATAGTTGGACCATTTAATGCTAAATTAGTTCCGGACAATGAACCAGAACTCCACAATACATCAGTTGAATTTACACCAGAAAGTGTATAATAGATTGTATTTGGATATGTAACATTTATAGCCGTAGCAGTTATTGTAAATTGTTGACCTGCCGATAGTGTTGTGTTTGCAGGTGATATACTAAATATGTATTTTGGTGAGGGAGGTACTGAACCAGCTTGTACTGTAATAGCAGTTACTTTACCGTTACCAACACTTAATACCGTACCCGATTTGCTGAATGAAAATTGATAGTTCAATATACCAATTGAGCCATATCCTGCCACAGGGTAAAGATAAGAACCATTATTGTCAAGAGTTATTGTAGAAGGTGATGGTGTTATAGGAGAACTTCTATTGGTAGAGTCGATAAATGTTGCAGACACAGTTACAGTATCACCTGGATATCCATACGCAAGAAGAATATGTGTTCCACTATCACCTACTGATATCACGGTTCCTTTAGCTATCGCTGATTCATTTGGTTTTACATGTATTTTAACATTGGCAGTTGTAGATTTTCCATTACTAGTAACCGTTACTGTTCCTTGGAAATCACCAGCGACCGTAGGCGTTCCAGAAATATTTAATATTTTTTGTCTATAACCAGCACTACCAGGTGTTATAACAATACCGGGTGATGTAATACCTGTAGTCGACCAAGTATAGCCTGCACTATATTTACCACCCATTGCATACATATATAAATTAGGTAGTGCTTGATTTGCAACTATTTCTGACAAACCAAAATCAATTGTAGCACCTGCTGTTAATACATTCAATGCAGCCTGGGGCCATGGTGTACTGGTTATACCTGATAATGCCAATGGATATTCTACATCTGCATAAGGACCATTAATATACCAAGGATAATATGCCAACTCAGGATCAGCACTAACACCAAAGTGACCAGTTGTATTTGTAGGTGACCCGGTTGATATTTTAAAATAATAGTAATAGGGATATACTTCATTATTCTGTACATTAGGATTATTTGCACCGTTAATCACTACCATGCAAAAAATAAATCTATTTGTATTTGATATTCCCAACACATCTGTGTATATTGGACTGTTTGCCGGAATATCTATTTTCGCTTTTGCGGCTGAAAAAATAGCAGAAGGTAATGCTTTTTGTGTTATATCTCCTGTTATTGCATCAGTATATATAACGCTTAATGTTGCATCTGTTCCACCTAAGAAGTTTGATAGATCAATGTGCCAATCATTTAGTGCCCAACCGGGAGATATTTTAAATAACACAGGGTCACCGGGGTTCCAACCTGGTGCATAATTTGGATCATTTAGTTGTGGTACATATTGTTTTGCAAGACCACTAAGTAAATATTGAGTTATACTTTCATTTTCAACTGTTACTGTTGCACTAGGACCACTACTAAATATCGATCCTATAGTAGCATTTGCAGTTAGTTTTGGTTGTGTTGCATTTGCATTTATAGTGACAGTTACTCCAACTGGACCACTAGCAAAAACTTGACTAGTCGCACTTGTAGCAAATATTAATTTTGCTTCACCTGATACGCCAGCTTTACCAACTATAAAATTACCAGTTGGTGATGCAGCAACCATACTCCCATTCAAACTCATTGTTGGGGAAAAATCAGAAATTCCAACTCCAGTTGAAAATGCAATAGTAAAGGGAAAAGATGTACCTGCAGGTACATTAGTTGTTGTTAAAACAAACTCTACATTTTGTCCAGGTAAAATAGTTGTTTCAGTAGCAGCTAATAGGTATGTTGGGGACGGGGGGACCGCCGCCGCGTTAACTGTAAGCGGTTTAGTAACTACATGGGTAGTGTTAGTAAATGTAAATGTTACATTAAATGTTGCACCCAAATGTTTAGCTACAATAGAATACGGTGATGTTGGTCCACCATAACTAGGAACAGTTGTACTACCATTACCATTAACATCTAAATTTACTGTAATACTTGTGCCAGGTGCATTCATGGCATAGTCTAACCCAGTAATAACACATGTGTCACTAGGCGCACCACCGCTAATTCCAATAACTAAATCAGTATTGATTATTACTGGAGTAGGCAAAGATACTACTTCGTTGTATACTTTGGCTGGAACTTTGTTCACAACCAATGTACCCGTAACACTTTGTCCTGAATTTAAAGTAATCGTTACTGTTGCTGAATCAACCACTGATGTTGTAACATTTTGAGTGATTGTTTGCGGATTCGTTGTTACAGAACCGTTATATGACAAATTAGTACCAGCCGGACCTATAACTGTCATTGTCCATGTTTTACCAATTGCGTTTGACACAATACTGCTAATCGTAGTAGATCCGCCCACAGTCACTGGATTAGGATTGATGCTAACAGGCGTCAACGCAGGCTGTGCAACTGTTATTGTTGTCCCACCTAATGCGGTTGAAGTTACAACTGGTAAGCCCCATGATTGTACAAAGTTTGAGAATAAGTATGGTTGAGTAACTACAACTGATGTTGATGTACCAGAAGTAACGGTACCAGTACCAGCTGGAATTTCTGCCCAAGTAATCTGTAGGCTAATGACTGTACCGTTATCACCGTTAATATCTTGAGTGCCATTTGTTTTTGCACTAATACTAACATAAGATGATGCAGTAGGACCATTTCCTCCTACTTGTTGATTAAAAATTTCTTGATATGTTGAGGTTAATCCATAGTATCCAGCAGTTGGTACTATTTTAGATGGTGTTCCTGATCCACCTACTTTAGTAAAACCATTGAATGCAGTATTGTTAATAGTACACGTGCCACTACTTAAGTATAGTGTACCGCATGCATTTGCTAGATTGTACAAATCACCATTGATTGTGCCGGCACCATTAGGTGTTGCAAGTGTCAGTGCAATTTGACCGCCCATATTGAAAAAATACCTTGCTTGATCACCTGAACTGAATGTTATGTCATGTTGAAATGTTGCTACACTATTCCAAGAGTTATTAAGTGTTGCAGTACTTGCAGAACTAGATGTTCCTTGACGTGAGGTATTCAATCTTTTAGTATATATTGAAGACAAGCCAGAAATAATATTTTGATCCGCAGTAACTTTACTTGCATATGAGTTAGCAACAGGTAAAGTAATTGCAGGTGATATAGTAGTACCTTGTGCAGTTGCACAATAATTAATAACATTAATTAGATTAATCCAATCTTGTGCAAGTATTTCTTGATTGATATCAATTAAAGATAATGATGGTTGACCATACCCTAAGCTACCGTTACCTGTTCCCCATACTGCATTAACTGTATTTGCAGTTACCGTTGACGTGGGTGCTAACGGCAATGATAATTTTGCAGAACTTATCAATGCACTAGGTATTAATGTATTGTCTGATACATTATGATCTGATAGATATTGTGTTGGGTAACCACCTGTACCTGCTGTTTCAGTACCTACAGTAACACTATTGATAAACACTTTGCTAGGAATATCAGTTGCTAAAGCATTAGCAAATCCTAATATACTAGTAGAAGGGAATAATGTATCATTTGTATTATACCAGAAATAAAATTTGCAAGGAGCGTTTAAATAATTAGGTATTCCACTTGCCCATGTAGAACGTCTATAGTACGGACTAGCATTATGTAATACTGTTGAACTAGAACCAGTAAGTACATTCATTGCACCCTGTGCATCTGTTCCCAATGGGTTTGTAACTGAATCATATACCAAATTCATTGGTCCCATAAAGTTCATTACTGCATTTGGCCATATACCATTGCTAGCATATGCAAATTCAAATGTACCTAACATTGCTAAGTGCCCACCTGCACCTGCACCTGCAACCATTAATCCATGTTTTTTAACATAGTTTCTAGCATTTACCCAAGCATTTTGATCATTGGTAGTCGGAGCTTTTGATTGACCTTGTCCATCAACCAATAAGAAACTCATTATTGTTAATACATCTAATGTATTATTAGGGAACACTCCACTAGGTGAACTATCTAGTGTACTAGGTAGAACCAATCTATAATTTGCATTGATGACCAAGTATCCTGCTTGTACCAGCGTGTTCACGTTAGAAATGTTTGAAGCTTCTAAGGTTTTGTCACCTGCGCCCCACTCATCACATGGATTACTAAATTGAGTTCCACCGTGTAACCATAGTATAACACCTTTGGGTGCATCTCCTATGCCTGTAGCAAAGTTAAAAGTAGACGGTGATAAAATATCAACAGTTTGTAACGGGTCTGTACCGTATGCAATTCCAGAAGTTGGTGTTGGTGTTGCTGATATGGTACCTGTACCTGTAGCTCCAACTAATGTATTATAGTCAATCGCTTGTACTAATGACTTTGACTGATAGGTCATTATAAATCCTTATTTAACTGACACGAACGCAGTAACTATACCCTCACCTGACGTATCTTTGCTTGATAATGCACGACCAATAGTATTGAATGCATTCTTCTCATTAGAACCGGCTGATCTAGCCTTGCCTTTTCCTGCACTAACTAACCAATCACCTTTACGAACTTGTCCAATGACTTTAACTGGGACACGACCGCTAAGTGCAACCGGTGGATGAGTTTCATCAGTATAGCCTTCTTTGCTATTCATAATGTATGCAGCTTTCTTACTAACTACACCAAATACTCTGTCGCTTAGTTCTTCTACTACGGCAGTGATTTCTTTATCACCACCTAATTCAACTACAGTACCTTCATCATACAACGTATCTGCTTCAAATCTTTCTGCCAAGTCAGCGTATGTTGCTTGAATTGTTGAGCCTGATGTTAATGTCCAAGTACCACTAATATCACCGCCGCCTGCCAAATGACTTGTAGTAACTTTAGTTGGTGCAATATTTCCTGTAAACTGAGTTACACCTGTACCAGTTAGATAATTATATACATTGGCATTAGTATAGCTACCGGCTGGGTTAAATAAACTACCGTCACTATTCATATAACGATCACATCTAATGCCATTAAGACTACTAGCATCAAACGCAATATCACCTGATTTAATATACAATGCATAACCACCACCGTAACCAATATTGGTTGCTTCACCAGTTGCGTTACCATATAATGTCCAAGCACCAGTTAATATACCGCCGGTTGTTGTTCCACCAGTTGAAACATTAGTAGTTGTCAACGCACCTATTGTACCAGATGTAATTATTGCAGCATTTATGGTTGCTGTTCCTGAGATTGTTTCTAATCTAGCAGTAAGTGTATCTGTACTAGTTGAATTAGTTACTGTTAAATTGTTGGTCGTGATGTTACCAGTTACAGTAACATTACCCAATGTTGCACTGCCGCCTGAATTTGTACTAGTTAATGTTATCCAGGCAAGAGCATTACTTTCCCCGTCTCTTGGGCAAATGTTAAGTGTATTAAGTGTTGTGTTGAACCAAAGTTGTCCAAGAATTGGATTAGAAGGTGGAGTAGGATTACTAAAGTTTTCCAACATTCTAATTAGATTTGTATCTAATCCTTGACCATATCCTGAGCTGTTACGCCCAAATAAACTTAGTGAGGAACTAGTCGTATTGATTGTTCCATCTTGAATAGTAGTCAATGTTTGACCATTACTTCTAACGATTGTATATGCAGCCATTTATATTTTACTCCGCGTTTTCTATATTTATCTTAAATTGTGATCAAGTTCGTCAAGCTTTGTATGCGAACTGTATAATCAATTTGAATTTGTCTGTTTAAACTCTTTTGCACTGGATGAAAAATCACATGTGTTAGTAATGTAGTTAATTCATTTCCGTTGCTATCTAACCCATATGTACCTAATAAACCCAACTCATCAAAGACATAATCACTTTGCAATAATGTCCCGTTATCAAAGGCTTGTTGCCCTGCAGGCTCACCGTAATCCAATAAACAATTGACAACAATATCAGTATAAACTTTACCACTGGTATGTGTTACTGTCATTTTATTTCTTACTGGATTATCATTTAAGATATTTGTGTCATCAACAATTTTTGTATATGTTTGATTATACAAACTAGCATTTTGACCAGTTGTATTGGTTGGTAAATATGTAATAATACCGGTTTGGTCTACACTACTGCCACCGTTACCAAAAGCCATTTGAAAAATAGTCCCTTGACCGCGATTACTAAGTGCATTTGCAATGGCTATGCTGATATTCTCATAGTGAATAGCATTGTGCCCATCATAAAAAACTTCTTTACTGTTTGGATCATAGACTTTCAAAAAGCCCTCGATTGACAGGGGGATATTTAGTTTACTCATTAATTGTCGCCTCGTATTTGTACTAACACTTCTTCTGTGTTAGGGTCGTAAATCTTTATTGCTGAACTAAAGAGAAACCCGCCATTTTCATCTGTGGGCTTTTCTTTGGATATTTCCTCATCTTTTTTTTCTGGGATTTCGTTCATAGTCATGTATTTATCTTTCAATAATGCCCGTATTTTAAGAAAGTAGCCGTTGGACTAGTGCTTAGTTGTAACGGATCTCCATTGACTTCATCAATATTATTAGTATTCCAGCGTTTATTATAGTAATTAGGATCAAGGGTAGCATTAGCAGTTAATCCAGTTACTTGTTCATACATGCTATGAACCTCTGCAACACTAGTTCCTAGAACTCCTCTAGTCAATCCACTTAGTGTATTTGCAACCAAATCTACCATTGAATATCTTATTTTTTCATTGTTTATTTTAACAATACCCTGAGTTGTACCCTTATCAATGATATTTTGCAAATCATACACATAGATTGAAGAATCAGAGGGTAGCAAGTCTGTTACTAACCATGATGTAATTTCTATATTGTTACGATAAATTAAGGTGTTGTTATTTTTATCTATATCGACCGTATAACTTAACGCATTTGGACTTGACCCTTTTGCCATAATAGTAGCTACCACTTCATCCCCTGAATTAATAGTAGTTGCTATGTTTAAGTTTGCACCGTCATATGTGACAACACTAGGGTCTACACGTTGACCATTAATTGTTACCCAAACTTTAGTAGGATCACTATATTCAACTAAATCAATTATTCCGTAATAAAATAAATCTTGAACTGTATAAGGTGCACTTGTCCATACAAGAGTTTTTAAATACAAACGCTGAACTTCGTGGTATGTGGTCACCGCTACTAAATCATCACTACTTACTGGATTATTAAACACCAATGTAGCTACATTAGGTCGATTGACTGGATCAGGAACTGTAATAGTATACTCTACTCCGGGAGTTGGGTCTCTTCTAATACCATTGATTTCAACAATTGCATTGGTTGCATTATCACCTAAGGCAGCACCGGGCGGCTGTGAATAAGTACCGCCTATGTAGTTTGTTAAATTAAAGGTGTCCGTAGAACTTCCTGTGAACAACTGTGTTTCAGGGATACTAAACAAATATTCAGTAGTATTATAATCATTCAAACTTGTGTCTAATAAAGTAAACGTAATATAATCTGTTTCTTGATCATATTCTGTAACAAAAGTTATTATTGTATATGCATATACCCCAGTTGTGAAATCAATTGTATAATCTTGATTGTATACTAGAGCTGATCCATTGACATATATCACTGGTTCTACTTGAATTGGTTTATATTTTATATCTAATTGTATGTAGGAATTACCTTGATCATTCGTTCTCAACGGAACATAATCTGTACTGCTCTTAAAGTATTCTTTACCGTTACCAATTTCATATACTTCAATTGTAATTTGATTATCATTTGTTAAAGAATCAGATAATGTAATTTCTTTATTATACCAATCAACTGTATAACTCAATGGACTATTTGCTGAAGACTGTTCATAAATTCTAGTTCCGGTATGAGTAATCATATCCATTACAAATACACTAATTTGTGCAGGGTACAAAGCCATACTAGCAAAACTTACTTTATTTTTTATAGGAGTTGTTGTTTTACTAATCATTGAGAAACCATTGTTTTCTACAATTAATTGTCCGCTAATAGCGTTGGTATCATCCCAGTAACTTCCTGGAGCTGAAACTACGGTCATAGATAATGAGTCTGTCATTAGACCAGGTATCATTTCTTCTGGACCGTATCCAAATAAGAAATCGCTGCCTTTGATTGTGCTATATGGTAATTTTTCTATTGGATCTACATCACTAGTTGGTTGTCTAATGACACTTGTATCTAGCCATGTAGTTCCATCCATACTTTGTAATATAGTACCTTTATCACCTGCGGCATAGAAATAAACACCATCATTGATTATAGAATATAAATTGTTTGTCGTAGCTCCACTTACATCAAGCCAATCTATTCCATTTGTTGATCTTAGGATAACTCCACTGTCTCCTACTAATATGAATATACCATTAGCATATGCACCTTTATTCAAGGCGTTAGTATTACCATTTCCAGATATATCTCCCATCAACCAATTAAATCCGTTTGTACTATAGAAAACTGAACCACTAGCACCGGCAATAACAATGATGTCAGGAGAATAAGTGACCAAGTGTACACTACCTATTCCTAAAAATTGATTGTCAGTTACCATCCAATTGTTACCATCTATACTAGCCATAATGTAACTTACAGTTTGTGATAGATGATTTGAATCACTTGCTGTTGTTTCACCCACTGCTATGAATCCATCAAAATATGTTGTAATTACATTTTCCATGTCATTGATGATTGCAGGATATTGACCAGTTAATAATGCAACAGTTTCCCAAATTACGCCATCGATACTCTTAAGAATTTTATCGCCTGCTGCGTAATAATACCCCTGTGTGTAAATCACTTTGTTCAATATACCATCAGGGCATACAATTGGACTACTATCAAAATTGTTATCATCGTATGGAGTCATACCATAGTTAGTTGACTGTCCAACACCCAACCAGTTTTCTAAATCGTGACTCAACAATAAAGAATTATGGTATGTGTTATCAGTCACCACATACTGTTGGTGATCAGTATTATAATTTAAACTAGTTAATTGTAATACTGAATTTGATATTGAAAAGTTATTCCAATTGATACCGTCAGTACTTGTTAATACACTAGAATGTGTTGATGATTCTGATAATGCTACATAATTTTCACCGTCGTAAATCATGGCTTTGATACTTACATCTCTAGGATAGAATATTTGGTCTTTTACTACCATGTCTATCGGATAAGAATCTTCTGGGCTAAAGCTGTTACCATAATATACATCATTGGGGTACGAGGTTCCTTTGACTAGTTGTTGTATATCTTTTGGTATCATAGTTGCAGATGGTTGATAGTAAATAACAATTCTATCTAAAGCGTTTAATTTACGGTCATCTGCTTGTAGTTTAGTCCATTTAGCGGGATCAAATACACTATCATTATTACTTTGAATACATGTATAAGCACTACCGTTATAAAGAACCAATGCAGTTGCATCATATACATAACCCTCACCTGAATAGATAGGTTCTGGTATGTATGCATAATCTGTATTAAGTGATCCTATATAATTTGAAGCAGTTCTATTGGTAATGTTGCTATAATCAGTATACACATACTGATTGTATGGTAAGGGGATTCGTCTTGCCGAATCTTTGAATACTTGCACATGTGTGTCATCGATGGGATTTAAGTAATATATTTCATAGAACCCAACCGCTATACCACCAACTGTTGCACTAATGATTGGATTATTTCCAATCAAACTACCTGTATGTACTGTGATTGTAGCATCATTGACTCCAGCTATGCCACCCAATAAAGCACCAGATATCACAATCTTATTTTGTGTAGTATCATTATAGCATGTACCATAATTTAATATTTTAATGAAATATTCATTATTAACTGAGTTTGGATTAAATCTAGGTCTATGAATTTCTATTTTTGCACCACCGCCGACATCCATTGTTGTTGACGCTAATGATTGGCTGTTGTTTACTGTATAGGTACCCGTACCGCCTGCAATGTATATGTTCAACGAACTATTAACTACAGCAGTTGTATTGTTACTTATAATGATTGAACCAGTTACATAATTAACAAAAGTAACAAATGTGTTAGCAGGTATGCCAGTTACTGGCTGAACAAATTGACCAACCAACACTCTAGAAATATCATTTAGTGTAAACGAACTCAATAATAATGTATTTGTGCCAACAGTAGCTTGAGCCGCAGTTGCAGTTGCAACTGGCGTTTCAGTAGCAGTTAATTGCGCAGTAACATATGTACCCGATACTACCCCACCGTTGTGTAACAGATAAGGTATACCAAGATTACCACTGTTAACAGTAGTTACTGTTAAAGTAGTACCAGATATGCTTCCAACTATATTACCGGTAAAATTAGAATTAGTATCATCATAGATGTATGAATTTAAATTACGATAAAAATAAACTTTACTACCTTGAATTTGTCCAGGTTTTAATCCACTTAAAGCATAGTCTAATGAAACAATTGAGTTACCATTGCCATCTGCATATGAATTAGTAATTGGTAGAACTACGCCAGCTAAACTTGATAGATATGCATCAACCGCAGTACCAGAAACTGATAATGTGTGTATTGAGCCATTGGTTGCAGGTGTACCAGAGAAACTGATTGTAGTGATAGCACCCTGACTTGTGATACCAGTAACAGTAATAGTCACATCATTTGTTGTACTTACCCCATTGAATCTACCGCCGGCAAATGTGAACTGATCACCCAATACATAATTAATACCAGGTGATGCAACTGTTACTGCATAATTAATACCATTACTTACTATTGTAAATAAGGCAGCAGTACCAGATGTACCTGTGTATACATCAGCATTAAGTCTAGTATATGTGTTAAGTAATCCAGTAACTGTAATCACACAATCATTGATACTATCTGTTCCACCCAAGTGACTACCAGTAATAGTGATAGTATCATTGATATGATAGTGATTACCTGAATTAGTTACTGTAACAGAATAATTTCCACCAATGAACACATTATATACAGTGAAAACTGCACCGGTACCATTTCCTCCTGTACCAGATAGGTTTGTATAAGGTTGACTGTAACTTAATAATGTACTTTGACTTATTTCAGTCCCCAAACTATTGAATGGGCTAGAATAATATTGACTTGGTACCCATTGTTGTACTTTTGGTGCATAGCTTGTTCTATCAAAACGCATTGTATTTTGTATTGTTCTTACCAATGTGTTTGTTGTTTGTGGAATTGCACGTGCAGTAAGACTAAAGGTATATGTAGTACTTGCATTTTCTATTCCAGCAAATACCAATTGATTTTCACCTTTTAAACTTGCCGCATGTGATTTATGTAATGTAATCTGTGCAAGTTCGTTTTCATTTATAGTCGCAACAATGTATACATAATAGTATCCATCAAGAATGCTTGTATGAGTTGGATCGCTAGAGGTGCTCTTAATTAAGTCACCAGTAACAAAGAACGTACTAGGTATTAAAATTGTATGAGTTGTGGCATTGATTGCATTTTCATCAAATGTAACATCGTAGCTACTTGAGAAGATGATTTCAGGTTTGACTGCATAACCAGCACCCGGGTCCACAACTACTACCGCCGCAACTTGATCGCCGTTCATCACAGGAGACAATACTGCTGGTGTTGTTGGTTTTGGATATATCGTAGTATCTATATACGCAGTAACACTTGGTGGATTAACATAATTGCGACCACCATCTAATACCATGATTGCAGGTAAATTCATTACTACTAGTTCACCCGGTAAATGTGTTATTACTGTTGTGTTCTCAAGACCCCTAGTTAGTCCTGATACTAATCCGGTTTCTCTGTTGATATTATTATAACCAATTGCTTCCCCGTTGATATACATTACTCCTTGAATTGGTAATCCACGAGCATTATCAATGTATAAAATATTATCAACAGTGGCTACATATTTTGTAACTGATGCTACTGTTTGATTTGGTATGTCAATTAGCGTCAATCCAAAATTTTGATACCAGCTACTATATGCATCGGTAGTCCAAATAGATGCACTTGCACTATATTCATCATCGTTACTTAATGTCGCATTGCTATCGTACACTAATTTAGGGGTTGTGAATACGTTTCTAGTAGCATCATATATAGCAGGCAAATCAAAATCAGTCATATAAGACTCAGTAGAATCATAGCCTGTGTAACTAAATGATATATCTTTAACTACTGTATGATACGGTTTTATTTCATCCACGTAGCCACTTAATAATGTTGAGTTATCAAGTTGATATTTTGTTTCTTGAATTAATGGGCGAACCACATAGTCAATATCTACAAAGCTAGTTTTGTTTAGCCATGGCAGATAATTATGTTCTAATGTGTTTTCACTTTGGATGTATTCAAATAACAATATCAATGATTCATTTCTATATTTTAATAGAGGTCCTGTAAAAATTTGCTCGTTCAATGCACGTATGATATAACGTGTTTCAGTGCTAGGGTATTGATCAAATGGTAATGTATCAAAGAAACTATCACCAAATCCAATACGGTTACCAGCATAATCCCATAACATACTATTAATTTGTATAGTGCCGTCTTGTAGACCAACACGATTCCATTGTCCACTAGTGTAAGCATATACTTCACGCTTACCTTGACCATTGAACCTAACACCGACAATCATACCTTCACTAGGTGTTAATTTTAACAAATCAGCATATATGTTTACTTCAACTGTTGTTTTTGTACTATCACTATAACCTGTATCCCAATAGTAAACATATGACCAATATGCAGTTGTATCATAATATGTTCCCTGTGCGCTTAAGAAAGTTAAATTACTGACCTCAGTAACTGGGTACTGCAATAGTACTGTATTGCAGTACTCTAAATAATTTTTCAATGCATTGAATCTATCTACAAAGAAACTTTGTCTTGGTCTTACATTAACACCGGTGCGCATATATGATGGTAAATTAAGATCAGGCACAACTTGCCCGCTTAAATCATCACCTGCAAAACTATCTAACATTCTACTGTACAATCCAATTGGGGTTGTATAGCCACGTGATGGATCAACAAATCCGGGTAGAAAATCTTCTGCAAAATTACTTCTTATTAGTTTAAATTCATTGCGTAATGGAGCTTCACTAACACCAGTACTAAATCCAATATGCATATTAGTTTGTACACCGTGTATATAATCTCGGCTGTTGTATAAAGCATATGTACTAGCGTCCAATGGTGCAAAATAACTAATACCTGAGTTCTGTGGGTCGGTGATATAATTTTCTAGAATACTATCACTTAGTGTTTTACCATTGTATATTTCATTTGTATTTCTGACCCAATAGTAATATTTGGTAACCAATTGGCTTGTGGAGTCAACTGAATATCCAACTACATATTTTTCAATATCTAATACAGTACCTGCACCAGTATAATTAACTGGTAGTACTGAATTCTCAGTCCAAGAGTATACAGTAACTGTACTACCCGGGAATATACGACCCCAGTTAACACTATTGTAATGTAAATCATCTTGATGATAATTTAAAAATTTTGTATTAGAAGTATTGAACCAAAGTTTACCAACATGATTAGTTCCCCATACTAATTTACCGGTTGTATATTTAGGTGAGTTGTATCCAGCTGGATCACTATCTGATATAAAATCTAAATTTTCTCTTACTGCACCTAATAATTTACCATTCAATGGATCAAAATAATCTAAACTATCTAATGTGTCATCATTTACATTATCATACAATTTAATTTGTTGTATCTTATCTAAATCAACAATTTCAGTAGGATTTCTGTAAATGTGCCAATTGTTAATTTTAGATTTGTTTTCATAAATCGTTACTCTACCGTTTGCACTAGAATATCCTAAGTTATCTTTATGTAACGATTGATTGATTTGTATAATTGCATTTTTGACTGGTGCAACATTGAATACTAATAATGATCCAACAATATGATATGCACCTGTATACAATTCAGTAATTGATACTACATCACCCGGATTTAAGCGATTTATAAAAGTTAATGATGTATTATTAACAATGTAATTAGATCCAGGTAAGCTGGGACTACCTGCTACTTGAAGCACTCCATTAACTGTGACAAATAAAGAATTTTGAGTTGCCCCTGCAGTTAATGTATACTTAAGCGTTTTACCATCATTGATATAAGTTTTAGCTGGATTAGATATTCTTTGTACTATGCCATTCAATGTAACCTGAATGTCGTTTGACGATAATCCGCTATAAATTGAATAAGATTTAGTTGTACCGTCACCTGTATATGTAGATGTGCTAACTGCTATGTCTGCTTTAAACTTTGGACTACCAACCATCAATGTATCATTATTGAATGCTATGCTGGCGCCATATAAAGGTGTTGCCCCGTAATCACTAATGTCATCATTACAACTTTGTGCATACACAAACTGCCCTGCATTTAATAAACTTTCATCATATGTTGGAATATAATCAAATATATATACTGCACCGGCTTCTGGGAACTTATCTTCAAATGTAGTTAAATTATTATCAAAAACTGTGTTGTTATGTATATCAGAAGTGAGATTATCAAATGAAGTAGATGCATAACTTGTTGCGTGAGGTGCAGTTACTGCAAAAGAACTTTTTTCATTAAACAACACATGCTCGCCAAAATAGCTACCTTCTTGTGCATGTGGTTCACGAATAACTTGTGTTTTGATATAAGGTGCGATCCCCAAGAAGAAGAATTCGTTGCCATTAAATACATTGATATCTAATTTGTTATTTTCTTCACCTATTGATTTATTGAGTAAACGAATTCTTAGTAAATTATCACCGGAAGGTGTATCAAATACATAAGCAATTACATTAGGAACTGCCGCATTGTTGATTGCATTGGCAGCAGTATACGCATCACCTACTGGAATTTGTACGCTATAGCCATTCAATAGAATATACGATTCTGTCATTTGACCAGTACCGTTAACACCAATTAATGCAGTAATTGTTCCGTATTTTTTACCTTCATGTGTAAATCTATATACTGCACCCTCTTGGCCAGGCATTGTCAAGTCATGCGGACAACCCACAATTACTTCAGTACCAGTACTATTACATGATATTGATTTACCAAATTGTTGTCCAGGTATTACACCATCAGGACTTTCATAACTTGTTAATTGTTGATCAACTACGAAATTAGGTGATTTAATTGATATGATATCACCTGCTACTAAACCTGATATCTTTACATAAACACTATCATTTATAGATCCAAATGCATATCTACTTGTATCTAGTTTAGATCCATTCAACCACAGAGATGTTCCTACACCCGGAATAAAATCTAAGTATAATTCAAAAACATTTCCTGCAGGAGGAGTAAAATCTATTTCATACTTTTGTTCTAATCTACTAAATGCATATACTGTACCCACATTCGCAATAAAAGGACTTAAGAAATTCTTATATGGTGCACCTACAAATAATTTCGTTGCATCATAATTGACTGCAATACTATAGCCAAAAACATCAGCAGCGTTTGTACTTAATGGTGTACTGATATAGTTTCCACCAGTGAATATATTCTGTACTGCACGAATATATGTATCTTGTCCGGGAATGCTATAACCAATTCTTTCTACTGTGTGAACTTTTGTTACACCACGTGTCGCATCACCAGGAAAGCCGGGATCCGGTGTATATTCAGTAGTAATTACTGTAACATACGTATTGACTGGTAACATGTTTGTGTATGTATAAATTTGATTAACACCGGGCACAATTGACAAATCAAAATATTGAATTGAATAGGTGTCTAACACGGAAAATAAGTTCGTCCATATTGGAGCTAAAATATTATCTAAGTAAATCTTAGTTGTATTTGATGGCGCATCATATAAACTATTTGTAGAAGTAACAGTATAATCAACATTGTCAATTGAGGGATCAATTGCAAATATAGTACCAACTGGAATATTACCACTTGCCTTGATATAATAACGTCTATATTTTTGTTTGTATGGTGCTTCACCGTTAATTTGTGTTGCAGTTTCTGCTTGTTGTAGTGTGTAGCCTGTTTGTGGATCATATCCTACTTCTGCCAATGCTGATGCACCAAATTGTGTATAGTGAAAGAATGATATTCTTTGACCGGGTACCAATGCACTACTGCTACGTCTATCACCCCTGAGTGTGAAAAATTTCTCATTAGGTAATGTCGTATTTGACAATGCCATTGTAGGATATGGATTAAAATATGTAAAGTCAGGGCTACGCTTGTATATAAGAATTGCACCTTGTCCACCACCTGCGCTGGTTAAATTTAATCCAGGGAAGTTTACAAAGAAGAATTCACTATCACCGCTAAATGCCATTGCGGTACCTACGGGTACACCAAACGTATAATTTAACACTTGTTCTAATACCAACGCATCAATCTCGGGCGTATTAACAATGCGATAGATAAAGATTTGGCTTATTGATGGATTTGGACTACTTACTGCTACAAATTCATCGCTACGTGCAATTACTTGTCCATATGGTGCTGTTGCGCCACCATCAGGTGTGTACTCACTCATCTTGACAAACCCAGCATCAGATTGTATATACTTGTACATGATACCACGACCAGCATCACTGATGTAAAATCCTACTTCAGGAATATATATAACTTGTGATCCATAACTTACGTTCACATCATTTTCAATACTACTGATAAAGTTTGTCTTACTATAGTTTTGTGATTTTTCATACACTAACCAATTATTGTTACTACCCTTATCCATCCAAACATATTCATTTGCATATTCATATGCTAATGGTAAAGAATTAATATCTAATGGGCTACCAATGCGTTGAAGTTGTAATTTAATTACAAATGAAGACCCAACTGCAGGTATTGATGTAGTACCATTAGGCAAGCTAATGTTTATAATTATACTGGTTGCACTAGCAATACTGTTAATTGTGTAGTATCCGTCAACAACAGTACTATAATATGATATACCAATCACATCACTAGTGGTTAGATTATGTGCTGATTCAAAAGTAACGGTTACAGTATTGTTAAAGTTATTTTTAATAGAAGTAATTGAGTTGTTTAAACTTAAAACAGAATACACACCCCAGTCGTTTGTTTTATTAGCAATCCATACATAATCATCACCGTATAAGAAATATACTGACAATGGATCTAGCCGTTGCACCGTATATGCCATTAATGCAACATCATCCATGTGTACATAACCTGCACTAGCAAGTTGAGTCATAGGAGCAGTTGTCATAATAGGTAAAATATCACTAGAGATCAAGGATCTAGCATAGTTGACAATATTTGATAATGGTATTTCTTGTTGAGCATAACTTACACCATTGCCATTTGTAATTGCAATGATAGAGGGATTACCAGTTAATGCATTTCCATTAAGTGTAAACTCAATAAAATTACTATTCAATACACCGCCGTATTCGACACTCTTAATAGCCCAATTTTCATAAATGTCATATGTGAATTCATGGCCCTGTAACTCAATACTTTGCAATGCTTTGAGAGTATCACCTGTGCCTTTACCTTTAATCATTGTCTTGAATAAATTAACTTGACTTGTATCGTCTAGGTTAGCGTCTGCAAGATAAGGTCTTGGTCTATATCCAATCAATGAATAACTTAACAATCCACCATCTGACTCTAAATTACTCTTATACGTATTATAATATAAATCTGATTCATATGATCTAGTACTAGGATTTGGTACTAAACCTTTATGAATATTTTGATATTGTGTTAATAACCATTCATTAGAATTAAATGTGATATTTGGTACAACTACCGGTATATTAGCCATCCAGTATTGACGTTTGTACACTACAATATCACCCTTAACATAACGCACATTGGGTTGCCAATCAGTTACATTGTCTTGATTTATGATGAAGCCAGGCGCATTTAATGTACCATTCCAATTATTTGTTTTAGTTCCTTTAAGGTACAAACGTTGTTGGCGTAAACCAGTAACCAAATTGAATATTATATCATTGAATACAGTTGTATTGTCAAATATAACAGCGTGTTCAACACTACTGACAATTGATCTGAAATAACTTAAGCTATCACCTTGTGTTAACGCTTTGGCGCTAAACAAAGTATCTTTTCTATATATTTCTAAGTTATTGATGGGAACTTGTATTAAGTTTTGATTTAAAATATAATTTTCATTGTAATCTGTTAAAGGCTGAATCACAGATTGTGAGTTATCTATTGTGATAATATTTGCGTTAGGATTCAAATTAATTGTGCTACCGACTTCCCAACCTGTGTTGTACCAATATAGCATTTCCGCAATCATCTGATTCCAGTTTATTTCAATGCCGTTTTCTGTATCAGTAAACTGCATACCTTGACTAGTCAAGTATCTGCCATAACTAGCTATAAAGTTTGCTAATAATTGTATGCTTGAAAACTCATATCCATAAGGTATAACAGTTACATTAGATGCGTAGTCATTTGGTACATTTACACTTGTCCCACCAACTGTTATTGGTGTATAGTTGTTATTAAACAATGGATCAAACGCTAAAAAATATGCTTTGTTCTGACTATTACCAAATATTTTATATCCAGTGCTAATTTTTTGAATGATGATGCTGCTATAAATGATGACATCATCAGGTTCATTTTTATACAATACAATATTGTAACTGTCATCAGGAATCAATAACACATTATTTTTACTATTTGGACTACCTTTTTCTATATAAAATTCTAACTGGTTTTTATCACTAAAGCCAGCTAGACGATACACTAAACGAACATCTAAACTGTTTGACAAATCTGTAATGATTGAACTACCGTTTAAACCATATTGATTTAAATAATCAACAACCCAATTAAAATAACTATGTTGTGCATAATTACTGTAGGCTGACACTGGTCCACCTGCACCACCGCCATAAATTTCTAATTGATTAGGGGCAGTTCTAAGTCTGTCATATACTAAGTATTGTTGAAATTCTGTACTATACTTATAAACATCTAAATCTAATCCTAATGTAAAAAATTGTGCTGGTTTAGTTAATGCATATATGCGCATTAAGTCAAAGGGCCATGCTGAACTCTTCAAATAACTATATTCTGCAGGGCCAACATCACCCACTGCCCATGGTGCATTGAAAGTTGCATTATTGTATGTAGATATCAATTGTCCGTTTGTGTATTGTCCAAACGGACTTAATAAGTTACCCTGATTGTCAACAGGAATAATACTCACTAAATTAGGTCTAACACGCTTACTATTGATATAAGGTGAACCATTGTTGTATACATATCCATTGCTTAAGTCAGTCCATAATAATGTATTATCACTTGTATAAGGTGCGGGGCCATATCTAGTTTCCCACCAAACAGGTTTATTAACTAACCCTAGCATCTCCCATGGTGTTGTGTGTGGACTTACTGTATCATATAACCATAGATAGATACCTTTCCAATTACCTTGCTTGAATTTTGTATTGTCTAAATTATTGAGAGTTGAATTATAATTCCATGTGAAATCATTATTACTGTCAAAAAACTGATTTGTATAGTTTACACGATTCAATCCAATCCAATTTAAGAAACTAGTACTATAGATTGTCATAAAATCATTGTATGAATAATCTGTCGTTCTAAATTGGCCAGGTTTAATATCATCAAGTGACAATGGCAATTTAGCATCTACTTTCATGTTATTGTAGATACGCATTTCAAATTCATACAATACTTTATCTCTAAAGTCTTCTAAATAACCATTATTATACTCACCGTACAACTTAGTATAACTGCCGTCATGCCCCTTAAGGAAGTATGTAGGTATTGTATATGTATCATCCAAAATTACTTCAGGAACAAACAATGGGTAGAATCCTACTTTAGTAGGAGTGTTAGGTATATAACTTCCATAAGTTTGATCATATTCTTTTATAATGATTACATCATTATTCTGCAATGTTAATAAAATTTCTACATAAAGTTGACCATCAGGCACAACATAATCAATATCTTTATAAAGTTGAATTGTTTGAGTGGGTAAACCAGCAACATTACGCACTACATAAATCAATAAACCATTGTAGTTTGCATTCTTAAAGTCATGTAATATATTTGTCGGGAATACTGAATTTGCTATACCAACTTTGAATTGATAGTTATTAACATATTTTGGAGTTTTGCTAGGTAGCATATCACTCCAATAGAACGCATTATCACTTGACTTAACACTGGTAATGATGTCCAATGCACTATCTAGCATGCTGTCAGGTGTATCATAGGGAGTAAAATTCTGAGTGTTAACTGTGTTTGCCAACAATGCTTTAAACTTCACATATTCTGTAGAATTATATATAATACTGTTAAAGAAGTTTGTACTTTGTTTTCTAAGGAATGCGGCGGCTGATGCTATACTAGAACTATTTTGAATAATCTTAGTACCATATGGGATTACGATGCCCATATCTCTATAATTGTTTGCGCCAAATGCAGAGCCAGACAATGCTATATTATTACAGATACTTTTGTAATGACCACGTATATCACCTAAATTTAAATTAGTGATAGGTGTGTTAAAGGGATTGTGGTCTAGATTACTAGGTACTTGAAAATATCCCATTTCTGAAATTTGATCACTATAAATCATTACATCAACATGTGTATCTTCCGCTATGCTATTGAGTAATATTATGGTTGTTGTGGTTGCACCAATAGAAACAGTATAAGATGAAGTGTCAACTCTTGTATTATCTACATATACAACTATGGTAGGCCAAATAGTAGATGTGCTACTTTTCGCAGCTATGTCTGTTATAAATATAGGACCCGCGGGCATAACATTACTATTGTATACATAATTAAACACTTGATATTGGAAACTTTTCTCTGCAGCAGTTACCCAACCAATTTTTCTAATTGTATTACCATTATTGTCCAATGAGTATACATATCCTGTGTTTACTGACTGAGGAGTTGAGACATTGTTAATAACATAATTAAATATTTGATTATTGAGTGTTATTTCAAATGTAATGTCACTAAGATTTCCTACATTACCATATGCTATAGGAAAATTTAAAATCGTATCTACTGGGCCTGTACCAATCGCATATTGAAACAATGTGCATCCAATAAAGTCTGAGCCAGCATAATATGATGTGTCACTAAAGCTAATGCCATTACTATCAAATATGTCAAATAAAGGAGCCTGATTGACCGTTGTTTTTTGTTGTGCCTGAATCCAAAATGCACCATCAAAATAATAACTAGTACCTTTGTATTTTTCTCCGCGTGTTACAAACACTTGATCAAGATATTTGATATTACCATCGCTAGCTACACTTAGTGTTATAGTTTCAACACCGTTGATTTTAGAAATATTTGCTACAAATATTTTGTTTCTTACTTCTACATTGTTATCATTGGCAAAAACAATTCTTGCACCATTGAACAATTGGCTTGTAACACCGTCTGGATAATATGCAGTGGCACCAGAAACAATTGACATTGCATTGTTTGTGGATAAATCAACATAATCGATTGCAGTTCTACCTTTAACTCCTGAATTGATTAACTTTAGGTTAGGATAAAATTCAATAATTGGTCGTTTTGCTCTAGCATTGTTAGATGCTAGTGCCGCACTTGCAATAGGACTAATTGTATTATTTTCAATTGTTATTTTTAGTACATCAACGTGGAACCAAGCATTACTGCGTGTCCATGCATTTCTATCTAAGCTAGCACGATTGATTGTAATGTAGTCAGCAGTATGAGATAGTTGCAATGAACTCTCATATGTATCCATATCATAATATGTTTCATCAAATGCTTCACTTATTGTATCACCAAAAGGTTCAGGAACAATCTGTTGGCTGACTGGTATCAATATGATTCCGGTACCAACACCCTCAACATAATATGTGTCATTTAAAAATTCAACAGGAAATATACTACCGGTGAATTGAACTTTTAATCCATTGGTAAATGTAATTCCATTAGGACTAGTATATGATGTTTGTCCCAATACGTCATCGTTGACATTGATGGTACTACTTAGTGGATTGTCGATTAATTTTATTTTACCAAATTTTGAAGGATTTACTCCGTCTTGATAATATAAAGTATCTAATGTACTAGTTATTTGTGGGATTAGCTGTATATTCCCATAACTATCTTTAATGAATACACGTGAGATATAATCAACACCACTTTGAATAGTAATTTGAGTATTATCACTAAGTATTTCATATGGATCTAATTCTATCAATGGATTGGAAGAATTACCAAGATAACGTATCTTATACAAATATTTGTTAACATTCGTATTTGTAAAATTTGAAACTTCAGCCGCATCAGTACCGTAAAATAGTAATGTTTTACCTTCAAGTTGATTGACACCGTCAATTGAAACAATCTCATTCAAATAATGATGATGAATATCATTGAAGGATTTGGTTGTTAGTAAATCTGCAAAAATGTCACCTGGCGAAAATATATACTGTTGATCTGAGGTTAACGGTACATTGAAAATTACACTTTGTGTTTGACTACCGTTATTTTCTACACCGTAAATTTCACGTGTACTTACATTTGTTTTCGTTGCATCAACACCGGACAGTCCTGGTTGAGTTTGAATATAAAAAGGTGTTGTTTGATTTAAATTAAATCTATATGTTCCACCTCTAACCAATTCAATTGTAGGATTACCCTGAGTAGTAGAGGCATCATTAATAACAAAAGTATATTCATTTGCTAAACTATTGACTGCAAAGGTAGCTTCAGTTAATGCTTGTACATTAGAAATTGTAACTGGTTCAGGGCCTTGCGGTACCCAATAGTATTGACCAAAGTTAATAAGTTTATCTAAATCTGCAAAACTATCCCATGCATAGAATTCATTACTAAACAAATTGTTATGATTTGTTTTAATACCGCTTTCTAATTCAATTGCACTAACCAAACCCGGATAGGTTATCATGTCAACTGCAATACTAGTATCTTTTTTCTTAAAAACAACTGCTGGTTCTAATTGGTAGTTTGTTCGTGTAACGGTTGGTTCTGTCAAATATTTGTCAGTACTTGAAATGCCATATCCAAATTTGCTACCAATGAAGCCTTGAACCTTTTTAAAATCTGGTTGTTGAACCAATTGGTCTAACGTAGCATTTAAAAATAACTCGTTTGTGGTTGTTTGAAAAATCTCTGGTAAAAAATCAATTGTTCTAATTTTTGTTGCCATTATCTATGCCTATTTTAATTCTGTAACTCAGCAGGAGTTAGTGCTGTTATAACTGTGATATCTGTTGCTTGTGCACAACTTACAAATATTTCATACGGTGCGCTACCGATCTGGTATAAATCACCAAATACTAAGTTAGGATCATTTGGTACCAATACTACAGAATTAATGTAATCTCCTAACACACTATGTAAGTATGCACTCAATTCACTAAAATAAAAAGTATCACCAAATCCCCAATTATCAATGCTAAAATACCTATTGATTTCTGTTAGAACCAATGTACGTATTTCACTATCACTTGCAGTTGTTCCGACATTCTTAATTACTTTAATAGTTGCTTGTAGGCTCGGGTCTGCTTTTACACCAAACAATGGTTTAAACTTTACGCTATTCATAATCAAACTATCACTTAGCATTTTAAAATTTTCTAAATTGGAATATGACTGCATTAGTTCGTTAATACTAGGCGCAGAGGGTTCTGCTATAGTACCTGTTGTATCTGTTATCCAATTTTGATATTGCGTATAATAACTCTGTGTAACCAAATATAAATCAATAATATTGGTTGTAGCTGGGTTAATGCGTGTTGTTTCGTTTGAGATGTGACGATACTGGAAATATAAACCCTGTCTACCAGTTTTAACCGTGTAATTGTTTAATGAACTTACTGTCAATACATTAGCATTTGTTGGGTCTTGTACTGTGACATAGAATGCATTTTCAAAAGCTGCAAAAAATACAGTATTTGCTGGATACTCATAACGAACTGTGGTAATATCTGCCAATGAACCATATTGATATACGATTTCACTGGTAGGTATCATAACATATCTAGACAACATATTTGCATCAGTCAATTGTTGAAAGAATGTAAAGTATTGATAATTTGAGAATCCAGTAACATAGCCGGTTACTGCAGCAAAAAAGTCTGGGTCACGAATAAAATTAGTAGTAGCATCTATGGTTGAGACTTCAACACTATAATCATCTACATAACCATCTGTTTCGGTTGGCTGCCCAACAACATATAATTTTATATCTTTAGCCAAAGCGTTATTACTGATTGGTTGACTATTTGATTTTAAAATTGTTATATAATCTTGCATCAGTTTTCCCGTTAGAGGATCATATATAACTTTATCTCTATCAAAACTAAATCTTATTTCATTAGCACTTGCAAAGAAATATGCAAGACTACGGTATGTTACTAAGTAGCTTCCTGAACTTTGGCTCTTAAAGGTAACAAAAGCATTTGCATCTGTAACTGTACTACGGCTCCAACGGGCTTGATTAGCTAACATAGTATTGTCAAATACTAACGAGAAATCATTTTTAAGATTGATTTGTGTGATGCAATCTTGTATCAATGTTGTTCCCAAGTTATTTGTAAATGAAGGAATAATGGTAGTCAATCTGCATTTGTCTGGTACTAACACACTCAATACAACAGGACCTACTCCACTACTTAAATTACCAATACCACTATTAGAACCATCCCCAGTGACACTAGTTACACTAGCCCAAATATAAGTAATGTCACTTGGACCTGCCAAACCCCCAACCAATTGATTACTTTGATCAAAGTAATAACCAGGCGGTGCAACGAATCGTAACAATGCACCTTCAGTTATATACGCTACATTACCTGTAGCATAAACACCAATTCCGGCTGGACCGTTGCTATTGTAAAAGTATCCAGTTGTTTCATTGTCAACTCTACTGGTTTGTCCCCAATAATAAATGCTACTTAGTGTAGTATATGTCATTGTAACCCAGGGGAAAGTTTGAACATAAAACTGTTGTGAGCGTGAATTGTTAAGTACGTTAGCTAATGTAGTTGTTAAAAAACTTGCAATACTGCTTGATCCGTTAGGTGTGAATGTGGTAAATCCATCGGATGGATCCATGTACAAACCACCGTCATCAGCAAAATCATTTGTGCTACTGAACTTGGCAGTTGGATCGAGTAGGTCATAATTTCTACTTACACCGACGCTACTGCGATTGATTGCTTTGCTTTTAATAATTGAACTGTATAATGTATACGGGAAGTTATTATAGTCTTCTCCGTTAACCATACGATTTTGTGTATAGTATTGCTGTGGTGCACGACTCTTAATATCAGTCAATGTTTCACGTGCTTGTGCCGTTGTTACAGGAAGAGTTAGTTCCATAACCAATGACAATGTTTCTATGCGATTATTTTTACTTAGATAATTGAGATTAATTGATATACCATTAAGCTCAGTTGGATTGATTGTGTATGTCAATGCATTTCCTGAGCGAACAAATGCAACAAAAGTGCCAACTGGTATTTCACTAAACACGCCGTCACCAAATTGATAGCTAACTTGATCATTGAATCTACTGATTACGCTAAAAACTTTTCTTTGATTGCCTGCCAACTGAGTATTTTGATTTGCATAGATGTTGTCAACCTGAGTCCATTGAGTCAATGCACCTGTTGTTGTATTAACTTCAAATAACCACGTATCCGTATTGTTTATACCTTCGATATTGATATCTACCACTTGATTGGTTGTTTGTTCTGCAATATTAAAAGTGTATTGTTGTAAGACTCCTTGTTTAAAATAAACAAAAAATCCTGTATTTGGGCTACTATAGCCCAATTTATCATTGCGATATAAAATATTAAATGGTGAACCTGGTACAGGGCTCTTTTCGTATAAAGAATTTGAATTAACGCTTGAAACACTAACACACTCAAAATTCATTGAGTTACTATCTACTGTTCCAGTAAATGAACTTGTTGGTATATAAGTTGGAGGAATGTTTACTCCATATTCATCAGTTTGAACATCTAAAATAGTTTGAGTATTACCCGGACGTCCTACACGTTGACTAGTAACTAATGATGCATTGATGATTGCGTTAAACTGTTGTTGCCAATTTGGATTAGCAGGATCGTTCCATAAAACATTAATATTACCCAAGTTTAAACCATTAATGTCGCTAACTGGTTCAGATGTCTGAATACTAACTAACTTTAAAAAACCTTGACCGGTGATATTTCTTTTAGGTGTATAGCCAATTAAGTTTGCAAGTTTGATAACACTATCTCTACGTTCAGCAGTATCGATAAAATTTTCACGTGAATTTAAATCATCACGAAACGCTAGACCCTGACCCATAAAGGCAATAACATCTAGTAAAGCAATGTATTCACTACTTTCTACATAGTCATTAAATGTTTCAGGGTAGTATGCACGTAGATAATCTACAAAATTCTTACGCAATGATTCATAATCATAGCTTTGAAAATCTGCACTGTTGTAGGTTTTGTAGATTGACTTCCAATCATTTACCCCAAAAATATTTGATTGTCTTGAACTTGTGGCCATATGTATTCTCTTTTATATATTTATCGTACAAAAAACCAACGATTTATACCGCTGATGCAGTTCCTGATCCTTGATCAAAGAACAATGCTAATGTTGTAGGATTATTAAATGGGCTAACTGCTAATTCTATCGTTACCATAACACCTGAATCTTTTGAATTTACTGTTATAGAGTTTAGTATTAATCTAGGATCTAAGCTAGCAATTCTTTGAATTTCTGTTTCAATTTCATAGGTTGTATCTACTGTATTTGGCTCAAATATAAAAGTCCATAATGTTGTACCGTAACCGGGTTTGCCTGGTTTAGTACCTTGTTGAATATTCATTGCATTGATAAAATCTTGTATTACCAATGCTTCATCAGTCGTTTTAAATTTAACACCATTTGTAGATGGTGTCTTGTTAATACCTATTGTATTGGTATAACCAGGAGTATATCCATTGGTCATGACATTGTTTACATTTTGTGTGCTAAATCCAATATATGTTGACATGTGTTTTCCTATTAAACAGTAATGTTGTTAAGTTGACTATTTAAGTCATCTAGTTTTTTAGCTGATGCAGTAAATGCCGCATCAGCAGCAGTTGCTTGTGCACTATCAAGACCATAATTATCTTGTGCAGTTAGTAATGCGTCTTTTAATTTTTGATAGTTTGCTTCTTCTGTCGCTATTTGTGTTGCTATATCATTTACGCTAGCAATCGCGGTACTAGTAGCAACAGGGGCGCTAGGACCTTCTGCAATAGGTGGAATTCTATCATCACCAAGTACTGCGGATAACTGTTTGGTAACACCAGTTGATGCAGGGCTTGTATCAGTTGCTACTGTAGCTATTGCCACAGATACTGATCCGCCACCTAACGATGACACACTTGATTCTAGTTCTTGTGCCGCAGAAGAACTAATACCTGATTTAGCAAATGCCTCTAATCCGGTAGTACTTATTTTTGATTTTAATGCATCTACTTGATTTGATATTCCTGACAATCCTGAGCTTGCAGCGCCTTTAATTTTATCAGCAACATTGGCTATATCACCCACGCCCGGTATAGAAGATGGGCTAAGAGATGAAACTTTCGATACAATATTTGTTACTGATGCAACACCTGCACCCAGCGCATTGAGTCCCGGTATACTGGGTATTGCAGACCCTAATGAACCTGTAAGATTAGATAAAGTGCTTGCACTACCTGTTGATCCTGCTACACTATCAAGTGCTGATTTAGCCGCATCTTTTGCTTCTTTCAATTTTGTCAAATTAAGAGGTGATCCTGATGTCAAGTCTTCAAAATCTTTTAACACATTTGAGAACATACCAGAAGTAAATCCTTTAAGTGCGGCAGTTGGGTCAAATGATCCAAGTGTTACTCCACTAAATGCACTCATCGCTTTATCGGCAAGACCGCTGGCAAATCCTGCACCAGACACTAGACCTTTAATATCACTGGGCAATGCACCGGTTACCGATGCAGAAATATCTGAAACAGATGGAATTCCGGGAATAGATAACCCAGCACCGCTAGCTATTGTAGATGTTAAATTTTTAACTGCGCTTATTCCTGCGATTGCACCACCTGTTACTAAACCTGCAATTTGTGTACCGCTTTCATTCCCAGAAATAGTTCCATCTGCCGTTAATGCACTTTGTGTTTTTGCCATTAATGACGTCATTACATTTGCTTGAGCGGCGGGGCTTGTAACAAAATCTTGTGCAGATTTGATACCATCTTTACCTGTGAATAAATTTGTAGGTATTGCGCTGGCAATATCCATACCTGATTGTATATTTTTATTTGCTATGATAGATGCACCTGCCTTAAGGAATCCTGCATCCTCTAAATGGCCAGGTTGACTACCATATGCACCCAATACTGCACATGACACCCCGTTATCTGTAACTACACCTGCACCAGCAGTAACTGCATCTTTTAATGGCCCTGTTGCAGCGCTAACTGCGACTTGTGACAATACCGCTTTAGTTGTTGCATTATCAATTGCTTTACTAACCGGTGCTACAGTAGGTGTTGTTGCCGCAATTGCAGGGCTAGTAATATTCGCCGGCGGTGTAGATGTTGCTGTATTTACCGCCGCAGTAGTCGCATTTGGACTTGCCGGTAATGCAGCACTTGAACTATTATCTACTTTAATATCAACACCAAAGTTTGCGTTTGCCCATGGGCTATGTGCCGGTGCACGACTTGTTATACTAGGCAATAATCCCGGAGCAGGTGCCCAACCTTTAGTATCATCACGCAATGTATCAGGGTGTGCATTAATTGGTAATTGTTTTACTTCTTGAGGAGTTAGTGATGGGTCACCGCTGTTTAATTTAACATTAGTGCCGTCAAGAACAACAACAGAGTTATTACTTTTAACACCATATTCTCCACCGCTTAGTATTGATGTCTTACTCTCATTCTTTTGAGTATATTCACCTTTTGTATAACCTTTAAATGTCGTACCCACAAATTGTGAAGTTTCTTTATTACTTTCTGTTCTTATATTCTCAGCATGCATGTTAATGTCACCATTACCATCTTTACCGGCATGCAAATTAATGTTTCTATCCGCATGTAAATTCAAATCACCTTGTGTTCTAATGTTAACTGAATTGGTAGCGTACATATCAATTGTACCTTCTTTACCTAACTCAATATAACTCTTACCATTAGCATGCATAATAAACAATGTCTGTGCAGCATCATTCATTATAATTGTGTGACCTTGCGCAGTGCGTAATCTTATTAGTTGATCATTACCTGTAACATCACCGTCATCCATTACAATGCTATGACCACCTAATCTACCAATAATTTTAAATTTATCATCAGATATACTGCTATCTTTGATAGCATCACCTATAGTAGCATCTGTATATCCACCTTGATATATAGGTCTTCCTGGAGTGCTTATACCAAACACATGACTTGGGCTTTCACGCATACTACTTGATCCGATTGTACCTCTATCAGGATCACGAATTAATCCTTGATTGAATAATATACCGGCTTGATAGCTGTGCACTGGTCTGGGTTGAATAGGTAGTACTGTATTATCACCTTGTGCAGGGTTTGCATTGTTAATTTCACTAACTGGTAAACGAGTTGCACCACCGTAACTTTTTGCTTCACCACTGTTAGTTATTACACTATCGCTTGATCCTAAAGCAGGTACCATGTGATTGATCCCTGCAATGGGTAATGCACCTAAGTAGTAACCTTTACTCGGGTCACCATTTAAGAATACACAAATAACTTCAGTACCAATGTCAGGTGGAGTCATCCACATTCCATAACTATTAGGATTAGTTACATAAGTTCCATTGTCTGATTTTCCACCTGTGTTAGGTGTGTATCCAAAGAACGGACTCATATAGTTTACTGTAGTCCAACCTTTGGGGTTATTTTCATCAGGATTAGAGCCTTGTCGTATTAAATATACTTGAATCTTTCCTGTTCGTGAATCATCAATATTGTTTTTAACAATACCTTTAACTGCACTAGGAATTAGTGTGGCGCCACCCCTGTCATCTTTGCTTGACTTGAAGCTACCCGTTTGTTTAATTATATCTTCATTTGCACTCATGTTTAGCTCCTAGGATCAGCACCAGCTGAAACTGTAGTAGATGATTTTTGTGTTGTAGTATTACCATCATCTATTGCAGTGGATGATGATGTATTATTTGTACTGGTTGGTAATGTTACTGCATTATTAGCAATAAGTGATCTAGGGTCACTTGCAGCGGTTAATCTTCCACTAGAATCAAGTACAGGTGCTGATGCGGCTGATGAGCTAGTTGATCCAGATGCAGTTGCACTAGTTGCACTTGTACCTGGTGTATCTTTGAAAGGTGGAATTGCAACCTTTAATTCTTGTGTAAATTTACCTTTGCTAAAAGTACTAGTTACTTCCCAAACATTATATGCTACACCGTTAATCTGATTTGCAATACTAGCAGGATAATTCCAAAACATAATATCACCGTCATTGGCTGGATTTAGTAAACCAGTATCTGTTTTATCATAGTCTTCTGCATCTCTAAAGTTAACTTCAATAAAAACTTGACTAGTGCTAGGATTAATTGTATATCCATCCTCACCGTAGTATTTTTTTATTGCAACATCAACCCCGCGGCACGAGCTTGTCATTAAGTAATCAGGATCACCTAATATGGTAATTCTTGCTTTTAATTGATCAGAGGGGCTATACAAAAAAGATTTAACTGAACCTAAAGTTTTAGAGAACCATCCGCCCTCTTTACTAATACTTTGTTGATCATTTGCAAGTGATCCAGCTGGTGCTGAGTCATCAGTATTATTGATACCAGCTTTACTTCCTTGCCCTGCTAAGTTAAAAAACAATAAATTGTAATCTTGCTCATACCCTATAATTTCTTTTGCATTTTGTGTATCACCCATATAATAATGTTGATAACGTTTATAGGGTCCTGGGTAATTAGATTTTTTACCTATATTAATACCACGAATATAAGGAATCTCATAACGTTGTATTACATAATTTATGTTACAAGAATAAGTTTTTCTTATGTTGTCGTACTCACCCAAAGTGACACAAGGGGTAACATGATACCACGCCAATATATCTGATGATGCAGCGCTATTAACTGTGTAGTCTTTATCTGTATCTAATACATTTAGACTTTCTTTATCTTTGATACCTAATGCGTTTGTAATATATGAACTTTGTGTGATGACCCTATCTATTATAGATAGAATAGGTTCATCAGTTACTGTCAACGGTTTTGTCAATTTTTGTACAACAGGGGCTTTCTCTGACAATCTTACATTGACTTGATTTGCATTGGTTACAGCTTTAACTGGTGTATTTTGTAGAGTCACATCTGATAACTCTATCATTGTTGCTTCATCTATTTTACAGTTTGGTGCAAATGTTATTTGATATGTATCTGGTTTTGCCAGTCTACCATCTTTTTGTAAATTAATTTGTCGTTGATTCAAATACTCTACTAACCCAGTAACATTACCTTTAGTTGATCCTGTTGAGTTTCCAACCAACATGTCTTTTACTGTAGCACCCTTAAGTTCAAACGTTTCGCCGGTTGTTCCTCTATATTTACCCAATGCAAACTGTTCACTAACCATTGATGCTTCTATATCATATACAATTAACTTATTGTCTAGTTTAAATTTAAAACCTGTAATTTGAATTGGCCAACTGCGTTCAAAAACAGAATCCTTTTCTGTTTTTGTAATATCTGCTTGTGGATAGTTTGATGGATCAATTAAGTTTCCTTTAGCATCATATCCATAAAATCTTACTACTAACAAGAATTGTGTTTGTAGTGCAACTATTGTTTCATTAATTTCACTATCTCGTCTAATCTTGCTATTCTGTTGCGTATTTACAGCAGCTTTTACCAATTGAGTAGGAAATTTAAATCCATATGGTTCAAAAACTTGAAAATGAAATTTAAAACTATTACTTGCAGTTTGTGTTTCTTTACTACTAACCGCAGTTACTATTTGTAAGTTATCAATATAATAATCATAAGGCATTTCAGCCGCACGTGATGTTTGTTGATTAGCATTAGGTGTGTTATTTATACCACCACTGCGACAAATTAATTTCCAATCAGTAGGTATTAACTTTCCACCAGAACTGTATGTGTTAAACGAATCTGGATTTATCATATACAAACTGATATTGTATGTGTAGCTACTGAAGTTTGACAGTGGGTTTTCTCGTGCTGGATTAAGCGGGCTACCGGCTGTATTTGTGCCATTAGAATTACTAGGTGTATTTGTGGTACTGCCTGATATTGCAGTACTATTACCAGTACCTACACCATTAGATGATGAACCACTTGACCCAGTAGAACTATTCCCGGTAGTACTGTCATCTGAACTACTTGTATTTGAATTTGTGTTTGCAGGTGAGTTTCCTGAACTAGTCGGTGATGAAGAACTTGAAGACGAGTTGTTTACAGGTGTTGGTGAATTTGTGTCTGTTGTACTTGTTGATGAACTTGCATTACTTGAATTAGCTGCACTTTGTGCTTCATTTAATGCTTGCTGGTCTTGATTAAGTTTTTTAGTAGCAGACGTGAGGAGAGATGTATTGTTTTGTAAAGTAGCTTGTGCATTTGGTATTGTGTTGTTTACGTAATTGTTTACTGTTATTTGATAGTTTGCCGCTTTATCCTCAGCCGCTTGTCGTTCGGGTGAACCAGCAGGTAAAGATGCTGCTAATGCATTAGCGGCATCCAATTTTGCTTGAAAAGAAGTTAATGCAGATTGAACTGCCTCTAAATTACTCTGTGCAGTATCTACACTTTTTTGAGCAGATGCAACCTCTTGTGTATCGCTATTAACTATATTTTGCAGGGCGGTTATATCTGCCATCTTATATACCTAACCAAATTTTCAAATTATCTAATTGTGGTATAAAGATTGATGTACCTACAGTAAAATCAAACAAGGGATCTTTAATTCTATTAGGATTGCGTTGTGCAAATACCCACCATAATCTGCTATCATTGTATAAGTCATACGCTAATAAATCAGGACGCATATGATATGTTACTGTGATTTCCCAGTATATATCATTAGGATCACTAGGTATACTGCGATTTTCCATAACATCTAAAAATAAATTTTTATAAACACTAGTCAAATAATAAGGACTTGTTTGTGTATAAGTTGTAGTCATTACCAGAATCCTTTAGCTTGTAGATTACCAGATGCATAGTCTGAAAGACTAAAGTTAGTACTAATATCTTTACGACTAACAACTGGTAATGCAGTAATTGTCATTTGCATTTTTGTTGGTACATAAGTTACCTGTTGCTTTTTGTTTGATAAAAATACAGGTGCATTTGTAGTTCCACCTGCATTAAGATTTGCACTAGCTAGTCTTAATGTTTGAAGCACTGATTGAGTTAGTGATTGTTTAGTACCACCTGCTTGTGTTGGTATTGTGTATCCTCTCCAAGCTGCTCCTATTTCGGTTCTAACATAATCAACATCATTGGGTAGATTATAAGTAAAACCAGTTATTACCAATGGATGATTATTAAATTGATATTGACCTAACCCAGATAAAAAACACAAAGGAGGAGGTGTACCTGCTCTAGGACTTGTATCTTGTCCATAAAACATTTTAGAAACACTTCTAAAGAAATGTATTACTGACAACATATACCTTGCCTCAACAGTATCTTGTGCAGTAAAATCTGCTGTTATGGTGATGTCATCTACTGAACTATTTTTGTAGAAATGCATCTTATAATTAGTATGTGTTAACTCTTGTGAATCATATGATGCTTTATACCCAACTTGAATTGACGGCATATATGGAAAAATTACTCCATTTGTTAAGTTCAATGGATGCAATATGTCACTAGAATCAGTTGCAGTTTTATATAAGTATTTTGCACCTTGTGCCAATTGTAATTTTATACGCCAATCATTATCAGGATTAGTTGCACTAGCAGATGGTGCACCTATATCTGCTGCAGGACCAGTGCCAGTGCCTGCCGGTGCAGCCGCTACACCGGTACCTAGTGGAGCTTCACCTCCGTTTGTTCCGGCTGGTGTATTTGTAGATGTTGTATTACTTCCATTTCCATCTGCATTGTTTGTTCCTGTACCAACAGTAGCTGGTACTGCGGTACCTAAGGGAGCTTCACCTCCACTAGTACCATTAACATTAACAGACGGGTCTGAACCACTAGCAACTGATGCAGGTGCGGTATACCCAT